>Ga0255058_10001200_pt1 | contig 14723 bp, 11 predicted proteins | sample Cases_109_9_MG_FD_188637 | JGI IMG/M metagenome (GOLD analysis project Ga0255058, IMG submission 188637) | Seawater microbial communities from Amundsen Gulf, Northwest Territories, Canada - Cases_109_9 | ecosystem: Environmental > Aquatic > Marine > Gulf | place: Canada: Northwest Territories... | reverse complement strand
GGAGGGCGACATCCTCAGCATGAAAGACATCGACAAGCTCAAGAAGTATCTGCCCAAGGAGTTCTGGGACAACCGTGACTTCTTCTTCTACGAGGGTATGCAGCTCGAGGTCGGCCCGACGCAGTTCGACTACGCCGAGGCGGATGTCTACCTCGCAGCCACCGAGCGCTTCCGCGGCCAGGCGCGCATCGGCCCCGATAACAGCCTCGAGAGCTACACCGCCGGCCAGCCCTTCCCCATGGACGAGATCGACTGCAAGAACGACCCCCAGGCGGGCGTCAAGATCATGTGGAACTTCGGCTACCAGTGGCGCGGAGCCGGCGCCGAGACGGACTTCTACTACTCCTACTGGGACCGCGGCGAGCAGCTCCCGCTCTACTACCAGGGCACCGCGGGTGGAGTGATGCTCTCGCACCGGCCGGAGCCCCAGTACCTGGACGAGAACGGCGGCGACATCTTCCGCGGCGAGAAGCGGAAGTCGGCCAGTGGGCCGAAGGTGGACGCGCCGTTCGACGCCCGCGGCATCATGCTGCTGAGCTACCGCTACAAGTCGTCCGATGGCCCGCGCGCCGACGCCAAGAACGATGACACCTGGGTCTACGTGCCCACGCTGCGGCGTGTTCGGCGCATCTCCACGGCCCAGCGCACCGATGCGGTCGCGGGCACCGACTTCACCATGGACGACCTGTTCAGCTTCAACGGCATCGTTCCCCAGTACGATTGGGAGTGCCTGGGCGAGCGCCAGCTGATCGGCCCGATGAACACCAAGGTCAAGGCCTACCCCTACGAGAAGGATCACAACTTCGGGCCCTATGGCCTCTCCTTCGCCGACGATCGCTGGGAGCTGCGAGACACGGTGCTGATCCGGATGACTCCGAAGAACTCGGACCATCCCTACAGCCACAAGGACATCTACATCGACAAGCAGACGCTGACGTCACTCTACTCCTTCGCCTACGACCGCAAGCAGGAGCTCTGGAAGATCATCTGGCACAACAAGCGTTGGAGCGAGGATCATCGCCTGACCGGTGATTGGTACGAGGGCTGGGAAGAGGTGGAGCGACCCAAGGACCTGCTCATCGTGAGCGACATCATCGTGAACGTGCAGACGGGAACCGGAAATCGCATCGAGTTCTGGAACCGCAACGGCACGCCCATGAAGAGCAAGGGAAAGATCCGGCGCTTCATCGACGTGGGACGCCTGACGCGGGGTCGCTAGCCGGCCTGGCCGAGACGCGCGAGGCAGCGGCTCTAGCGCTGCGCCTGGCCACGCACGCCGAGCTCGGCGCGGGCGCGTCGACGCGTCGCCGGGTCCGGGTGGGATGCAGCGGCGCTTTCCAGCACCTGCAGCGCCTCGGGCGTCGCGACGGCCCCCAGCCCGCGAATCGCCGCCATGCGCAGCTTGGCGGGTTCACCCGCGAGAGCGGCGGCCAGCGGGGCGATCGCGGCGGCGTTGCCGGGCACGCCCACTGCGGCTGCCGCTGCCGCCGCGACCTCCGGGTCCGGGTCACCCAGCAGCTTCAGCAGGCGCGCGCGCACCAGGGCGTTCTGGACGTTTCCGGCCGCGCGAATCGCGGTGACGCGATCGCGCGACGGCGTCGTGTCCGCCAGCAAGAGGAGCCAGCGGGGCGGAGCGTCGACCAGTCGCCGCCTGCCCAGCTCGGTGAGCAAGGCCACCCGTACGCCCATCGAGGTGGCTGGATCGTCGAGCACGCCCAGCAGCGCCGGGAGCTCCTGCTCCGTCACCAGTGGCACCCCGGGTGCTGCTACGAGATCGCGTAGAGCCGAGGCCGCAAGCCGCGGCTCTCCCGAGATCAGGAGTGCGAGGTTGGCGCGGCGCAGCGCCTCGAGGCGGGGGCCGGGAGAGCTCTGCGCATCGGCGGCCACGTAGGCCTGCATCGCAGTCGTCAGGGGCTCGCGGGTCGCCGCCGCGAGCGGGTATTCGTCGGTGTGCTCCTGAAGCGAGACCCACTCGAAGGCGCCTGCCTGGCCCAGGGCGCGCAGCTCGCGGCTGCGCTCGATGGCGACCAGGAAGAGCAGCGTCTCGTCTCCGCGCTCGAAAGAGGCGACGCCGTGCCCGTGCTGCGCGAAGCGAACGCGCTTGGCCTCGAGGCCGCCCTTGAAGACCTCGAGCACCAGCGCCTCCACCGCCGGCCGCCCCGCCCCTGAGGGCTCGGCCGAAGCGGGTGGGCCCGCATCGACGGATTCGATCCGGCCGCGGAGAACGAGATCGGCCTCCTGGAACAGGTCGTGCAGCGTCCGCGTGCCGACGGCGATGTGCGCGCCGGCGCCGGGCGTGTACAGCGCCCCGGCCAGCAGCGCGAACAGGGCAGTGGCGAGCGCGCGGCTCCTCAGAGGTGGAGATCGTCCAGCAGCGGCTCGATGGCTCCCGAGATCGCGGGGTCGACGTCCTGCCCGACGTTGTTCTGGAATACCGTGTTGCAGTCGATGTCGGGGAATAGCGGACAGAACTCCGGCACGCCGGCCAGGATGAAGGGTGCGCAGGCGTGACAGGAGTCGTCCCACTTGGCCGCCGGTAGCTGGTAGCCGATCTCGTCGTTTCCGAGCCCGATGATGAAGGTGTGCTCGGCACCCACCATGCGATCGCGATAGGTCTCTCCGATCTGCGGATCGAGCTCGGTCGGCACCACCGCGAAGCTGCCCTCGTTGATGCGGAAGGCGGAGACCTCGGTGTGGAGGTCCTCGCCCAGGGCCTGCGGGATCGAGTCGAAGGGCGGCGGGAAGGGGAAGCCGATCGTGTCGTCCGGCGCGCCGTTGGTGAAGAGCCCGTTGGGCAGCACGCCGATGGCGATGAAGAAGCGGAAGTAGGGGTTGTCCAGGCGCACCGCCACGGGCTGGGTCTGGGCGAAGTCGATCGTGGCGAAGACGCTGCCGGGCATCGTCGGGATGGCCGCGGCCACCCGCGCACCCAGCTGCTGCCCGTGTACCTCCGCCCAGCGGAAGGTGCGACGCACGGCCGGCGCATTCGTGTCGGGGTCGAGCACGTCGATGTCGAGCGGCCCCTGGAGCACGCCCAGGTCTCCGCTCACCCAGATCGCCATGCCTCCCGCCGCGGCCTCTATGGTCTCGCGCGCGTAGTGCGGGAAGTCGGAAGTGATGAGGGTGTTGTTGCTGCCCAGGCTCTCCGGATGGCTCGCGAAGTTCACCAGGGTTGCGAGCACCTGGTGCGGCGGGGCCTTGGTGGTCGCCTGCAGGATCGACAGGCGCGGGTCGGTGATGCGGCCGTCCGTATCCGGAGCCAGCAAGTCATCGTCCACCAGCACCTTGCCGTCGGCCACGCCCAGGCCGTCGTCCTCGGCGTCGATGCCGAGAGAGAGCCCGCTCGAGTCGGTGGTGGCGTACTTGATGCGTGCCCGCTGCAGGTTGGCGGCCGCCTCGTCGACGCAGTCCGCGACGGTTGCGTTCACGAAGTCGATATAGGCCGGGTCGACGCCCGAGGTGAGCGCGTCGGGTCCCCAGATGCCGAGCGTGTCGGGGCCCTCGTGCTGATGGGTGCTGGTCACCGTCAGGTAGTCGATGCCGGAGGCCGGATCCACCAGCGAGCGGATCGTCTGGACCTCCTGGTTGAAGTAACCGACGACGTCGATGGACACGATGGCGACGCGCCCGCCATTGCCGTCCACGACGATGCCGCGGGCCCAGAGCTGGTCGTTGTAGCCCGTGGCCGCGCGACCGTCCCCGAAGCCCGCCAGGAAGATCGGGTCGGTGTGGTTGACCGTGGCGGGTCCGCCGAAGGCCGCCTCGTACTCGTCCACGAGGTCGGGGCTCACCGGCGTGATGTCGCGCTGGCAGACGCCGACCATGGCCTTGTTGCCCTGCGGGCAGGTGAAGCCCAGCAACGCCGTGGCGCTGAGCACGATGAAGAGCGTCGTGATGCGGAGCAGTCGAGACGTCGGATTCGAATGCATGTCGAGCCTCCCAGCTGGAGATGTCGCTAGCGACGGGTGTGAAGCGGCGGGTGCAGGGCGCCCCCGCGTCCATCCTATTAAGGGCTCCCGTCGGGGGTCAAGCATCGAGTAGGCCGGGAGCCCTTATTTTCGAGGCCCCACGGGGTGCGTCGGTCGGGGCTGCCGGCGATGCGGGCGCCCTAGGCGGCCGGCCGCAGACGCCAGCGGATGGGAACGTGCTTCACTCCCCCGAGGAAGCTCGAGCCCAGCCGCTCGACCGGCCCCGTGAGCTCGACCCGCTCCATTCGCTCGGCCAGCTGTCGCAGCAGCACGCTTAGCTCGAGGCGGGCCAAGTTCGCGCCCAGACAGAAGTGCTCGCCGATGCCGAAGGCCAGGTGGCGGTTCGGCTGGCGGTCCACACGGAATTCGAAGGGCGCCTCGAAGACGTCCTCGTCGCGGTTCGCCGAGGGGTAGAAGAGGCACATGGACTCGCCGGCGCGGATCTTCTTGCCGCCGAGCTCCAGATCGCGGGTGGGGGTGCGGCAGAACTGGATCACCGGTGTGGTCCAGCGGGCGATCTCCTCGGCGGCCGTGTGGCAGAGGCCGGGGTCGTGCTGGAGCTTCTCGAGCTCAGCGGGGTTCTCGATCAGTGCGAGCAGGCCACCGCTCATGGCGTTGCGGGTGGTTTCGTTGCCGGCGATCACGAGCAGGAAGTAGTAGGAGAGCAGCTCCATCGGCGGGATCTCGGCGCTGCCGAGCTTCGCGTTGGCGAGCACGCTCACGATGTCCTCGCGCGGACGGACGCGACGCTCCTCCGCCATTTTCCAGAAGTACTCGAACAGCGAGGTGCGAGCGATGCTGGCCGAGTCCTCGGCGCTGTCACCCAGCCGGTACTCCTCGTCGCCGGATCCCACGATGGCGTTGGTCCAGCGGAACATGAGCTGCCAGTCGTCGCGCGGCACGCCCAGCAGCTCGGCGAGGACTGCCAGGGGCAGGGGGGCTGCGATCTCGCTGACGAAGTCGAGATCGGTCTCGGCGCCCCCGGCACACGCGGCATCGAGCAGCTCGCGGGAGATCCGCTCGATGCTCGGCTGCAGGCGTCGGACCGCTCGCGGCGTAAACCAGGGCGCGGCCAGCTTGCGGTAGGCACCGTGTTCGGGCGCGTCCATGTTCAGCAGGTGACGCGCCACGCGTTCGTCGTCGGTGGGCGGAGCGAACTTGGGGAAGACGGCCAGCCGCGGCGCGTTCAGGTTCAGCCGCGGCTGCCTCGAGACGGCGAGAATGTCGGCGTGCTTGGTGAGCGCCCAGAAGGGCACCTTGACGTCGCGATCGACCCAGTGGACCGGATCCTCTCGCCGCAGCCGCGCCCAGGCCTCGTGCGGATAGCCGTTCTCGGCGTAGGTCTCGTTGCCGATGATGTCGAGCTCTTCCAGGGCGGGCTGGACGGCGGCCATGGCGGTTCTCCCGGGTTCGATTGTACACGTGGCAGAGCCGTGACTCAGGCCGGGCCAGGGCCTCGAGCCCCGCGCTCGCGCGCCGCCACGACGCGCGTCCAGTAGGCGTCGAGGTCTCGTTTCAGGCCCGGGGCGAGCGCGTAGAGCGCCACCACGTTCGCGAAGGCCATGGCGAAGACCAGTGCATCGGAGAAGTCGAGTACGGCCTCGAGCTGCGTCGAGCAGCCCACGATCACCGACAGGCAGAAGATGGTGTTGTAGGTGGTCCGTGCCCGTCTGCTGCGCCCGAAGAGGTAGAGCCAGCCCGTCAGTCCGTAGTAGGACCACGAGATCATGGTCGAGAAGGCGAACAGGGCCACCACCAGCGCCAACAGCACTGGAAACCAGGGCACCACACTGGCCAGAGAGGCCGACGTGAGCTCTACACCCGAGAGGCCGGGCGGGGCGGCGGTCGGGTCCGGCAGCGTCAGCGTGATCACCAGGCCCGTGAGGCTGCAGATCACCACGGTGTCGATGAAGGGCTCGAGCAGCGCCACGAAGCCTTCGGTGATGGGCTCGCGGGTGCGCACGGCTGAATGCGCGATGGCTGCGGAGCCGATGCCCGCCTCGTTCGAGAAAGCCGCCCTGCGGAAGCCCAGCACCATGACGGCGACGAAGCCGCCCGTGACCCCCTGTGGCGAGAAGGCGCCAGAGACGATGGCGGCGACGGCGCCCGGCAGGCGTTCGAGGTTGGCCCCGATCACCACCAGTGCCATGGCGATGTAGAGGGCGGCCATCAGCGGTACGAGCTTCGCGGTAACGCGGGCGATGCTGCGGATGCCGCCGAGGATCACCAGCGCCACCAGCAGCGCGAGCACACTGCCCACGAGCCAGCCCCGCCCCGCGAGGATGCTCTCCGCTCCACCTGTTACCTCGAGCAGCTGGACGTAGGCCTGGTTGGACTGGAACATGCTGCCGATGCCGAGGCATCCGAACACGATGCACACGGAGTAGTAGAGCGCGAGGCCCCGCCCCAGGCGCGGCCAGCCGAGCTCCGCCAGGCCCCGGTGCAGATAGAACATGGGGCCGCCGGTCACGCGTCCCTCGGCGTCGATCTCGCGGTAGCGCACTGCCAGCGCACACTCGACGAACTTCGTTGACATGCCGAGCAATCCGGCCAGCACCAGCCAGAAGAGAGCGCCGGGCCCACCGACGGAGACGGCGATCGCCACGTGGGCCACGTTGCCGACGCCCACCGTGCCGGAAACCGCGGTGGAAAGCGCCTGGAAGGGAGACACCTCGCCCGGGGCGGCTGCGTCTCGGGAGCCACTGCGCACGAGCCAGAGTGCGTGGCCGAAGCCGCGCAGATTTATGAAGCGGAAGTAGAGGGTGAAGAAGCTCGCCGCGGCGATCAGCCAGAGTACGATCAGTGGCAGCTCGGCCCCGCCGACGGGGATCGAGAAGAACACGAGCTCCGAGAGCGCGCGAGCCGCCGGACGGAACACGGCCTCGACGGCGGCGTCGATCCCCTCGGGCATGGCGCGATGCTAGCGTTCGTTGCGGGAGGACCGGAATGACTGGCCTCGTGAGCAAGCCCCTGGCCGGAAGCGTGGGAGCCGAAATCGCTGGGGTGGAGCTCTCGAAGCCGCTCGATGCGAGTACCCGCGACGCGGTCCACGCGGCTTTTCTCGAGCACGGGGTCGTCTTCTTTCGCGACCAGAAGCTCAGCCGCGACGAGCAGCTCCAACTTGCACGTCGCTTCGGCGAGCCCGAGGTGCACCCGATCGCCAACGGCATGGACGAGCACCCGGAGCTCATCCGGGTGCGCAAGCCCGCCGGTGAGGACGCCTTCTTCGGCACCTCCTGGCACACGGACAACAGCTTCTTCGAGAAGCCCAGTGCGACGACGATCCTGTACGCCGAGTCGGTCCCACCCTTCGGTGGAGATACCCTTTACGCTTCGATGCAGGCCGCCTACGAGGCCCTTTCCGAGCCGCTGCGCGCCTTTCTCGAGCCGCTCGAGGCCCTGCACAGCGCCGCCGCTGCCTACGACCCCCGCACCACCGGCGAGGGGAAGTACCGCGGCGAGGCGGCCATCACCTATACCTACTCGGATTCGATCTACGAGGAGGTGGAGCACCCCGTCGTGCGCAGCCACCCGGAGACGGGCCGCCGCTCGCTCTACGTGAATCCCATGTTCACCCAGCGAATCGTCGGCCTGGCGCGCCACGAGAGCGACGCCCTGCTCGCCATGTTGTACGCCCATTCGACGCGGCCGGAGTTCAGCTGTCGCTTCCGCTGGGAGCCCGGCTCCGTTGCGATGTGGGACAACCGCTGTGTGCAGCACTACGCGGTGAACGACTACCGCGACTTCGAGCGGGTGATGTACCGGGTCACGCTCGAGGGCACCCGCCCGACCCGATGAGCCTGCGGCTGCTGGTGCTCGACGCCTACGCGCCGGAGGGACGCGAGGCGCTGCGTGGCGCGGGCGCCACCGAAGCCGGTCAACTCTACGCGCGCATGCTGCGACGCCTGGCGCCGGGCGCAGCAGTGGAGATCTTCCATCCCGCCGACCCGCATCCGCAGCTGCCCGCCGGCTCCGAGCTCGCGAGCTACGACGGCGTCGCCTGGACCGGCTCGAGCCTCAGCATCCACCACCAGGACGATCCGCGCGTGCGCCGCCAGGTCGACCTGGCCCGCGCGGTCTATGCCGCCGGCGTCCCGAGCTTCGGCAGCTGCTGGGCGGCGCAGATCGCGGTAGTGGCGGCGGGTGGCCGCTGCGCCGCGAGCCCGAAGGGGCGGGAGTTCGGCGTGTCGCGCCGCATCGAGCTCTCGCCGCAGGGACGCGAGCACCCGCTCTTCGCAGGCAAACCCGCAGTCTTCGATGCATTCACGAGCCATGCGGATGAGGTGGTCGAGCTCGGCGGCGACGCGCGGCTGCTGGCTTCGAACGCGTGGAGCCGCGTGCAGGCCGTCGATGTCGCCGCGGGCGCCGCGAGCTTCTGGGCCCTGCAGTACCACCCGGAGTACGACCTGCACGAGGTGGCCAGCCTGGGCCGGCTGCGCGCGGACGAACTCGTGGGCCAGCGAAGCTTCCGCGACCGCGCCGCATTGGACGCATGGCTGGAGGAACTGGAGGCGCTACACCGGGACCCGACGCGCAAAGAGCTGATTCGGAGCCTTCAGTTGGGGCCCGATCTGCTCGACGAGGACCTGCGCACGCGAGAGGTCCGCAACTGGCTCGCCACTCTGCGTCCGGGCAGGTAGCCTCTGGGTATCCAGTGGGGGTGCATCGGGCCTCCGAAGGGGGTCAGGTGGCGAGGCCGCGACGACCGGGGCTCTGGGATCGGGTGCGACGCCTGCTGGGCCGGAGCTACCTGTCGCTCTTGGGCTGGCGCGTCGAGGGCGAGCTCCCGAGTGACCCGAAGCTCGTGATCGTGGCCGCACCCCACACCTCCTATTGGGACTTCTCGCACATGATCGGCTTCGGCTTCGCCGAGGGCATCTATGTGTCGGTGCTGATGAAGGCGTCGCTCTTCTGGGGTCCCCTCGGTGTGCTGCTGCGCGCCATGGGAGGCGTCCCGGTGGAGCGCTCGCAAGCACACGGGTTGGTGGAGTCGACGGTGCGTGCCCTCGACAAGACTGACGAGTTCATGCTGGTGATCGCTCCCGAGGGAACGCGCGGCCGGGGCGAGTACTGGAAGAGCGGCTTCTACCACGTGGCTCGAGGCGCGGGTGTTCCCATCGCGCTGGGCTTCCTCGACTACGGACGCAGGACCGTCGGCTGCGGTCCGGTCTTCTGGCCGACCGGTGACGTCGAATCCGACATGGTGCAGCTCCAGGCCTTCTACTCGGACCGGAAGGGCAAGTACCCCGACGGGCAGACACCGCCCCGCTTGCGCCTCGAAGAGGAGTAGGCGCCCCCAAGGCTCGGCAGGTCAGCGGAGGTCCGCGTAGTCCACGTAGATGGGCGAGGACCAGGCACGCTCCTCCGTGTCGGCCAGGCAGTTGTCCGAGGCGGGCGTGCGCTCGTCGGGGTGACAGGGTCTCACCGAGACGCAGTTGCCGTCGGCGTCGAACTCGCAGCGCAGGTTGGCTCCGTTGACGGCCGGGCTCGGCTCCTGGATCGCCCGGGCGTAGTACACGGCGTCGCGCGCGGCAGCGCTGAACTGCGGGTCCTCGAACTCCACGCTGCATCCGGACGGGTCGTCGGGACAGTAGAAGCGCAGCCAGGGATCCTCGATCAGGGCTCCGACGGGCTCATCGGGGCGCGTCTGGGGCCGGATGCGGACGATCTCGATGCGTGTGATGTGCTTGCGCGTATCGCTCGGGTTGTAGCATTCGCCCTTGCACAGATAGGCGAGCCGGTCGGCAGAGAGTGAGCGGGTGCTGTACTCGGGACAGCCCGGCTTCTGCTCGAAGGCTCCGACGGCGCGCACCCGGAAGCGGGGGGCAGCACCCATCGCGACCGCGGAGCCCATCGGCGCCTCGCCCCCGCCCCCCGGCGGGTTCACCAGGTCGAACCACAGCAGGGTGCGGTCGCCGCTGGTGCCGTAAACCTCCCTGCGCTCCAGGGCCTCCCAGACTCCGTCGCGGCTGCGATCACCGGCGTGCACCGCCACGAGCCCGCCGGTCAGCCAGAAGGACTGCTGGCGCTCGATCTCCGAGGCCTGGAGCGCTGAGTCCAGCTCCGCGATGGAGGGGGCGGGGACGGATTCCGCCGGCTGCTCCTGGGCATCACCGAAGAGGAACTGGCGCGCGCGCTCGCCCTGGGGGCCGCTCTGGTCGGCCATCTGTCGGCGCGCGAACTCCTTGTAGCCGGTGCCGGGCCGCGCCGTGTGGACATCGCTCGATGCAATGAAGCCGAAGCGGAAGCGCTGCGGCTCCGGCTCGTCGAAGTTCCCGATCGCGGCGATGTATTGGACCGATCCCTGTGGACGCATATTGAAGGCCGGGAGGAAGCAGTCGCGACACTGGCCCGAGTCGAGCCAGTCTTCCATGCGCACGCCCGGCACGACGTGGTGGCCGAGAATGCTGCCGTCCACGTGGCGCTGCCGCGTCAGCGCCGCGCGCTCTTCGCACTCCGCGGCGTCGATGCCCGCCTCCTGGCAGCGCTCCCGGATCAGCTCGCCCGCGCGCCAGCAGGAGGGCAGGTGGTTCGCATGGGGCTCGGGGCAGGTGGCGCTCCCGTCGGGCTGGATCTCGAGGCTGTGGAAGTCGCGGTACTCCTCGGAGTTGCCGTGGCCCGAGTACACCTCGATCAGCGTCTGCCTCTCGGGGTCGTGCTGAGCGCGGTTGAGCTGCTTCATCCAGTCGGAGCCCCGCGGCGTGTAGATGCCCCAGCTGGTGCCGTGGGGAATCACGATGCTCTCGAAGCCCCACTGGTTCAGCTTCTCGAAGAGCAGCTGCGGAGTCTCCGCACTCTCGACGCAGTCTGCGGGGAGCTCGCGCACGTCGACGCCGGCAGGACACTCGGCGGCAGCTGCGATCTCCCGGGTGAAGGCATCCCAGTCGAAGTAGCTCTGGCGGTTGGCAGGGTCGATCAGGGCCGGGCCAAAACGCGCTCCGAACGGGATGTCCCGCATGATCTGGCGGGTGAAGCCGCCGGAGTTGATCGGCCGCGTCGGCACCTCCTCGTCGGCGAGCCCGCGCAAGATCACGTTCTTGTGGCCCCAGTGTCCCTCTGGTGTCGTACCCACCTGGGTCCACTCCCAGCCGAGGAAGGCCATCACATCCGCTGCACCGGGCTCACTCGCCACCGCGTTGCACTGGCGGATGCTCTCCTTGGTGTCGAGCCACTTGCGGGGCGTGGAGGCCTCGGCGTGGTCGTTGATGGACCAGAAGTCGAGGGCCGAGCAGAAACGGGCGAAGTCGCAGGCGTCGGCCAGGGGATGCATGCCCTCGCCCCCCATCAGGGGCAGGGTGAAGAGGAAGGCGTCGGTGGAGTAGGTGGTGTGCACGTGGAGGTCGCCGAAGAGGATCTGCTTCGGGTCCCCGACCCGCACCGCGCGTGCCGCCCGCTCCTGGGCCTGGCCGCGTTGGAGCACCACTTCGGCCGGAATCGCCGCCTGGGTGATCTCCCCGGGGCCGGGAATCCGGCCGAACCAGCCCAGAGCCATGGCGGTGAGGTAGCCGCCCGCCAGCACCAGTAGGGCGACGAGGGCGAGGAGCGCGGTCCTTAGCATGGGGGGCCTCCCGATGAGCTGGGATTCAAGCGAATCCCACGACCCCCCGCCGGCTCAGTGCCGGAAGCGCCGTTCGCGCAGCGCGAGACCCGCGGCCAGCGCCAGCAGTGTCACCAGCGTCCCGTAGCCGGCCACCGACAGCGACGGAATCTCGAAGGCCGGCAGCTCGCTCGTGCCTGTCGCGGAGGCGCAACCGGCGTCATCCGGATAGTCGATGTCGCCGTCGCTGTCGTTGTCGTAGCCGTCGTCGCAGGGCGTGTCCATGTCGAGCTCGGAGGAGTCCGCTGCGTCCACGCAGCCCGTGTCCGCGGCGGCGTCGGTGGCACCGTCGCCGTCGTTGTCGATTCCGTCGTTGCACTCGCTCCCGCTGGGCCCCACGCGGTGCACGGTGCCCGAGCCGATGCGCACGATGTAGAGCGCGCCGAAGCCGCCCTCGCCGATGGCCACGATCTGGTTGATGTCGGGCGGGATCCCCAGGTCCGGGCGCTGGTCCGTGGTGATCTGGCTGACGGGGTCGTAGCTGTCGATCGCTGCGGTGCAGTAATCGGCGTAGAAGTACTCGCCCTGGATACCGGCCTCGGAGCCCCGGTAGACCGTCCCGCCGGTGATGGTGCCGGACCCCCCGGTATTGCAGAAGCCTCCGAGGTGGTCGTAGGAGATGACGGGGTCGGTCAGCGGCAGCCCGTACACTGGAGTAGAGCTCCCGGACGGATTGGAGCCGTCGCCCTCGCGGTCGTCCCAGCCGTAGTTGTGCCCCCCGTCGCCGGCGGCCTCGAAGTTCACCTCCTCGCGCAGCGACTGGCCCACGTCGGCGACCCAGGCATCGCCGGTCTTCGAATCGAAGGCCCAGCGGAAGGGATTGCGCAGGCCGAAGGCCCAGATCTCGTCGAGAACTTCTTCCAGAGGGTCGTTGGCGAGCGTCCAGGGGTTGCTCGGCGGCACCGTGTAGCCCGATCCTGGCCCGCCTCCGACGTCGACGCGCAGCATCTTGCCGAGCAGCTCGTCGGGATCCTGGGCTCTGTCGAAGGGGTCGTTGCCGTTGCCGCCATCGCCCAGGGCCCAGTAGAGGAAGCCGTCCACGGGGCTGAAGGCGATGGTGCCGCCGTTGTGGTTCGAGAAGTCTTGGTCGACGACGAGCAGGATCTCCTCGCCGAGCAGGGCGACGTTCGGGTCGGTGCCCACTCGGAAGCGCGACAGCACGGAGTCGCCGCTGGTGTTGGTGTAATAGACGTAGAAGAGGCCGGTCTCGGGATACTCGAGGTCGAAGGCCAGCCCCAGCAGCCCGCCCTCGCCGGCGGTGCCCACCTTGGCGTCGATGTCGAGAAAGGCGGTGGGCCGTAGGGCTCCCTCATCCAGGATCTTGATGACGCCACTGCGCTCCAGGATGAACAGGCGCGGATCGCGGGCGTAGGGCGGGCTCACGGCCAGAGGGTCGCCGCGCAGGGCGCCTGTGGCGTAGATCGGCAAGCTGAGACCGCTGGCCACCTCGGTCGCTGTGACGCCCAAGGCGCTGCTCGGCAGGCTGCCCACCGCCAGGACAGCACCCACCAGGATCAAGAGCTCACGTCGCATCACAGCTGCTGCACCTCCGCCGAAGCCACTCGTCCAGCTTACCGGGCCCCGGAGCACCTGCGCTGGCAGCCCCGGACTCGCTCCCGCTGACGCTCCCACCAATATAGGATGGAGCCCGAGGAGGAATGCGATGCCGCGCTTGCGCGAGGTTTCCCGTGATGATGCTCACGAGTCGGCCAAGGCCATCTACCAGGCTCTCTTCGGAGACCGGGATCCCGTGGCTGAGCCGGGTACGGCCACAGGAACGCCGGGCAACTGGTGGACCGTCTTTGCCGGTGTGCCCGACTGCTTCGATCACGCCGTTGCCGGCTTTCAGTTCTATCGCAGCTCTAAGCGGCAGCTCGACCCGAAGCTCCGCGAGCTGGGCCAGACACGAGCGGGCTTCGCCCGGGCCAGCCGCTTCGTGTTCTCGCAGCACTGCAAGGCCAGCCGCGACGCGGGACTCAGCGAGGAGCAGATCCAGGCGATCCCGTCCTGGCAGGTGGCCGACTGCTTCTCCCCCCTCGAGCGCGCGGTGCTCGCCTACACCGACTGTCTCGTGCTCGACGGTGGCCGCGTTCCGGAGGGTGTCTTCGAGGCCCTGCGCCGGGGGCTCTCGGATACCGAGATCCTGGAGCTGACCTACGTCACCTGCCTCTACGAGATGCACGCCACCATGAGTCGCGCCCTGCGTCTCGAGTACGACGACGTGGACGAGCGCGTCAGCGAGGTGCCCGCGCCCAGCGCTGGCGGGGGGGACGTGATGTCCATGGTGGACGAGGAGGCCTGACGCCCCCGGCCGACCCCTGCGGCGGGAAAAAAGCCTGGACTCTGGTCTAAACTATTGTTAGACTCGGGTCCAATGTCCGGCCTCCGAGAGCAGAACCGTACAGAGCAGCGTGAGCGCATTCTCACGGCCGCCTGGGATCTCTTCGCAGAGCGGGGTTTCGACGAGGTGACCGTGGCCGATGTGGCCGCTGCGGCCGGAGTCGCCCGGGCCACGGTCTTCAACCACTTCGAGTCGAAGCAGGGCCTGGTCGAGGCCCTGACGGTGCGGAATCTGGATCTCTACGGCGAGATGCTCGAGCGGGCGCTGGCTGACCCCGACACCCCCACGCCGGTGCTGGTGCGCGCGCTCTTCGACGGCATCGGGACGGGCATCGAGAACACGCGCCGGGTGCAGCGCGGCGTCTTCCGCGAGATCGCGCGGCTCCAGCTCGGCTTCGACGAGGGCGGCCCCGCCCAGCGCATGAACGAGGCCAACCTGGCGCGCGTCGTCGCGCTCTTCGAGCTGGGTCAGAAGCGCGGAGACGTGCGTCGGGATCACGATCCGGACGCTCTGGCACTGGCCTTCAGCAACCTGGTGAACGGCACGATCACCGGCTGGCTCTTCAACGAGAGCGAGCCGTCGCTGCGCGAGCGCATGCGAGCGGCCGCCGAGGTCTTCCTGGGCCCCGTCGCCGAGGATGCCCTGGCGACTCGCGAGCAGGCGCTTCCCGACCTGATCCCCCACCGCCCGGGAGGAGACACCCCATGACGACGCCCGAGCGTGCGAGGAGACACCCCATGACGACGCCCGAGCGTGCGAGGAGACACCCCATGACGACGCCCGAGCGTGCGAGGTGACACCCCATGACGCCGCCCGA
>Ga0255058_10001199_pt1 | contig 14738 bp, 10 predicted proteins | sample Cases_109_9_MG_FD_188637 | JGI IMG/M metagenome (GOLD analysis project Ga0255058, IMG submission 188637) | Seawater microbial communities from Amundsen Gulf, Northwest Territories, Canada - Cases_109_9 | ecosystem: Environmental > Aquatic > Marine > Gulf | place: Canada: Northwest Territories... | reverse complement strand
GCGAAGGTGTGACCTCGTTGACCTTCTTGTCAGTCGTCTGCGCGCTCAACATGACCGAAACCAGGAGGGTGAACGGGTCCTGATGATCGAGAGGGACCGGTGGCTTTGGATAGAGGTCATCGAGAATCTTCCCGATGCGCTCCGCTTTGTCCCGGCGATTCATCGGCGGAGCTTAGCGCTCCTGGGCATCGGGATTGATCTTGTACTTGCCGAGGATGCTCGCCTCGCTGAGGACGTGCCCTTCGATCGCCGCAAGCACGTCCGCCGTGGTGAACTTGCCATCCACTGGAACGGAATCGACGTCGAGCGCGTACACTGTGAAGCGATAGCGGTGCACGATACTATCATTGAATGGGGGGCACGGCCCATCGTAGCCGTAGTAGTCGCCCACCATGTCGACATCACCGGCAAACCAACCGGTGTAGTCGTTGATTCCCTGGCGCGTGCCCTGCGGTCCACCGGGGCCGTCCTTGCCATGTGCGGTCACACCATCACTGAACGCGCCCTCTTGGATCGAGCTGCTTGGGGCTAGGTCGACCAACGCCCAATGGGTAAAGTCCGCGCGAGGCAAATCCGCGGGGACGACCCTGTCTTCCTTGTTGACGTCGTCCGGTTTGGTCGGCGCGTCCTGGTCGATGCACAGGATCGCGATCGACTTCGTCCCGTCGGGGGTGTCCGCCCACGCCAGATGCGGGTTCTTGTTCTCAGCGAGGTCGATTTTGCCGTCAGCGCTGGTCTTCCCGAGCGCGTACCGCATGGGAATAAAGTCACCGTCGCTAAAACTGTCGCTTCGTAGCTTCATGGCAGGGGATGTCAGCACTGACGGGAGGCGCTGTCAAACCAGGCAGCGTCAGTGCCAGTGTTAATTACAGCTTGCGCAGCGCTTCCACGTACCGCTCCGCGGTGCTGTCCCACCGAAACGTTGAAGACACATACTCCGCCGTTCGCTTGCTCGCCTCCCGTAGTTCATCGGGCGCGTCCAGGAACCCCTGGATGCGCTCCACGAACGCATCGACGTTGCCGCTCGGCGCGAACCATCCGTTGACGCCTTCGTCGATCACATCGCGGATGCCTTCGAGATCGGCCGCTAGGGTTGGAAGCCCGCAGACACCCGCCTCGAGCATCACGATCCCGAAGCCCTCCATATCGCCCGGTACGTTGATGTTCGGCATCACGAAGAGGTCACCCCGACGGTAGAGCTCGACGAGCTCCTGCTCACTGATCTTCCCCAAACAACGCACACGCGGCTCGAGTCCGTTTCGCTCGATCGCTGCCTCGATCGCCGGACGCTCGGGTCCGTCACCCGCCAACCAGAACACCACGCGTTCCGAAAGCCTAGGCATGACGTTTTCGATGAACCACGCGAACCCTTTACGGCGAACCTGACGCCCCACGGTCACAAGGAGGAACGCATCGTCGGGCAACGAAGGAGCGCCCTCGATGCGTGGTCCTGATTTCTCTGCGCGAGCCTCCGCCACCCTTTCAAACCGATCGACATCAACCGCGTTCGGCACCACATGCACCCTCTCCCGCGGCATCCCGCGAGCCACAAGCTCCTCTCCCGTCGCGTGACTGACCGGCATAACCGCGTCCAGCACCCCACAGAGCTTTCGGACCGCCATTTGATACGCCGGATTGGGGTCGGTCACATCAAGACCGTGCGCAATCGCCGCAAGTCGAACACCTCGTGCCTCGAGGCGCGGTGCCGCCAGCAGGAGCGGAAGCGCCGTCGTCATGCTGGTGAACAAGATCGTATCGGCTTTGTGCGTTTTCGCCTCACGTCCCAGCCTAAGGGCAAGTAAAGCCAGAAACGGCACCGCCTTCAGGTGCACCCACTTCCAACTCGACCGCAGCGCGAGCGTGCGCATCGCCACATCGTCACGCTTCTCGAGCGCAGCATGAAGCTCCATAGCCACCCGCTGCATCCCCCCCACATTGCGGAGCGGAGCTTCGCGGGGCGGGAACGAGTGGGAGACGAACAGCAAACGCATCGGGGATGCTTAGTACGTCAGTGCCAGCGTCAGTGCCAGTGACAGTGGCAGCGACAGAAACAGAGACAGCGGCAGCGACAGTGGCACCCAGTCAAGTGACTTCGTCGTCACCCGAACCCCCAACTGACACTGACACTGAGCAGTGGAGGCGGTGGGAATTGAAAACATCAGATTTCCCCGCGAATCAGGCAACTACGGGTAATCACGGGAAACCGGATCCCGAGTTACCGGAAACAAAAGACGACAAAAAGCACGTTCAGGAAAACGCTTTGCCAACTGGCAAAATCGAACGCGAGAGTACGGAGGGACGGGCGGACGTGGGAGACGTGCCCACCGCCGAGACCCTGGGCTCGCTGGCCCGCAAGGTTCTTTCGACCTCGAGGCACGCGGAATCGCGTGAGCTGGCGCGTGCCGTCCTACGGCTCTTGGCGCGTCGGAGAGGACGTCGAGGCTGTTTCAGTCAGCGAGATCAAATCGAATGGTCTGCCTCTGACCGGCGCGCAAACCAACCGTCCGCGTCTCCGAGGGGCTCCCCCGCCCGGCGCTGACCTTGTAGCGGCCCGGCTTGAGCGATGCGTTCTTCAAAGGTGCGGCCCCGCGCGGCTTGCCATTGATCCAGACATTGCCCCAAGGGGAGACGAGAACTGTGAGGCGTGCCGGGGTGGGCTGTTTGATGACGGGGGGCGCGGCTTCGACGTTCGCGTCTGAGGTACCTGCATCGATGGTGGCCACGCTCGCGTCAGCGGCGCTTTCGATGTCAGGCTTCGCGGCAACGGGCGCCTGGGCTTCGGAATCGTCCGGGCCATCTATGGTTGCGCTCCCGCCTGCAGCCCCCGCTGGCCTTATTTCACCTTCCGGGCGGGGCCAAAGCGCAAAGGCTCCGGCGGCGGCGCCCAGGGCGAGCAGCAACCAGCCGGCCATCTTGCCGACGTCGCGCCTGGACCAACGGCCCGACGGCCCGACCCCAGAACGGCCGGACCCGGACACGCGCGGGGACTCGTCACCCAGAGGCACCGGTCTCACTGTGTAGCCCGGGGTGGCGGCCACCATTTTCCCTAGCTTCCGACGCGCGCCTGGCGGCGGGACGAACTCTTCGAGCTGCTCCGCCAGCGCGCCGGCACTGCTTGGACGACGCTCGCGGTCCCGCTCGATCAGGCTTTCGACGACGGCACACAGGCCATCGGGCGTGTCGGGCACAAGCTCGCAAAGGGAAGGATGATCACCCTCCATGATCAACATGATCGTGGCCGGGTCGTGGCCACCGTCATAAGGACGCCGCCCCGCAAGCGCTTCAAATAAAATCACACCCAGCGAGAACAGATCGGAGCGCCCTTCGATGGCCTCATCCCGGAGCCGCTCCGGCGCCATGTAGGGGAACTTGCCTTTGACCGCGCTCAGGGGCGTTCCACTGGAAGCAACATTGGCCAAGCCGAAGTCGGTGAGCTTGACCTCGCCGTTGCGGCTGACGAGAACGTTCGACGGCGAGACATCCCGATGCAGGATTCCGACTTCCGCCTGCCCTTCGCTCTCTGCTTCCCCGGTAGGGTTGTGCGCGTGCTCCAGAGCCAAAGCCAAGTCGTGCCCCAGCATGGCTGCGTACTCGAACGACAGCTTTCTTCGCGAGGTAAGTAGCGTCTGCAAGTCCACCCCATCGACGAGCTCGAGCGCCATGTAGAGCGTGCCTTCGATTTCACCGAAGTCTATGACGCTGACGATGTTGCTGTGGTGGAGCTTTGCCGCGAGCCTTGCCTCGCGCTCGAACAGATGAATGGAGCCCTCATCCTCACGAAGCGCGGGTCGCACGAGCTTGAGGCAGACGCGCCGGGAAAATCCGCTCGGGCCTTGACGAATCGCTTCGAACGTTTCGGCCATGCCGCCCATGCCCAAGCGGCGCAGGATCCTGTATGGCCCGAAGTCTTGCCCGATGATGTCACCGGGCGATGTGTCCGAGGCGACCATGTGTGCGTCACCCGCGCTTGGCCTTGAACTTCTCCGCGTCGATTTCGAGCGTCGCCATGCGACTCATCAGCCCCGATCGGGAGACTGCCAACTCGCGGGCCGTGCGCAACACGACACCACCGCAAGCCGCCAACGCCTCTTCGATGAGCTGTTTCTCCAGCCCTTCCAGGTCCTCTTTCTGGCTGGATAGACGTTCCCACTTGTCCCGAACGGTGTTCGGAAAGGCCTGACCCTTGGGAGCCGGCGTCACGGCTGACTCCCCGTTGAGGTCGAGATGGCTTGCTTCGATGACGGGATCGCCCGATCCACGAGCCCGCACCCGGTTTCGCGCGCGCTCGACGACCGCTGCTAGCTCGCGAATGTTGCCCCGCCACTCCCAGCGCGGCGACGCGAGCAACTCGCTCGCTTCGTCATCTAGCTCCCATTTTGCTTGGACATCGGTGGCATTGAGATACGACGCCGCGATCCTCGGAATGTCTTGCCGCCTCTCGCGAAGGGGGGGCAGCACGATGGGCACGGTCGCCAGCCTGAAATAGAGGTCCTCGCGGAACCGCTCGTCCGCGATGGCTTTCTGCACATGGCCATTCGTCACCGAAATGAGGCGAACGTCTGCACGCTTGGGATCCAGCCCCTCGAAGCCGAGCGGCCGGTACGAGCCAAACTGGGTGAAGTCGAGGAGCAACTGCTGCGCGTGGTGCGGCAAAGCAAGCACCTCGTCGAGGATCAAGGTCCCGCCATCGGCATACTCGACCAAGCCCTTCCTCTTGGAGACCGCTCCCGAGAACGCGCCACGCTCGTGTCCAAAAAGCTCCGACGTGATCGTGTTCAAGTCATCGGCCCGCCCCAGGGTCGCGCGCACAATCGGCTCGCGGTTGTTCGCGCGCGCAAACGCGGTGGCTAACTGGGTCTTCCCTGTCCCGGACTCGCCCAACAACATGATGGATGCGTTGCTCGCCAGTGCTGCGCCCAACTCGTCACGAATTGCGGTCATGCTGTCGAACGCCAGGAGCTCATCGAGCCGGAAGTTGTGCTCGGCGCGCTGCTTGGCCCGCTCGACGAGAAGGTCTTCTTCCTTGGCCTCGATCAGATACTGCTGAACGATCGCGCCGCCGAGGAGTGAGCCCACGCACTCGACGAACTCTTGAACGGGCGCGCGCGTGCCTTCGGCGTCCGAGAACTCGAGATACATCGCACCGATCAAGCTGCGATGCGCAACCGAGGGATGCGACCAAAGCGGCACCGCAATGAAGGAGCCCTCATCATGATAGGGCACCGGTCCGGCGACCTTCTCGAGCCCGCCCTGCACCTCCCCCAACACTTTGGTCACGTGCTCGGCGAGAATCGCCGGCGACGCCGAGGACTTTGCGGTTCGGGAGCGGTGAATGTGGCCACCCCCCTTCGTTTCTAGCGTGCTCCAGGCCGAGCTCGCCCCAAGCTGTACGCAAAGAGACTCGAGCGTCTCCTCGATGAAGCTCCCGCTCCGCAGACTGGAAACCACGGCGTTCACCACACCGCGCATCCGCGGCCACGGATCTACAGTCTCTTTGTTCGACATCAGGCTCTCCGAGGCTACCTGGTCGCGCGATTTCCATCTACAAGACATTGTTGCCCCAAATCCCCGCAGCCTAGATAGTAGGCGCCATGCGACTTTTGGCGCTGGCCGTGGTCCTGTGTGCTTCGTCTGTTCAGGGGGCCGCCGCGCAGGCGGGGGACCGATGGTTGATCGTCCCCGTGGCGACATCCGCGGACTCCTGGGTGGAGCCGACGACATCGCGCCTGTACGACGAGCTGGCCGCACGTGGTGTCGGAGTCTGGTCTCCGGGTAGCGCGGCAAAACGTTTTGAAGCCGCCGGCTCGGCCGCCGCGCCGATGATGACGGACGCTGACATTCTCCAATGGCTCGAGCGCTCGAACGCGGTGCTGGAGAACCTGGTCCAGGGGAACCCAGCCGGAGCGCACAGGCACTTGCGCGAAACCGAGCTTTTGTCCCTTGCGACGGTCGTGGCGCTCAATCGCGATTCGGACCTCGCTCAGAAGGTCCTCGACACCTGCCTTTTGGGGGTCCGCGCGCTGCTCGACATTCAGTCGTCGGTGCAGGCGGAGGCGCTGGCGAGGGAATGCCGGCAGCTCGCTGTTACCGGAGAGCCGACCCCGCACATGCACCCTCCCCCGGTCGTGGAGATGCTCGCGCGTCTCGACGCGGAGCGAGCCGAACGGACGGCAGTGCTCCAGATTCGGAGCGAGCCCTCGGAATGCGCGGTGCGCATCAACGGCTCGGTGTTGGGCGAGACGCCACTGGAAGTGCCCCATCTGCTTCCGGGCCGCTACGTCGTCCAGGTCGAGTGTGACGCGGACCGGCGGGGCCGAGCTCACTATGCAGACGTGGCTGCAGAAAACACGGAGGTCTTCGTCGACGCGCGATTCGACGCCACAATCGTCACCCGACCGACGCTCGCGCTGCGCTATGCCGACGCGATGGAAGCAGACCAGTACCGCAACGACGACGTGGCGGATCTCGCAACGGTTGTACCCGCAGCCGGCATCGTTCTGATGTCGACGCCGGACACGGCAACAATCGAGCTCGAGCTGCTCCGCGGACCCACGCACGACAAGGCAGCGTTCGCACGAATCAAAGGCAGCCCCACCGGACCGACGCGCGGAGACCTCGCACTCGTGGCGCGCACACTGATCGACGGAAAGTGCGTGGACATGACCACGCTGCCGCCCATCGCCCTGCCCTGCGGCACCGAGCCCCTCTCCTCGGGAGACGGCTGGCCAGCTACTCGCATGCCGCGCGGCAAGTTCATCTCCGGATTGACACTCGTAGCGGTCGGCTCGGCTGGCCTTTTGGCTGGCTACGCGCTCATCGGTCCCCGCGCGCTCGCTTCAGAGGACTGGGTGCGCGCACTCGACGCGGGACAACCCGCCGCTTCATTCCAACAGAAGTGGGTCAATATGGGCATCGGACTCGTCGTCACCTCGTCGGTCGGCGCGGCAGCGCTCGTGACGGCCATGCCCTTGGCCCTGCGCAAGGAAGTCAAAACCCCCTGGTGGGCCTGGCTTTCGGGCGGGCTGGGGGTCGGCTTGGCTGCGTTCTCCGTGGCCTACGGCGTAACCGCCGAAAGCGAGCCAGGCACCTCCTGCACGAGCTTCGTAGCCGACCCAACGGATGCCCAAACGTGCGTGAGACGCTCGGAGCGAATCACCGCGGCCGTCCTCGCCGGCGCAACCGCCGCACCGCTCCTAACGATTCCGCTGGTCTATCTCTTCAGGCCTGCCGACTCGAAGCTCGCCCCCGAGGTCGAGGTGAGCCGCTCCGGCGCCTACGTCGGGATACGCGGCGAGTTCTAAGCGATCCGCTGTTGTCGCCCGCCAGCAGAATTGTCGCCGATCAACAGCAATTGTTGTTGGCCGACAACAATTTTCGGCTCGCCCCGATCTGGGGCCCGGAATCATTCGGGTTTCCGGTTGGCACGACGAATGCTTTCCACTGAAGCCTGAGCCCCCTGACCGTCGACGAGCTGCTGGGGTTCGAAGGAGGTTGTCATGAAATCCCAATGCTCACTTTGCGCATGGGCGCTCGCGCTGCTCATCTGTCCGATCGTCGGATGCACTGACTCAGGAACCGGCGGCACAGGAGGCACAGCGGGCGCCGGTGACCTGGAATGGCCACCCGATGCAACGGCCTATTTCGATCAGTACGGCATCCTGAACGCTGATTGCGCGACCGACGAAGACTGCGCGATGGTGGTCGGGTACTACCACGCCGCCGAGCGCTTCGTGCAGATGGACTTTCGACGCCGGTTTGCAACGGGGCGTTTGACCGACATCTTGGATAAGGCCGTGGCACAGGCCTTCGGAGTAGTCGAGCTCGCAGCGCAGAACCGTGCTCTTTTTTCAACGCGTGACGGTCAACCGTTGGAGGAGTTCGTCCTCGAACAGGCGTCCGAGAAGACCGTTGCGATGCTCGAGGCGTACAGCGCGGGGGTGAACCAATGGATTGACGATGTACGCAATGGCCGAAACGATGCGATCTTCCCCCGCGAGTTCGCCGGTTTTCCATTCACCTACGGCCCGGAAGACATCCCCGAATGGAAGCCGTTGGACAGTCTTGCTGCGGTCGGGGCGGCCATCGACAGAGAGTCAAACTTGGGGGCAGACTTGGACGTGAGGGCGGGCGCTGCGCGCGACGTGATCGAGGACGACGACAGGTTCTTCGATCTGTGGGCTGTCCGTCCGCTCGAGTCGTCGATTCTTCCTCCTGGCTGGATGCCAGCGGACTCTTCACCGAAACGGGCTGCAACGATCGAGCAGCAGCCCCAACGCGGCGCCCTGTACGCTGGCCCCGCGCTTCGGCGCCTCCAGACCCGCCTAGAGCGAACCGAAGAGCTCCGGCGCTCGATGCTTGGCGCGGGTCCTGGGGGCGGCTCCAACAACTGGGCGATCGCGCCTTCGCGAAGCGCTACGGGCAACGCCCTGTTCGCCTACGATGGACACCTCACAATGACGCAGCCGATGGATAACTTCTACGCACATCTCGACGCGAAAACGAATGGAAGCGGACAGCTTCACGTAGCTGGCGCCACCTCTGCAGCCGTGCCTTGGGTGATCACCGGCCAGAACGAGAACATCGCGTGGGGATCGACGAGGACCTTCCTCGACCTGAGCGACGTCTACATCGAGCAGCTCGTCAAAGACACCGACGGCAACGCGATCGGCGTCATGTTCGAGAACAAGATGGTTCCATTCACGCGGGTTCCATTCACGGTGACATTCAATGATGGAAGCACAGAGGATCAGGAGCTGCTCTTTGTTCCGCACCACGGTCCCGTGCGCGAGATCGATTTAGACAACGACGTCGCGATCACGCTTCGTTGGACGGGCAACGATGCTGATACGGACATAGAATACATCGGCGCGTTGAACATCGCGGGAACTGTCATGGAGGCCCAAGCCGCGCTCGAGAACGTCACGACGATAGCAGGGAACTTCGTGGTGATAGACACCGGGGGCAACATCGGCTGGTTTCCGTACAACCGTGTCCCCAAGCGTACGTGGGCAACCGATCTCCTTGGCGAGGCACATCCAATGTTGCCGCTCGATGGCCGCTGCGCCACGCCGGAACGCTGCTACGAATGGACCGAGTACTTCGACTACGCTGAGCTTCCCCAGGCCTTGAATCCAAGCGAGGGGTTCATCGCAACGGCCAACAACGATATGACCGGGCATCTATTTGATGCCGACCCGACGAACGACGGCTATCCACCCCTACAGACCTTCGTTGTGCCTGGGTTTCGCCACTCGCGCGTCGTGGAGTTGATCGCCGAGATCGGGTCCGAGCACACCACCGCCACGACGCACCAGATTCAGCACGACGTGTATTCGTTCATCGGTGAGCTCGAGCTGCCTACATTCATCGAAATCGCTGAGTCCGACATGACCACGCTCACCGAGGCGGGGCAGAAGATCCTGAGCGCCCTGAAAGCTTGGGAGCTCACGTGTCCAACGGGCGTCAACGGCTACTATATGGACTCTCCGCTCACCGATGATCCGAAGGAGCTCCTCGAGGCATCGGGTTGTGCTGCGTATCACGCTGCACGCTACAAGTGCGACCTGACCCCGATGCACCAGCCCGCTCCGAACACTCAGTGGATGTATTTCTACTCCCTCGTCGATCCCAGTCGACTACGCAAAGGGGATGTCTACTGGGATGACCCGGCCACCCCGGACGAAGAAACGAAGTACCAAGTCATCGCCGAGTGCTTCGATGAGGCCGGACGCCTCCTCATGGACGACCTGGGCCTCGGCGACGACGAAACGAAGTGGGCATGGGGTCGCGCGCAGGGCTTGGTGCTGAGCTCGGATCTCTCATCGTTTGGCATCCCGACGTACAACAATCCGCCTCCAGGGGAGCCCCTATTCGCCAATGCCGGTGGACTTGTGACGGTCAGTCCGACGAATCCTGCGTTGGAGACATCGGGCTTTGTCCAGCGAACCGGCGCGGCGATGCGCATCATCTGCGAGGCGCTGCCAAGCGGGATGACCTGCACGATCGAGGCGCCTGGCGGTCAGTCGAGCCATATCGAATCGGAACACTACGAGGACCTACTTTTCAAGTACCTCGACGGCGAACCGATCGACCTGGTCTTCGACATCAACGAGGCCAAGGCCAACGCGGTGAGGACGGTGACATTCGAATGAGGAGAAGCTCTTCATGATCGACGTGATTCCCGAGGCGATGTGCGAGGTGGACGAGGACTAGCGTGTGAGGCACGGCTGTAGGACATTGGGGATGCGAACCATGCGTTGTTACCTGTTCGGATTTCTGTGTATCTGCATACTGGGCGTGCTCCCGCTGGTTGGGTGTGGCGAGACCAGCGGCGACGGCGGAAGTGGCGGTATCGGGGGGGCAGGTGGCACGTCCGGGACCGGCGGTCTTCTCGGGTGTGGCGATGAAAACGATAGCACCGGGGGCGACGGCGGAGCGGCAGAGATCACATCGCGTTTTCCATGCACCGATCAGGGCGTTCGCGATGCCATTGCCGCGGGCGGCGGCCCACATGGGTTTGAGTGTGACGGTCCGACTCGGATCGCGACCCGGGACGAGATCGTCATCGACAATGACGTTACGCTCGACGGAGAGGGTGATCTGACGTTGGATGCGGATCACAAGCATCGCGTGTTCTCGGTACCTGAGGGCGTGACGGCCGAACTCCGCAGGCTAGCGGTAAGCCGAGGAGGAGACGCGCGAACTTTCGGGGGCGGGGGCATTCGAAACGAAGGGACGCTGACACTGACGAACACGACCGTATCCGGCAGCACTAGCACCCTCGGCGGTGGCATTTGGAACGGCGGGGTCATGACGATGACCAACGCTGCGGTCTCTGGGAGCTCAGCGGACGAAGGCGGCGGGATTCACATCGTGCAAACGGGTACAGCCACCATCACCAACACAGCCATATCGGGAAGCGACGCGCGGTTAGGAGGCGGCATCTTCAACGATGGGACGCTGACGGCAACCTGCATGATCGTGTCGGAAAACTCTGCCGAGATGGGGGCGGGCATCGTCAACGAAAGAAGGCTGTCACTGACCAGCACGAGGATTTCAGGCAACGTCGCACGCGAGGACGGCGGCGGTATCTGGAGCGAGCCTGGACCTGCAGGCAGCGGTCGGTCAGGAACGGTGACGTTGCTCAACAGCGCGGTGTCGGGAAACATCGCCGGTAGAAACGGCGGCGGCATTGACTCGGGCGGCACGCTGACGTTAACCGATAGCAGCGTGTCGGGGAACACCGCGGGCAGCAGCGGCGGCGGGATCGACCTCCGTGGACCGACGGCAACGTTGACGAGCAGCACGGTCGCCGGCAACACCGCGGCTCGTGACGGTGGAGGTATCCACAATGAAGACCCCGCCAGAACGACGTTGACCAACACCACCGTATCGGGGAACACCGCGAGCTCCCTGGGGGGCGGCGTCTTCAATGGCGGCTGGCTGGCGCTGACGAACGCGACCATATGGGGCAACACGGCAGTCAGCGGAGGCGGCATTTCGAACCTCGGTCGAGTGCAGATCGCGAACAGCATCATCGACGGTGGTTGCAGCGCTCCGTTGATCTCGCTCGGCTTCAATGTCCAAGGCATGGATGACAGCTGCGGCTTCGATGAATCCACCGACCGTGCAGGTGTGACTGCAGCCGACTTGAAGCTCGGGCCGTTGGCCGACAACGGGGGGCCGACCAAGACCCACGCGCTGGAGGCTGGCAGCCTGGCGGTCGACATCGTCACGGCCGCGGCTTGCGTCGATCACGAAGGTGAGCCTGTGGAGACCGACCAGCGCGGGGTCGAGCGCCCCCAGGCAGCCGCATGCGACGCGGGCGCATTCGAGCTTCAGCCCTAGCCTTTCACTCCGAGCTGCTGGCCAAGCGGTTGGACCACACTCCCGGGCTCGAGCCCCCGAACACGGCCCATACCGCGAGAGCGTTGCCAGCCGGGTCCGTTGCCACGCGGGCCTCCCTCCCAACCCCACCATCGTCGGTGTCGATGCGGCGTGAGCGACCCCAGCCACCACTCGGTGTATAGCGGGCCGACCAAATGTCGCTCGCTGAGCCAGCGAGCTGCTGCCACACCGCAACAGCCGTCCCGTCTAGGGCAACGGCGACTCGAGGCTCGAGGCTGGAGCCCCCCCCATCGTTTACTTCGATGCGCTCAGGGATCCCCCAGTCGCTCGCCGGTGTGTAGCGGGCGGACCAGACCTGCTGCTTCGCACCGTCGAACTGGACCCACACTGCCAGCGCGCTGCCGTCCTGGGCTACGGCCACGTGTGGGTCTGACGCATCGCCTTCCTTATTTTTGTCAATGCGCTCCGCGATGCCCCAAACAGGGGGCGTGTACCGGGCGGACCAAATCGTTTCTTGTCCTCTATCGGATTGATGCCAGACGGCGATCGCGTTCCCTTGGTCGTCCATCCCGATGGATGGACCCGATGCGTTGCCCTCATCGGCGGTTTCAACGACCCGAGCGTTGGTCCTCCAGACTCCGGTCGGAGTCGAGAGATTGGACCAGATATCGTAAAGGCCGTCGCGGTGGGCCCACACGGCCACCGCGTTGCCGCTCGGATCGACCGCGATCTGGGGTCCCGACGCCTCGATCGCCGTATTGCTTTCGATGCGCTGCGGATCGTCCCATCCGCTGTCGACTGTGTAGCGGGCAGACCAAACTCCGTCTCGTGTCCCGTCAAACTGGGCCCACACCGCGACAGCACTGCCATCAGCGTTGACGGAAACCTGGGGTGGCAATGCTTCGCCTACGTCATCATCGATTCGTTCGCTGTCGCCCCATCCGAGACCCGGCGCGCATCGATTCGAAAAGACGTTGATTTCGCCCACCAGAAACTGCGACCAGACCGCGACGGCATTGCCACTGGCGTCGATGCCGACCGCCGCCGTGGGAAGCGTATCGCTTGCGCTCGGGATTCGCTCGGCTGCCAGCCACGAGCTGCCTGGCACCCACCGTCTCGACCAGAACCCATCGGGTCGGGTCCAGACGACCACGGCTTTGCCGGCCGGATCGATTGCGATTTCGGGTGCAGTGCCATCCTCGTCGATTTGGACAGCCTCGCCCCAGCGCTTCACGCCCTCCTCGGGGTCCTGGATCTGCACGCAATGGAGGAGTGCGGCGCACACAACCCACAGCGCTAGCATCGGCAACACTGATGCAAAGCGTGAACGCGGAATGCCCATCATGGCGCTGGCTCCTGCCCGGCCACCTGTGATCAACGCCCCGATCGACCCGCATGTCAACCCTGAGGTGGAGCGCATAGCTTGCGCTTGATATCGGCTCGTTTGCTGACCAGCCCAATTGACGCTGGCCGACAATGATTGTTGACGGCTCCAAGTGCGACGTGGGGTCCGAGTTCCGCAGGCGCCAACCCGTCATTCCGACACCTGCATCGCAAACGGACTCCAAGCTGCACCCCAACATCCCCGCCGAGGATGTCTGAGTGGGCGAGGGCGTGCCGCGCGGCGCGGACCGGATCACCGGTGCCTGACGTGCTACACCAGTCCCATGATCGTCGAACATTTCTCCGTCGCCCCACTGGGCTGTAACTGCGTGATTCTCGGAGACGAGGAGCGCGGCGTTGCCATCGTGGTCGATCCGGGGGGTGAAGCGCCGCGGATCCTGGCTCGGCTTGCAGAGCTGGGGCTTCGTTGCGAAGGGATCGTCCACACCCATACGCACTTCGATCACATTGGGGGCACCAAAGAAGTACAAGAAGCTACCAACGCCTCCAACATGATCCATGAGGACGATCTGTTCCTCTACGAAGGCGTCCAAATGCAGCTCGATGGCTTTCGCGCTCCATTCCGTGCTCCTGAGATCGCCGAGATCGACCGCTTTCTTTCGGAGGGGGACACCGTGCAAGCAGGCGGTGTCGAGCTCGACGTCCTCCACACCCCCGGCCATTCTCCTGGTAGCATCTGTCTCACGGTCGAGGGCGACCGTCCGATCGTCGTCGCGGGCGACACCCTCTTCGCGCGCAGCATTGGACGCACCGACCTGTGGGGCGGCGACACCTCCCAGATTACCGACTCGATTCAACGCAAGCTGTTCGCACTCCCCGATGAGACGCTGGTGATCACCGGTCACGGCCCAACGACGACCATCGGAGAAGAGCGAAAAATGAACCCCTTTGTTAGGGGATAGTGCGGGGGCGGTGGCTCAGTCCCACAAACGCAGAGCACCCTGCATCGCTTCTTCGAGGGAGAAGAAGCGCACCTCCTTCGGCATGTCTTCTTGGAGGTGACGCACGTTTCCTCCACCGAGATGGAGCCTGTCATAGCTGAAGAGCCGCTCGAGCTGTCCGAGGGCGCCGATCACTCGCTCGGTCCAATCGGATGGGCCAATGCGCTTGAGCTCCGTGTCGCGGACCAAGTCCTCATAGGTTTTGCCGTCGCGAAACGGATGATGCCCAAGCTCCAGGTTCGGAACGAGCTCGCCGTGGGTGAACAACGCCGTCCCCAGTCCCGTTCCGAGCGTCAACACGAGCTCCACGCCATGGCCTTCGACTACACCGAGTCCCTGCAGGTCCGCGTCGTTGAGGACACGGACCTGACTCCCGAGCAGTTGTTCGAGGTTCGCCGCCAAAGGCACCGCTCGCCAAAGCTCGTTTCCGAGGTTTGGCGCATTATACGTCACGCCGGATTTCACGACGCCGGGAAAACCGACCGACACGCGATGATATGCCTCCACCGTGTCGGCGACTTCACCGATCAAGGTAAGAACCGCATC
>Ga0255058_10001198_pt1 | contig 14750 bp, 12 predicted proteins | sample Cases_109_9_MG_FD_188637 | JGI IMG/M metagenome (GOLD analysis project Ga0255058, IMG submission 188637) | Seawater microbial communities from Amundsen Gulf, Northwest Territories, Canada - Cases_109_9 | ecosystem: Environmental > Aquatic > Marine > Gulf | place: Canada: Northwest Territories... | reverse complement strand
CCTGAAAAGTTCTTCTACTGGTTTCCTCTATCGGTACGGGCCTGGCTCAATCTCTGCAATGATGGGGCTTATCGAAATTTTGTCCGCTCTCACTCGGTGCTTCAAACCCACGCTTCGGAGCTGGTATCAATGATGCCAACGGGACCTATCGACGTAATTAGCTTAGGAGCCGGACAAGGCACTAAAGATCTTTTGCTTCTGGAGCAGTTGCGGCAACAGGGACGGGCTCCCCGATATCGTCCGGTGGATGCTAGCCAGGGGCTACTGGAATTAGCCTGTCAGAATGCCCAAGAGCAACAGATTGATTGCCGGGGGCTGAAGGCGGATTTGAGTAATAGTGCTCACCTGACCGCCCTGCAACCAAACCGGGACGATCCACCTCGTCTGATAATGATGTTGGGTAATACAATGGGGGCCTTCGATCCCTTGACATTGCCTAGTCAGCTGGCGGCTATGCTGCGTCCTCAGGACTTTCTACTATTGGATGGAGAACTGTTTAGTCCGACAGAGACTCTAACCGGCTACGACAATCCCATTAATCGTCAGTTCGCCTTTGGTCCTCTGCGCAGTGTCGGTCTTTCCGAACCCCGCGATGGCACGTTACACTTTGCTACTGACCGTGATGATCGACAGCCGGGCTTATACCGGGTCCGCAAGCACTTTCAGGCGGCTCGAGATTTGTCTATTATGCTGGCCGGAGAAACCGTCCGGCTAGAAGCAGGTGCCCATATCGAGATGAACTGGTCCTATAAATATGATCAGGAGACCATGGTCAGTTTGCTCACAACGACCGGGTTGCAACCGGTGGCGCAATACGACAGTGTTGATAAGCGATTTCTCACTCTGTTAGCGACTCGATCACCTTAAAACAGGGAAAAACTAATTGACAAAAGGCTAACCAAGTATAAAACTGCACCAATCAATACAATAATATAAAAGTAATGTTATGCCTTGGTCAGATATTAGGATCGTACTTGCTTTAGCATTTTAGCAACAGGTATTTTGATATTTACCTACGATATCTATTGTGAAACTTATTAGTAAACATCTCAAGAAATTCACTTTGGTATCGGTAGCAGCATATGTCTTTATGTTCGCCGTTTGCGCAAAAGGAGTTTATTTTTATGAGAGCCAGCACCCTCTTAAAGAGGATCTGCTATCTGTTCATGGCATTATTAGGGATGTGCACTTGGGGGGGCATGGGAAAGCAACCACACTGCAAATTGAGTCGAAGCACGGGACGCACCGTTATTCATCCTATTATGGCAAAGTCTGGCCGGGCATGGAGCGTATTCAGCCGGGAGATCAGGTTGACCTGCTTGCCGAAAGGAATAAGCTCAACAAAAATGAATTGATCGCCGGCAAGCAATTTTACATCTGGGAACTGACTCATCGGCACCACCTCATAATAAGGTACGAAGATGTCCGTGACATGGTTCAGGGCAAAGAAGCCACTGCTAATCGGTACATCAACCTTTGGTTGGTAACCAGCTTTATTTTTCTTATCATCGCGTATATACGCAAAATTGTCCTGAGGCTAACACGCTGATGTTCATAAGTAATGGATAAGCAAAACCATTTGGTTTGGAAGGTAAGGCATAATAATGGCATCAACTATGACGGTAAAAAATGCTACCGTTTTGTGTTATCGTTCCAAATCACACCACTTTTTACCGCCTGTTATGCGGAGTGCTATGCACCATGAAAGAATTTGACCCAATAGAAGATGTCGAAGACAGCCAATTAATTCTCGATCATGGGGAGTGGCCAAATTTTCATGATGCGGAAGTGCACAATTTGAATATATGGCGCGGTGATGTCCGACCCGATGATAATGTTTGGATTGGGCCAGTTATAGAAGCAACATTTGAGCTTTGTGCATTGGAAAAACCGTACATTGTCGTTTTGAAGTTCCATGATTGTGATTCTATAAGAATGGAAGAATTCAATCACCAGAATGCGGTGTATGACTTAACGTTCAAATTTGAGGAGCGAGGCACTTATACAAATGGAAAGCCTTTGCCGCCTTATATCTCAGTTAGTTTTAAGCAAGCATTTGGTGTGACTCTATCTTTCAAGTGTTTTAGAGTGCAGGCAATTGAACGAAGAGAAAATTCTCTATGGTGAGTATGAGAATATAGACCAATAATAATAGGCTGAGACGCTATTTCTAACGTGTCAGCCTATTCTTTAATCTCCCTCATTTGTCGCATTCGCTTAATGAGTGTTGGTACTTCGTGTATCAAGCCCCTCCGCATTCTCAATCGGAGGGTTTTGGGTACTCCTTGCAACGTATTTTAGCTTTTTTGATATCGTGTACCTCTCTTTACAAGGTTAATGGTGCTTCTATCTTAATCAGTAGCCTTTCAAATGCTTCGTCGCCCTTTATTTTCTGAATGTTGCTGCGCGGGCCTTATTTTAATGCTACTGATGTTTCAAAGAACTATCGTAGAGGAACTGAAAGCAGTTAGATAATACAAAATTAACCGCAGCCGCACGAAAATTTTGCAGCCTGAAAGTGTCCTCAGGCTCACTAACTCTCTCAACCCCTCTCTACTAATATTATACCACATATTCATATTTTTTAAAACAAAGCGTCTATCTGCGCCTGCCCTTGCCCGCTCGTATCTTATCGCATTCGATTTCTAATGCGAACCGCGTTTGTATTTTAACGCGCCCTTTTATCTTGCAAAACAACCCCACTCTTTTATAATAATTACCAATAAGAAGCAGTTACAGATCACTTTTACCACATTCTAATTATCTATTCAAAAACAGGCGCTGTCCCTATTTTTGTATGACGATTACAACAATCAATCCGGCAACAGAAGAAGTGATTAAGGAATATAGCCATATGTCTCAGGGCGAGGTGATGGCGATTCTTGATGATGTGCACAAGACTTTTTTGGAATGGAAAACACTCCTGGTACAACAAAGAGCATCATATTTGACAAAACTCGCCAGAGTCCTTAGAAACAACAAAGATCCATATGCTCAATTAATGACGAAAGAGATGGGCAAACCGATCACAGAAGCAAGAGCCGAGATTGAAAAATGTGCTTGGACGGCTGAAGTTTATGCCAAAAATGGTGAGCAATGGTTGCAGGAAGAAGTCTTGGAGTCAGACGGAAAGGAACATCGCGTAGTCTGCCAACCCCTAGGGATTATTTTTTCAATTATGCCCTGGAATTTTCCCTTCTGGCAGGCTTTTAGATTTGCTATCCCAACCTTATTGGCAGGTAACGCCTCACTCCTTAAACATGCCAGTAATGTAACAGGGTGTGCCCTGGCAATAGAAGATGCGTTTAAAGAGGCCGGTTTTCCTGAGAATGTGTTTAGGATTGTTATTGCCGATCATGATACCGTAGCCGGGATTGTGGCTTCGAACCATATCGCCGGCGTTTCATTGACAGGGAGCACTAGTGCCGGGAAAAAAATCGGAGAATTAGCAGGAAAGAATCTGAAGAAAGTAGTCTTGGAGCTGGGAGGCTCAGATCCATTTATTGTGTTAGAGGATGCAGACCTTGATAAAGCAGCCGAACAGGCAACAGTGGGCCGTTTCCTTAACTGTGGTCAGAGTTGTGTAGCCGCGAAGAGGTTTATTGTTGTGGCATCTGTAGTAGAAGATTTTGTTCAGAGGTTTGTCGAAAACGTGAAACAAAAAGTCTTAGGTAATCCTGCAGAAGAATCAACGCATTTAGGACCTTTAGTTAATAAAACAGCTGTCGAGCAAATTGAAAATCAAGTTAATGATGCTGTTGACAAAGGCGCTACCATCCTCACTGGAGGAAAACGAGGTAAAGGGAAGGGATATTTCTATGAACCAACGGTTCTTATTAATACGACAAAAGAAATGAAAGTAATCAAAGAAGAGGTGTTTGGTCCTGTTGCTCCAATTATTGTTGTTAAGGATGAAGAAGATGCGATGAACGTAGCGAATGCAACCGAGTTTGGATTGGGCGGAAGCGTTTGGACGAGAGATCTTGAACGAGGAAAGAGAATTGCACGACAACTTGAATGCGGTTGTGCCTTTGTTAATTCCTTTGTAAAATCAGACCCTCGAGTTCCTTTTGGCGGTATCAAAGAGAGCGGCATCGGCCGGGAACTATCGAAGTATGGATTGAGGGAATTTGTTAATGTGAAAGCAATTAATGTTTATAAATCATGAAAGCTTCTGACTTGTTTGTCAAATGTCTGGAAGAAGAAGGAGTGGAGTATATCTTTGCCGTCCCTGGCGAGGAGGATCTTCATCTGCTGGAAAGTTTGCGGAAATCGAAGATAAAAGTAATAATTAACCGCCATGAGCAGGCAGCGGCTTTTATGGCAGCAACGTATGGAAGATTAAGTGGGAAAGTAGGAGTCTGCATGTCTACCTTAGGCCCGGGTGCGACTAATTTGATAACGGGAATTGCCCACGCTCAGCTTGGCGGGATGCCTCTTCTGGCAATTACCGGGCAGAAAGGAATTCGTAACAATGAACAGGCAAATTTTCAGGTTCTGGATGTTGTTAACATGATGAAGGCAATTACAAAGAGAACAGTGCAAATTAAAGGTCCGAAATCAATTCCGAGAGAGATTCGAATGGCCTTTAAAGTGGCGACGACAGAACGGCAGGGAGCCTGTCACATTGAATTGCCTGAAGATATTGCTTACGAGAAGGTTGATAATTCTATTCAACCACAGAAGTCAATTAAAGTACGGCGACCCGTTGCTGAACCTAAGGGTATCAGGATAGCTGCGGAGATGATTAGAAAAGCCGAACACCCTATTATCATTATCTCCAGCAGAGCTCAGAGGCACCAGGTCAGTGATGCCTTACGGAAATTCTGCAGCCAGACTAATATTTATGCCATTCATACTCAATTAGGGAAAGGCGTACTTGGAGCAGATCATAAAAATTGCCTTTACGCATTCGGTATTCACAAGAAGGATTACGTCCATTGCGTGGTTGACAAAGCGGATTTGGTTATTACGGTTGGTTATTCTACGCGTGAGCATCCTCCAAGCGTCTGGAACAAAAATATTGATAAAAAGATTCTCCATTTGAACTTCAACCCCGCGAGGACTGATATTTATTATAACCCTGATTGGGAACTTGTGGGAGATATAGGAACTTCCCTGGAATTGCTTGGTAAAGAATTGAAAGGCTACTATTATAGTGGGGAGTATGAAGAGAGGATAAAAAAAGAATTAAATGTTAAATTGTTTGTAGAAGGCGCAGATGACTCAAGTTATTCTCTTAAACCACGCCGCATAGTTGCTGATTGCAGGAAGGCACTTGGAAAAGAAGACATTCTCTGCCTGGATAACGGTATCTACAAACTCTGGTTCTCTCGTCATTATGAAGTCTACGACATTGGTACTTTCCTCCTGGATAATACCCTGGCTACTATGGGTGCTGGACTACCCAGCGCGATGACGGGTAAACTGATCTATCCAAAAAAGAAAGTTCTTGCTGTTGTAGGGGATGGTGGATTTATGATGAATTCCCAGGAATTTGAAACAGCCGTAAGGCTGGGGCTGAACGTAGTTGTCCTCATCCTTAACGACAATGCCTATGGCTTCGTTAAATGGAAACAGCAGGCTCATGGATACAAGAATTTTGCCCTTGATTATGGCAACCCTGATTTTGTGAAGTATGCTGAGAGTTACGGAGGTAAAGGGTTCAATATTAATTCTGCAGACGAGCTTCTTCCCGCTTTAGAGAAAGCTTTCCAGGAGAAAGGACCGGTTATTGTCGAATGTCCGATTGATTATTCTGAGAATAAGAAAGTATTCAGCGGAGAATTGGACGATCTAAGTTGTCCTACGTTTTAGAAAAAGCAATCTGAAAAACGAATATGTGTAGATTTATCGCCTACAAGGGAGAGCGAATACTGCTCGCAGATCTCGTGACTAACCCTTCTAACTCTCTCATCAATCAGAGTTCTCATGCCAGAGAACGGAGGGAACCGCTCAATGGTGACGGCTTTGGCCTCGGATGGTACGTGCCTGAAGTGAGTACCGATCCGTGTCTTTTTACAAGCGTAACCCCTGCCTGGGCGAATCAGAATCTACGCCGTATTGCTTCAAAGACAGCGTCGCCGTGTATCTTTGCTCACGTCCGGGCCGCAACAGAAGAGTTTGAAGTAAACGAGCTCAACTGTCACCCATTTCAGTTCGAACAGTACATCTGGATGCATAATGGCGTTATTGGTGGTTTTCGCAATATTAAGCGAACGCTGCGCAAGGACTTGAAAGACGAGTATTATCACGCTGTGCACGGTACCACCGATTCGGAGCACGCTTTCGCACTCTTTCTGAATCTTCTTCCTGATACCAGGAAACAGATGTCTGGAGAAGTGCTGGCGGATACCCTTGCGAAGACGGTTTCGCATATTTCCACCTTATGTCAAAAGTCCGCGGCCACAGCGAGATCAGTTCTCAATTTTGCTGTGACTGATGGGAGGTCTGTCGTTGCAACGCGCTACTCCACCAATGATGAGCCGACCTCGTTATATTTATGTTCCGAGGAAGCATTCGGTTGTAGTGACGGTGTTTGCCAGATTGTTTCAGGAAATAAGAAAAAGTTTGCAATCATCGCTTCTGAGCCTATAACAAACATGCGGAAACAATGGACGCAGATACCCGAACACCACCTTGTACTCCTACAAGAAAATTTAGATGTGGTAATACGAGCACTATGAGTAGCGGTATAGCAATCAGTTAATAAATAAAACAGTCGCTGCCTGCCCGACGGTTTGTTTGGCGGGTCCATATTAAGTTACTTAAGATGAGGAATAAGTGATGATATTGCCAGTCTGGTTACAGGCATATTTATGGGGTTTGATCGTCGGCTCCGGGCTCCTACTGGGAGCACTCGTAGCCTATTTTTCAGATCTTCCCCATCGTGTGATTGCTGCAGTCATGGGCTTTGGCGGTGGAGTACTCATTTCTGTCCTCTCATTCGCGCTGATGGAGGAAGCCTATCACAATGGCGGCTTCACCTCAACCATAGCAGGATTTATTTTAGGGGGTGCCATGTTCAGTGGTATAAATTGGTACCTCTCAAAAAAGGGAGCCAAACATCGGAAGCGATGCGCTGACTGTGCCCCAAAACCTTCTGGATCAGATGCTAGTGACAGGGGTCTCGCCATAGCAATTGGTGCATTAATGGACGCTATTCCGGAAGCTATTATTATAGGTCTTAACCTAATTGGCGGCGTCATGATTGGCAAGGTGGTTTTAGTGGGCTTCTTTCTTGCAAATATTCCCCAGGGCCTCTCGAGTGTATCAGGTATGAAAGAAGCAGGACGATCTGCAGCCTATATCTTTTGTGTCTGGGGTGGTATCACTCTCCTTTCCGGGGCCGCAGCGGTAGTCGGCTATACTGTTTTCGGAAACTTCTCAATCAACGTCGTTGCCTCGACGAGCGCTTTGGCTGCAGGCAGTGTACTCGCTATGTTAGCCGAAACAATGATTCCCGAGGCATTCGAAAAAGCACAAAGCTTCATCGGGCTTATAACTGTTGCCGGTTTCCTTACCATCTTCCTCCTCACAAAAATTGGCTAGTAGAACCGTTTCCCCCATTCTTTCCTTTTTGTCTTCTGCCTACTGCCTATTGTCTACTTTTAGCCTGCTACTTGATTCCGGCCCATTATTTCCATTGCAAAACTACCCCACACTTTTATAATAACCACCAATAAACTACAGTTACAAATCACTTTTACCACATTTTATATATCTTTTTTTAAAATGGGTGCTGTTGTCCCTATTTAGATTGTACTTGAACTTTCTTTCTAAATATATTTGTTGTAGAAGAATAACAATCATGTTTCGTAAATTAACTATCATACTATTATTGGTTTATCTAACCGGATGTATACAACAGGACCTTAGAATTGTCCTTAGGTCTGATGGTAGTGGTGAATATCATATCAAGAAAGTAACTTCACAAATAGAAAGTGCTTTAATAGCAAATGTACCTGCCGAATTACGAGAAAAATCCTTAAGTGAACAAAAGGGTGTTGAGGAGGAATATCCCGGTGGTTTGAAGATGGTATCATATATCATCACCCGGAGTCCTGATGATCCGGCGAAATATGTAGAATCGAGTGTTTATACATTTCCGGAACTAGGCAAGGCTTTACCAGATTTAGAAAATGTTATTAAGATGGGGCCGCATTACGCTTACCGTGATAATAGGTTTGTGATATTTTTTAATAGGGAGAAAGAAGAGTTTGATGGTATGCAAGCTGGAGAAACAATAAAAGATGCCTATTTGAATCTTACCATAGAATTGCCTGCTGAGCCGTCATCATCTAACGGACAGGTACAAGGTAAGGCTGTAAGCTGGAAGTTCGGCGCCGATGATATGAAAAAATATCAGGAGATGGCAATGGGAGAAAACCTGATAGAGGCGAGTATTCCGTCATCAGCGATAAAAGTTGATTTAAAACCCCGACTTGTTGTGGTAAAGGAGAAAAAAACTTTAATCAAAGATGAAAAATTTGAAGCTCTTGGCTTCTTTAACGCCCGTTTTCCGATTATTGGTGATATGGCAAATGAGCAGGTAACGGCATCGCTTAATGTCAATTTCCCTGTTGATAAATTCAGTCTACCTATTACTTATAAAGATTTAAAGGTAAAGTCACTGGTTGTTGAAGGGAAAGAAAAGGAGGCTGAGATAAAGTCAAAAGCCCAGGGTGTCTTTGATGGGAAAAATCAATGGGGGCAAGAGACAGAAGGATTTCCTGTTCAATTAGAATTACCTGTAACGAATCCCTGGATCAAGGAGATTGAAAAACTACAAATTACAATGCTGGTTAATACGGCAACAGAAAAAATCAAAACATTTTATAATGTTAAGCCTTCCGAATCTCCCTGTATAATTTTACCAAAAGAGTCGAATCAAATATTGGATAAGGTAGCGGTTATAAAAATAGAATTGGGTAGTCCTTCAGCCATGTGGCCTCTGCCAGGTATTACTTTGCTGACTACAACAGGGCCGGGTAACATAAGCGCGTTTTATATTGATACCGATTATGGCCTGCGTTACAAAGCCAACGGTGTTCAGTCATCACTTAAAAAGAATGAGAATTACTGGGACAATAAAATCAAGTCTTTTCTGAAAGATGTATTTAAGGAAGAAGAATTCTACGAATATGAACTGGGTTTTACCAAAATGCCTGATTCACCTTTTAAGCTGGTGATTGAGACAGCGGGTAAACAGGACTTTAAAACCAAGACACTTTTACTGGAGCATATAGATGTATCGCCTTAAAATTTTTATTTGCCTGGCCCTGGTATTGGCCCTGACCAGTTGTTATCAAACTGAGTCAACCATCGGGATAAACCCTGACGGGAGTGGTGTTATTACATCTACGTTCAATTTTGATAACGCGACAGAGGAACAGCGACAACAAATAAAGGCCATGCTGGCCCGGCCCAATGCAAGTTCGAATTTTAACCGAGCTTCTTTTGAAAATGATTTTCCATCACCATATTTTGAAATTTTAGAGTTAGAAAGTGATCAGGAAAATCTTCGTTTTAAGTCGGTTATTAAATTTAAGGATATAAATCGCCTGCTTGCCGTTAATACACAACGCATTAACTTAAATGGAGTAGATTTTGAAGTAGAAGGTGACCAGCTTATCTTTAAAATTGATAAATCATCACAACAAAGTGGTTTTGGGTCTGGTCTGCAATTTACACGCAAGGGTGGTGGACTTGGTACAAATATTTATCTTAAGGAAACGATTAGGTTTGTTGACGCGAATTCAAAGGATTTTATTGAATTTTCTCATGAATACAAAGGAGACGATGTTAACAAGGAGATTAAATGGAAAGATGAGATAACAATTTCAGGAAATACAATCAAACGAAATATTATTAAGTACAATTTTGCCGATTATCCTGCATTAAATCCTGTTAAAGCTGAGTTTATAACAGCAGCATGGAACCGTACAAAGCAACCGAAAAGCGCGATGTCACAATCATATCTCGATTTAGAACTAAAAACTGCTATACCACCCTCCAAAGAAACTAAATACATGGGGTTCGATGAAGTTTATCTTTTATCAGGGAAGTATACTGATGGACGTGATGTTGAACTGGTTGAGACTTGGGCAAAGGGTTTTCGCGCTTTTAATGATGAAAATAATTTGGCCGGTAAGAATAATTTTAAACTACCTGTTTATCTGTCCTTCCCCACGTCTCCTGTGGAAGGTCTGGAGTCTATCAGGATTCGTTTACGTCTTTTAAGAGGTAAGAGATTAAAAATGGTAGAACTTGGTTCAATTCAGCCTGAACACACATATGAACAATCACCTTTTAAAATTACAACAGGGAATCTCGGCAGAGATGACCTTTCTTTAGAAATAAGAGGGCCGGTTAATCATATTAACCGTTTCCTTGTTAAAACTAAACGAGGAAATGTATTCCCCATTAAGGAATCAAGCTGGACAAGAAGTGATGACCATGGAAGTGTTCGATTCTGGAAATTTCTGCCATTAAGCAATCTGACGCTAATAGCCGAAATATATGACTCTGTTGAATACACCTGGCTGGATGTTGATGTCCCGACACTTAAATTGTCACCTGAGAAAAAGAAGCGTATTATAAGCAAAGACATTGATGAGAGTAAAGACAAAGAGAAGCGAGAAAAACAGGTACATTTACCGGAAGATTTGTTTAAAGGCAAATCAACTTTTGAAAATTATTGGACATCTTTAGCAGATGATGAGGTGGTCCCTTCCTTGCTGGAAGTATCCAGTAAGATGGAAAAGTTAAAGGAGAACCCTAATATTTATTCATGGTATCAAGCTGGTCTTGTAAAAAAGCTGAAGGAGCGTAAAGATTTTTTTAAGGCCAATAAACCAAAAATAGCCAAATCATTGTTCAGGCTTTTCCTGGAAATGCCGGATCAGAATGGCAACACGGCAATCGCTTATTTTCTGACTAATGGAGGACTTACGGAGTTAATACGAGATGACGCGCTTGATGCGGTAAAAAGTCAAAAACTAAGGAACGGTATTGATACGATTTTTAATGGAGAATTGTCCGTTAAGGAGAGGGATGTCTTTAATGATGTATTCCAGAAATCAGACTATTGGTTAGAGAGTCTTGAAATCCTTAAATTACTTACCAGGGGACCGAATGCCGATATGGCATTAGTGCAGAGAACACTAGATGATAAAGGGCAAAGTATTCATGTTCGTCAACACGCGCTTGAAGTATTGATAGATCGAAAAAATGATTTCTCCTCTTTTGATTTGAAACCGTATATTCTACATTCTGAAATGAGAGATTGGACGTTGAATGCTATTAGTAATAGATTAGGAAATTATGGCTCTTCGAATCAAATTTCGAAAGAAAAGCTTATTACAATCTTAAAACCTCTGATTCCAGTCTTTGAAGACCTGGCCGAACAAGAAGATCAATATAAGTCCGATGCGCCTAAAAAAATACTTGCGGCCATTAAATAAAACTACAATTATAATTACTCTGTAAAGTAAACCACCAGCTATCAGACTGTATCACATTATGAAATATATATTCATTTTTTAAACCTCAGCGTCTATCCGCGGCCAAATGTCTTTTGCCTTTTTTCTCTGCGTTCTTTGCGTCTTCTTGTCCTCGGCGCCTTTTGTCTGGGGTGCGGTGAATAATCTTTTATATTGCAAAACACCCCCACTCTTTTATAATGACCCGTAATATAGCAAGGCTATATTACGCATTCACTTTTACAACTTTTTTAACATACGCAGGAAGGCAAGACAATGAAAATATACAAGCTAATACCAAGGAACCCAAGTTCTAAAGTTTGGGAAGGGAGCGCTTTCAAGGGCGCGTTAATCGTGCGGGCAGAAGAGTCGGATAACGCTCTAAGAATGGCAAGGTGAAAGTATGAAAATCAAGTTGATATCTTTTATGGTCCTGAGTTTATTAAGTGTTCAATCAGTATTGGTTGCTCAACAGACAAAAGGGCCTTTCCAAACGTTAGACCAGGAAAGCCTCAAGCGTGCAATGGAGATGGTTTTGAAGAAAGATACCGGCCCGGAACCGGCCTACGATCCAACTGCCACTCCAAACGGTGTAAGATACCAGATAGATGTTATTTTTTATCTATTAGAAAATGAGGCAAGGCAAGATCACGAACCGCCGGAAGAAACACTCCCTCTTCTTATCGGTTATAAAGAATGGTATCAGGCTTTTAAGAGTGTGAATTGCCAGGATCAGGATATCCCTGAATATGTAGAAAGAGCTTACGAATTTAAGCAGAATATGGTAGTCGACTATAATCGGAACAAAGTAATTAAGGAAACATATGGTACCGATATCCCATATCTAGCTGCTAATATTACGCTCTTTTGGGATTCCCCGGAAAAGAGCTTCTCTTATAAAGACTTAGAATCAAAACCACCACTAAAAATTATATATGAGAGAGTCATTACTTATCGATTCCTTAAATACAAAGATGACAATCTTGTTGTATGTGACCAGATAAAAGGACTAAAAGGAAAAGCCCTTAAAGGTTTTCTCAGAATCTTTGGGAAGTCCCATATGATGCAATATCGAACCTTAGCCGTGAAAAATGGGCCTCAGTATGTGTTAGTGGAAGTAAGGAAATTTCGGTGGCTTTTTGGTCTGAAGACAGATTTGACTATAACACCTGACGGGGAGACTCTGGAAGGTGTACCTGAGAAAGAAAAACAAAGACTTCGCCGCAAAATCAAAATTCAGTATAAACCCCTGAAGCCAGGTTAAATATTTTTAAAAATCAGGGACAGACACTTATTTATTTGACAAATGATTCAATCTCATCAAGCCTGTTTATGCCTGATCTTCTATCAGGTTACAGGGGCCATCTTTGATAGAAAACATCTCATAATACAAATCAATCCTTGTTTATCCTCTTAATCTTGTCTAAAATTAGAAAATTATATGCAAGAAAGGTTCTTAGTCTCAGGAAAAGCCGGCAGCGGCAAGACACACCTTGTCCTTGAAGAAACGAGGGTCAAATCTTTAATATTGACAAATGATTCAATCCATTTTTAATAACAAATAACAAAAGGTAAGGAGGTTTAGATATGTCTACAATGGACAATTTAATAAAAGCATTTGAGGGGGAATCGTGGGCTATTAGAAAATATCATGCTTTTGCAGAAAAAGCGGAACAAGAGGGTTTCAAGCAGGCAGCCAGGCTCTTTAGAGCATTGACAGCGTCAGAAACAGCGCACGCGAACATCCACTTAAAGCAAATTGGGTCAGTTTTGAGTACCAAAGAGAATATTACATATGCTCGTGATTTAGAAGTAAGTGTGGCCAAAGAGATGTATCCACAAATGCTTGAAGAGGCTGTTAAAGAGGGTAATAAACAAGCCGCACAGGGTTTTAAATATATAAAGAATGTAGAAAAAGGACATGTAGCTCTTTGTAAAAAAGCACTAAACAATTTGGGAAATGACGAGGTTGAAGAATATTACGTATGCCGGCACTGTGGAAACGTTGTTGAAACAATGTTGCCTGATTCATGTCCCATATGCAATTCAACTAAATCTATGTATCTAAAAATTAGTTAATCAATTCATAAATTAATTATCTCTGGGTATTAGGGTCCCGCCAAACAAATCGTCGGGCAAGTTATAATATAAATCAATTCTTGTTTATCCTCTTAATCTTGTCTAAAATTAGAAAATTATATGCAAGAAAGGTTTTTAGTCTCAGGAAAAGCCGGTAGCGGCAAGACACATCTTGTCCTTCAGAAATTTTTCCATTTTGTTGAAGAACACAAAGAAGATAACGTAATCTTACCTTTCTGAATATCATTACAATAGTGGTATTATACAGAAACTATATAATGACTTGTTGGGCTCCAATAAAGAGGAATCGAAATGAAGTTTTGGGCGACTTATTGCAAAGTACTCGGGTATATCTGGCTGGTGGTAACTGGCATTCTGATCTTGGTGGGGATAGCTGGGGTCTGGATGAAGGAGGGCTTCTCAGGTGTTCAAGACCTGCTGAGTCCATCTAACGTGGTTAACTACATCGCAATGGCAATCGCATTGATCCCAGGAATTGTCCTGTTGAAGCTTTCCAAGAGTTTACAACGCAAAGTCCAAACTAGAAAGTGAAAGAAGTAGAAATCAGAAAAATAGCGACCGTTAAAATGAATTCTGCCTATCTTTGATACTAGATACCCGCCAAACTAATAGTCTGGCAAGCTTGATCCTTGATACTCGTTCTTCAAACAGGAGGTATAAATGACAATTGATCTGGTACGTGACGCATTACTGTGGTGTTTCATAATCAATATAGGAATATTGCTGTGGTGGTTTTTGTTTTTCTCGTTGGCACATGATTGGGTCTATCAATTTCATGGGAAATGGTTCAAGTTGTCGGTAGAAAGGTTTGATACGATCCACTATGCGAGCATGGCATTCTACAAGATATGCATATTCGTGTTCAATATTGTTCCGTATTTTGCTTTATGTATTGTTGGATGAAATAATTAAGTGGGCATAATGCTTGCGCTCCGCCAAGCAAGACGGCGGACAGGCCCGCCAAGCATAGGTCCTGACCAGACTTTGATCTTTACGGTGGAGTTGCTCGATGTTACAACTCCATGAAACCCCTCAGTAACAATCAATCCTTCAAGGGATTTCCTCTAATATTTCTTCATCACCATCAATGGAATATTTAGAATCGGTTACATATTCAAAGTCAGTATTAGCACCTGTCCAGGGACCGTACGCTGTTTCTTGCGATTC
>Ga0255058_10001197_pt1 | contig 14757 bp, 16 predicted proteins | sample Cases_109_9_MG_FD_188637 | JGI IMG/M metagenome (GOLD analysis project Ga0255058, IMG submission 188637) | Seawater microbial communities from Amundsen Gulf, Northwest Territories, Canada - Cases_109_9 | ecosystem: Environmental > Aquatic > Marine > Gulf | place: Canada: Northwest Territories... | reverse complement strand
TCCCAACCGATTTATCGCGATACGGTTCTCAACGGAAAGTTTTTGGCAGGTGTCTGCGTTATTGCAGTGATGATGGTTTCGATAGTTCTGATCATCACGGGGCTGGGTCTTAGCATGGTGGGGGTCGTCCCGGGGTTAGAGGAAGTCTGGCGGATCGTTGTCTACCTGGTCATCAGTATTGTTTATATTGCTTTTTGGCTGGGAATGGCCATGCTTTTTTCCATATTGTTTCGCAGTGTGGCCACATCTGCTTTGGCAGCGGTGGCGGTTTGGATCTTTTTTTCCTTCTTTATTTCTTTGGGTGCCAATGCCGTGGCAGGGGCGATAACCCCCGAAGCTGGAGAATCAAATCCTGAATCGCTGCTCCGACGGGCCAGAATAGAGAAAGCGATTTCCCTTACATCTCCCAGGCAGCTCTACACAGATTCCACGGTGACGATCATGGATCCGATGCGCAAGACGAATCTTTCCTTTGTCCAAGTGGGCATGATGGAGCAAATATCACTGTCGCGGTTTTCAGGCCCGCTTCCGTTAAGCCAGAGTATTCTCGTGGTCCTGCCGTATATTATTTCTCTTTTGGCAATTACCGTCGTCTGCTTCGCCATCTCCTACATCACCTTTATGCGACAGGAAATTCGATCACTATAGAGGAGGTAAACATGTATTTTGACAACCCCGGTAAAGTCAACACAGCACAGACAGTCAAACTTGCCTATGAACGGGGTCGAGAACTCGGCTTAAACGAAGTCGTCCTCGCGTCCACAAAAGGCGATACAGCCTATACTGCTCTGGAAATTTTTAAGGACTTTTCAATAACTGTGGTAACATATCACTGTGGTTTCAGGGAACCGTTTAAAAAGGTGATGCCGGATGAAGTTCAAAATGACCTAAAAGAAAAAGGCGCGACCGTTGTTTCAGCGACCCATGCGCTTTCAGGGGTTGAACGATCCATAGCAAAAAAATTCTCTGGAATCTATCCAGCCTTGCTTATTGCCGATACGCTGAGACTTTTTGGGCATGGCACCAAGGTGGCAGTTGAAATATCAATCATGGCTGCGGACGCCGGCGCTCTTTCAGGCGGTGATATCATTTCCATCGGAGGGACCGGAAGGGGTGCTGATTCGGCCCTGGTCATAAAACCGGCCAATCAGTCCGATCTTTTCGACATGCGGATCCGGGAAATCATCTGCAAACCGAGGTCGTTTTGACGATCACTCAAGTTTCACAACAAGAATCCCCTTCACCGAACCCTGATTTTCTGAACAACCAAAAGAGAAACCAGGCTCAATACCGCACCACCCACAAACGGAATTCGATAGTCTACCAGCCATAACAGCCCACCGATTGCAGGAAAAAAAACTGCCGCAATGTGATTGCAGGCAAAACCTGCGGCCATGCTCGGCGCAATGTCTTTCGGATCCCCCACTTTTTGAAAATAGGTACGAATCGCAATGGAAAAGTTAAAGAAAATGTGATCCAAAATATATAGGATTGCCACAATTATTTTTGATTCCGTGGTAGCATAGGCGAGGAAAATAAATATCAGGCAGAAATACTCCAGGGAAAGGACTCCCCTTTCACCATACCGAATAATGCTTTTCCCGATCAGCGGGCTTAAAAAGAAATTGATGAGATTGTTTATTACAAAAAGAATGGCCACTTCCTGAACCGTAAATTCAAATTTCTTTACCAAAAGGAAAACAGCAAAGGCGATGAAAATCTGACGTCTAGCGCCGGCCATGAAATTGAGAATATAAAAAAGGATGTACTTTTTACGAAAAATCATCTTTTTTCGCTGGGGGTCCATATTTTGATCGGTCGGATCTTTTGAGAATCCCCAAACACCCGTAAGCATGATTATGCTCCCGATAAAAAGATAGATTTGAGTGTAACTTAACTCAGAGGCGATGAAGAAAATCAAAAGGCCGATGCCGATATTCGAAGCAGCAGCATAGCTGCGCTGTTTTCCAAAAACCAATGGAGATGTATGTTTATCAAAATATTGAAGCGTTAGGGATTGGTTTGTCGTCTCAAAGTAATGGAAACCGAAACTCATGACCATGGTTGTCATCAAAAGACCCAGGTAGGAAGGAAATAGTCCGGTAATCGCTACGCCTATCCCCAAAAAAAAAATGGATAGGGCAGAAAGCCGATGTTCTCTGATCAAAATGATGATAAAGACGACGAGGAAGGTCAGAAATCCAGGGATTTCCCGAATTGACTGAATCATACCGATATGATGGCCATCTAGGGCTGCGATTTCTACTGCGAAATTGTTGAAAAGTGTTCGCCAGCCTTGTAAACCAACGGTCGCGCTAATGGTAAGGGCCATCAGGTAGCGATACATGGGGTTTTGTTGTAAAGTATGGGGAATACGTTTGTTGTGTGGGTTCAATGGGGCCCTTTTGGCATGAGCCAACACGGGAACAGAGTGCTGAAAAGGTAAATTTTTATAAGACTAATAGACACCCGGTTTAAAAACAACCGGTTTTTGAAACAGAAAAAGTGATCGAATTCCCAGCCAACAAAATACTTTTATTCATTTAATCTTGACATGAATTTGCATCTTGTTTATAGATTTTTTTCTTGTATCAATCCTTTCCTTCACCAATACGGTTTACTTACTCACTTGATATAATGAGGGGTACCACTTTTCATCCTGAACAGAAAAAGCGGTTTTGAGAATGAGTCTGGAAGTCCTGTTGGCGCAACGCAAAAATGTGATCATAAAAGATTGGTTTGATCGGGTGGTCGAGACCTATCCTGCCGATACCGCAGCCTTTTTAAAAGGCCGGGAAGATCCTTTTGCAAACCCTGTAGGGAGTACGATCTATGAGAGTCTTAAATTGCTCTATACGGAACTTTTAAAGGGAATAGACCACAAGGTGATACCCCCCCTCCTGGACCCCATTATCAGAATCAGGGCGGTTCAGGATTTCACACCCTCCCAGGCGATTGGTTTTATCTTCTGTTTGAAAAAAGTGGTTCGAAACCATTTGAATGAAAATATAAAGCACTCTACGATTGAAAATGAATTGCGATTGTTCGAGGAAAAAATTGATGAACTCAGCCTTATTGCTTTCGACCTCTATATGGTGTGCAGGGAAAAGATCTACCAGCTTAAAGCGAATGAGGTGAAAAACAGGACGTTCAAGGCATTTGAGAGAGCAGGATTGGTTTGTGAGATTCCGGCGAACGAGCTGGATCCCGTGAAATTCAATTCACAAAATTGATCAAAAATCCAACGAGCGGTGCAGTCCAATCGCAGCTTGGACGGCAACTTGATACAGGGAGCTTTGTAAGATCGTCGGTTCGGCGAAGCCATAAACGAGGTAATGGTAAATGAATGTAAATTATATATTTTCCCTTCTATCGGTTATCGTACTTTTTCTGATGGCCTATGTGGGCGTTGAAGCTGCCGGATTCCAAATTCTTTTTGGCGTCATCGTGCCTTATCTGGCGCTGGTTACGTTCATTGCCGGATTTATCTATCGTGTGATAAACTGGGCTCGTTCTCCAGTCCCATTTCGAATTCCCTCAACCTGTGGCCAGCAGAAATCCCTTTCCTGGATCAAACCCGCCGGTATAGACAATCCGTCAACGACTGTGGGCGTTGTGGCGCGGATGTTTTTGGAGGTACTTTTTTTTCGTTCATTATTCCGAAACACCCAGTGGCGTTTAAAAGAGGAGGGCAAAATCTCTTACGAGTGGGAAAAGTGGCTCTGGCTCGGTGCAATCGTTTTTCACTGGTCGTTTTTAACTGTGGTGATCCGACATTTTCGGTTTTTTATTGACCCGGTGCCCTCATTTTTGCAGTTGCTGGAAAAGGTCGACGGATTCCTTCAGGTCGGCTTACCCGGTGTTTTATTTTCCGGAATTGCGCTATTGGCAGCGGTCATTTTCCTCTTCTTAAGAAGAGTCTTCATTCCCCAGGTCAGGTATATTTCCCTTGCCTCAGATTTTTTCCCCCTTTTTCTCATTATCGGTGTGGCGATATCAGGAATTCTCATGCGGCACTTTGCAAAAGTGGATGTTGTCGGAGTTAAAGAACTGGCCATGGGGTTGGTTACATTTCGCCCCAAAATTCCGTCAGATGTGGGTGGTGTTTTTTATGTTCATCTGTTTTTTGTCTGTGTCCTCATGGCATATTTCCCCTTTAGCAAGCTAATGCATTTGGGGGGAATTTTTATGAGTCCCACTAGGAACCTCGCCAATAACAGCCGCCGTATCAGACATATTAATCCGTGGAACTACCCGGTGGAGGTCCATACATACGAACAGTATGAGGATGAATTCAGGGAAAAAATGGTTGAGGCGGGATTACCGGTGGAAAAAGAGATAGCGCCGACAACATCAGAGGAAATGGAAAAGGAGTAACGAATGTCTGATGATCTTTTTAAGCCTGATGAGTTGTTATCAAGAATAGATCCGACGCCTCCCCAAACCGGGTGGATGGATACCCCCGTTCAAATTCGAAAGGGAATGTACTGTTACGCTTCCAAGCCGGAAAGTGTAAAATATGTCGGTCTACCCAATGCAAGGGAATGGAATCCTTTGGATGACGATTGGAAACTCCCTGAAAACTGGGAAGAAATAATTTTTAAAGGATTTCGGGAGCGGCTCGATCGATTTCGTTCTTTTAAAGTATTTATGGATATTTGTGTCCGCTGCGGCGCATGTGCGGACAAATGCCATTTTTTTATCGGAACCGGTGACCCAAAAAACATGCCGGTGCTGCGTGCGGAACTTCTTCGCTCGGTATACAGAAACGATTTTACCACAATCGGAAAGATTCTTGGAAAATTGGCCGGTTCACGGAAACTCACCCTCGGTGTCCTAAAGGAGTGGTGGTACTATTTTTTTCAATGTACGGAGTGCAGACGGTGCTCTGTTTTCTGCCCATTCGGTATCGATACCGCTGAAATCACCATGATGGCCAGAGAACTTTTCAATCTCGTGGGCCTCAACATTGATTGGATTGCCACTCCGGTGGCCAACTGTTACCGGACCGGGAACCATCTCGGTATTCAACCCCACGCATTCAAGGACATGCTCGACTTCTTTGTCGACGATATAGAAGATATCACCGGGGTCCATGTGGAACCGAGCTTTAATAAAAAAGGGGCCGACATCCTGTTTATTACACCATCCGGCGATATATTCGCAGACCCGGGCACATACACCGCAATGGGGTATTTATTATTGTTTCACTTTTTAAAAGAGAAATACGGAGTTGACATCACATGGAGCACCTATGCGTCAGAGGGAGGAAACTTCGGGTCCTTCACCTCCCATGAGACCATGAAACGGTTGAATTCCAAAATGTATGCAGAGGCTCAACGGCTGGGTGTGAAATGGATTCTTGGCGGCGAATGCGGCCACATGTGGCGGGTGATTCACCAGTATATGGACACCATGAACGGTCCCGCTGATTTTCTGGCAGAACCGGTTTCTCCTATTACAGGGACAAAATTTGAAAATGCCAAAGCCACCAAGGTGGTGCATATTACCGAGTTCACCGCCGACCTGATCAAACAGGGCAAACTGGATCTCGACCCCAGCAGAAACGATCACTTAAAGGTCACTTACCATGACTCCTGCAACACATCCAGGGGCATGGGGCTTTTGGATGAACCGAGGTACATCATCAAAAACACATGCAAGAACTTCTATGAGATGCCCCGGAATACCATACGAGAACAGACCTTTTGTTGTGGCAGCGGAGCAGGCCTGAACGCAGGAGAAAATATGGAACTGAGGATGGCAGGAAGTCTTCCCAGGGCCAATGCGGTAAAATATGTTTATGAAAAACATGACGTGAACATGCTTGCCTGCATATGTGCGATCGACAGGGCTGCCCTACCTACTGCCATGGAGTACTGGGTTCCTGGGGTGGACGTCACAGGTGTTCACGAATTGGTGGGGAATGCGCTGAATTTGCCCGGACAGAATGAAAGGACCAAAGATCTACGTTCAGAACCGATACCCGGATTGGAGGGTGATGATGGCGGACAGTAAGCATATATATGACAAAGGAATGGTTGTAGCGGGCCTGGTCATATTTGTGATCATAACCACATTTCCTTTCTGGTACAACCACGGAAAAGCATCTCCTGTGCCTGAACCAGAGCTGACGGATAGGGCAAAAGCTGCAAAAGAGTGTGTTGAACCAAAATCGGTTATGCGGGCAAAGCATATGCAACTGCTTAACGTCTGGAGAAATACGGTCGTCCGAAACGGAAAGAGAGTCTATGTCAACAGTAAGGGGAAATCGTTTGACATGAGTCTTTCCAATACCTGTCTGGATTGCCATTTCAATAAGGCTGAATTTTGCGACCAATGTCATAATTACGCTTCGGTGAGGCCTAATTGCTGGAATTGCCATATAGATAACCCGAAGGAGAAAAAATGATGGAGAGCAGCAGAAGACGCTTTTTAAAAATTGCCGGAGTTTCTGCGCTGGGGCTTGGGACAAAGCCCCTTTTGGATGTATTTGCCGCATCTGGAGAAAAGGGTGATAAACAGAAAGTCCAAGTATTGCCAAAAAAAGAAGCACTCACTGCAACCCAATGGGCAATGGTTATCGATACCAAAAAGTTCAAATCGGCCGAAGATCTGGTGCCGATGATCGAGGCCTGCAATAAAATTCACAATATTCCGGAATTTAAAAACAAAAAACATGAAATCAAATGGATCTGGGCCGAAGCGTTTAAACACGCCTTCCCCACAAGGAATATGCGATTTCTACCAGAAAGAATAGAACAGTTGTCATTTTTGGTTCTTTGCAACCACTGTGAAAATCCCCCATGTGTAAGGGTGTGTCCGACCCAGGCGACATTTAAGCGGGAAGATGGTATCGTACATATGGATTATCACCGGTGCATTGGATGCAGATTCTGTATGGCGGCATGCCCATATGGTTCAAGAAGCTTTAATTTTAGAGATCCGCGCCCTTTTATAATGAAGAGAAATCCGGAGTTTCCCACCCGCATGAAAGGGGTCGTTGAAAAATGCAATTTTTGCGCTGAAAGGCTGGCGGTTGGGAAGATGCCCGGTTGTGTTGAAGCATCCGATGGTGCTTTGATCTTTGGAGATCTGGAAGACCCGAAATCTGAAGTCAGAGAACTGTTAAGATCCAACTACACGATACGTCGTAAACAGGGCCTGGGTACGGGCCCGGCTGTTTACTACATCGTATGAGGTGATTATGCTTGAAAAAGCGTTGACAGGAAGCAAAAAGTACTATGGATGGATAACGGCGCTCCTGGCCGTTATCGCTGTGGGGTTCGCCTTTTATTTATGGCAGCTCAGTTTTGGTCTGGCTATCACAGGCATGAGCCGTGATGTCACCTGGGGTTTTTATATCGCCCAGTTCACTTTTCTGGTAGGTGTCGCTGCATCGGCAGTCATGCTGGTTCTCCCATATTATCTGCATAACTATAAAGCGTTTGGTAAAATTACCATTTTAGGTGAATTCCTGGCCGTAGCTTCGGTCGTCATGTGCGCTCTGTTTATTTTTGTCGATCTTGGCCAACCGGCCCGGGTTCTGAATGTTTTATTGTACCCGTCACCGAATTCCATTCTTTTTTGGGATATGATTGTATTAAATGGATACCTTATCCTCAATATTGTCATCGGCTGGAAAGTCCTCGAAGCCGAGCGAAACGGAGTGGCCCCGCCGGGCTGGTTAAAACCGCTGATATATATTTCTATCCCCTGGGCGATCAGCATCCATACCGTTACCGCATTTCTTTACAGCGGTCTCCCGGGAAGAGAATTCTGGTTGACTGCTATCATGGCACCGCGGTTTCTTGCGTCGGCCTTTGCATCCGGTCCCGCGTTTTTGATCCTGTTGTGCCTGATTGTTCGGAAAATGACAAAGTTTGATCCGGGCAGGGAGCAGATTCAGACCCTTGCCAAAATCGCCACCTATGGCGTTGTGATCAATCTGTTTTTCTTTTTTTGTGAGATTTTTGTTGTTTATTACAGCAGCATACCGGAACACATGGACCACTTTAACTATCTTTACTTCGGGTTGGACGGGCAGGGGGCATGGGTACCATGGATGCGGGCGTCTATCATATTGATGGTGGTGGGCAGCATATTACTGGTGAACCCTGTCACCCGGAAAAATGAAGGCATCCTGGCTGTTGCCTGCTTAACGGTCTTTATCGGCACGTGGATCGACAAAGGGATTGGGATGATCTCCGGCGGGTTTGTTCCCTCACCCCTTAACCATGTCAATGAATATATACCCACGATGCCGGAAACCATCATCGCTATTGGTGTGTGGGCGATTGGATTTCTCGTCCTTACGATCCTGTTCAAAATCGCTGTAACGATTAAGGAAGAGGTCGCCGGCGTGGCGTAAACGATCACACCAGGCGATGCGGTTTACAGAAAATATATAATCCGGATTCCTCTTCTGTTGCCAGGGTGATGTTGAGTTCTGTTGCGAGTTCCACTGCCAGGGAGGTGGGACGGGATTTTGCGAGGATGACCGGAATGCGTGCCCTTGCGGCCTTCTGGACCAGCTCGTAACTGATCCGGGAAGAAAGAACCAAAAGACAGGCATCTGGAAGCCGATGGCTGAGAAAAACTTTTCCGATGGCTTTGTCAAGTGCATTGTGGCGGCCAACATCCTCAGCCGCGGATAGAATCTCAAAGTGTTTATCGTAAAGGACAGCCGCATGCGCTGCCCGCGTCATCTGGCGCAACGGTTGCTGATCGGAAAGCTTTTCCATACATTGGAATGCCCTTCGTATATCGACAGTGATATCATCTGTGAGCGGATGAATCATTTGATAAAGATCTTCTATGACTTCTTTTCCACAAATACCACAGCTCGTCTGACTGATGAACCCGCGTCTCTCCAGAATATCGGAAATATTATCCCGCCTTGACGCGGTCAGCATAATGGTTACAACATTTGTATCGTCATCCTCACAAAACCCGATGGTTGCAAAATCATCCGGATCATCCACAATTCCTTCCGCTAGACAGAAACCGGCGACATGGGGTATTTCATCGCCCGGTGTGCGTAGGACAACCGAATAGGCTTCACCTTGAAGGCGTATGGATAAAGGTTCTTCACCAATCAGTTTTTGGTTCAAAGGGGTGCTTTTTCCCCGATTCCAGCTGATCACTTGATGGTTCAAAATCTTTTCCATTTGGATCTCCGATCTCGATTTAAAAGCCGCGATTAAACGTTGTGTTCTTTTTGACCTCCCATCGGTTTTGAGGCAGGGGCAGCTCTTTGCAACAAAATTATGTTAATGCTCGGGGGGTAAGATCTCGACTTTATCACCACACCGGATAGTTCCCCCTTCCAGAACCTTTGCAAATACACCCTCTTTTGGCATAATGCAGTCTCCAGCCTTATAATAAATAGCACATTTAGTGTGGCATTCCTTTCCGATTTGTGTAATTTCCACAAAGGCTGACTCGCCGAGTTTTACTTTGGTGCCGATCGGCATCGTTTTCCAATCAATACCTTTTGTCGCGATATTTTCGGCAAAATCGCCGAATGATACATCAAGGCCCATTCGCCTCGCCTCTTCGATACTTTCAGATGAGAGAAAGCTGACCTGCCTGTGCCAGTTTCCGGCATGTGCATCACCTTCGATACCGTGGTTTTTAATCAACAGGGCTTTGTTTATGACCTGTTTTCGAGTGGCTTTCTTTTTACTGATTGCAAGTGATATAATTTTCATGGCGTCCCTATAAATGATAAAAAAATAGTTGATGAAATCCAAATCACTACTTATAATAAAATAATCTAAATTTCAAATTTTTCTTGACATCATTTCGATAAAGTTTAATATCTGCATCTTTTATACGATTGATAACTGAATTGGACCAAGGAGGTTCCGGACGTGTACGCGGTTGTTTTTTCAGGTGGTAAACAGTATAAATTACAAGAAGGCGAAACCGTAAGGGTTGAAAAAATTCCCGGTGAAATAGGGAGTCCTGTCTTGTTTGAAAAAGTCCTTATGTATTCCGATGGTCAGAAGGTGACCGTTGGACAGCCCCTCCTCGACCATGTTGCGGTTAAAGCCCATATTGTGGAGCAGGGCAAAGCAAAAAAAATTATCGTTTTCAAATACAAACGTCGGAAAAGGTATCGACGCAAGCAAGGTCATCGTCAGCCGTTTACTACGATTAGGATCGACAATATCTCAGGCCCGGCGGATGATCCGGAAAAGCAGACGACAAAATAAATGTTGTTTTTAAAGGGAAAAAATAACAGGAGCGAATCGTCAGGGGGATAGATCATGGCACACAAGAAAGCTGGTGGAAGTTCAAAAAACGGCCGTGACAGTAATGGACAACGACGCGGCGTTAAACGATATGGTGGAAACAAAGTGAAGGCCGGCAACATTTTGGTGCGTCAGCTCGGCACGAAAATACATCCCGGAAACAACGTGGGAATGGGCAAAGATTATACGATATTTACAAAAATTGACGGGATTGTTTCTTACGAACGGCAGGGACGTTCACGTAAAAAAGTCAGTGTTTATGCAGAGTGAAGTTCATCGATGAAGCGATCATTACGGTTCAATCCGGTGATGGCGGAAAAGGATGTGTGAGTTTCAGGCGGGAAAGGTTCATCCCCCGCGGAGGACCGGATGGTGGAAACGGAGGCAACGGCGGCGATGTTGCCCTGATTTCAACATTTAGAAAACGTACCCTCTTTGATTTTCGTTTTAAAAATCATTTCAAAGCGTCTAATGGCCAAAACGGCCATGGAAAAAAACAGACCGGAAAAAACGGCAAAGGTCTTATTATAGAAATTCCGGCCGGGACCGCTGTCAGCGATGCAGATACCGGCGAAACCCTGGTTGATTTTGATAAACCCGATAAAATTTTTGCTGTCGCAAAAGGGGGTAGAGGCGGTCGGGGCAACGCACGGTTTAAAACTTCAAAAAATCGATCCCCCCGCTTTGCACAGCCTGGTGAATCCGGCCAAGCCCGCAGACTCAAACTGGAACTCAAACTTATAGCCGATGTCGGCATCATCGGCCTCCCCAATGCAGGAAAATCAACCCTCATTCGCGCTATTTCTTCAGCTAGACCCAAAACGGGCAGTTATCCTTTTACAACCCTGACGCCCAATCTTGGTGTGGTTCAAACCGACCGGGATAATCCTTTTGTGGTTGCCGATATACCGGGTTTGATTGAAGGTGCGCACCAGGGCGCCGGGCTCGGCATTCGATTTTTACGGCATATCGAAAGAACCCGGATTCTGGTTCATCTTATTGACGCGTCCGAGATTGATCCTGAAACCCCCCTTAAGGCGTATGAGACGGTAAACCGGGAACTGTCCATGTACGGGGAATCCCTGGCGGATAAACCCCGAATCGTGGTATTGAATAAGCTTGATCTACCCGATTCAGATCAGAAATCGAGTCTTTTCCAGGGTGCGGCCAAAGGGGTCAAATCGATGCGCATTTCCGCCATAACCGGCCAGGGTGTCGAAAATCTAATATCGAATCTTGTAGAATTGTTGGAAAAATCAGATGGATAGCATTCGAACGAACTGTTTTAAAAAAGCAAGACGGGTTGTGGTGAAGGTTGGGAGCGGTGTACTGACAACGGACAGCGGGTTGAATTTAAAAGCTATCCGGTCGATCAGCAGACAGATCTGTGAACTGATTGACAAAGATCTGCAAGTAATTTTGGTCTCTTCTGGTGCAATGGCTTCCGGCATCAAAAAAATCGGTCTTTTGAAAAGGCCGGATGAAATACCAAAAAGGCAGGCGGTTGCAGCCGTAGGCCAGGCCGGCCTGATCCGGGAATATGAAAAAATTTTTGCAAGACGGAATAAAAAGGTCGCGCAAATTCTTTTAACCAGCGACGGCCTATCCAATAGAAAAAGATACTTAAATGCACGAAATACGCTCCATACGCTGTTATCCTGGCAGGTGGTGCCGATCATAAATGAAAACGATACGGTATCCGTGGAAGAGATTAAATTCGGAGACAACGACAATCTGGCTGCCATGATCACACTTTTAATGGATGCGGACATTCTAATCATCCTTACGGATATTGAAGGGCTTTACACCAAAGATCCACGAACACATCCGGAGGCTGAGCTGGTTTCATCGGTATCTACCATCAAAAAGGCCATATTGAAGATGGCAGATGGAATTCCCGGGCCCCTCGGTACCGGCGGAATGATCGGTAAGGTTGAGGCTGCCAAAAAGGTTATGGCTGCGGGGATCCCTATGGTGATTGCAAAAGGGGAAAAGGCAAATATTTTGTTAAAACTTTTTTCCGGAGAGGAAACCGGTACATTTTTTATTCCAAAAAAAGACAAACTGGCCAGCCGTAAATGTTGGATTGCATTTAATTTAAAACCAAAAGGGATGATTCGAGTTGATGATGGTGCAGCTGCAGCGATTTTGAAAAGGGGAAAAAGCCTTTTGCCGAGCGGCATTCTTGATGTTGAAGGCGAGTTTAGTGTGGGGGCGGCTGTACAATTTATCAAAGATGAAAACAACATACTGGGAACCGGTCTTGTCAACTACAGCGCCGCGGATATACGGAAAATTATGGGATTGAAATCCGGCAAGATCAAGGAACGTTTGGGATACAAACCTTACGATGAAGTTATCCACAGAGACAACCTGGTGCTGACAGTTGATGATTGTGGATAGAAATGCTATACGATAACAACAACAACAGAATTTATACCGACTGTTTTGGCTCAACTTTCAATTCCACCGGGAAATTAGATGTCTATAGAATCAACCATTGTTGAAATGGCACAGGCCGCAAGGGCGGCGTCAGTAAAATTGGCAAGTTGCCCCTCTTCAAAAAAAAACGGCGTTCTTTCAAAACTAATTGATAATATTGAGAAAAAATCCTCCTATATCCAGGGAGAAAACCAAAAGGACCTTGAGCATGCAACGACCATGGGGCTTTCCAGTGCCATGATCGATCGGTTGACGATAAAGGATGAAACCATCGAAAGCATGGTTGAGGGTTTACGCGATGTTATACAACTGGATGATCCCGTCGGTTCCATCGTGAAGACCTGGTTGAGGCCCAATGGGCTCCAGGTATCACGGATGCGTATTCCACTCGGGGTCATCGGAATCATCTATGAATCGAGACCCAATGTCACAGTAGATGCGGCAGGACTTTGTTTGAAAGCGGGAAATGCGGTTATCCTTCGCGGCGGGTCTGAAGCCCTTTATTCGAATCAGGCTTTGGCAGCTGTTATAAGCGATTCACTTGATGAAAAAAACCTTCCGGCGGCGGCAGTTCAGGTGGTGCCCTTCAAGGACCGGAGCGCTGTTCATGCCCTTTTGAATCAGGAGCAATTTATTGATCTGATCATACCGCGTGGAGGAGAGGGGTTAATCCGATTTGTGGTTGAAAACTCAAAGATACCGGTCTTGAAACACTTTAAAGGTGTGTGCCACGTCTATGTTGATGATGGCGCTGATCTTAAAATGGCTGAGGAGATCTGTTTCAACGCCAAGGTGCAGCGTCCGGGTGTATGTAACGCGATGGAGACCCTGTTGGTCCACCGGTCAATAGCGCAACAATTTCTCCCTTTAATGCAGAAACGCCTTATCGAAGTGGGTGTGGAAATCAGGGGTTGTCCTGAAACATACCGTATCCTGCCAAATGTAAAAAAGGCTGAACCTGAAGATTGGCCTGCTGAATACCTCGATCTTATCCTAGCGGTTAAAGTGGTTGAGGATATGGATCAGGCGATATTACATATTTCAGCGTATGGCTCCAGTCACACCGAGGCGATCGTCACTTCAGATTATAATCGGTCGCGGCGCTTTGTCAGGGAAGTCGATGCGTCAGTGGTTTTGGTGAATGCCTCAACACGCTTTAACGATGGCGGGCAATTGGGCTTGGGTGCTGAAATCGGCATCAGCACTTCAAAGCTGCATGCCTTCGGTCCCATGGGGGTGGAAGAACTGACAACGACAAAATTTGTGGTGTTTGGGGAAGGTCAGGTCAGGGCGTGATAAACGAAAACAGGTTTTTTCAATGCACATAGGGTTGTTTGGCGGCACCTTCAATCCGATTCATTCGGGACACATTCGCGCCTCCCAGGAAGTGAAGAAAGCATTTTCACTTGATAAAATTTATCTCATCCCCTCTGCAATCCCACCACACAAAAAACAAAATGGCATCGCGAAAGCTAAAGACCGCCTGGAAATGGTTCGTCTTTCCATATCAACCGATTCCAGCCTGGATATTTCAGATGTGGAATTAAAACGTAGCGGTCCTTCATATACCATCGACACGGTGCTTCATTTTAAATCTATTTTCCCGAAAAACGACCACCTATATCTCATCTTGGGACTTGATGCTTTTCTTGAGATCGATACCTGGAAATCGTATAAGGATCTTTTTCTGTTGGTCTCTTTTATTGTCATGGCCCGACCTGGTGTGGCAAACCACAAGAGCCACTTCAAACGGAACCGCCTGGAAAATTATCTTAAATCCAAGATATCCCGAGGCTATCGATTTTCACCTGTAAAATCAGGCTATGTACACGATGAAAAACAGACGATCTATAGATTCAATGCCGATTTCCTCGACATCTCATCAACCAATATCCGGCGTCGATTGAAAACCGGAAGGGCCATTCGATCTTTGGTCTCGAAAGAAGTGGAAGATTATATTAAAACAAAAGGACTCTATCGATGACACTTGATTTGGATCCTTCTCTAAATCTATATGTCAAAGCTGCCCTAGGAAAAAAGGCCTTGGAGCTTGTCG
>Ga0255058_10001196_pt1 | contig 14760 bp, 18 predicted proteins | sample Cases_109_9_MG_FD_188637 | JGI IMG/M metagenome (GOLD analysis project Ga0255058, IMG submission 188637) | Seawater microbial communities from Amundsen Gulf, Northwest Territories, Canada - Cases_109_9 | ecosystem: Environmental > Aquatic > Marine > Gulf | place: Canada: Northwest Territories... | reverse complement strand
CAGCCATAGAGTATGGTTTGATAGCGGCCCTGATAGCTGTAGTGATTATAGTCGCCGTGACAGCTGTTGGTGGCAGTCTGAGAGCTACATTTGAAACAATTGATACAGCAATAAGTGAAGCCGGTGCTGCTAGCTAAATGAAGGTTTATTAAATTATTGAGAATCAGCTAAGGCGATGCATCCTAAATAAGCTCATTAGGTATGAATGCATCGCCTTAGCATTTTTTATTCCTCATGTTTACCCTTCCAGTATTAATATACCCAAATATTTCACTATAATTCTCTATAGCAAATTCAAGAAATTCAGGATCGTCAATTTCGTTTCCTAATATTTCCTGCATTTTAAAGCAAGTATCACAATCCATCTCCTCTATATAAATACCTTCCATACACTCAACTAATTTATCTATGCAATCCATTGAGATTTGATGGAAGTAAGGCTTTTCTTTAGGTTTGAGCCATTCTGGATTGCGTATCATCTATTTTTACCTTGATTCTAATAATAATAAAGCCATTACAATCAGGGGTTACATGCTGGACAAGCTATTGCTCCATCTCGTATAGCGTGTTCCCTAGATAGAAATTCTATTATATCATCAGACTGATTGGTTAGTTTCCCACAATCAGGGCGATGAAATGAACGAGAATACTTTGTGGAGTATACAGGTCCACTCCAAGGTTTTTCTATTTGTGGTGCTTTTCGGCGGGTAGTTAAAGAATTCGATTCTTGTTCCAGATTTTTTTCCAAAATCGACTGTGACCGTTCATAAAAGTGCTTGGCCTTAGCGTATCTACCCTGGGCATTGTAAAGTATCGCCAGATTGTTCAGCAATGTAACCACATCGGAATGGTTTGGCTCTGAGACTTTTTCCTTTATTGCCAGTGCCCGTTTATAGAGTCGTTCCGCCTCGGCATATCTACCCTGAGAGTAGTAAAGATCTGCCATACTACTCAGGGACACAGCCACATCGGAATGGTCTGACCCCATGGTCCTTTCCCTTATTGCCAGTGCAAGTTTGTAAAGTTGCTCTGACCTGGCGTATTTGCCCTGTGTTTTATATAGCCCAGCCAGGTTATTAAGGGAAGTAGCATACTCGGGATGGTATTGTCCATGGTTTTTTTCACTTATTGCCAGTGCCCTTTTGAAAAGTGGTTCTGATTCGGCATATTTACCTTGAGCTTGATAAGCTAAAGCAAGAAGATTTAGAGATGTCACTATACTATCATGGTCTAACCCCAGTATTTTTTCTTTTATAGCCAATACTCGTTTTAAAAGTGATTCGGCCTCCTCATACCTGCCCTGATAGTAATAAATTGCTGCTAAGTTGTTCATGTATGTTGTAACTTTGATATGGTGAGGCTCAAGAGCCTTTTTATTTATTTCCAGTACTCGCTGGTAAAGAGATTCGCACTCTGTATATTTACCTTGAGCTTGATAAAGTAACGCCAGATCAATAAGATCATTTGCAACATCAGGATGGTCTTTGCCATGTGCTTTTTCATCTATTTCCAGTGCTCGCTTATAAAGCGACTCGGCATCTTCATAATTGCCCTGGGCTTTATAAAGTAAAGCCAGAGTGTTCAGGGATTGAGCCACATTAGGATGGTCAGAACCAAATGTCTCCTCTGCAATTTTTAATGCTTCTTTAGCTACATTCACCGCCTCTGAATATTGCCCCAGTTTATAAAGCATAAGAGCTTTTACCTCTAGCTCGTTTAATAATTTTACCTGGGCGTGGGCGGGTAAAGAAAGCGATACGACCAGCACTGTCAATAAGGCAATTTTTACCGCGTGAGTGATCAGGTGGATTACATGTTTTTCTAATGTTGTAATTGGTTTAGCCATTGGAATATATGGGGAGTTTAAATTCTTCTTCTGTATATTCCCCCTTTCATAATCCAATTATATAACGTAATACTTACTTTACAATTGGATCAGTTTTTGGGGAGTAGGTTACAGCTTTAAACAAAAAATCTGTAAAAACCAAATTTATAATTTGTTAAACACACTTTTTAATTTTCCTGAATTTTTCAAACATTTTACCCTAAATTTACTTTCATTTCTACCCCACCCCAAACCACATCTTGCCTTCTATATCCCTGTGAATCCTAATGTTTACCCTGCCAGTATTAATGTACCCAAACATTTCACTATAATTCTCTATTGCAAATTTAAGAAACTCTTCATCGTCAAACTCATCAACAAGTATCAGCTTTTCTATTTTAGATGAGGTACCAGCGTCTATCTCACCTATGTTAAACTTTGCCATACACTTAACTAATTTATCTATGCAATCCAGTGAGATTTGGTGGAAGTAAGGTTTTTCTTTGGGTTTGTGCCAGTCCGGATTGAGTATCATTTTTTGCTCTTGATTTTGACGATTAGGCGGCCAAGGTTATCCTTAATTGGATATAAACCCTTTTTGTATACCTTCTTCAACAAATTTCTTAACTTCATCTAAATAGTTTTTACACAAAGAAAATACATCTTCTTGCCCTGTCCAATCACTGAAATCGTAACGCATTACTAACGTAGCCGTCCCCAGTTCACTGGATTTAATAGGAGTTGATTCTGGTTTTACATCTCTTTCTACCACAGATCCGTCTTGCCTTAGAATAGCTACATCTACTGCATCAGATACGTATACGGGGTCGAAGGCTTTTAGGTCTAAGTTTTGGTTAGTTTGAATGGGCTCCACATGAACATTAATGTCCCTTTTGTCCTTAAAGAATTGAAGAATGGGGCTATTAATGATCTTATTGTCATACCACCCTTGATTAGTTGTTCCTTTAACTTCATCATATGTATATTGAAGTGGACTTCGTGCTGCTGATAGAAAAGCACTCAGTTCGTAATGAAAATATTCCGCATTGTTTCGAACCGTGAGCATTTTGCTGTAAAAGTAAGCAGCTTCTGAAATTTTTTTCTGCTTTTTACTCATAAATTTAATTGTCCCTTCGGCTGCCTTAGCAATTTTCCCTCTTGATTTTAATGTCTGGCTGACTATTATAAACATCAGAATTTCCACAATCTACTAAATTCATACCATACAGACTTATACCATCGAATGATGGATATGCTTTCATAAATTAAGTTCATGTTATAGGGATGTAAATACTTGAACTATCTTGCCAAATATAATCTCTTAAATCATAATAAGCGTATTTTACAATTGCTCTGTCTTGAATTTGTCATCAATGTCGCAATGGTTCTTAACGCAACTACCGTTATGGCGAAATTTGATCCTATGTCGTTTTTCGAGAATAATACCACTTTCTTTTCTGATTTTAAGACGTTTCGGACGCAGTGGTTTGCGGTGGAAGATCAGATATCAGGCATCAAAGATGAGTACGAGCCTGTCGATTGGGCTAAAATAAGGGATAAGGCTAAAGGCGTAGTGATGATGCACGAGAACCTGACGGTGAAATTAGCAAGAGGCTGCAGATCAGCTCGAAGTAGACTACCACCCAACGAAGAAACTCAAGCCCAACACGCAATCGAAGTAGTGCTAGAGTATATAGACAGTGTCGGTCTTGTAGTTCTCAAACTTTATGAAATTTCTGAAAAGCTGTATAACAAAACAGTAGACCCATACTCTTATACGATGTCGGATTATAATTCTGATATGAAGCACTTTAAGAAGTTGAATGAGGCATTTGAAGAAAAAGGAAAGGTTCTTAATCAGCTTCTTTATGGTAAATAGCCTTCAATTTATTAAAAGATCATAGGCACTGTTTGAGGAAATGAGGAAATTAAGGAGAAAAGCAATATAAGATTGTAGTAAATAATCGAAATGCCCACACACACAGCAGAAATAATTTAAGCAATGATGTATTTATGGTTACTTATATAATAGTAATAACTTTTGTCGTACTAATCCTTACGATATGGATAAGGTGGGGGATAAAGCAGTTGGCAAAGGGGAGCCGATAGAATTAATAAAGAGATGGTGAAGGATAGTATAGAGAATAATAGCATGGAAGCAGATTCCATAGAAACAGTAGCAAAAGTACAAAGTAATATGGGACATGACTCAACAAGGGAACATGACACTTATACTGAAGAAGATGAAAAAAAGTATCTAGAAACAACTAAGGAAATCTTAGGTTGCCTAGGAGCTTCACTAAAAATAATAATTAGCTACCAAAAATTTTTACAAACGAATGATGAAAACGAATTTGTTTTTATGGCAGAATCAAGGCTCCCTCATAACAGAGAAAAAATAAAGAATGCTATCAGGATTGTTGATTCATTCATCGAGCAAGCACTAGATGATGAGGAAAACCTTATGGAACCATTGATTGAGCATTTTGAGGTTTTAGATAAAGAATCAGCTAGATATATATTTTCAGAAAAATATAGAGAAGTGCTAAAAGGATACTTATCAATTTTAGATTGTATTGTTTCAGATGAGAAGGCGGAGCTAGGTAAAACATTCAAGAAAGTCTTAGATTATATAAAAGAGAATGATATTACTGAAGATAACTTAACTGCTTTAGAATCAGAAGATTTCAAAAAGCTTCTAGGGAAAATGTTGAAGGCACATAAAAAATCAAAGGAATGAAGACCAAAGAACTAATTAATCCAAATGACTTTATTCAGAGTACGAAGGCTGTACAGCTCTGTCGGAGTGAGCTTGCAGTACTAAGAATTTCGCTGAACAGCACATAACTAGTATTTATGTGACGTTGAAAATAAGTCTTGGTTTAATAAAGGCTTATGAGCAGTAATTTTTCTCTAAAAGTAATGGTGCATTATTATGATCATGTTACTCCAACCCCCTCTTTTTGATACTTAAAATATGGACTTATGATTGCCATGGGGAGATAAATGGGGAATTATTCTGAAACTGCCCCATCTGGTTAACAGGAACTAATACCGATTGACAGAATTATTATCACGTTTAGTACTATGTTGTATTTTTTTAGCTCCATTGTCTCCTATTCGTAAGTGGCTAATCACTAACTTAATTTTGCAATAGTGTAAATAATTGTTAAGGGGGGGGGTACCCCCAAAAACACAGGAATTCACTCAATATAGTATAACCCTGTTACATATCGGGGGCGGATTTTAGGCTTTTCATAGACCAGAGATAGAGAGTCGACCTTGACAAGCGGATAATCTCCATCCGCTTCTCTGGCCTCTTACCGCATGGAGAGTTGTTAGGCGATTAACAAATGAATGTTCACAGCCGTATTTATAAAAATTCAATATCACACAGGCTTGGTATCAGTGAATACGAACCTAAAGACAAGGCTACTGAGGAAACCAAGGCTCTATATCAGGAATTGTTAGGGGGTTAGTAATGGCAAACAAATTAATTGGATGGCATCATATCTTTTATGTTTGTGCGTGTACAAGTTTTGCGATTGTTTTTCTTATGTTATTTTTCGAAGGATGTGTCACAACCAATACAATGGTTTCATCGTCTATTGATCGTAAAGAAATTAGATTAGGAGATTATAAAAATGTTTTTATATATCCTTCTGAAAGAGCATCGTTTGTGGAACTTGAGCTTGAAAGATTGTTTGATACAGTTGGATTAAACGTTATTGGAATTAATGAAGGTAGTAATTTCCCGGCATCATCCGTATTGGGAACAAGATATACTGAGAAACCAGTTCTCAATGGGTATGGAAATCAGATCGGAACCGAACTAACAATTCAATTAGTTGATTATTCTTCAGGTAAGACTTTGTTCACCACTAGAAGTCGCACCGATATACTTTCATCCCGAAAAGCAGCATGGCAATCAGTCTCAACCGAACTAGAGAACGCATTTCAGAAATAAATGAGAGTGAAAATATTATTGTATGCAGATTAGCTACAAAGGGCAAAAAAGAAAAGGAGGGAATTAAGGGGAAATTAATATGAAGAAATCTGTTAGTTTTTACACACTAGTATTGGTTTTAGCTCTTACATTGGGAATAGATATATATATGAGTATGCTTGATAATACTCCAGTTAATGCGGATACGTTTACACCCTCTCACTATTGCAGCAAGCCTTTTAAGCCGTACAGCTTCAATGATCAGTGGGAATACGACCAATTTCTTGCGGAGGTTGAAGATTACAAGGCATGTATTGATGATTTCGTTGAAGAACAAAACGAAGCAATTGAAGCTCATCGGGAGGCAGCCGAAGAAGCTATTGAGGAATGGAATAGTTTTGTAAGATGGGAGTTACAGTAAAAACAAAATAAAAAGAATTCTTATCTAAGGGATAGAGTTGATCGCTCGAAAAGCTGTGACCTTGACAGCCTGCCCTTAATTCTACTTTCAAGGGTTGCGTAAGGGGTAACGAGATGGCAAAGAAGACATATCAAGAATTTCAAGATTACTTAAACAGATTCAAAGAAGCACTCCTTGATTTAATCCCTGATTTCTATGATGATAGTATTCCTCCACTTGGCTCTAAGAGTATAGAGTGGGGTAATCGAAAAAACTTTATTCTCAAAGAGCTACAAGAGATCATAGAGAACCTTGATGCTATAACCAAGGAATACACCATTCCACCACTCAGGTACAAACTTTACTTTCCAGTGTATGATAATAAAGATAATCCATTGCTTGAGGGTAGTATTGAGGAAATCTCCGAGAACGTTATTACTTTTTTTCTTAGCAATTTAGCAAAGCTACGATCTGAAGGGGTAAAACAAAATACGGCTAAAAAACAAATCCTTGAAGAAATGCATAAACAGGAGAGGGAATATCTAGAAAAGTATGGGGATAAACTAAAGACTTTACTTGGTAGTAAGGTTGAGAAAAAAAAGAAAAAGGGGAATGGAGAACATAACTTTGATGATGTTAAAGTTAAGATTAGTGCTGATAATTTAGGCCAGGGACTTGATGAAGCCTTTGTTACTGTTAATAACGGCAATGAGGAAAAACTTGTTCTTGATTCAAGATTTATAGAAGGGTTACACAGCCTTGCTGCTGCCGTAAAGGGAAACACAAACCATGGATGGGTGTTTAACAAAGATTTAGACAGAACATGCAGTGACGGAGCAACTAAGCTAAAATACGAGATAAAAAATGCTTTCAAAAAGATAATTGGAAAAAGAGCAGAAGTTATAATTAGTATCAAGCCTGGTGTAGCAAAAAAACTAAATATCCCCAAGAAAAACATCAGCTTTAAACACATTTCTTAGTTAAAAATAAGAACTCCCATAATCGCCCCATAAATTCCCCATAATTCATTTTTCATATCTCTTGATATACCACGCAGTTACAATCCCATAAAAAACCCATAATATTTAATATAACCTCTTGGTAAAATATGAGCAAATAACACAGTTAATAAGAATAACCCTTAACGGGAGGCATTAGATGGATAGATTGATTGATTTTGAAGAAGCGAGGCGATTCCTGGGAATACAGAAATCTACGCTTTATGACTGGATCCATCAACAAAAGATTCGTTATGTAAAAGTCGGAAGATTAGTGAAATTTCACCAAGACGACATAGTTAAATTTATTGATAAAAATACCGTTGAAGCAAAAGGCTAGAGAAAATTAATAAAGGATATTAAATGATGAATAAGATGAAAATGGTTGTATTGAGATATCTATTAAGTTGATACAAGAATAAACTTCTATCAAAGAAATACACAAGCGAAATCTCGAATTTAATCGAATGTATTGATTATTTTTTAGAGGAAATTAGTAAGGCAAAACTATGATTCGCCAATTTACACTGATTTATGAGAGGAAAAAACAATGAGTAATTTACGGTGGGCAAAAGAGTATAAAGATAAAGGGTTTTCTATAATCCCGCTTATACCAAAAGGGAAAATTCCAGCAATTGGATCGTGGACAGAATACCAACACAGGCATGCTACAGATGAAGAACTAAAGAAATGGTTTGCAAATGGTTCTAAAAACAACATCGGAATCGTTACGGGTAAAATATCGGGAATTGCTGTTTTAGACCTTGATAGCAAGGAAGCAGTGCAATTCGCTAAAGATAATAATTTCCCCCAAACACCATTAGTAAAAACTGGCAAAGGTTTTCATTGTTATTATAAACACAAAGACGGAGTGAGAAACTTTCAAAAAAGAGATGATTTGCCTGATATAGACCTACGTGGAGAAGGTGGATATGTCGTTGCATCCCCCAGCATCCATCCTTCTGGACAACAGTACCAATGGGTAGAAGGAAAAGGGCTTGATAACATTCCTTGCGGAGAACTTCCAGAAATTGTTCTAGCTAAAAACCCTCAAGACAAAAAGCCGTTAAGGGAACTTTATAGAGGAACACAAGAAGGAAATCGTAATGATTCGTTAGCTAGGCTTGTTGGTTCGTGGGCAAATGATGGGCTTACTTTTGATGAATGTTATGAAAATGCATGTATATGGAACTCAAAAAACAAACCACCTTTAGATGATAAAGACGTTATACGGGTTATTAATAGCATTTTAACAAAGTACGAACAGGAAAATATAAAAGTTAATTCTATAGAGGCATGGCAAGACCCGATACCATTTGATGATTATTCTAAACTCCCAGAATTCCCCGTAGAGGTATTCTCAAGTACAGGGCGAGAAATGGTAGAAGCAGTCTCAAGAGTAAATCAAGTAGATAAAGGGCTTCCAGCAAGTATATACCTAGCAGCACTATCAACTTGCTTATCCAAAAAAGTTAATATTGATTTAGGCACACATACTGAGCCTGTTAACATTTATACTTGTCCCATCTTAGACCCGGGAGAACGAAAAACAACCACAATGAGGTTAATAATGTTTCCGATTTATGAATATCAAGAAAAGAAGAAAAAAGAAACAAAAGGAGATGATGTTGAACTACCCATTTTCGTAGTCGATGATATTACGGCTGAGGCATTATTTATGGTAATGTCTGAGAATAATGAACGCATGAGCATAATTAGTGCAGAAGGTGGAATTTTTGGAATAATGGCTGGCAGATACAGCGGAAATGGTAATGGAAATATTGACGTTTATTTAAAAGGACACGCAGGGGATCATTGTAGTAATCATAGGATAGGACGAAAGTCGCAATCTATGGATTCCCCATCCTTGACTATAAGTTTAGCGGTTCAGCGAGATGTCATAAAAGAAATTGGAAACAATAGACAGTTTAGAGGACGAGGGCTTTTAGCGAGGTTCTTATATTGTAATTGTAAGCATCAGGCAGGGTACAGAAAACGACAAAACGAAACAATACCCGAAACCCTTATACAAGAATACAGGAAACATATACTTGAATTAATGGAAATACCATTAAGACTTCATGAGCTTAAATTGTCTCCCGATGCACAGGTAGTATGGGATGAATTTTATAATGATATTGAAAGTGATATGCAAGCGGGCAAGCAAATGGCATCAATAAAAGATTGGGGTTCTAAACTCTCTGGTGCAATAGCAAGGATAGCAGGGTTACTACACTTTGCAGAATATGGCCAGCAAGCAATAAATAAACCTATTTCTGTCAATATTGTCAATGCTTCTGCTGCCATTGGAGCTTATTACCGTGAACACGTATTTGCTACTTTTGGTTTAATGAATGAAGACACGCAAATTGAATCAGCTAAGAAGATACGGGAATACTTGATATTACATAAACCAGACAGTTTCAAGGGTAGAGACGTTTTAAGACATAAGAATGCTTTAAATAAAATGGATGATATTAAAGAAGGATTAAAATTGTTAGTAGAACGAAATTATATAAGGGAAGTGCCGACTAAATATTTGGCGGGACAAGGTAGACCAGAAGCAATTGTTTATGAGGTAAATCCAAGAATAAAACGCTATGAATTCATTGACAATAATGACAAAAACAATCTTGTTACTTAGAAAAATGACTTTTGTCAATATTGTCGATGGTTTTTAAGGAATCAAAACAATGGATTTGATGAAAAAATATCTTTCACGGGTAAAGTTAGAAGAACCAAGTGGTAATGAGGCAAAAAACCAGAATGGAACACAAAGTGTAATTTCCAGTGATATTCTGGGTGATATGCTTTTTACAGTCATTCGTAGGACAAAGGAATATTCTATAAAAATCGTAAGAGACTATGTTAGGAATCACCATAAGGATGTTGACGATGGGATTACTGAGATCAGTGCAGAGGTCAGCAAGGTTTATAAAGCATGTAAGGAAGGCAAGGCCAGTCTGGATGATTTTAAAGCCGTATTAGAGCCGTATCACAACGTATGTGTAAAGGCTATCGAATTGTATACGAACAAAAAGGGAAGGATTTAATTAACAAAAAAACCCTGTAACTGCGGGGACAGCTACAGGGCTTTTGCCCGATTAGCCGGGCAGAAAGAAGTAAAAAATGTTAGGGAGCAGTTTACAAGAAAGACAGCATGTTTGTAAAGAAGGAAATCGTCTTTTGGATTATCACCATAAACTTGCACAGATTTATCATGTAGCAGACGGATTGGGGAAGGAAACGTTAAAAAGAGAAATGATAAGGGTGAGAGAAAAGTACACTTTTTTGGAATCAATAAACAATGAAAATTGAATTGGGATAATAAAATGCCCCGCAGCAAGAATGGGGGGTTGCTAACGGGGTAAAAAGAGGAAAAGGTGTGTAATTATGGTTTTCTCAACACCTTTCCTTTAAAGGGACATTTTTATTATATTCCCAGGTAGAAAGCTATACACACCCAACCTCTGATAATATTATACACCACTTTTATGCATTTGGTAGGCCGAAAATATGAAAATTGAAATTGATGATTCAAAATTAATAAATGATATTGTTGAGAAGGTGGTTGAACAGATCACCCCCCTATTTAATAAGTCTCACGATTCCAACAATGATGAATTAATGGATGTACAGGGATTGGCTGATTATCTTAAGGTAAAAAGACAATGGGTATACGAGAAAACACATCTAAATATCATTCCTTATTACAAGGTTGGTAAATATCCACGCTATAGAAAATCTAAAATTGATGAATGGCTGATTGAAAAAGAGAATAGAAATAATACCAAACGACTGATATAGTAAGAAGCCTTAATAAGAAATTATAATAATTATATTTGATGAGAAAGGAGGTTTAAAAAAAATGATTGGTAGTATTCAAAAAAAGGGCAAATCTTACTATGTTGTCTTTAGGGTTAATGATCCTAAAACAAATAAGAAAAAGCAGAGATGGATTCCTGCGGGTAAGAAGAAGAAAGAAGCAGAAGAAAAATTTGTAGAATTAACAGGTGATGTTAATAGGGGAACCCACAAGAAGTTAAAAGTGGCAACCTTTGCTGAATTCTCTGAAATTTGGCTTAAGAAATATGCCAAAATAAAGACCAAGCCATCAACGCTAAGAAGTTACAGGGACATAATCAAGAATCATCTAATACCTTTTATGGGTAACTATCTTCTTATAGAAATTGACACGGCTATGCTACAAGATTATGTGGCCTTAAGGCTTGAGAAGGTAAAACCAAAAACCGTTGTCAACGAGCTAGTTCCTATCAAGAAGATGTTTAAACATGGTGTGAAATGGAGGTATTTAAAGATTAACCCTGCTCAAGATGTAGAGCGTCCAAGAGTTGAGCAAGAGGAAATGGAGATACTGACACCAGGGGAAATAAAACAGTTCCTCGAACATGTAACACTGAAATACAGAACATTCTTTCTGACGGCAATCCTGACAGGTCTCAGGCGGGGGGAGCTTTTAGGTTTGCAAGGCGATGACATAGACTGGAATCATAACCAGATTCATGTAAGGCGTTCGCTTTGGAAAGGACAGATTGTTTCACCGAAAACTAAGGCATCCGTAAGAAGGGTTGATATGACTCCGACTTTGGCACTGGAGCTTAGAAAACATAAGTTTTCATGCTCTATTGAGGGTTCTGGCTTTGTATTTTGTAATGCTGAAGGTAAGCCACTTGATCCGGATTCTCTGGTTAAAAGGCAGTTTCTGCCTGCACTAGAGCGTGCGGGAGTTAAGCGTGTGCGGTTCCACGACCTACGACATACTAATGTGGCATTAAGACTAGAACAGGGGCAGAATATCAAGTACATCCAGAACCAGTTAGGTCATGCGTCTATTCAGACGACAATTGACAGGTATGGACACTTGCTCAAGGAAGTGAATACGGAGCAGGCCATGAAACTTGATAATGCCCTTAATTTTACAGAGCATCTTGGTAACTCTTCGGATTCTGTTAGAAGATTGTTAGAAGATTGCAATAAAAAAGGCTCTAGGAATATCCTAAAGCCTTTAGTATTGGTAGCGGGGACAGGATTTGAACCTGCGACCTCCGGGTTATGAGCCCGACGAGCTACCAAACTGCTCTACCCCGCGTCCAAGTTATGCATACTACATCAGCAAGCATAGTCATGTCAAATATAAATTTATAATCGACAACATAATTATTATTTGGCACCTGCTTTCAACAATTTTGCTTGCTCAAACTACCTAACATTAATAGAATTGATTTTCTAATCTTTTTATTACAATAATCAAGTCATATATAACTTCTTATAGATTACAAAATTCGGGGATATTTTAATATGAAAGTACTCGTAATTGGCGGTGGCGGAAGAGAACACAGTCTTGTATGGAAGATAGCTCAATCTCCGCAAGTAACCAAGATTTTCTGCGCACCCGGGAATCCGGGCATTTCAGAAATAGCCGAATGCACAGCCATTGAACCGGAACAGATAAACCTACTCTATGAATTTGCCGTCAAAGAGAAAATAGACCTTACGGTTGTGGGCCCCGAAGCTCCACTGGCAGATGGAATTGTAGATAAGTTCAGCAAGCACAATCTAAACGTATTTGGGCCTGACAAAAATGCTGCAATCTTAGAAACCAGCAAGACCTTTTCAAAACAGCTTATGAGGAAACATGGTATCCCCACAGCAGACTTCAGAGATTTTGATGACTATGGCCACGCCAGAAAATATGTCTTATCAAAAGGCGCGCCAATAGTGGTAAAGGCAAATGGGTTGAGTAAAGGTAAAGGGGTATTTGTTTGCAAAACCATAAATGATGCATTACAGGCAATAGACTCAATAATGAAAGACAAAGTATTCGGAGATGCGGGAGATGAGGTCATAATAGAAGAACTTCTTATCGGCGAAGAAATCTCAATTCTGGCATTTACAGATGGAAAGACAATCATCCCCATGGAAAGTTCTCAGGACCATAAAACGATTTATGACGGTGACAAAGGACCAAATACAGGAGGTATGGGTGCATACTCCCCTGTCCCCTTAATGACGGCGGACTTATATCATCAGGTCGAAAAAGAAATACTTGTGCCAACCGTTCACGCCATGAATAGAGAAGAAAGACCTTATAAAGGTATTCTTTACGTTGGTTTGATGATTACGTCCCATGGCCCAAGGGTATTGGAATACAACGTCCGCTTTGGTGACCCGGAGGCGCAGGCGTTGCTCGTTCGAATGAAAAGCGATATAGTTCCAATTATGCTGGCTACGGTTTCCGGGAAACTGGATACAGTCGATCTGGAATGGCATCCACAGGCATCCGTATGCATTGTGATTACTTCGGGTGGTTACCCCGGCAATTACATCAAGGGTAAAGAAATTACAGGATTAGATTTATTAAAAAATCAAAAGGATATACATGTCTTTCATGCCGGTACTAAATTTGAAAATGGAAAGATAGTAACGAACGGTGGTCGTGTGCTAAACGTCGTTGCCTGTGGAGACGGCATTAGCGAGGCACAGAAGAAGGTGTATGATGCGGTAAGCAGGATATCATTTGAAGGTGCATATTATCGTAATGATATTGCCAATAAGGCAATAACAAACAGTCCAAAATGAGGCATAACAAAAACCCCGTCAAAGACATAGCAGAAAGATTAGGCAAAAGAGCGAAAGTCGTTTCCGGAGAGATTAAGTCAAGAATTCCCGTTTACGTAGAGTTCTTAAAAACTCTTGCCAAAGCAGGTAAAAACGTATCATTTGATATCGACGAGGGACATATAAAGATAAAGGAAGATTTTATCAACGATTACCTGAAGGAAGTATCTGCGGAGGACAAGGGACTACGTTCAATCAAGATTATATGCAGAGATAAAAGCGCAGCTTTCGTTATAGAATTAAAAAAGTTCCTCCTTGATGGCGTAATTGAAATACCATTCACTGTAGAGAGCTTTATGTTCAGCAGGGAAAATAGGACTATCACTTTTAAGTTTGGTGATAAAAAAGTAATCAAAGGAAATAATTATTATTCAAAAATCATGTTCTGGTTTGCTCTGTCAATACTCAGTATATTCTATAGAAAAGAGGATCTGCTAAAAAGCAGGCCTTTTTGCCTTGATTCTATGAAGCCTGACCATGATGGCAAATATACTATAGAACTTAATAAAATACCTGAGCTAAAAGAACTATTTGAAAAAAACGTGGCTAATATAAGATACTGGGACTTAATTACAATTGATAAGTTGTCGTTTGAAAAAGGGCTGATGATGTTCAGACTTTCGCGCAGACCTGCGGCAATAATAAAAGTATCCATAGGACTAATAGAAATGTTGCCTGCCGGCCGATTAATCAGGCCCCTGGTCAACAGGTTTTAATATTCTTTAAGCAAGATGTTGGCCTTGAAAACAACCGATGTTATTTTTTGTTATTCATTTCAGCAAGATAATGTAGTTGGAATAAAGTTCTTCCTTGACAAATGAAGATAAATATATAAAAATCCATTTTTCTTTTTCCAATAAACAAACCAAGTACTGTAAATTAAAGAGTAATTTAAAGCAATGTTGAGAGTTTTGTACTTACAGGTTGTTGTTGATACTTGACAAAGGCAAAC
>Ga0255058_10001195_pt1 | contig 14763 bp, 13 predicted proteins | sample Cases_109_9_MG_FD_188637 | JGI IMG/M metagenome (GOLD analysis project Ga0255058, IMG submission 188637) | Seawater microbial communities from Amundsen Gulf, Northwest Territories, Canada - Cases_109_9 | ecosystem: Environmental > Aquatic > Marine > Gulf | place: Canada: Northwest Territories... | reverse complement strand
CCGCCGCCGCGGGCGGCGTGACCACTATTGTCGTAATGCCTGATACCAACCCAGTCATCGACCAAGTGGCGCTCGTCGACTTCATCCAACGCCGCGCCCGCGACAACGCCATCGTCCACGTCCACACGATGGCGGCCATGACCAAGGGTCTTAAGGGCGAGGAGATAACGGAGATCGGCCTGTTGAAACGGGCCGGCGCGATTGCATTCTCCAACGGCAAATCAAGCGTCGCCAACACGCGAGTCATGCGCAATGCGCTGCTCTACGGCCGCGACTTCGACGCGCTCATCGCGCATCACACCGAGGATCCCTACCTCTCGCAGAACGCGGCCATGAACGCTGGCGAAGTGGCAACACGGCTTGCGCTGCCGGGCGTATCAAAGGCGGCCGAGACAATCCTTTTGGAACGCGATGTGCGCCTTGTTGAGATGACGAAAGGGCGCTATCACGCTGCCACCATCAGCTGCGGCGAAAGCCTGGAGGTGGTTCGCGCCGCCAAGGCCAACGGTCTGCCCGTCACCTGCGGCGTCTCAATCAATCATCTGACTCTCAACGAGAACGATATCGGCCCCTATCGCACGTTCTACAAGGTGCGCCCGCCGCTGCGACGCGACGAGGACCGTGTTGCGATGATACGGGGACTTGCCTCAGGCGAGATCGATATCATCGTATCCAGTCACGATCCCCAAGACGCCGACGACAAACGCCGCCCCTTCGCAGAAGCGACCGACGGTGCGGTCGGATTGGAGACGCTGCTGCCTGCCGCGCTGCGCCTTCATCATTCAGGTGAGTTACCATTGCCGACGATCTTCAGAGCCCTGACGATCAATCCTGCAAAACTTCTTGGCTTGCACGCGGGCCGCCTCGTCAAAGGCGCGATCGCCGATGTCATCCTCGTCGATCTCGGCCAGCCTTGGGTGGTCAACAAGGACGAGCTGCGCTCGCGCTCCAAAAACACGCCCTTCGACGAGAGCAAAATGCAAGGCCGGGTGTTGCGCACACTGGTTGCCGGAAATACAGTCTATCAGTACGGTGGCGCCGAGCGGACTTAGGCGCCGCTTAGAGCAACATTCTTCGCCGGATCCAAACATGGGCGAATTCCTCAGCCCCTACACCATCGCTGCACTTGTGCTGGGCTACCTGCTGGGCTCGATCCCATTCGGTCTTGTTTTGACGCGCGCAGCAGGCCTCGGCGATGTGCGCGACATCGGCTCGGGCAACATCGGCGCGACAAACGTTCTGCGTACTGGAAATAAAGGGATTGCAGCGCTCACGCTTCTTCTCGATTTGCTCAAGGGTACGGCGGCTGTACTCATCGGCCACGCCATTGGCGCCTTAGGTGGCGTGGCGATACTCGCTTCTCTCGTTGCTGGATTCGCAGCCTTCATCGGCCACACCTATCCTGTATGGCTTGGTTTCAAGGGCGGCAAGGGCGTCGCCACGTACATCGGCGTCCTGCTCGGGCTCAACTGGCCGGGCGCGCTGGCCTTCTGCTCGGTTTGGTTGCTCGTCGCGATCCTGTCGCGCTACTCGTCTCTCTCGGCGATCGTCGCCGCCATCGTTACGCCGATCTGGCTTTTGACCGTCGGAGATTACGCTACGGCCATCCTGGCCGCGCTGCTTTCCGTACTTTTGATATTCAAACACCGCGCCAACATTCATCGCCTGGTCGCCGGGGAGGAGCCCAGGATTGGCGCCCATGCATGATCACAACCTCTTTGTTGCAGCACCACTCCCCGTTGCAGAGTTGGGCACAGCTGAGCGTCTGGCATGCGTTCGCCTCATTCGCTCCGAGAACGTCGGACCTGTCACCTTTCGCGCGCTGGTCAACCACTTCGGGGGCGCCGAAGCCGCCCTTGCTGCCGTACCTGAACTGTCGCGCCGCGGAGGACGCGCTCGCCCCATTCGCCTTTGCCCGGCGGATAAGGCAGAGGCCGAGCTTGAACGCGCTGAGCAGGCAGGTGCCGTGCCGCTGTTTACGATTGAGCCGGGTTATCCGGCAGCCCTTGCCGTTATCGACGCGCCTCCACCGCTGCTCTACGTCAAGGGCGATGCGGCTTTGCTCGACCGGCCCATCGTGTCCATCGTCGGCTCGCGCCAATGCTCGGCTGCGGGCACCAAGCTGGCACGCGTCTTTGCCAAAGAGCTTGGCCGTGCCGGGTACGTCGTCGCCTCGGGTCTGGCGCGCGGCATCGACGCCGTCGCACATGAAGCGGCTCTAGAAAGCGGGACGATTGCCGTCGTGGCGGGCGGCATTGATGTCGTCTACCCGCCCGAGCACGAAGTTCTGCAACGAACGATCAGCGAGCAGGGGTGCCTTATCACCGAGATGCCACCTGCATTCGTACCTCGCGGCAAGGATTTTCCCCGTCGCAACCGCATCATCTCAGGCATTTCATTCGGTGTCCTCGTCGTGGAGGCGGCGCGCCGCTCTGGCACATTGGTGACGGCCCGGCTCGCCGCTGAACAAGGACGGGACGTCTTTGCCATTCCCGGCCACCCGCTCGACCCGCGCGCTGAAGGAACCAATCGTTTGTTGAAATCTGGGGCCACGCTCGTCACCGAGCCTGACGATCTTTTATCGGCGCTAGCCCCGCTAACCGGAGCATATCCAACCACGTCGTATGAAGAGGCAGAAGCCGAGCAGACTGCCGAGCCTGCGCCTTATGCGCCGCTCTCTGACAGCGACCGTGACCGGGTCATCGCCGCCCTCGGCACCGCGCCGATTGATATCGATTCCCTTGTCCGGGGGACGGGACTTGAGATCCGACAGGTCCAGGTGACGTTGATCGAGCTGGCTCTTGCCGGGCGTATAGAACGCCATGGCAGCGGATTTGTATCGTTATCTCCGGACGGGCCCTGAAGTGGCCTCAGCGCTCGCTCTCCTTGCTCTGTGTACGCGCCTCCAAGAGAGCCACCCCTAAGATTGCCGCTAGCGTCCTGTACTCGGCTTTTTCCGCGAGCCGCTTGAGCTCCTGGACGATATCGGAAATGTAGTAGAGCGTATCAGATCTGCTTGTTTTTGCAGCAGATACGCGCCGGCTATTGGGGTCCTCCGGCCCTGCTATCATATGCCCAATCCCCGTGGTCGATGTTGGCAACCGTAGCGGCTACCAGATAACAATCACAACTTTTAATTGCAGATATGTCAACTACATATCCTTGGGTTGTGGATATTGCGGTGTTTGACACCGCCACATTCATCTCCCATGTTCGCCCGCCGATCGGACCGACGGGGCCCATTGGGCGGAAGCCAGCATTGCGCCGAAAGGCGGGCTCCCCAGTCGAGCGCAATCAGCCTGAAAGTTTCAAATGAACGTCGTCATCGTTGAATCGGCTGCCAAGGCCAAGACCATCAACAAATACTTGGGCAGCGGTTACAAGGTCATCGCATCCTTCGGGCACGTGCGCGATCTGCCCTCCAAGAATGGGTCGGTCGAGCCGGAAAATGACTTCGAAATGCACTGGGACATCGATAGTAAGTCTCAGAAAATCATCAAGGAAATTGCCGACGCGGTCAAGAATGCCGACAAGCTGATCCTCGCCACCGACCCCGACAGGGAAGGCGAGGCCATCTCCTGGCACATCCTGCAAATACTGGAGAAGAAGAGGGCCTTGAAAAAGGACCTTGCAGTGGAGCGGGTCGCATTCAATGCGGTCACCAAGCAGGCCATCCTGGCCGCCCTCAAAGAACCGCGCCAGATCGATACGCCCCTCGTCTCCGCCTATCTGGCACGCCGCGCGCTCGACTATTTGGTTGGGTTTACGCTGTCGCCCGTCCTTTGGCGCAAATTGCCAGGCGCCCGCTCTGCCGGGCGTGTCCAGTCAGTCGCCCTGCGACTGATCTGCGACCGCGAAGCCGAGATCGAAGCCTTCAAAAGCGACGAGTACTGGACGATCGAGGCCGTGTTCGCCACTGAGAAGGGCGAAGAGTTTCCCGCCCGCCTCAACGCCATCGCCGGCACCACCTTGAAGAAGCTCGATATCAAGGATGCAACGACGGCGACGGCCATCAAAGCGGCGATCGAGAAGGGCGAATTCCGCGTCGCATCAGTTGAGAAGAAGGCGGTCAAGCGAAACCCCTTTGCGCCGTTTGCAACCTCGACCTTGCAGATGGATGCCTCGCGCAAGCTCGGCTTCTCCGCCAAGCAAACCATGCAGGTTGCCCAACGCCTCTATGAGGGCATCGACCTTAATGGCGAAACCGTTGGCCTCATCACTTACATGCGGACAGACGGCGTGCAGATTGTTCCCGAAGCGATCAGCTCCATTCGCAGCGAGGTCGAAAAGGTATACGGCAAGTCCTACCTTCCGCCGTTCATCCGCGAGTATAAGACCAAGGCCAAGAACGCCCAGGAAGCGCACGAAGCAATCCGCCCCACGGAAATAACGCGCAAACCTGCCGACGTGACGCGCTACCTGGAAAAGGACCAGGCGCGCCTCTACGAGCTCATCTGGAAGCGTGCGATCGCCAGCCAGATGGCCTCTGCCGAACTCGAGCAGACAGCGGCCGACATCGAGGTAAATGGCAGCGACGGCAAGACATACACCCTACGTGCAACGGGCTCTGTGGTGAAGTTCGACGGCTTCCTCAAGATCTACGAGGAGGGTCGCGATGAGCGCCAGCACGTTGCCAAAGGCAAAGATGATTTGGCCCACGACGATGCGTCCCGGCGCTTGCCCCCGCTCGCTGAAGGCAACCGTGTCACTGACAAGGCAGTCGAGGCGGAGCAGCATTTCACGCAGCCGCCGCCGCGCTTCTCCGAGGCGACACTAGTCAAGAAGCTAGAGGAGCTTGGCATCGGCCGACCGTCGACCTACGCCTCCACGCTTGGCGTGTTGCAAGAGCGCGACTATGTCCGCATCGAAAAGAAGCGCCTGGTCCCAGAAGATAAGGGCCGTCTGGTCATTGCCTTCTTGGAAGGCTTCTTCCGCCGCTACGTGGAGTATGACTTCACTGCTGACTTAGAGGAGAAGCTCGACCTCATCTCCGACGGGAAGCTGTTGTGGAAGGACGTGCTGCGAGACTTCTGGCGCGACTTCACCGGCGCGGTCGACGAAATCAAAGATCTGCGTGTCGGCGACGTTCTTGAAGCACTCAACAAAATGCTGGGGCCCCACATCTTCCCGCCGCGTGAGGACGGAAGCGAGCCGCGCACCTGCCCTGCGTGCGGCAATGGCCGGCTGAGCTTGAAGATATCCGGCAAGTACGGCGCCTTCATCGGCTGCGGCAACTACCCAGAGTGCCGTTATACGCGCCAGCTCGCCGATCAGAATGGTGGCGACGGAGAGGCCGCGACGCCGGATGGAAAGCTCTTGGGCCACGACCCCGATACGGGACTTGCCGTGACGCTGCGCAAGGGCCGGTTTGGACCCTACGTACAGCTTGGCGACGGCACCGAGGACGAAAAGCCCAAGCGGGCCAGCGTGCCGCGCGACGTCGATGCTGCCACACTCGAATTTGAGCGCGCGCTCAAATTGTTGTCGCTACCGCGCGACGTGGGCCTGCATCCTGAAAGCGGTGAGCCGATCGTCGCCGGCCTCGGCCGCTATGGCCCATTCGTTCTGCACGATGGCATGTATGCCAATCTGGATAGCGTCGAGGACGTGTTTACGGTCGGCCTCAACCGCGCCGTGGCGCTGATCGCGGAGAAAGCCGCTGGCGGCAAGGGTCGTTTTCAGCGCGCCAAGCCCACGGTACTCAAGGAATTGGGTGAGCATCCCGACGGCGGCCCCATCCAAGTGCTGTCGGGCCGTTACGGCCCCTACGTCAAGCACGCCAGCATCAACGCGACGATTCCCAACGGCAATGATCCGGCGGCGATTACAGTTGAGGAAGCCGTCGAGCTGATCGCCGCGCGCGCCACGAAGGCCTCCAAGAAGCCAGCGAAAAAGGCTACCAAGAAGACCGCCCGCAAGGCGCCCGCCAAGTCGGCTAAACCGGCATCAAAGTCGGGCAAGAGCAAATCAGCCAAGACAAAGACGCAAGCCGCCGAAGTCTGAGGCTAAATTTAAAGCGCCCATTGTCATGAATCATTGCCAGACTTGCTGACATGGCGCGCAAACCCAAAAGCGCTAAAGGCGCAACGTCCACGCCACGCGGCTTGCCCAGCAAGGATGCAATCCTTGAATTCCTGAAGTCATCAACGGAAAAAGTCGGAAAGCGCGAGATTGCGCGTGCATTTGGTATCCGCGGTGACGCGCGGCAGGACCTCAAACGCCTGCTTGCCGAAATGAGCAAGGACGGCAAGCTCGCCGGCAGCCGCAAGAAGGGTGTGCGCAAGCGGGGCACGCTCCCGCCGATTGCCGTGCTGGAGGTGACAGGCCGCGACGCGCAAGGCGACCTGATCGCCAAGCCCACAGTCTGGGACACCGAGGAAGGCGAGCGCCCGGCCGTCTTGGTGCTTATAGGCCGCTCCCGCGGACCCAGCGCCGACATCCAAGCCGACATAGGCATCGGCGACCAAGTGCTGGCGCGTATCACCGAGCTCAGCGAGCCCGACGTCGAAGGCTTTCGCTTCGAGGCGAGCCCCATCAGACGGCTGCCGCGCGAGAAGCGGCGACTGCTCGGCATCTTCCGCGCGCACCGGCACGGCGGCGGCACGATTGAGCCCATCGACCGCAAGCAGCTGCGCTCCTGGTCTATCAGAAAGGGCGATGAAGGCGAGGCGGAGGACGGTGACCTCGTCCACTTCGATCTTGTCCGCCGGGGCCGGCTGCATGTTCCCCAGGCGCGCATCCTGGAGTCTCTTGGCAATCCAGATGACCAACGCCAGATCAGCCTGATCGCCATCCACACCCACGGGCTTCCTGTCGACTTCCCCGAAAGCGTGCTGAACGAGCTGAAGCAGCTCACACCGCCGAAGCTCAAAGAGCGCACCGATCTTCGCGATCTGCCCCTGGTGACCATCGACCCCCCCGACGCGCGCGATCACGACGACGCGGTCTATGCCGAAGCCGATAGCGATCCTAAAAACAAAGGGGGGTGGGTGGTGATCGTGGCTATTGCCGATGTTGCGCACTATGTGCGCTCCGGCACGAAGCTTGATCGCGAAGCACAACTTCGCGGGAATTCGGTCTACTTCCCCGATCGCGTCGTGCCCATGCTGCCTGAGCACATTTCCAATGATCTGTGCTCACTGCGTGAGGGCGAAGACCGACCCTGTCTGGCCGTGCGTATGGTGGTCGATGCACATGGAAACAAGCGCGACCAAACGTTCCTGCGCGCCATGATGCGCTCAGCCGCCAAGCTCAGCTACCAGGAGGTCCAGGCGGCCATCGACGGCAAGCCATCGACGAAATGCAAGCCGTTGTTGGAGCCCGTACTAAAGCCGCTATGGGCGGCATATGCCGCACTTGCCCAAGCCCGTAACCGCCGCGAACCGCTGGACCTTGATCTGCCCGAGCGCAAGATTGTGCTCGACAACAAGGGTCAGGTCGAACGTGTCGACGTACCTGAGCGGCTGGCCGCGCACCGGCTCGTTGAAGAATTCATGATCCAGGCAAATGTAGCGGCGGCCGAAGCGCTGGAAGGCAAGCGCGCACCCGTCGTCTACCGCATTCATGATCAGCCCTCACGGGAAAAGTTGAAAAACTTGCGTGAATTCTTGGACTCGCTCGACATGAAGCTCGCTCCGCCAGGCGACCTCAAACCTGCGCATTTCAATCGTATTCTGGCGCGCGCCAAGACTATGCCGGTTCCCGATCTCATCAATGAGGTGGTGCTGCGAAGCCAATCGCAGGCCGAATACAATCCAGAAAACATCGGCCACTTTGGTCTCAATCTGCGCCGCTATGCCCACTTCACCTCACCCATCCGCCGTTATGCCGACCTTCTCGCCCACCGGGCGCTCGTGCGCGCCCTGCGTCTTGGCAACGGCGGACTGGAGGACAGCGAGGCCGCGCGCCTTTCTGAAATCGCCAAGCAGATCTCGGATGCGGAACGCCGTGCCATGGCCGCCGAGCGCGAAACGGTTGACCGGCTGATAGCGGCGCACCTCGCCGATCGCATCGGTGCAACCTTTACTGGCCGCATCGCCGGCGTCACGCGTTCCGGCCTTTTTGTGCGCTTAAAGGAGAGCGGCGCGGACGGGTTTGTGCCCGTATCCTCACTCGTGGGGGACTTCTATCGCCACCTCGAAGGGGTCCACGCCCTTGTTGGGCAGCGTTCCGGCGCAACCTTCAGTCTGGGCGACCCGGTCGAGGTGCGACTGGTGGAAGCGATCCCATCTGCCGGCGCATTGCGATTCGAGATGCTGAGCGACGGCAAAAAAGGCAAGCCATCCAGTGCGGTCGGCAAGCAGGTGAACACGCCCAAGTTTCGTCGTCGATCACGCAGGCGGCGCTAACCCGGTATGATTTCTTATGCGCGGCCATTGGTCCCTTGACGCGGATGTGCTGAGCCGCGAGGACTATGGCTCCATGGGAATTGCCTCATCATCGAGCGTTCAAGGCATCAAGCACGAGCGATCCGTGCCCCAATCGCTCAAGCGTGGCGCGGCGCAAATGTGCCCGGCCTGCGGGAATGGCGCACTCTATACACGCTATCTCAAGGTTGCCGACCAGTGCCCGGCTTGTTCGGAGGAATTACATCATCACCGGGCTGACGATGCACCGCCCTACTTCACAATTCTGATTGTGGGACATTTCGTCGTGGCCGGTGTCATGATGGTCGAGGACTACTTCCGTCCAAACTATTGGGTCCACGCGCTCATGTGGTTCCCCTTGACGATCGGGCTCAGCCTGTTGCTTCTCCCACGTATCAAGGGGGCTCTTGTCGGCCTGCAATGGGCGCTAAAAATGCACGGGTTCGGCGCCCCCGAAGTGCATAAGGACCCGCCGTCTGCCGCCCGGCCGGATGCTGACTAAGGTGCTGGAATAGCATCGCGACACATCCCAGCTCTCTTGCTTGACAGGTCCGCGCCGGTCGCTATGTTGCCGCTCACTCCGGTGCCGAGCAGAGCAATTCAGGTTTACAGATCATGGCCAAGCCCATCACTCAGAAGATCAAGCTGCTCTCGACGGCAGGCACAGGCTTCTTCTATGTGACCAAGAAAAACCCGCGCACGACCACTGAAAAACTCGTGTTCAAAAAGTACGACCCGGTCGTTAGGAAGCACGTCGAGTTCAAGGAAACGAAAATCAAGTAAGCGTGGCGCGCTTGAGCCCGCGGCAGGTTTCCCCTTCACGTTTGTCAAATCATCCTGCGCAGCAGTGCTCTTGCGCGCGGGCGTGGAGCGCGTTGGGGCTTGGGCGTCTAAGGAGAGGAACTTGACCAGGGCCCGCAGCTCAACCCGGCAGCGGGGTATTTAAAGTCCGAGAAAGTCACAGACCCTGGTCTAGTAACCAAGTGGTTTGTCAAAGAGGGCCTTGACTCCCCACCTGGTGCCGTGGCTGGTCCGGTGCAGCTTCAACGAGGAGGCCACTCTAGCCGCTAAGACCGTGCCACGAATTTTCCGACCTACCAGGAAATGCGGCGGACCTGATAGTGCGGAAACCCGTCTTGCATGCGCGGGACGCCGCCGCCGCCTCTGTCATCGCCCCCGCAAACTGTAATAACATTTCCCCCGTTAGGTCGTAATCTGACAGAGGAATATCGTTATTGCAAGACGCGCATTGACTGCGTCGAATCGACCACTCGCGGATCACAAAGCTCCGAAGCCCCTCAAATTACGCACCAATTGCCAGCCCGGCGCGCTCCGGACCCCTAACGTTCTAATAAGCCGTCGTTTTTTCTGTCGGCGTCTCAAGCGACGTTGGGAACAATCCGGTTGCAGTTGCATCCTTCATGCTCGGCCGCAAAGAGCGCGGCGTCCGCTCGCCGACCTCATAGGCACGTCCGATGTCCGGGCCGCGTTAAAAGAACGAGAAACTCCTCGCCGCCAAACCGGCAAGACAAGCCGTTGCCACGCGTGTGTTGCGCCGACGGAGACTGGTGAATTCCTACAGGACAGGCTCGCCGACGTGCTCACGCACGCGGGTCACCAATGAAATGTTGCACAGTTTCGAGGAAGGCGCTGACCGAAATGGGCTTGGAGATATAGGCTTCGCACCCCCCGGACCGAATTCGCTCTTCGTCGCCCTTCATCGCGAACGCGGTGACCGCTACGATCGGAATATCGCGAAGCTCATCGTCCTCTTTGATCCACTTTGTGACCTCGAGGCCCGAAATCTCCGGAAGTTGGATGTCCATCAGAATGAGCGCCGGGCGATGACGCCGGGCAAGGGCTAGCGCCTCCAGGCCGTTGCAGGTCTGGATAGTTGCGTAACCATGTGCAACGAGGAGATCGTGGAAGAGCTTCATATTGAGCTCATTGTCCTCCACGATCAGAACCGTCTTGTCGGCGAGTCGCACCTCTGGTGTCTGCGACTCACTTGGGCTTCTGGTTTCCTGAAAGTTCATGGCTCGGCAGCTCGCATTCCCCTGGGATCACTTTTGCACCGATTCTCACAAAGAGATCTGGCTAGAGTTTGCTCCGGAGGCCGTAACCAACAGTTAAAAGAATACTTCAGATGCACGGTAGCTCGGGCGCATCTTGAAAAATCAGAGGGTTAGGTGAATGGATCTTGACACCGCCGAAACCATTGCAATCTCTGCGCTAACCTTCCTCGCCGGTGATGAGCAACGCCTGGGCCGGTTCCTCGCATTGACCGGCCTTGGACCGGCCGAACTGAAGGCCCAAGCGCACACGCCGCGTCTCCTCGCAGCAGTCCTCGACCACGTGCTCCAGGACGAAAACCTGCTGTTGGTTTTCGCCGCCTCCAGTCGCATCGCACCGGAGCTGATAACGCCGGCTCAGCAGCTTCTCGCCGAGCGCGCCGGCGGATCATACGAACGGTAACGAAATTGGGCGTCCTCACAAAATAGCGCCGCCCGCTCTCAGCGCTTCCCAGACGGGCACTTGCCTTTCTTCAGCAGCGTCAACTCTTTTAGTTCGCCGCGGATGGAAAAGTCGCCGTAGTCGATGAACAGGTCGCTCGAAACGCCGTTCTCGTAGAACAAGAACGACAGCTCGTAGGTCGGCAGCTGGTCGGTACGGACCGGTCCCGGCTCGAAATAACTGATGGCAACCGGCCATGCGGTGAGGCCATCGAGCTTGCCGCCAAAATTGCGCCTCGGCGTTCGCTTCTCCAAACTCGCATTTCGTGGCCTACCGATGACGGCATTCGTCTCGTAGAATTTCTCGCCTTTGTCCGAGCCGTCATAAAGGTTGGCCGTGAAAATGGTCTTGCCTGAACGCGCCGCTTCCAACAGCGCCAGCGAATGCTGAATGGGAAAGTAGATATCCAAGGGCAGTTTGACGGTCTTCTTCGACGGTTTCGTCAGCTCAACCTTAGTGAATGTCGCGCCGTTACTTGGACCGGCGCTACCCTGCGCAGCTTCGGAGAGCTTCTGGTTCTCGTATTGGCTGGAGCTGAAGCGTAAGTGATGCGTTGCCAGATCCTCGAAGCTCGAAGTTCTCAGGTCGTTGATCTGTGCAATGCCTTCCTGGTTCGTCATGCGCGTCACGAAGCGCATCTTTTGCTCGTAGCCCTTGCAGCGGCTGCCGCTCATCTCATAAACCATGCGGCCGGTCATCTCCGCGACGCCGGAGCCGGGGCTGGCATGTTCCAATGTAATCTCATAGACGGCACGATGGGGCGCAATCGAAGCGCCTTGCTTGCCTGTCAGCGCCGAGACTTGGGTAACAAGCGCAACCAGAAACGCTCCACCCATCGCGACGGTTGGAATAAGCCTCAACACTTTGGCCATACGCATTTTCCTTGCCATCCGGTGAGGATAGCCCGCGACTCGTTAAAGTACCGGAACACTAGGCCGCTATGAGGGCATTGCAAAGTGTCCGCTCCTCGGTCAAATAGGCGCGCTAAGGGGCTGAAAAACCCCAAACAAGGGGAGAGACAGGCCCATGGATGGCAAAGTTGAGGCGCGGCTTAAAGATCTCGGCGTCGTGCTGCCAGACGCGCCAACGCCGGTTGCTAATTACGTCCCCTCCCTCATTATCGGCGACCTGTTGTTTATTTCAGGACAGATCTCCATGGGTGCTGATGGTGAAATAATCACAGGCCAGCTCGGCAGCGAAGTGAGCGTCGATCAGGGCCAAGCTGCCGCGAAGCGATGCGCCATTTTCATTCTTGCACAAACCAAGGCGGCGGTCGGCAGCCTGGACCGCGTAACGCGGGTCGTGAAACTCACGGGCTTCGTCAACGCAACGGCCGACTTCGGTGATCATCCCAAAGTCATAAACGGCGCCTCCGATTTTATGGTGGAGGTGTTTGGCGACAAGGGCCGGCACACACGCGCAGCCGTCGGCGTCTCTAGTTTGCCGATGAATTGCGCCGTCGAGGTCGACGCTATCCTGCGTATTGAGCAATAGATCTGATGCGAGAGCGTGCAGCCTTCCTGAAACCAATTGCGCACCGCGGGCTGCACACGCCCGCAAACGGCCTGGTCGAGAATTCGGCTGCAGCTTTCGAGGCAGCAATTGCCAAAGGCTACGGTGTCGAGGCCGACGTTCGGCCATCGGCTTGCAGCACGCCCATGATTTTCCACGACGACACACTGGAACGGCTTATCGAAGGCCGCGATGCTGTGCGCGTACACGACGCCGCAACTCTCAAGAGCTTCAAATACCGCGGCGATCCATCCCCAATGATTGACTTTGCCGAGCTGCTTGAACTCGTCGAAGGGCGGGAGCCGGTTCTGGCCGAAATCAAGAGCGACTGGAAGCCGCCCGACCTCCCCTTTCTGCAATCGATCGCTGAGATCGCCTCCAGCTACCGCGGACCGATTGCGCTCATGTCCTATGATCCAGAGGTTATCGCCGTCTTGAAGCAGCTGGTGCCGCAGATCCCGCGCGGCATCGTGTCAGGGTTGTATGAAGTGCTGGACCATTGGCACGGCCGTCTTGAGCAAGAGCGCGCCTTCCGCCTTAGCCACTTGCTTGAATCGCGCGACGCCGCGCCCGATTTCTATGCCTATCATGTGGAGTCGCTGCCCACCCCCGTCACACGGTTCGCGCGTGAAATTTTGGGGCTACCCTTTTTTGCCTGGACAGTTAGGACGCCAGAGGAGCGCAAAATTGCCGACCGCTGGGCCGATGCGCCGATCTTCGAGAACTACGAGCCCTGACGGCGACGAATTTCCTGGCTGTGTATCGCAGAAGAAATAGTGCAGAGTTTTCCGATGAGTGCACGCAGGAATGAGGAGCCGAAAGCGGTCGCACGGGTCGTACCGCGGATCAGAGAGATTGAGGCCGGCGCGTGGGATGCTTGCGCCAATCCCGACCTTGCCGCCTATGACCCCTTCGTTTCGCACGCCTTCCTCAACGCTTTGGAGGAATCGGGCACCGTCGGCAGCCGCGACACCGGCTGGCTGCCCCACCACATCACCGTCGAAGATAGTGCTGGGCAGATCAGCGCGTGTATGCCCTGCTACATCAAGCTCGACAGCACTGGCGAGTACGTGTTCGATTACGCTTGGGCCGAGGCCTATGAGCGCGCAGGCGGCCGCTACTATCCCAAGCTACAGGCCGCCGTTCCGTTCACGCCCGTGCCCGGCCGCCGCCTCCTCGTGAAACCGGGCCCGAAAGCCGAAACCAGCGAAGTGCAGCTTGCCGCGGCGGCCGTCGAGCTTTCAAAGCGCCTTGGCGCCTCTTCCTTGCACGTCACCTTCCTCACCCAACGCGAATGGCACCGCCTCGCCGATCTCAATTTCCTACGGCGCATGGATCAGCAGTTCCACTGGCACAATGAGGGGTACAAAACGTTTGACGACTTCCTTGCGCGGTTGTCATCACGCAAGCGCAAGACCATTCGCAAGGAGCGCGCAGAAGCTTTGAGCGACGGCCTCTCGATTGAGAGGATTTCCGGCGCCGATATCACCGAAGCGCATTGGGATGCGTTCTATGACTTCTACATGGATACCGGCAGCCGCAAGTGGGGCCGCCCCTATCTCAATCGCCACTTCTTTTCACTTCTGAGCGAAACCATGGGCACACGTTGCCTGCTTATCATGGCTAAGCGCCAAGGCTGTTACGTTGCCGGCGCACTCAATGTCCTGGGCGGCGAGGGTCTTTACGGCCGCTACTGGGGCGCTATCGAACATCACCCCTGTCTGCACTTCGAGGTCTGCTACTATCAGGCGATAGATTATGCGATCGAGGCCGGCTTGGCGCGCGTGGAGGCAGGTGCCCAAGGCGAGCACAAGATGATGCGCGGCTATCGGCCGGTCACAACCTACTCGGCACATTGGATCCACGATCCCGACCTGCGCCGCGCGATAGCGCGCTATCTCGATGATGAACGCAGTGCCGTAGCTGAGACCACAGCCTTTCTAGCCACGCGTGGACCCTACCGCAAAGACCGCGCCGCAGACGCGCGCTAGAGCCTGATCGTTTCACTTGGAAGCGCTAATTACGTCCAAGTGAAACGTGAATCAGTCTCTACACTTTTGATTTAGAGCAAGATTCACGTTCTTGCCAGGAACCTTCTGGGCTTGGTGAGCGATTCCATCAAGAACGATCTTGCTCTAGCGCCGCCGCCCGCTTGACGTGTGCGTTGGCGCCCCCTTTAACAGGCGGTACGGCTTCAGGAGATTAACCGCATGACGTACGACGCCAACAACATCTTCGCCAAAGTTCTGCGTGGCGAGATCCCATCCCATAAGGTCTACGAGGATCCCGATGCACTCGTGATCATGGACGCCATGCCGCAATCGCCCGGGCACACGCTCATCATCCCCAAGGCCCCCTCGCGCAACCTGCT
>Ga0255058_10001194_pt1 | contig 14765 bp, 13 predicted proteins | sample Cases_109_9_MG_FD_188637 | JGI IMG/M metagenome (GOLD analysis project Ga0255058, IMG submission 188637) | Seawater microbial communities from Amundsen Gulf, Northwest Territories, Canada - Cases_109_9 | ecosystem: Environmental > Aquatic > Marine > Gulf | place: Canada: Northwest Territories... | reverse complement strand
GGGTCTGGACCCACACGAACAGTGCCGGTGGCACCGGCGCAGCCGGCACCTGGATCTTCGAGATGTCGCGTCCGCTGCAGACCGGCGACCCTGAGGACGCCCAGTTCACAGCTGGTGGCACCGCGAAACTGGCCCTCGCCTACTTCGATGCCGACGAGGGCCTCGAGGGCTGGACCGACACCGGCCACCTGGTCAGTTCCGAAGCGGGATGGATCGTCGTCAACCTGCCGGGTGCTGCTCAGGACACACCCACACCCGGACCGACGGCCAGTCCGGTCGTCGTGCCGCCTACCGGCGGTGCGCCTGGCGACGACGGCGGCATCTTGACGCCGCTGGCGCTGGTGCTTGCTCTCGGCGGCGCAGCTGTCGTGGTTGGATTCACGGCTCTGTACCTGCGGGTTCGCGCGCGCGCCGTGTAAGCGAACAATACTCATCTGGGGGATGCCCGAGCATCCCCCAGATGAGGTTGTCCCAGGCGGCGAGGCGCTTCGTGGGCCTGCGGTTCTGAAACATATCGCTCTTGATCCGCCTACCATCGGCCCGCCCGCCTGGGTGCACTGTCTCGAGAGTTCTGTGCAGTCCTTTGCAGCCGTTGGTCACGATGAGCCCGAGGCGCTTGACCAGCAGCCCGCAACTCCCCAACTGGACGCGCCGTAATTCGCATACTCATCTTCCCGCTCGCTGTCCTCGACTAGGGAAGTCTACGCGGTGCAGCGCTGCGAAACAGTCCTAGCTGGACTCTGCCTTCCGCGCTGATGTGTAGCCGAACCACCCGCCAGGCAGCGACCATTCGTAGTCGGCGTAGCCCAGGGCCGCCAGTTCTTCGCCGAGCCACACCAGCGGCACAAAGTGCAATTCAAAACGGCGCTTCATCCACCGCTTGGCGCCCGCTCGCTGGTCGTCCGGTCCTTCGCCGAAGGTGCTGGCTGTGAGCACCGCAGCCTCATCGCTGACGCGGCTGATCTCGCGCAACGCCTCAGGCAGGTCCGGGAATTGGTGAAAACCGCCGGAGCAGTTCACCTTTTGAAGACATCGGTCAGCCAGGGGCAGATGATGAGCGTCGCCACGAATCAGCAGGACGTTGGCCAAGCGCCATCGATTGGCGTGATACGCCGCGCGCTTGAGCATGGCCGCTGATATGTCCAGCCCCATCAAGAGCCCTTCTGGTCCCACCCTCTTGGCCCACTCCACGGTGAAGTTACCGTGGCCGCACGCCAGGTCGAGGATTGTATCGCCAGCTCGCGCCTGCAACCTCTGATCGATGCGGGCAACCTCTTCCGGAAAATCGGGGGCGGCCAGAGCACGCGTGATCCAGTCGCGGAAGCGATCATAGAACCAGGCGGTGAAGGGCGTGTCCAGGAAGCGCTGGGCCGTCGTCTTCTCCGGGCCAGTGCCTAGCAGGTCGAGAATACCGTTGTCGTAGGGGTAGATTCTGCTCGTGATTGGGCAGCGCAGGCCGGAGCCATCGGGCAACACCTCGGGAGGCAGATCGGGTGATGTAGGCAGGCGCAGTAGCGGCACGGCGCGTTCCAACAGCAACCGGGCCCGGTCGGAAGGCATCGCTGCGGCAGTCTGGTCATGCTCGGTTTGCGGCTCCATGGCGGCCCTATTCTACCTGAGTGCGGTCCGGCTGTTGCGCTTCGTCAGGATCCGTCAGGAGTAGCGGCGGTGGGCAATCGCTTGCCCGGCAGCGGAGGCGAGGCACTGTAGGCCTCCTGAACCCGGATGGCGCCCAGCTTCCGGCCAAGGCTCGAATGCCAGCCCTGGAACTCCCCCTTCACCTGGTAGGCGACTGGCTCCATCGTGATAACGGCCGCGGCGACCCGTTGCCCTGACCGCGGACACGCGGGCTGCTCGGATCCGCTCCCACCCCACACAAGCCCGGCCGCGCCCGCTGATGCCATCGCCATCGCCGGCAGGCAATCCGGGTGCCCCTCGTCGTCCAGAAACGCTACCGTTTTCGCCGCGCGGAGGCGGCCGAACTTTTCGCGTACCTGTGGGGGCATCGCAAACCCGCCCCCGCCGTTGCCGGAAACACGTCGCGCCAGCCACCGGCTGCGTATGGTGTCGACGAGTAGACCGGCCCGCGAGAACTCTAGCTTGCGGGGCGCATCTAGCACTTCGATCACCCCCGCGCTCCGGATACCGCTATAGGCGTTGTAGCGGACGTCCTCACTCTTCATGAGATGGTCGTAATGGGCGCCGGTGCGCTGAAACTCCAGGAAGCGCCCCTTGATCGTCCACGCACGGAGATCCGCTGAAATCGCCAGGATCGAGACCCGCGGATCGGCCTCCAGGTTCCGGCGGGTCTTCCAGATCATCAACTCTGCGAAGATGATCGTCCGTTCGTCGACGGCCTCCAGGGAGAGCACGGGCACAACGTTGGGGGTGCCGCGATCATCGCGTGTCGCGAGAAACTTGGGAGTGCGCGACCCGGACAGAACCGTCATCGTCTCCGGGTCGAGCCCACCCTGGGATGCTGAAGCAGCAGCCATCGCCACAGTCACGGATTGTCGCCGGCGCCAACGACCTGCACGCCGCTGCTTTCGGCGATATGCGCCAGACGCTCCATCTGAGAGCCTGCCGGTGGCTCCGTCGCCTCCAGGTCGTAGGGCAGGGCCAGGCGATGGTACTTGGGCCGTCCGAGGTTCGTGTACGGCAGGAGGTCCCAGCGCTCGACTGTTGGCATCCGCTCCCTGATGAAGTGAGCGATCGCCGTGATGTTTTCCTCGCTCGCCGTGTAGCCCGGCACGATCGGCGTGCGAATCCAAATCGGCACGCCGCGCTCCGATAGCGCGGCCGCGTTAGCGAGAATGCGGTCCGAGTACACGCCCGTCGCCTCGTGATGATCGGTGCGATCCGCGATCTTCAGGTCGAACAGGATCAGATCGACTCCGGGCGCCAGGCGCTCGTACACGCTCCAGTCAGCGTAGCCACAGGTGTCAAGGGCCGCCGCAATACCCGCCTCGCGGCAGAGCGCAAAGAAGGCCTCCAGGAAGTCGGGCTGCATGGCCGGCTCGCCGCCGGAGACGGTCACTCCACCGCCGGAACTCTCGTAGAACGCCCTGTCCTTGACCACCTGATCCAGAAGCTCTGCGGGCGTCCAGCGCCGGCCGATCAATTCCAGCGCGCCGGATGGACAAGCGTCCGCGCAGATATCGCAGGGCGAGCACCGATCGCCGTCGATCCGCATGCCTTCCGGCTCCAGCTCCAGGGCGTTACTCGGGCAGGCTGGCAGGCAGCGCCGAGCCCCTATGCAGCGAACGTCATACCAGACAAGCTGCGGATGCGGGGAGAGGCCCTCGGGGTTTTGGCACCAGCGGCAACGCAAGGGGCATCCTTTCATGAAGACAGTCGTTCGGATACCGGGCCCATCCTCCGTGCTAAAGCGCTGAACGTTAAAGATTGCCCCGGTCACGGACTCGGCTGCATCCCCCGACGGCGCTGTCTGCCGTGCTGATACCATCGCTTCAACCCCAGGGCGGCGCCGACCGGGTCGGTGCGATGATCACAGCCGCTTGGCCTCCCGGGCGATGATCTCGTCCTGTATCTCGCGTCCGAGTGCCGCAAAGTAGGCGTTGTATCCGGTCACCCTCACGAGTAGATTGCGGTGGGTTTCCGGGTCTGTCTGAGCCGCCCGCAACATCTCCGCGTCGATGACGTTGACCTGAAGAGCGGTCCCACCGACGCGACCGTATGCTCGCAGGAAAGCTGCCAGCTTCGAGACGTGCTCCTCGTCTCCCAGCAGAGACGGGTTCAGGTTCAAGGTGTGAGACGTGCCACTGGGCGCAGACTCCAGGCCAAGATGGCCGATCGAGTTGACCACGGCGGTCGGTCCCTCGCGGTCGGAGCCATTTACGGGGCAGACACCGTTGGACAGGAACGTCCCGCGCCGGCGACCGTCTGGAGTGGCGGCAGTTGATGGCGCGTAGGCGATCCAGTAGTTCCACGACAGGTATCCGGCGCGATAGCGTCGTCCGGTCGCTGGCGAGCGGCGTTTGAACGCTTCCACTGTCCACGACGTCGACACGTCGCGGGCGAGGGCGTCCACCTCCGGGTCGTCCGTGCCGAATTTGGGCGCCTTGTGGGTCAGAGTCTGCCGGAGCTCCTCATAACCCTCGAAGTTGGTCTTGAGAGCCGTCACGAGTTCGTCCATGTCACACCTGGCATCCTCGTAGACTATGCGCTTCACTGCGGCCAGGGAGTCGATGGCCGTGGCCAGGGCGATGCCTTCGACGGTGATGTAGTTGTGGCGGGCGCCGCCTGCCGTGACATCGCGGCCGCTTTCAGCGCAGCCGTCAACGAGGATGCTGAGGTACGGCGTGGGCTCGAATCCTGCCCGAAGGGCGTCCGCCTTGTTGCTGCACTCGATGATGCGGTCCAGCAACGCCTTGAGTTGCTTTTCGAAGGCGCTGAAGAAGGCCGCGAAGTCGGCGAAGGTGCGGGGATCGCCCGTGCGAGGCCCCAGGCGCTGCCCGCTCCGCATGTCTTTTCCGTCGTTCAGCGTCAGCTCCACCGCCTTCGCTATGTTCAGATTGGCGTCAACCGTGCCCGAGCGATCACAGCCCTGGAGCGTGTTCTCAAGGCACCCGACCGGCGCGTAGTCCCAGACGCGGTCGGTGGGCAGACCCTGCCACTCGAGCCCACGCATCGACGACTCGTCGAAGTTCATGAGAAAGGGAGAGCCTTGGGATCGAGCGACGAGCCCGGCCACCCGCCCGAGCAGGTCTTCGGGAGTCCGCTCGTGCAGGCGGACGTTGGGCTTCGGCTCGAGCATGTTCATGTCCTCGATGACGTCCAGCATGAGCCAGGTGAGTTCATTGCTTGCGTCTTCGCCGTCGGGCCCGGTGCCACCCAGCGTGATGAGCTGTCCGAAGCCGGAGCTCATGCCCTGGTTCGTGCCAACCCTCGCCTGATAGTCGTAGGCGTAGTTGTGCCTGATCCAGTAGCACTGGAGGAGCTCGCGGGCCTCTTCGCGGTCCAGGCGCCCGGCCGCAACATCACTCTCGTAGTAGGGGTGGAGGTACTGGTCCACGCGTCCAGGCGAGAGCCCGGGGCCGGGATAGGACTCGGCGACCATGACGAGCATGTGCGACAGCCAGAGAGATTGCAGGGCCTCGTGGAAGGTCTCTGCCGCCTGCCTGGGCACCTTTCGGCAGATGCGAGCGATCTCAGCCAGTTCGGCCCGGCGCAATGCGTCAGTTTCCGTCTCGGCCAATTGCTCGGCTTCATCAGCGTAACGGTCCGCAAGCTCGCAGGCTGCGTCGCATCCGATGAGCATCGCCCGCAGAAGATCGTCCTTCCTGCGGTCGTTTTCCTTGCGCCTCTCAGCCTCCAGCTCCGCGGCGAGACCCGTGAAGCCGAGGCGAAGCACTTTTGGATAGTTGGGTATGAGATGCCCCGGGATCGCGCCGCAGTTACCGACACCCGCAGCGTTCAGGACCTCGGCTTCACGGCGCCAGGCGCTCACCTGGCGCCGCCACTGCTTCGCCTCCCCCCGCGTATGGGCCTTGGATAGGGCGGTGTTGAAGTACGATCCAACGACAAGCTCGCCGTCGAGTATCTTCACGGGCAGGTGGCCGCGCACTACCTGCCGGAAGAAGAGAGCCCGGCGCACAGCCAGGGGCTCCTCCCAGAAACCGTCGGGAAGAGCAACGGTCTCGGCGGCCGCCAGCAGGCTGTCTCGAAAGCTGTCGAAGAAAGCGTATATCTCCGGCACAACCCCCCAGTGGTACGGAGACCAGACCTCGTCCCACTTCGTGCCGGAGCCGTACGGGCGAACCTCATTGCGGAAATAGTCCCGGTCGTCGAACGAGAAGTATTCGTCCCTCAGGCGCTGCACGCGGTCCGAGAGCGAACGCGAGGGAGCCCACGTCCCCCTCGGCTGCTGAGTAGGTGCGATGTCGCGGCTCATATGCAAGACCAAGCTCTATCTAGATGGATAGTCCGCTACCTATTGTAGTAGAAGCGTGTGGCAGGTGGCCTGTCAGTCGGGCAATACCCTGATCGCCCGTACTCTAGCCGAGCAGAAGCTCATCCAATGCGATAGGGACGAACAAGACGCCAGGATACAGGATCGAGTAGCGAAAGAGGTTGAGAGCCGACCTCCGATCACCCGCTCGAACCAGCCGCAGCGCAAGTCCAACGAGCATCAGCCCAGAACTGACAGCGGCTCCCAGGTAAAGAAGGCCGAGCGTGGCGACCGAAAATAGCGCTAGGCTCACAGCAACCGTCGCAATTGGGAATCCAGGGAACTCACAGATACACTGATGAGGTAAGCCCATGACTCAGATCCGACGCACCAAGATCGTAGCAACCCTGGGTCCTGCCAGCGAAAGTCCGAAAGTAATCCGGACGTTAATCGATGCGGGCGTCGACGCCGTGAGGCTCAACTTCTCGTATGGGGACATCGAGACACACGGTCGCCTTATCGATGCCGTTCGAGAGTCGGCTGCCGCGGCTGGCAGGGATCTCGCGATCCTTCAGGACTTGCAGGGCCCGAAGATGCGCGTTGGGGAACTTCGGGGCGGGTCGGTGCGGCTGCGCACGGGTGCCAAAGTCCGCCTGACGTCGAAGCCGATCGAGGGCACGGCGACGCGCATCTCAACAACTTACGACCACCTCGCCGAGGAAGTAAGTTCAGGCGACCGGATCCTGCTTGACGATGGATCTATTGAGTTGATCGTGGACAAGGTGTCGCGCGGCGAGGTCAACTGCGAGGTGCTGCGCGGAGGCACCTTGAAGTCGAGGAAAGGGATGAATCTCCCCGGGGTGCCGATCCGAACGTCGGCGTTCACAGCAAAGGACCGTCGCGACCTGCGGTTCGGGCTGGAGCGCGGTATAGACTTCGTTGCACTGAGCTTCACAAGGTCGGCGAACGACGCGGAACCAGTGAGAAGGGTCATGCGCGATATCGGCCGAAGCGTGCCGTTGCTGGCGAAGATCGAGAAACCGCAGGCGCTTCGAAACCTTGATCGAGTGCTGCGTGCGTTCGACGGTGTCATGGTCGCGCGTGGTGACCTTGGGGTCGAGATTGGCCCCGAGAAGGTACCAGCCGCTCAAAAGCGAATCATCCACAGGGCCAACGCCCTCGGCAAGCCGGTCATCACGGCCACGCAGATGCTGGAGTCGATGACAAAGAACGCCAGGCCGACCCGGGCAGAGGCTTCAGACGTTGCGAACGCCGTTCTGGACGGGACGGACGCTGTGATGCTGAGCGGTGAGACAGCGGCCGGTCGCTATCCTGAGGAGTCGGTACGCGTAATGGATCTGATCGTGCGGGAGGCCGAATCATTGGCGATGCCCAGTGCTCCCCACACCTCGGGAAAAACGTCGCGCGGTCACTCTATCTGCCACGCCGCGGTTGAACTCGCAAAGGAAGTTGCCGCCGCCGCGATAGTGACGCCCACTCGATCTGGAAGATCCGCACGCATCCTCTCCGCGCTCCGTCCCGGGGTCCCCATCTTTGCGCTATGCGAACGAGACGCTGTAGCAAGAGGCCTTTCGTTGTTCCGCGGCGTCATCCCAGTGTTTGTGGACGATCTCGGAGGCGCAGAGGACGTCATCGATCTGATTCGAGGCCAGCTTGTGAAACGACGCCTCGTCGCAGCAGGGGACGATGTCGTGATCGTTGGGTTAGGTCGAGACGGTCCCGCTCGCCAGACGAACTTCATCCGCCTCTTGCGTGTTCACTAACTGCCAGTGCGTTCGTCTGCGGCTGACAGAAAAAAGCGGTGGGCTGAATCACGAGTTCCTGCCCGCGTCGGACGCTCAGCTGACGGGGCTCGCCGCCCATATCAATCCACGAGTAAGCTCTCGTCTATGAAGTGTTCATGTGTCGGTGCGAACGTGTGATTCAGGGACTTGTTGACGGAGGAGCAACTTTGACCGACGCGTCTGTGCACGCTATGTGAAAGTCGGCAGTAAATCCGCAAAGGAGAAATGAACATGGACTTCGAACCGGGCTATGCGATCCTCGCAGGCCTTGTCGGTGGGACAGTGATGGCCACGATCCTGTACATGGGGATCTTGATGCTGCCCCAACAAATGAAGATGAACCTGTTTGCCATGCTCGGCACGATGGTGCTGCCTGCGGGTGCGGCAGCGTTTGTGATGGGCGCTATGGTGCACGCAGTCATGAGTGTCGTCTTCGGACTGGCGCACGGTGCCGTCTTTGCGGTGGCAGACATCGAGTCGAGCGAGGCTGCCTGGGGGCTGCTGTTCGGCCTCGTGCACTGGGCCGTCGTCGGGATGGCGTTGGGAATGCTGCCGCTGATGCATCCACGCATCCGCGACGGCGAGATGGATGCGCCGGGCTTCTACGCCCTGAGTTATCCGCCAATGACGGCTATGGGGTTCCTCATGCTGCACCTGGTCTTCGGCGTGATCGTTGGGGCGTTGTACGGCACCTGGGCTGGATAGCGGCCAGGGCTGTGGGGAATCCTCCAGGGGCTACGACGTCAAGCACAGGTTGGGCGGAGGCAGATTTTACGGTGCGTTAAACGCCGTTAACATCCCGTTAAGAGACCCTTGAACAGCCGCCTCCTACGCTGGACTTATGATTGCGAAGGAGGCACGAGGCCCGCGCTCAACCCGTTTCTGTGCACTCGCGGTCGTTCTTCTCCTGGCGCTTGCGGCGCTGGCCGTCGTTGCCTGCGATGACAGCGGCGAGGGCGGCGAGATCGACATCGACGGCTCCTCCACCGTGTACCCGATCACGGCGGCCGTCGCCGAAGACTTCGACGCCGTCGCCGGCGACGTCCTCGTCAACGTTGGCTTCTCCGGGACCGGTGGTGGCTTCGAGGCCTTCTGCGCCGGCGAGACGCATATCAGCGACGCCTCGCGCCCCATCAGGCAGGACGAGGTTGACGCCTGCGCCGAGAACGGCATCGACGATGTCCTCGAGATTGAGGTCGGCCTCGATGCCCTGACCCTGATGGTCCACCCCGATAACGACTTTGCCGACTGCCTCACAGTCGAGCAGTTGCACGAGATCTTCCGGACTGACGGCGCCACCAACTGGAGCGACGTCGACGCGGGCTTTCCCGACCAGTCGATCTCCCTCTACTTCCCGGGGACGGACTCCGGGACGTTCGACTTTTTCGTCGAGACGATTATCAAGGACGTGGACGAGGCCGCCAATCACCGCGGCGATGGTACGGCGTCGGAGGACGACAACGTCCTGGCGCAGGGCATCGGTGGGGACCGAGACTCGATCGGTTACTTCGGCTTCGCTTACTTCCAGGACGCTGGTCAGTCGCTGAAGGCTGTCTCCGTCGACGCCGGCGAAGGCTGCGTCGCCCCGTCGTTCGACTCGGCGCTGGACGGCAGCTATCCTCTCAGCCGTCCGCTGTTCATCTACACTCGTGAGTCGTTCCTTGCCGAACATCCCGAGAACCCGGTTCTCCGCTTCGTCGAGTTCTACCTGGACAACGCGGCCGCCCTGGTGGCGGAGGTCGGCTACGTCTCGCTTCCGGCTGACACCCTTCAGGCCCAGGTGGACAAGATCGAGCCGTATCTGCCATGACCGTTGCGGACCCCGGCAACATGAATGAGGCGCTGAAGAAGCGCCAGTTCAGCCGACCCGGAGAGTCCGTCATCCTCTTCGTCCTCACCCTCTGCGCAGCTGTCTCGCTCGTCACGACGGTCCTCATCGTCACTGTGCTCGTGAGCGAATCCGCCACCTTCTTCGAGGAAGTCTCGTTCAAGGAGTTCTTCCTGGAGACGGAGTGGCAGCCGCTGTTCGAGCCGATCTCTTTCGGCATCTGGGAGCTTGTGTCCGGGACGCTGCTGGTCACGTTCTGGGCGCTCGTCTTCGCCGTGCCGCTGGGCCTGGCGACGGCCGTCTACCTCAGCGAGTACGCCCACCCGAACACGCGCAAGGTGCTGAAGCCGATACTCGAGGCGCTGGCCGGCGTGCCGACGGTCGTCTACGCGTACTTCGCGCTCACCTTCGTCACGCAGGATCTGCTGCGGCCGACGTTTGGTGCGGACGAGGTCAACGTCTTCAACGCTCTCTCGGCCAGCATCATGCTCGCGGTGATGATCCTGCCGACGATCGCTTCCATCTCCGAAGACGCGATGGCGAACGTCCCGCGCGACCTGCGGGAGGCGGCCTACGGTCTGGGCGCGACGCGGCTTGAGGTGACGATTCGCGTCGTCTTCCCGGCGGCGCTGTCCGGGATCATCGCCGCCATCTTGCTCGCGATCGCGCGCGTTGTCGGCGAGACGATGATCGTGGCGATCGCCGCCGGCTCGACGCCGCAGCTCACGGTCAACCCGTTCGAAGGCGTCCAAACGATGACCGGCTTCATGTTACAGGTGGGCCTCGGCGACGCCGCGCGTGGCACCGTTGACTATCAAGCGCTGTTCGCAGTCGGCATGATGCTGTTCCTGATCACGCTGGCGTTCAACGTCGCCGCCCACTTCTTCGTCCGCCGATACCGCGAGGAGTACGAATAGTGGCCAGCGAGTCGGTTCGTCTGCGGACAGGGGGCGCCGTCGCCCGCCGTCAGCTCGCGTCGCGGGCCTCACGGTACCTATTCCTGGGGGCGACAGTCCTCGGTGTCAGCATCCTCGTCTTTCTCGCCTACGACACAATCGACTCCGGGGCCTCTCGTCTGAGCCTCGACTTCCTGACGAACTACCCATCGCGCTTTGCCGAGAAGGCTGGTCTGCGGCCGGCGATGTTCGGCACGTTCTGGCTGATGCTGATCACCCTCTTCTCCTCCATCCCGATCGCCATCGGTACGGCGATCTGGATCGAGGAGTTCGCGCCCCGCAACCGGCTGCTCACGATCGTCAAGGTCAACTTGGCGAACCTGGCCGGCGTGCCCAGCATCATCTACGGCATCCTCGGTCTCACGATCTTTGTCCGCTTCTCCGGCATGGACCGCAGCCTTCTGGCCGGCGGCTTCACGCTGGCGCTGATGATCATTCCGATGACGGTGATCGCGTCGCAGGAGGCGATCCGGCAGGTGCCGCCCAGCCTGCGCGACGGGGCGTTGGCGCTGGGCGCCACGCGCTGGCAAGCCGTGCGGCACAACGTTCTGCCCAACGCGATACCGGGAATCATGACCGGCACGATCCTGGCGATCTCGCGCGCCATCGGCGAGACTGCCGCTCTCCTCATGATCGGCGGCTTCACGTTCATCCGCTTCGATCCCGGTCCCAACCTGGCCGATTTCGCGGACCCGGCCGGATTCTGGGCCGGCCTGCAAGAATCCTTTACGATCATCCCGATCCAAATCTACGCGTGGTCGATTGATTCGCGGCGCGAGTTCCAGGCGAACGCCTCGGCAGCGATCATCGTCCTGATGACGGGCGTCATGGCGCTCAACCTGCTGGCGGCGGTCATCCGGGAGCGCTTCCGGCGCGGCTAGAGTGGAAAAGGAAGGCCTACGATGCGAGAATTGATGGCGGAACTCCGGAAGGGCGTGACCACACCGAGACCGGAGCGTCCGAGGAGTACCTTGACGTCTGATGCTACCGCGGCCGAGAGCGTTCAGTCGGAAGACCCGATCCGTCAACCGCCGGAGGATACGGTCTTCCGCCTGCGGGACGTGGGCCTCTGGTATGGCGCCAAGCACGCGATCTCCGATATCAGCCTGGACATCCCGGTCAACCGTGTGACGGCGCTGATCGGCCCGTCAGGTTGCGGCAAGAGTTCCCTGCTGCGCTGCCTCAACCGCATGAACGACCTGATTCCGTCGGCGCGCGTCGAGGGAACGGTCGAGTATCACGGCGCCGACATCTACGCCAAGAACGTCGACCCGGTCGAGGTGCGGCGGCGGATCGGCATGGTGTTCCAGAAGCCGAACCCTTTCCCTAAATCGATCCAGGACAACGTTGTATTCGGGGCAAAGGTCAACGGCATCGAGGGCAACAGTCGCGAAATCGCCGAGCGCGCTCTCAAGCAGGCCGCACTCTGGGACGAAGTGAAGAACGACCTCAAGATGTCCGGGTTGGAGCTCTCCGGCGGGCAGCAGCAGCGTCTCTGCATCGCGCGGGCGCTGGCCGTGCAACCGGACGTCATCCTGATGGACGAGCCCTGCTCCGCCCTGGACCCGATCGCCACGCTCAAGATCGAGGATCTGATCCGCGAGCTGGTCAGGGAGTACACGATCATCATCGTCACCCACAACATGCAGCAGGCGGCCCGCGTGTCCGACTACACGGCCTTCCTGCTCGCGCAGGAGCACGGGCTCAACGGCACTTTGATCGAGTACGGCCCCACAAACGAGATCTTCACCCAGCCCCGCGAACAGCGGACAGAAGACTACATCACGGGAAGGTTCGGCTAGCCGATGACACGCTCGGTCTTCGAGAAGCAGCTCGCCGAAGTGCAGGAGGACGTGCTGGTGATGGCCGGCATGGTGCAGGACGCGATCCTGCAGAGCGTCGAAGCGCTGAAGACGAGGGACGTGGAGCAGGCCCGCCGCGTCATCGCCAACGACGTCGAGATCAACGACAAGCGCTACGAGGCCGAAGACAAGTGCATCGAGCTGATTTCGCTGCAGGCGCCGCTGGCGAGCGACCTGCGCACGATCATCGCTGTGCTGCACATAACAGTCGACCTCGAGCGCATGGGCGACCACGCCGAGGGAATAGCCAGGATCGTTCTCATGCTGGCGGACGAAGCACCCCTCAAGCCTTACATCGACATCCCGCGCATGGCGCAGATCGCGATCGAGATGATGGAGGGGGCGCTTGAGGCCTACAAACAGCACGACACGGCGCTGGCCCGCCGCATTATCGACCGCGACGACGAGGTCGATGAGCTGTACGACCGGCTCTACCGGGAGCTACTGATGTTCATGATCGAGGAGCGCGGCACGATTCAGCGCGGCACGTACCTTATCTGGGTCGCGCACAACCTCGAACGCATCGCCGACCGAGTGACGAACATCTGCGAGCGCGTGGTCTACCTGGTTGAGGGTAAGATCCACGACCTGAACGTCTCGAAGTACTAGTAGTCAGTCGCCGCGGTCAGGCCGCGAAGCCCTGAAGCGCCGCATCTCCGGCAGCCTCGGTGGCCGCGCGGAGGGTCTGTAGCCTGTTCAGGCCGCGGAGGAGGGTCGAGACCACTGCGTCGACGGGCAGATCCAGCAGAACGGACACCTGCTCGCGCGTGAGCTGAGCGTCGAAAGTCAGCGAGAGCACCTCGCGCTCGCTCGTATTGTGCGCGGTGCTGCGGACGCCGCAGAGTTCGCGAGCGTGGGCGAACAGCGAGAGGACGAAGGCGTCCTCGTCGGCGTGAGGCTCGCTCAGTGCCATCTCGAATGCGGAGACGACCTTGTCGACGCCGGTCGAGTAACCATCGGACATCGCCCGCACGTAGGCGAAGAGGCCGGGGAAGTAGCGCGCGAACCGCCGCCTGTGAGCAACGGAGATCTCAGGTGCGCCGCCGTTGATTGCTGTGATTCGTCCCATGTTCGAATTCCTCCCGTTTCGTTGCTTAGACCAAGCTAGCAGAGGCGGTGCGCGCCAGGGCGCATTAGAGGTAGAGGCGCGGTGCAGGACTGGTTGAGGTCGCGTTAAGACGCCTAGTCTTCTTCGATCAGCGACGACAGTGGGTCATTGTCGCGGAGGTGGCCTCTGCGCTCCAGCATGTATCCGAAGCCACGCACACAGAGAATGTACGGGCTCGAGCTGTTGGAGTCCTTCAGCTTGCGGCGCAGGTTCGCGATGTGGACCTTCACCAGGTTCTGCGCGTCTCGCTCGCTGTAGTCGTGCTGGTGCACTGCGGAGAGCAGCGCACGCGGGTCGACGACACGACCGGTCTGCTGGGCGAGGACGGCGAGGAGCCTGAACTCCGTCGGCGTCAGCTGCACGGGCTCGCCGGACACGGTTACCTGGTACGTCTCGAAGTCGATCACCAGGTCGCGGACGACGGTGCGATTGGCTTTGAGGTGGCCGGGCTGCACGCGGCGCAGGAGCGCGCGGACGCGGGCGGCGAAGACGGCAGGGTCGACGCGCGAGATCACGGCGTCGTCGGCGCCGGCGTCGAGCGCGGCGATGAGGTCGCTCTCGCGCGGCATGACGACCATTATCGGTGCTTCGTGTAGCTCTCGCGTGGCGCGCGAAGCGCGGACAGCGGCGTCCGGCTCCTCTTGTGCGATGACCACGAGGTTGGGGACGGATGCCTGGGCTGACTCGAACAGGTCGGTCAGCTCGGTACGGGGCTCGACCGCGAAGCCGAGTGACTCCAGGGCATCGCCCAGCTGGCTGGACCACACGTTCGGGTCCCCCAGCACGGATGCCGTCCTGGTGGCGATAGATTCAACTGTGGTCGCAACGGACTGATTCATAACATCTCTCAATACGGTATTACCGTGTCTGCTATGAAATGACGGCCAGTCGCGGAGGATGTTACAGCGACGACTGTGATAGTCGCGTTTCCGCCAGCTCGTGAAGGCGGTGCTCGGAGCCTGACGCGTTCTCTTCGAACCAGCGTATGATCGATGCTTCCTTTGTAAAGAAGAGCACTTGCATGCGCTCACTCAGATCCAGAAGGAAGCGCATCATGCGCGGCAGGCGCCGTGAGTCGAGGTCAACGAATGGGTCATCGAGCACCAGCGGCACCGGCTCGCCGATCGCGCTCATGTGCTGCGCCAGGCCCACGCGCATCAGCACGTAGACCATCGTTCGCGTGCCGTGGCTGACGGGCGGATCGGTGATCACCTGGCCGGTCTCCGGCACGAGGAGCGAAACGCGCAGCGATGACGGGTCGACGTGCGCCCGGCTGTACCGTCCTTCGGTCACGT
>Ga0255058_10001192_pt1 | contig 14767 bp, 12 predicted proteins | sample Cases_109_9_MG_FD_188637 | JGI IMG/M metagenome (GOLD analysis project Ga0255058, IMG submission 188637) | Seawater microbial communities from Amundsen Gulf, Northwest Territories, Canada - Cases_109_9 | ecosystem: Environmental > Aquatic > Marine > Gulf | place: Canada: Northwest Territories... | reverse complement strand
TCTCCGCCGCCTGGCTGGCCACATCGGCCGTCACCAGGAACGGCTGGTTCTGGCTGTCGAGGCCGGTGAACCGGGCATTCAGCATGGTGACGCCTTCCGGCTGGTCGATGGCGAGCTCGGACAGATTGAGGTCGAGGCCGTCCTTGCCCGGCGTCAGCTCGGGCCAAGCCAGCAGCAGCATAATGAAAACCGCCGCCGCGGCCGGCAGCAGGACTTTCATGATGCCGACGAAAAGGTTGTAGCCGCCACTCATGGAAAGCCGCGTGCCGATGCGGCCCCGGGACCAGCGGGTGGGCCGCCCGCTCCCAATGCCGCCATAGGAAAAGCGGCGACCGGTCACGGTCTCATTGCTTGCCATGGCGGCCGCCATCCCGTCGCTCAGGCCACGCCCGAGCGCAGGCAGTCGTGGACGTGCACGATGCCGACCGGTGGCCCGCCGTCGACCACGAATAGGCTGGTGAAGGGGCGCTCCGACATGTTCATCATTCGTAAAGCCTCCACTGCCAGGGCCTGCGGCCTTATGGACTTCGGAGCCCCGGTCATCACGTCGCCGGCGCGCTGGGCCAGCAGATCGTTGTCCATATGGCGTCGCAGGTCGCCGTCGGTAATGATACCCGTCAAAGTGCCCGAATCATCCACGACCCCCACGCAGCCGAAGCGTTTGGCCGTCATGATCAATATGGCCTCCGCCATCGGGCAGTCCAGCGAACAGGTCGGCAGCTCCTCCGCGCCATGCATGACGTCGGCCACTTTCAAGAGCCGCTTTCCGAGCGCCCCGCCTGGGTGGAACACCTGGAAGTCCGCCGCCGAGAAGCCGCGGCGCTCGAGCAAGGCGATGGCGACCGCGTCGCCCAGCGCCAGGGCCATGGTGGTCGAGGTGGTCGGTGCCAGGCCCATGGGGCAGGCCTCCGGCATCCGCGGCAGGATCAAGGTCACGTCGGCGGCCTCGGACAGCGCGCTGGCGCGCTCGCCGGTGATGGCGATCAGGGGAATGTCATAGCGCCGGGTATAAGCCACCAGATCGCTCAGTTCGGTGGTTCGTCCCGAATTGGAAAGAGCAAGGACGGCATCTTTTGCCGTGATCATGCCCAAGTCGCCGTGGCTCGCCTCGCCAGGGTGCACGAACTGGGCCGGCGAGCCGGTCGAGGCCAGTGTGGCCGCGATCTTGCTACCAACGTGCCCATTCTTGCCCATGCCGGTGACGATGATGCGGCCGGTGACGGCATGGAGCCTATCGATGGTCTCGACGAAAGTGTCGTCGAGCCCCTCGGCCAGCGCCGCCAGAGCGTCGCCTTCGAGTTTGAGGACGCGCCGCGCGGCCACTAGATCGGGGCTCGCGGCGGTCGTCCTATCGTTCGCCAATTGCTCTGCTTGTCTGGCCATGGCAGCAACTCTCGCTTGGGCCGTCCCCGCGATGGTCCGATCCTGATGTCCGATCGATGCGGTGGCCGGCAGTATAGCAAATTCCGGGACGGCGCATACGCTTCCGTCGGTTGTACGCAATCAATGAGCCAGGATATCCACGTCGTTCCAGCCGGCCACATCGAGCGCCGCCCGGGCCGGCAGGAAATCAAAGCAGGCTCGAGTGAGATGCTGCCGGCCTTCGCGTTCCAACATCTCGTCCAGGATGGCTTTCAGCCGGTGCAGGTAAAGCACGTCGGATGCCGCGTAACGCAGCTGCTCGTCGCTCAGTTCGGCGGCCCCCCAATCCGACGACTGCTGCTGCTTGGACAGGTCCACGCCGAGCAGCTCGCGGCAGAGATCGCGCAGGCTGTGGCGGTCGGTGAAGGTGCGGGCCAGCTTGGAGGCCACCTTCGTACAGTAGACCGGCCGGCAGGCGACGCCGAGGTGGCGCTGAATCATGGCCAGGTCGAAGCGCGCGAAGTGGAACAGCTTGGTGACCGATGGGTCGCCGAAAAGGCCCTTCAGATTCGGTGCGTCATAGCCCCCGGCGGCGAACTGCACCAGGTGGCAGGTCTCGTCTCCGGCCGAGAGCTGGACCAGGCAAAGCCGGTCCCGCGTGACATTGAGCCCCATGGTCTCGGAGTCCACGGCGACCAGATCGCCGAGATCGAGGCCGTCCGGCAGATCGTTGTGATGCAACTGAATATCCAAGACCAGAACCGGGGGAATCCGTGGTGGCAGCGGCGGCGCGGGCATTCTCGCCGATGGCCTGGGCCTGTCAAGGTCAAGACCCTTTCCGCCACTGGGCGCCGGCGGGCTGATTTCGGGGTAAACAAGCCGCGCCGCCCGGTATATAACGCAAGAGAGAGCCGTCGACCCGCCGTTCCTTCGGGATCCGGGTGGGGCGTCGGGGCCGGCAGCGGAGGAGAGGGCGATGGCACCGCCTGTGATCACCATATTCGGAGGCTCCGGCTTCATCGGCCGTCATGTGGTCCTGCGGCTGGCCAAGCAGGGCTGGATCATCCGGGTCGCCGTGCGCGATCCGGAGCGGGCCAAGTTTCTTCGGCCCCTGGGCGATGTCGGCCAGATCACGCCGATCGCGGTTCCCCTGCAGAACGCCGACACCGTCGCGGCCGCCGTCGCCGGCGCCGATGCCGTCATCAATGCGGTGGGCCTGCTTTACGAGCGCGGGCGGCAGACATTCAAAGCGGTCCACGTCGATGGCGCACAGGCGATCGCCGAGGCCGCGGCGGCGGCGGGTGTCAGGTCGCTGGTCCATGTCTCCGCGATCGGCGCCAACACCGACGCCGAGGCCGACTACGCCCGCTCCAAAGGCTACGGCGAGCGATCCGTGCGCGAGGCCCTGCCGGACGCCGTCATCTGCCGCCCGAGTCTGGTGATCGGGCCGGAGGACGCCTTCTTCAACCGTTTCGCCCTCTACGCACGCCTGTTTCGCTGGCTGCCGTTGATCGGCGGCGGGCACACCCGGTTCCAACCGGTCACTGTCGGCGATGTGGCCGAAGCGATCGTGCGGTCGCTCGGCGATCCCTCCGCCCGGGGCCAGACCTATGAGCTGGGCGGTCCGACCGTTTACAGCTTCAAAGAGCTGATGGAGCTGCTCTTATCGGAAACTGGGCGACGTTGTCTGCTGGTGCCGGTTCCCTTCTGGCTGGCGGAGATCCAGGCGGCCTTCCTGGAGTTGCTGCCGGTGCCGCCGCTGACCCGGGACCAGGTGCGTCTGTTGCTCCGAGACAATGTCGTTTCCGATGGGGCGCGGACGCTCCAGGACCTCGGCCTCACCGCCACCGCCATAGAGGTGGTTCTGCCGACCTATCTCGAACGCCACCGTCCCGGCGGTCGTGCCGACCGGCTGAAGTCGGCCTGATTCTTCCAAGTTCGCAATTCCGGCAATTAATACCAAGTCTCGATGATAATCACCCCTTTCATGGGGCGCAGCGGTCCGCCGGGTAGGCGCGGCGCGCGGCGCGATGCGGGGCATCGGGCAAGGGCCGCACCGCATGTCCTATTTGGGCCCTCCGGCGGGCCGCTGCGCCCCACCGAAGGCCACGGTCTCTTGCCCCCTCGCCGCCCCTTCGGGTACAGGGGACGTGCGCCTTGTGGTGCCCAACACCACGGCGCCACCCGCTCCTAGCGAGCGAACAAGAGACCGCGGTGAAAGGGGTGATTATTATCGAGATTTGGTATAAGCCCGGCCGCTAGGGAACCGTCGTCAAGTCCAAGTTGCCGCTATAGATCAGCCAAAGGATCAGGCAACCGAGCAGGATGCGGTAGCCGACAAATGGCGCGAAGCTGGCTCTCCGCAACCACGCCATCAAGAAAGCGATGGCGACGAAGCCGGCGACCGCCGAGAAGGCCAGGGTGAGCACGGCGCTCTGCAGCATCGCCGCATCGCTGCCGCTGATCAGCTCCCGGCCCTTCCACAGGCCCGCCGCGGAGATCGCCGGGATCGACAGCAGGAAGGAGAAGCGCGCCGCCTCGCCCCGCTCGAAGCCGAGCATGCGGGCGGCCGTTATGGTGATGCCAGAACGGCTGGTGCCGGGGATGAAGGCCAAAACCTGGGCCAGGCCGATCACGAGCGCCTGCACCAGGGTCATGTGTTTCATCTGTTTGACCGTCATGCCGATGCGGTCGGCCAGGTAGAGCACCACGCCGAAGCCGATCAGCGCCCAGGCCACGATCAGAGGATTGCGCACCGCGTCGCTGAAATACTGATCCACCAGATAGCCGACAGCCAGCGCCGGTATGGTGGCTGCGAGGAGGAACAGCACCAGCCGCCCGCCGTCATCCATGCGGCCGAACAGCAGGTGCCACAGCCCGATAAGCATTTGCCTGATGTCGCGCCAGAAATAAACCAGCACCGCGATCAGGGTTCCCAGGTGCGCGGCAACGTCGATCGCCAGGCCCTGGTCTGGCCAGCCGGTCGCGTAGGGCACCAGGATCAGGTGGCCGGAGGAGCTGACCGGCAGGAATTCCGTGGCGCCCTGAATGATCGCCAAAACCAGGATATGCAGGATCGGCACGAAAGATACCCAAAAGACGCGATGATACGGGTGACCCGGTAACTCGTTGGTTCGGCTGGGCGATGTGCCCGATAAGCGGTCTGCGGCGCTTATATCATGGGAGTCCGCGTTGCCCAGGGCCGAATTTAGTACCAATTTGGTACAAATGATCCTAAAAGGGATCGCGGTTTTCCGCGGGTTTCTTGATAAGTAACAATTCTTCCAGAATTGTAGGTCAGTCCTGTTGTCTTATTTGGCGAAAATTGCTCGCCAGCGCGCCCCAAATCGCTTATAAACACGCCCGGTGCGGACGGCCATTGGTCGTCTTGGGGGCAGAGGGGCGCTACCCGGTCCAGATTTACGGGCTTGCAATGCGCCGTCGCCATGTCGGGCGATTGGGCGACGGGCGGAATTGCTGTCGGCGGTGGAGAGAGGATGTCGGTCTATGGCCAGTCGAATGCTCACCTTCGTGGACGTCGAACGCGAGATGCCCGACAAGCGCAACGCCGGTGCCCGGCGGCGCGATTTCCAGGAGATCTACGGTGAATTCGCGGCCCAGCGAGCGGCAGACCAAGCCAGCCGCTGCTCCCAATGCGGCGTGCCCTTCTGTCAGGTGCATTGCCCGCTCCAAAACAACATCCCGGATTGGCTGATGCTGACCGCTTCCGGGCGCCTGGAAGAGGCTTACGAAATCGCCCAGGCGACCAACAACTTTCCCGAAATCTGCGGCCGCATTTGCCCCCAGGACCGGCTCTGCGAGGGCAACTGCGTGATCGAACAGGCCGGCCACGGCACGGTCACCATCGGCTCGGTGGAGAAATACATCACAGAGACGGCGTGGGCCGAGGGCTGGGTGAAGCCGGCCACGCCCCTGCACGAACGCGACCAGTCGGTCGCGATCGTCGGCGCCGGTCCGGCCGGGCTGGCGGCGGCCGAAGAGCTGCGCCGCAAGGGTTACCAGGCGGTGGTCTACGACCGTTATGACCGCATCGGCGGCCTGATGGTCTATGGCATTCCCAACTTCAAGCTGGAGAAGGAGGTGGTCGCCCGCCGCGCCGACCTGATCGCCCGCGCCGGGGTCGCGTTCCGGCTCAACTGCGAGGTCGGCCGCGACGTGAGTCTGGAGGAACTGCGCGCGGAGCACGACGCGGTCCTGATCGCCACGGGGGTTTACCGGGCCCGCGACATCAAGGCCCCCGGGGTCGGACTCGAGGGCATCTATCCGGCCATGGAGTTTCTGACCGCCTCCAACCGCAAGGGTCTGGGCGATACGGTGCCGGCCTTCGATGACGGCAGCCTGGACGCCAAGGACAAGGACGTGGTGGTGATCGGCGGCGGCGATACGGCGATGGACTGTGTGCGCACCGCCGTGCGCCAGGGCGCGAAGTCGGTTCGCTGCCTCTACCGCCGCGACCGGGAGAACATGCCGGGCTCCCTGCGCGAGGTCTCCCACGCCGAGGAGGAGGGCGTCGAGTTCGTCTGGCTGTCCGCGCCCGAGGCCTTCCTGGGAGACGCCGCGGTAGAGGGCGTGCGCGCGCTCAAGGTCCATCTCGGCGTGCCCGACGCAACCGGCCGCCAGACGCCGCAGATGATCGATGGCTCGAGCTTCTCCCTGCCTGCCGACATGGCCATCAAGGCGCTCGGCTTCGACCCGGAAGACCTGCCCGAAGCTTTCGCCGCACCGGACCTGAAGGTGACCCGCTGGGGCACGCTCAGCATCGACTTCGGGTCCATGATGACCAGCCTGGACGGCGTCTTCGCCGCCGGCGACATCGTGCGCGGCGCCTCGCTGGTGGTCTGGGCGGTGCGCGACGGGCGCGACGCGGTCGAACAGATTCACGCCTACCTGCAGGCCAAGGCCGCCGCCGAGGTGCCGGCCGTAGCGGCCGAGTAGCGAGGGGGACGCATGCTGCGGCTTTACGACAACCTGATCTCCGGCAACGGCTACAAGGTGCGCCTGCTGTTGACCCAGCTCGGCCTGCCGTTCGAGCGGGTCGAGACGAACATCTTCAAGGGCGAAAGCCGAACGCCGGAATTCCTCGCGCGCAATCCCAACGGCCGCATTCCCACCCTGCGGCTCGACGACGGCGGCTATCTCGCCGAATCGAACGCCATCCTCTACTACTTGGCCGAGGACAGCGCCTTCTGGCCGGCCGAGCGCAGGGCGCGGGCCGAGACGCTGCAGTGGCTGTTCTTCGAGCAATACAGCCACGAGCCCTACGTCGCCGTGCTGCGCTTCTGGGCGCACCTGCCGGAGCTGACGGCGCAGCAGCAGGCCGAGCGGCCGGGCCGCAAGGAGCGCGGCGAACAGGCCCTCGGCGTCATGGAGCAGCACCTCGAGGACCGCGGCTTCTTCGTCGGCGAGCGCTACGGCATCGCCGACATCGCGCTCTATGCCTACACCCACGTGGCCGAGGAGGGCGGGTTCGAACTGGCGCCCTACCCGGCGATCCGCGCCTGGCTCGTCCGGGTCGCGGCGCAGCCAAACCACGTGGCGATCACCGCCGAGGTCGGCCAAGCGCCGGCCGACGCGGCCTAAGGAGGTTTTGCCAAATGCCCCCCTTTGATCCCGATCTCAGGCGACAACAGGCGGCGCACCTCGCCCGCCACGGGCTATACGACCCGGCCGAGGAGCACGATGCCTGCGGTGTCGGTTTCGTCGCCACCCTCGACGGCAAGCCGCGGCGCGAGGTGGTGCAGGCGGCGGTCGAGGCCCTCAAGGCGGTCTGGCACCGCGGCGCCGTGGACGCCGACGGCAAGACCGGCGACGGCGCCGGCATCCACGTGCAGATTCCGCAGGATTTCTTCCACGAGCACATCGCGCGCACCGGCCACAAGCCCGACGTCGGGCGTGTCGGCGTCGGCATGATCTTCCTGCCGCGCACGGACTTCGGTGCGCAGGAGCGTTGCCGGGTCATCGTCGAGCGGGAAATCCTCAACTTCGGCTACACCATCTACGGCTGGCGCCAAGTGCCGGTGAACACCGACGTGGTGGGCGAGAAAGCCAACGCCACCCGGCCCGAGATCGAGCAGATCATGATCGCCAACAATCGCGGCGTCTCGGCCAAGCAGTTCGAACTGGATCTCTACATCATCCGCCGGCGCATCGAGCGGGCGGCCGAGATCGAATCGATCAAGGATTTCTACATCTGCTCCTTGAGCGGCCGCTCGATCATCTACAAGGGCATGTTCCTGGCCGAACAGCTCACCGCCTTCTATCCCGACCTGCTGGACGAGCGCTTCGAATCCAACTTCGCCATCTTCCACCAACGCTATTCGACCAATACCTTTCCGACCTGGTGGCTGGCCCAGCCGTTCCGCGTCATCGCCCACAACGGCGAGATCAACACCCTGCGGGGCAACATCAACTGGATGAAGGCCCACGAGTGCCGCCTGGCCGCCGAGGCCTTCGGCGACGCGATCGAGGACGTGAAGCCGGTGGTCGTGCCCGGCAGCTCGGACTCCGCCGCGCTCGACGCCGTGTTCGAGCTCATGGTGCGCGCCGACCGGGACCTGCCCATGGCCAAGACCATGCTGATCCCGGAAGCCTGGACTCAGGACAGCCCGATCCCCCAGGCCCGCAAGGACCTGAACAACTACTGCAACGCCGTCATGGAATCCTGGGACGGTCCGGCGGCGCTCTGCGGGTTTGGCGGGCGCTGGCTGGTCGCCGGCATGGACCGCAACGGCCTCCGGCCCATGCGCTACACCATCACCGACGAGGGTCTCATTTTTGCCGGATCCGAGACCGGCATGGTGCGCCTCGACGAATCGCGGATCATCGAGAAAGGCCGGATCGGCCCCGGTCAGATGCTGGCGCTCGATCTCGACAAGGGCCGGCTCTACCGCGATGGGGGGATCAAGGACCGCCTGGCCGCGAGCCGGCCGTTCGGCGACTGGATCGGGAACATCACCGTGATCGACGACCTGGTGAAGCCGGACGGCGGCGAGACCGTCGAGTTCACCAAGGAGGAGCTGCGCCGCCGCCAGTCAGGCTATGGCCTGACGCTCGAGGACCTGGAGCTGATCCTGCCTCCCATGGTGGAGGACGCCAAGGAGGCCATCGGCTCCATGGGCGACGACACGCCGCTCGCCGTGCTGTCGGACCGCCCTCGGGGCCTGCACCACTTCTTCCGCCAGAATTTCAGCCAGGTGACCAACCCGCCGATCGACTCCTTACGCGAGCGCCGGGTCATGACCCTGAAGACCCGTCTCGGCAATCTCGGCAACATCCTGGACGAGGACGAGTCCCAGTGCCGCCTGCTGCAGCTCGAATCGCCGGTCCTCTCGAACGCCGAATTCGAGGCCCTGCGCGCCTATCTCGGCGACACCGCCGTCGACGTCGACTGCACCTTCGAGGCGGCCGGCGGGGACGGCGCTTTGCGCGGCGCGCTCGAGCGCATTCGCCGCGACGCCGAGGACGGGGTCAGGGGCGGCTGCGAGCATGTCGTGCTGAGCGACAAGGCGGTCTCGGCCGAGCGCGCGCCGATTCCCATGATTCTCGCCACCGCGGCCGTGCACTCGCATCTGGTGCGCCAGAAGCTGCGCACCTTCTGCTCCCTCAACGTGCGCGCCGGCGAGTGCCTGGACGTGCACTACTTCGCGGTCCTCGTCGGCTGCGGCGCGACCACGGTGAATGCCTACCTGGCGCAGGAATCCATAGCCGATCGGCAGCGGCGCGGCCTGTTCGGCGACATGAGCCTCGAGGCGGCGGTCACCCGCTACAAGACGGCGGTCGACGACGGGCTGCTCAAGATCATGTCGAAGATGGGCATCTCGGTGATTTCGCCTTACCGCGGCGGCTATAACTTCGAGGCCCTGGGCCTCTCGCGCACCCTGGTCGACGAGTATTTCCCGGCCATGCCCAGCCGGATCTCCGGCATCGGGCTGACCGGTATCCAGCAGAACGTGCTGGAGCTGCATGGGCGCGCCTGGACCGAAGGCGTGGTGACCCTGCCGGTGGGCGGCTTCTATCGCTACCGGCGGGGCGGCGAGGCGCACGCCTGGGGGCCCAGTCTCATTCACACGCTGCAGGCGGCGGTCGCCAGCGATTCCTTTTCGACCTACAAGAAATTCAGCGAGGCGGCGCGCAACCTGCCGCCCTCTTCGCTGCGCGATCTGCTCGACTTCAAGAGCGAGGGCACCCATCCGGTGGCTCTGGAAGAGGTCGAGTCCATCACCTCGATCCGCAAGCGCTTCGTGACGCCCGGCATGTCGCTGGGCGCCCTCAGCGCCGAGGCGCACGGCACTCTCAACATCGCCATGAACCGGATCGGCGCCAAGTCGGATTCCGGCGAAGGCGGCGAGGACCCGGCGCGCTACACCCCGCGCGCCAACGGCGACAACGAGAATTCCGCCATCAAGCAGGTGGCCTCCGGCCGCTTCGGCGTGACGGCGGAATACCTGAACCGCTGCCGCGAGCTGGAGATCAAGGTGGCGCAGGGCGCCAAACCGGGCGAAGGCGGCCAGCTGCCCGGCTTCAAGGTCACCGAAATGATCGCAAAGCTCCGGCACTCGACGCCGGGCGTCATGCTGATCTCGCCGCCGCCGCACCACGACATCTACTCCATCGAGGACCTGGCGCAGCTGATCTACGACCTGAAGCAGATCAACCCGGAGGCCCGGGTCTGCGTGAAGCTGGTGGCGCGTTCGGGTATCGGCACCATCGCGGCCGGGGTGGCCAAGGCCAAGGCCGACGTGATCCTAATCTCGGGCCATGTCGGCGGCACCGGCGCCAGCCCGCAGACCTCGATCAAGTATGCCGGCGTGCCCTGGGAGATGGGGCTGTCGGAGGTCAATCAGGTCCTCACAATGAACCACCTGCGGCACACCGTGCGGCTGCGCACCGATGGCGGCATCAAGACCGGCCGCGACGTGGTGATCGCCGCCATGCTGGGCGCCGAGGAGTTCGGCGTCGGCACGGCCTCGCTGGTGGCCATGGGCTGTATCATGGTGCGCCAATGCCATACCAACACCTGCCCGGTGGGCGTCTGTACCCAGGACCCGGCGCTCAGGGAAAAATTCACCGGCTCGCCGGAGAAGGTGGTCAACCTGTTCAGCTTCGTCGCCGAGGAGGTGCGTGAGATCCTCGCTTCGCTGGGCGCGCGCTCGCTCGACGAGATCATTGGCCGCACGGATCTCTTGGCCCAGGTCAACCGCGGCGCCGCACATCTCGACGACCTCGATCTCAACCCCATCTTGGCGGTCGCCGATCCCGGCGGGTATCCGCGGTTCTGCACGGTCGAGGGCCGCAACGAGGTGCCGGACACACTGGACGCCCAGATCATCGAAGACGCCGGACCGCTGTTCGAGGTCGGCGAGAAGATGCAGCTACAGTACACGGTGCGTAACACCCACCGGGCCATCGGCACCAAACTCTCGTCCAAGATCACCCGGCGCTTCGGCATGGCGAAGCTCAGGCCCGGGCACATCTGCGTTCGCCTGCGCGGCTCCGCCGGCCAGTCGCTGGGGGCCTTCGCCGTCCAGGGGCTCAAGCTGGAAATGTTCGGCGACGCCAACGACTATGTCGGCAAGGGGCTTTCCGGCGGCACCATCGTGGTGCGGCCGATGACCGCGAGCCCGCTGGTCACCCAGGACAACACCATCATCGGCAACACGGTCCTTTACGGCGCCACCGCCGGCAAGTTGTTCGCCGCCGGCCAGGCGGCCGAGCGCTTCTGCGTGCGCAACTCGGGGGCGATCGCCGTGGTCGAGGGCTGCGGCTCCAACGGCTGCGAGTACATGACCGGCGGAACGGTGGTGATTCTCGGCGCGGTCGGAGACAACTTCGCCGCCGGCATGACCGGCGGCATGGCCTTCGTCTACGATCCGGACGAGGTGCTGCCGCTGCGCATCAACCCGCAGGGCGTCGTCTTCCAGCGCCTCGAGAGCGACCACTGGGAAGCTCTCGTCAAGTCGCTCATCGAAGAGCACCATGAGGAAACCCAGTCCCGCTTCGCCCAACGCCTGCTGATTCATTGGCAGCAGGAACGCGGTCACTTCTGGCAAGTGGTGCCGCGCGAGATGCTGGAGCGCCTGGAACAGCCGCTGAGCGATGCCGCGGCGGCGCAGCGGGCGTAGATCCAAATTTCCGCAGGCAGAGCGAAGGTTTAGGCGGCCTGTGACTCCTTGAGGGGCTTGATCCTACGGCGAATGGCCTTACCGCTTCGCCGTTCGGCGAGCCGGAGTTCGTAGGACTTCTGAAGATTGAGCCAAAATTCTGGCGTCGTACCGAAGAACTGGGCTAGGCGAAGCGCGGTATCCGCCGTGACGTTTCGCCGGCCGTTTAAGATCTGCGAGATTCGATTGGCCGGCACATGGAGCGCCAGTGCCAGAGCATTCGCGCTCATGTCGAGATCTTTCAGTTCCTCCTTCAGAATCTCGCCGGGGTGAATGGGTGTTCGCGCCATCGTCCAGATCCTTGCTTTGTAATCTCAATGATAATCAACGAGTTCCACGTTTTGCGGCCCGTCCCCACCCTCCGGCCATTCGAAACAGATGCGCCACTGTCTATTGATCGCGATACTGTATTGGCCGCGCCGGTCGCCACGTAGGGCCTCAAGCCGATTGCTGGGGAGGGCCGCGAGGTCCGACGGGCTCATTGCCGCATCCAGGATCTCCAGACGCCGTTCCGCCTGGCGCTTGAATCCCTGAAAGGCCTTTACCCGACCGCCTTCAGCGAAGGTTCGCGACCGCTTGTCCCGATAGCTCCCGACCATACACGAACATAAGATCTTTTATATGGTACGTCAAACGTACAGCAAGAAAACTTGGCGCGATTAAAGTACAAGACTCAGACAGATGGAGGCCGACACAACAAGCTGAAAACCGAGGAAACAAGGGGCCGCGAGGCGGCTTCGATGCCCCTTGCCGCGTTGGCGAATCCGACTACAGTCTCCCGGCCATGCGTGTGCTCTTTCACCTGCCGCTCGATGCCGCCTGCCGCGAGACGCGCATCCACATTGCCGAGAAGGGTCTCGAATGCGAACTCAAGGCCGAGAAGGTCTGGGAGCGCCGCGAGGATTTCCTGCAGCTCAATCCGGCGGGCGAGGTGCCGGTGCTCGTGGACGAGGACCACGCCGTCATTCCCGGCGTTCGGGTGATCTCGGAATATCTCGAAGAGGCCTATCCGGAGCCGTCGCTACTCGGCCGCAAGGCGCTCGACCGCGCCGAGGTACGCCGGCTGGTCGAATGGTTCGCGCTCAAGTTCCAACGCGAGGTCACCAAGAACCTGGTCGACGAAAAAATCATGAAGCGCTTCCTCGGGCTGGGTCAGCCCGACACCGGCGCCATCCGGGCCGGGCATCACAACGTGAAGTATCACCTGGACTACATCGCCTGGCTGTCGGAGCGGCGGCGTTGGCTCGCCGGCGACGCCTTTTCTCTCGCCGACGTGGCCGCCGCCGCCCAACTATCGGCCGTCGACTACCTGGGCGACGTACCCTGGGAGGATTATCCCGAGGCCAAGGATTGGTATGCGCGCCTCAAGTCGCGGCCGAGCCTCAGGCCGTTGCTGGCCGACCTTATCCCCGGCGCGCCGCCTCCCAAGCACTACGCCGACCTGGATTTCTGAGTAGGGCGTGCCCGCTTCGCTGGGCCCCGGTACCAGCCCAGTGCGAAGCACTCGCGCTTCGCGCGCCCTCCCAGTGCGTAGCACTCGCGCTTCGCGCGCCCAATGCCATTGTACGCTGTGGGCGGGCGCAGCCCGAGTGCTTCGCACTGGGAGGGGGAGCGACCGGCGCCGCAACATCAGAACCACCCTACTCCTGACCCAACTCCAGAGTGGCGATGTTGGCCTGAGCCGCTTTACCTGTCGGCAGGCCTTCGGCCAGGGTGGCCGCGCGCTGCCAGTCGGCCCGGGCGCCCTCCAGATCGTTTTGCAGGCGCCGCAGGTTGCCGCGTTCCAGCAGGCCTTCCGGATTGTCGGGATCGAGCACCAGCGCCCGGTCGACGTCTTCCAGGGCCGCCGGAATGTCGCCGACATAGCGTTGGGCGCTCGCCCGGTAAATCAGGATATCGGGCCGGCCGGGGGCGCGGTCGAGGGCGCGGTTGAGATCGATGAGGGCGTCGCCGTAGTTCTCCGCCGCGGCGAGAGTGACGGCCCGGTCCACCAGCAGCTCGGCGTCTCCCGGCGCGAGTTCCAGGGCCGTGGTCTGGACCGCGTAGGCGCGTTCCAGGTCCTCGGCGAGCAGCCAGGCCTGGCCGGCCTGGGCGAGGGCGACCAGACTGAGGTGGGGCTCGCCCTTGCGGTTCAGCCTGTTCGCCAGGGCTTCCAGGCGCTGGCCCGCCTCGACGTAGTGCCCGAGCTCGATGAGCGCCACGGCGGCGCAGTGCTGCGCGGGCTCGCCGCCGCCCATGGCCTGCCAGGCCGAGGCGCTTTCGAACGCCTCTTCCGGTTCGACCTCGGCCAGCAGCAGGCAGTCTTCGTACTCGGCGGCGTGATCGATCTCCTCGGCCTGGGCGAGGCCGGCAGCCCAAGCGATCGCCGTCATCAACCCGGCCAGCAGAAGGGCGGCGCGAAACTGCGGCACGATCCTCACTCGCCGATCAGGTGCAACGCCAGTTCGCGCCGGTGCGGCGCGTGGCGGTGCTCGAAGAGGTAGATACCCTGCCAGGTGCCGAGCGCCAGGCGGCCGTCGGAGACGGGGATCGAGAGCTGGGTCTGGGTGAGCGCGCCCTTGATGTGGGCCGGCATATCGTCGGGCCCTTCGGCCGTGTGCCGGTAGAGGCGGCTGTCTTCCGGGACCAGGCGCCCAAAAAAGCTCTCGAGATCGCGCTGCACGTCCGGGTCGGCGTTCTCCTGTATCAGCAGCGAGGCCGAGGTATGGCGCACGAAGACGGTCAACAGCCCGTCGCGGACCGATTGTTCGGCGAGCCAGGCCGCAACCTCGCGGGTCACCTCGTGCAAACCGGGTCCGCGCGCGGGAAGGCTCAAGCGGTGATGGGCCTGTTTCATCTGGATACCCTGGCCGTGGCCCTGCCTTGCCGGGCGCAGGGTCCATAACTAATACCAAATCTTGATGATAATGACCCATAGGGATCGCCCCTGGGCCGCGTCGGGTAGGAAGCAAGGCGTAGGCGATGCGGAACATCTCCAAGGCTTGCTGACGCCCTCCGACGCGTCCCAGGGGCGACAGAGCTTGCGTCTTTTCAGAGCTTTCGGACCGCGTCGCCCGATCCTTCCGATGCCCCGCATCGCAGCGCATCGGGCTCCTAGCCGAAAGCTCTGAAAAGACGTCCCTATGAGTCATTATCATCAAGACTTGGTATAAGTTCGGTTCTTGCGTAGCGCATTGCAAGCGGGAGCGGGGGGATGGGCGAAGAGACGGACGCAGCAGGGCCCG
>Ga0255058_10001190_pt1 | contig 14767 bp, 13 predicted proteins | sample Cases_109_9_MG_FD_188637 | JGI IMG/M metagenome (GOLD analysis project Ga0255058, IMG submission 188637) | Seawater microbial communities from Amundsen Gulf, Northwest Territories, Canada - Cases_109_9 | ecosystem: Environmental > Aquatic > Marine > Gulf | place: Canada: Northwest Territories... | reverse complement strand
TTTACCACCTCCATCCCATTACAGACAGGAACACAACGTGTGGTGGAGTGGTATCAGCGCTACCGCTGGTTGTAAAGGAGGGGCCATGGACGTATTTGAGAAATGTCACCGTTACACCGACGCCAAGCAGGTCATGGCGGCCGGCCTCTATCCCTACTTCCAACCGATCCGGTCGGCCCAGGATCCCGAGGTCGTTGTGGACGGGCGACGCATGATCATGGTGGGATCCAACAACTACCTGGGTCTCACTTCCCACCCGCGAATCAAGGAGGCGACCATCCGCGCGGTGGAACGATACGGCACCGGATGTGCCGGATCACGCTTCCTGAACGGCACCATGGACCTGCACCACGAGGTGGAAGCCCAGCTGGCCAAGTTTAAGAAGAAAGAGGCAGCCCTCCTCTTTGCTGCCGGGTATCAGACTAACCTCGGGGTCATTTCTGCCCTGGTCAGCAAAGATGATGTATCCATCATCGACCGGTGGAACCACGCCAGCATCATCGACGGCTGTCGCCTCGCGTTCGGCCAGACCCTCAAGTATCGACATAATGATATGGAAGATCTCGAGCGCATCCTCGCCTCGCAACCAGACAAAGGGAAGTTGATCGTGGTGGACGGGGTCTTCAGCATGGAGGGAGATATCGTCAAACTCCCCGAGATCGTCCGACTGGCCCGGAAGTATGGGGCCCGAGTGATGGTGGATGACGCTCACGCCACCGGGGTGCTTGGCAAGGAGGGCCGGGGGACCGCAGAACACTTCGGGGTGGAGGACGAAGTCGACATCGTCATGGGGACGTGTAGCAAGGCCCTGGCCTCGGTGGGGGGCTTCATCGCATCGAGCCATGAGGTGATTCACTACGTCAAGCACCAAGCCCGATCCATGATGTTCAGTGCCTCCCTCCCCCCCGCCTGCGTTGCGACCATCGGAGCTGCCGTGGAAGTCATCGAGCAAGAGCCGGAGCGGCGGACGCAACTGTGGAAGAATGCCCAGCGTATGCAGGAAGGCCTGAAGGAGATGGGATTCGATATCGGACTCAGCGAAACCCCCATCGTCCCGGTCGTGATTGGCGACGATCAGCGGGCCTTTCTGTTGGGCCGTGCGCTTTATGAGCAGGCGATCTTTGCTAATGTGAGCGTGAGCCCCGCCGTCCCCGAAGGACGGGCCCTGATTCGTACAAGCTACATGGCCACCCATACGGACGCGCACATCGATCGGGTCCTGGAGGGCTTTCGCACTGTCGGGAGGGAACTCGGGGTAATCTGATTGTGGAGATCATCCCTGTTACCGGCAAGCGCGATCTCCAGACCTTCCTCGACCTGCCATACCGCATCTACCGAGGCGACCCCCACTGGGTCCCACCCCTTCTCTTCGAGCAGCGCCAACTCCTTACCGGCCAACATCCATTCTTTGAAAAAGCAGAGATCCGCTTGTTCCTCGCCAAGCAAGGTGGTGAGGTCGTCGGCCGGATCGCAGCGATCTTGGACCACCAGTTTCTCGAAACCCATCAGGAACCGTATGGTTTCTTTGGCTTCTTCGAATGCCTGGACGATGCAACAGTTGCGAAGGGACTCCTCGGAGCGGCTGGGGAATTTTTGAAGGGGAAGGGAATGTGGGCAATCCGCGGACCGGTCAACCCCTCGATGAACGCCCCTTGCGGCCTTCTCATCGAGGGGTTCACGTCCGCCCCTGCCTTCCTGATGCCCTATAACCCCCCTGGCTATCAGGAGCTTCTGGAGGATGCTGGATGTCGCAAGGCGAAGGACCTCTTGGCATACATCCTACGGATCTGGACTGAAGATCCCCCCATGGTCCTTCGGCCCGCCGAGGAGGCCCGGCGACGGGGCATTCATGTCCGGCCGGTGAACATGAAACGCCTGAGTGACGAGATCCAGATCTTCCGCGAACTGTTCAATGCCGCCTGGGAGAGGAACTGGGGCTTTACACCCATGAGCCGTTCAGAGGCCCAATGGATGGCGAAACAGCTCAAGCCCCTTATCATCCCCTCCATCACCCTCATCGCCGAGGCCGAGGGGAGCCCTATTGGATTTCTGATGCTCCTGCCCGATTACAACCAGGCGCTGCGACATCTCAACGGCCGCATGGGACCCTTAGGCCTGCTCAAGTTCATCTGGTACCGGCGTCGGATTCGGGATGCCCGTCTTCTCCTGTTGGGGATTAAACCCGAGTACCGAAGCAAGGGGATCGATGCACTCCTCTTTCAGATTGCGGCTCGGGCCCTCATCAAAAATGGCTTCATAATGGCGGAGATCTCTTGGGTTCTCGAGGACAACTGGACAGTCCTTCGGATGACGAAGCGCCTCGGGGGGACCCCGTATAAGCGATACAGGATCTACGAGCTGCCGATCTAAAGCGATGACCGTTGACCGTAATCCGACGACCGTGAGACCTCGATGACCGACCAGCGACAACCACAAAAGGATCCTTTGGTCCCTCAAAAGAACCGTTTAACGGTTATCGGTCATCGGTAATCGGTCGTCGGTCATCGGTGCCAGAGGTTCGTCGTCATCCGCTCCAAAACGACGCACAGGACAGCCAGCGCGATCCCCGCCAGTACATCAACCATATAGTGATAGCGGAGGTACACGGTAGAGAAGATCAGAGCCACCACCACGGGCAGGAATACCCAGAAGAGGCCACGAACGAACTGCCAGGCGTAAAAGAGGACGAGGAGGACAACGGCCGTGTGACCGCTCGGGAAGGCATCCTGCTTGAACCGCTCGAGGAAATTCAAGGTATCCCGGATGGTGTCCGCCGAGAAGATCCCGTGAAGGTCCACCGTTTGGAGATGAGTCAATGTGAACCGGGGCCCGATGGCAGGAAACAAGAAGTACCCTAGGAAGGAGAGGTAAAATCCGAGAACCACGCCGAAGACCGCCCGGTCAAAGCTCATTTCTTTCCCCCGCCAATACAGAGCAACCACCAGGACGACAGGAAGAAAGTAATATGTGGCGTAGGCCCAGGTGAGGATTTCGGTGAGCCAGGGATGGATAAACCGCTCGAGCCAGACGGTGGGATGAGTGCCAAGGAGGGCAAGATCCAGTTGGATAAGGACGGGGTCTCGCACGATCGGGCTTACCCACGGCAGGAGATCGGCAAAGCTGTCGAACAGGATCGGTATGAAGACAATAGGGTAAAAGGCATGCAGTCCTCTCGCGAGCCAGAATCGCCCCTGATCCATCCACCAGAGCAGCGTAAGGACAAGGGCCAGTCCACCGTATTTCAACAAAAGAGCCGTGCCATGGGGAGGCTGGGTCACCAGCGTGGTGAGCATAAGGGCAAGAAGCGCCAGATAGCTGATCAGATCCACCGGCTTCAACCGCTGATGCCCCTTCATGCACACTCCTCCTGTGGATACGAGCCCCCATCTTAATGCGGTTCGTTGTTTTTTCAAAGGCGAAGGATCGCCTGGACTCGGTCGTGCATTACTAAGAGGATATTATCTCTCTGGGCGCACCGCTCCGAGAGCAGTTATTCAGCGTGCACCCAGGGCGGAGACCCCCAAGGCCAAAGCTGGACCGGCACGCGGGAGAAACGGGAATGGGGAATCGGAATAGAAGGAAAGCGTTGAGGTGGAGGGGCAACCGTGGTATTTTTGAAAGCAAAGGAGTCCCATGGGAGGAACGGCCAAAAAGACAGGTACAAAGCCGGAGGGGGCACGAGATGCTGCCGGGGCTTCCTGAACAACCACTAAGCGCCTGGGCCGAGAGACGCTCTGCAATCCCTCGGGGTACCTCCCGCGGGGCCGAAGGGAGGTTTCGATGGTAGACCCCCAGGAAATCGAAGAGGATTACGGGGACGAGTATCTGACCGTCAGTGAAGAAAGAACGAAGCCGCGGATTACCGTCGACGAAGCGATCTTTAATCGTCCGATCCGAGAGCTAAATTATCATCCTCCCCGGTGTCTTCAGCGAACGGCGAAGCTGGCCGAGGCTGTCGAGCTTATGAAGCGCTACAGTGTGGGCGCGGTGATGATTCAGGATGGAGAAACCCTGATAGGAATCCTCTCGGAACGCGACATCCTGCGAAAGGTCCTGGGGACCGACGTGGACCTAGACCAATCGACGGTAGAACAGTTCATGACACGCAACCCCGAGGTGCTCAAGCTTGACGATGTGGTCGCCTATGCAATCCATACGATGCACCTCGGCGGATTCCGTCACGTCCCTCTGGTGGACGAGAAGCACCGCCCGGTGGGTATCGTGTCGGTCAAGGACGTGAATGAGTACACAGTTTCCTTCATCGCCCAGCAAATCCTCACCCTTCCCCCTGACCCCCACCGCAAGTACGAGCCACGAATCGAAGGGGGCTGATCTCGATCACCGTACACCAATAACCTACAACCGGCGACCGCTATTCGACGACCGATATCTGCTCATCGGCGACCGAAGAGCTTTTAACTCATCACGGTCATCGGTCTTCGGTGGAATGTCATCGGTCATCGAGGTTGTTTTTGCATCAGGACGTGCCAGAAGACGTGGAGGGACTGCTTTTCTTCCTCAATGGCGAGGATGTCAAAGCAACGGCCGAAGATCGCGGCGAAGTCCCGTTTCCGAAAGAAATGGTCGTAGTGGTTTCGGTGGACGATCCAGTTGCGCGTACGGCGTTCACCCGGGTAGTGTTTGAAGCGGGTGCTGAAGGCGGTCAGGTGTAAGTAGCCACCCGCCTTCAGTAGTGCCGTGAGACCGTTGAGGTACCGGGACCAATCGGTCTTCTTCACATGGTGGAAGACCCCACTGTCCACCAGGGCATCGAAGCTCGCCTGCCGAAAGGGGAGACGAAAGGCATCCGCGAGGATGAACCTCAGGTGTGAGTGGACCGCGCGAGCATCGATGCGCGCACAGGCCTTCCTTAAGGCAAGTGGCTCGTAATCCACCCCCACCGCCTGGTGCCCTTCTTTCCCAAAACAGATCATGTGTCGTCCCTCGCCGCAGCCCACGTCGAGGACCCGTGCGCGTCCTCGCTCGCGTTTGAGGCGCCTCGCAAGGCGGGCCACCGCCGGGGTGGGCTTGACACGCGGCCACGGGGTTTCCCCCGCCTCGTACGCCCGACGGAAGAAGCTCTTCTGTTGTTCGTAGATCGGTCTCGCCATCTCAGAAGGTGAGTGCCTCGCAGAGGGAGCGACCAAAGTACTCTCTCGGGCGGTTGAAATACCCGATGTCGACCTGTGGCGCCTCACGCCGGATCGTGCGCACAAGCTCCCGCATCCCGATCGCCCCACCCCGCGGGGGAGGGAGGCTCTCGAGGTACCGGCGGGGGTCTATGTTCAGGTTCTTCATCTGGATAAGATCGAGCCCTGTCTGAACGATAAGGTGAAGCAGGCCGTCAACCTCTTCCTCCCGGTCGGAGACCCCCGGAAAGACAAGCAGGTTGATGGACGTGTAGCAGCCGTGGGCTTTGGCCCTCCGAATCGACTCGACCACATCGGCATACTCGTAGTGCTTGGGTCGGTAATAGGCGGCGTACGCCTCGGGCTGGGTCGCATTGAGGCTTATCCGGATGCTGTCGAGGCCCGCCATACAGAGTCGCTCGACGACCTGGGGCAGCGACCCGTTCGTGTTTAGGTGAATCGTCCCCCGGTCGGTTCGTGACCTCAAGCGTTGTATGGTTTCCTCGATCAGGTCCCCATGCAGGAGTGGCTCACCTTCACAGCCCTGGCCGAAGCTCACGATGGCCTCCTCCGCCTCGGTCAAATGCGGGTGCGCCAACGCGCACAGTTCTTCCAGCGTCGGTGCCCCTCCGATACGTTCATGGGAAGCCGGGACGAGCCCTTCGGTCTGCAGCGAGATGCAGCCAACACAGTCGGCATTACAGGCAAAGGCGATGGGGAGCGGCGCCTCCCACCGCCGGTAGAAGGCGTTCTTGGCACAAAGGCAGTGGTAGTCGGTGGCACAGCGCTTCAGATGATGCAAGAGCCGGTTGTCCGGCTGCTCCGCCAGCCGCCCTCGGATAAGAGGCAAGAGTGTCCGATCGTCATACTGCCACGGCGCCTGGTGATCCATCGGATCGATGCGAACCGCCGCGGCGACGAACTGCCCACTCCGCCATCCTACGGCGGCGTAAGACCATAGGGGTAGATAAGGGGCGACCGAAGCGTCGGGATAGGAGGTCGCCGGCAGGTGGGTCCGCATGTACCCTGGGGGGAGGAAGGCCGCCACCGCTTGCTGCCCTCTGGCCGCCTCGGCTACTTCGAAGGTCGCGAGGGAGCCGTTCCAGCCGACCGGATAGGTCCCAGGCATCGTGAAGAGCCGCGACCCCTCGGGCAAGGGAATCAGCTCTTCCTCAGGCACGCGGACCCACGTGGCCCCCGAAGCGCCGCCCATCTCGAGGGTCGAGTGGTCATAGATCCGCTCCTTTTGATCTGCAAACACGAGAAGGGCCACCGGACTCCTTTCTCTACGCGTTGACGGACACGAGGGGCCAACTGTCGCGCGCGGGGTGAATCCGCATTGCCGTCAACGTCTATATCAATGCGCTCTCAAGGACGATCCCCCGATCCAGGGACCGGACTCCCACACGCAGATCCTCCCTGAGGGTTGGAGACAGCTGCGGGGACTCGAGAAGCTGCCGAGAAAGATCGATGAGGCGCCGGAAGGCGCGAATCATGTCTCCTTCATGACCGCCGTAATGCTCCTCCACTAAGTGCATCCAATCTTCCTCGCCAGCCGCCCACTCGTAGGCCGCTGAGAGGTAGGTGGTGTGCATGGAGACCGGGAGGAAGACCCGATGGGCTTGCTGGACGTCCATCACCTCACGAGCCAACGCCTCGATCTGCCGGATTCCCCGCTTGAGATGCGGCTGCCGCTTGAGCAGCTGACTGGCAAAGGGGGCTTCGATCTCGCGGGGCTCCTCCACGAGGCAAGAAAGGATCGCCATCATCTCGTAGGGTTTGAACCCGTCCAGCGCCCCCGAAAAGACCACCCGAGCGACCAAGAGTTCATTATCATGGCGGAGATCACCGATTAATAATCCCTCTTGGGTGAGGGTGCGATCCCGGAAATAGCCGAAGCGTCTCAGGACCTCCAAGACCCGCAGAAACTGCTCCCAGTAGGTATTCCTCAGATGCTCCAGTGTCCGCGTCTGGTTCCGGATGGTTTCCGTCAGTCGCCGCTCTCGCTTGAGGGCCTTTTCCAGTCGGTGCCGCTCCTTGCAACGGTGGCAGCGAAGCTCTGCAAGGGCCAGCGCCTTCTCCTCGATCCGCCGCTTGAGCTCCATGTAGTCTTGAACTGCCCCAGGCGTCGCCTCGCCATGGCCCTTGGGGAAAGATCGCCGCCTCCTCCGCCCCCGGCGGCCGAACTGGTGCTGCTCAGGCCGGTGCCGCTGGAGATCTTGGTTCAGCGTCTCCAGCTCCTGCCGCTTGGTCTGATAGGCGAGCAACTCTTCCAAGGTACAACAGGGAATGTCCACCCGGCGAGTCCGGTCAAGCCGGCCGGTGAGCTCGGCAATCTCCTGCTCGATGACCTGGATCCGCTTCCGATTCTGAAATTGCCCGAAGCTGGATTCGATGTTGCGCCGGATATCTTCCGGATCCCCGTAGGTAAGGACCAGCAGGGCCGCAGAACTGTACCCGATGCGGAACTGACTCTCGATGGGCTCCGATCGCTTCCGGATAAGATGGAGCGCGTCCTCGACAGTCTCCGGGGTATCCAGCGCAATGATGCATTTCCCTTCGGGGTCGATCCCGCGGCGACCAGCACGTCCAGCCATCTGGGTCAATTCATTGTGGCTGAGGGTTCGGAAACCGAAATCACTCCGCTTCGTCAAGTCCTGGAGCACCACACTCTTGGCCGGCATGTGGATCCCCAGGCTCATCGTCTCGGTGGCAAAGACCACATGGGTCAGTCCCCGTTCGAATAAGGTTTCGGTCAGACGTTTCAGGACCGGCAGGATCCCGGCATGATGGACCCCCGCCCCCCGGCGGAGACCGTCGAAGACGAGCTCGTTCAGCTCTGACTTACTCACCAGAGCCGAACTCTCGCTCAGAAATGTCTCGATTGCCTGATCGACCTCTTGCTGTTGCGCGGGCGCTAACAGGGAGACCCCCTCCTCCAGGAACCGTCGGAGGGCTTCTTCACACCCTGCCCGGCTAAAGATGAAATAAATGGCCGGGAGCCACCGTTTGGCCTTCAGGCCTGGGAGCAGGACCGAAGGCCTCACCCGGCGCCTGACCCGCCATCGTCGACGCTCCTGGGTCACCCGTCCCCGCATGCGAACCGTTGCCATGCCCCGCCAGGACGCAACGGCCGCGAGCAGTTGAGCCCGGGAAAGTCCATTGACCTGAATCAACTCTCCCTCTGAGCCACAGAGATGGTAGTGCAAGGGGACGGGGCGCAAGTGATGAACAACCCTCCGGATGGGACGGTGGACTTCACTGATCCACTCCGCGATCTCGTCGATGTTTCCCACGGTGGCCGAAAGGGCGATGAGCTGGATGTCCCAGGGGCAATTGATGATAATTTCCTCCCACACCGTCCCCCGCCCCTCATCTCCCATGTAGTGGCACTCGTCCAACACCACGTAGGCGGTCTTCTTCAGAGTACGGGTGTAGAGCTTGTTGCGGAGAATCTCGGTGGTCATGACCACCAGGGGGGCACCCGTGTTCACTTTAACATCCCCCGTAAGGATCCCTACGTTCTCCTCCCCAAACTGTTTACAAAAATCGGCAAACTTCTGATTGCTGAGGGCCTTGAGTGGGGTGGTGTAGGCAAGGCGCCTCCCCGTGGAGAGCGCCTGATAAATGGCGAACTCGGCGATGAGGGTCTTCCCTGCTCCCGTGGGAGCAGAGACGATGACAGAGTCCCCCTCCAGGATGTAGTGGATCGCCTCCTCCTGAAAGGGGTCCAGGGGAAAGGGATAGCGGAGACGAAATGTGTCTAAAAGCTCTGTCCTCATGATCGTTCAGCCGCGGTCTAGCACCGTCCCTCCCGAGCCGCCCCGGCCAGGAGCGCAGACGCCGTATACCCATGCTGGAGCGTGGGATTTTTGGGGTTCATTCGGCGGAAGGGACGCGAGATTTTCCGCATCTTCATTGTAGAATCGGCACAAACCCCCGTCAACAGCAAAATGGGCGGTTATTGTGCCAAAACTCCTTGGCTTTCTCTGGTGAATCTGCTATGGATTGGAGGCCATGGACTACCAGAGGATGGCAGAAAAATCGCTCCAGGGAGAGCTCCTGAGCCGGGAGGAAATGCAGACCATTCTCGACGCCCCTGCGGAGGAGCTTCCGTCCATCCTTGAAGCAGCTCTCCTCGTTCGACACCACTTCTGGGGACGCAAGGTACATTTGCACATGCTCATGAACGCCAGGAGTGGCCTCTGCTCCGAGGATTGCCACTACTGCTCCCAGTCCGCGGTCTCAAAGGCCCCTATCGATAAATATCCCCTGCTCCCCCGAGCTGAACTCGTGGAAGGCGCGTACCGGGCGAAGGCGGCCCGGGCCGTCCGTTACTGCCTCGTGACCAGCGGCCGTGGCCCGACGGACTGGGATGTCGATATGGTCGCGTCCCTTGTCCGGGAAATTCGTGAACGGGTCCAGATCAACATCTGTTGCTGTCTTGGCCTCATGACCGAGGAGCAGGCGAGGAATCTTAAGGCCGCGGGAGTAGAACGTGTGAATCACAACCTGAACACTTCCCGGCGCTTCCACCCTGCCATCTGCAGCACTCATACCTACGACGACCGAGTCCGGACCGTCGAGAATGTTCGGCGGGCTGGCTTGAGTACGTGTTGCGGGGGGATTGTTGGGATGGGAGAGACGGATGAGGACGTGATGGATCTGGCCGTCAACCTTCGGGAACTGGATGTGGCCTCAATTCCCGTCAACTTCCTGCATCCTATTCCTGGGACCCCGCTCGAGGGATACCAGAAGCTGACAGCCGAGCGCTGCCTCAAGGCCCTCTGCCTGTTCCGCCTGGTGAATCCTGCGAAAGAGATCAGGGCGGCAGGCGGCCGGGAACTCAACCTCGGGCCACAGCAACCCCTCGCCCTGTACCCTGCCAATTCACTTTTCGTAAATGGCTACCTGACCACTCCCGGCCAAGCCGCCGCTGACACTCACCGCATGATCGAGGCCCACGGCTTCGAGGTCGACGACACCCTCCCCCCGATATCCTAGAAACCCCTTGCCAGCCGCCTGAAGGCTCCCACATCCGGGTGAAGGAGGGGAGACAACGTATCTCCTTTCCCCCACGGTGCGCTCCAGATGACGTTCCCGTTTTCACGGAGGGCCGACTTCCCTAAGATGGACTCACAATACCGCCGACAAATTGTCGTAGTCACGTTACATAGATGTACATAATGGCGCAAAACTCCACTGCGCTTCACACTGGGCCTAGCTGGTTCCTACAACCTTTGCCTGTCATTCGCTCCCCGACTGACATGGCATCGATGTTGCTACTACGGGACAAAAGGGAGATCCAGATTTTCCCTCTGAACATTGACTGACGGGAGGTAGCTCCATGAGAGATTTGAATGACACACGACGCTCGCCCCGTATTTCCTGCGACCTCCCCATCGAGTACCAAATCCCAGGCACCCATCCCCGAAACGGACGGATCACTAAGCTCGGGACCTTGGGTGCACTCCTCACCACGCACGAGACGGTCCCGCTTGGGGCCGAACTGCTCCTCAGTTTTCACCTCCCGCTCAGCAAGCGCCAGATCAATACCGTCGGCACAGTCAGATGGACGAGTCAAGGAAGGGCCGGAGTGGAGTTCGCCCACCTTGGCCTCCAGCAACGAGACGAGATCTGGAGATACTACGCGCGGCAGTCGGCCCAGCAACGTCTGGCACGCTCGTAGTTGGAGGAAATTCGTGTCTTCCTACACAAATGTCCGCGGTTACCCACGCCTCGTGGCCTATCTACCCGTTCAGTGTACTTCTCTAAGCCAGGGAACGTCCATGGCGAAGGTCATCACTGGCAAGACCAACTCCATCAGTCCCGGTGGGCTGGGACTCCTACTGCCCGAGACCATCCCGCTCAGGACCCCGGTAGTGGTCCAGGTGTGTGAAGAAGAACCGCTGCGCGGACTTGTCATCTGGCTTGACAAACCAACGCCAATCGGTCTGGGGACCAGCATCCCCCATGGCGTGGGCTTCGACTTTCTCGTTGACCCGGACCTGATACGCCAATGGGTGCATCACGCTACACCACAATCCCATTCCCGGGTTCCGGTCCAGTTCGACGTCGAGTTCACCCAGGCGGGGAAGGCCGGGCATGGCACGTGCCTGAACCTGAGCAAGGACGGGATGTTCATCGCAATCAACCACCCGCCCCGACCGGGGACTGAGATCTTGCTCCGCTTCAAGCTGCAAGAGTCTTCCCATACACTCTCGATCCCTGTGCAAGTGGTGTGGATGCGTGGGGAGGAGAATTGGCCTGGTGCCAATCCCGGGATGGGGGTGGAGTTCCTTGCAGTTGACCCCTTAAAGGCTGCCTTGATCGGTAGTGTCGTCGACCGGCTTCTCGGGGAGCTTTCCCCCTCGCCGGATTCCTCCTGGTCCCTTCCGCCCTCTGGTTAGCACCCCTGGCTCGCTTTTTCTACCTTGATGATGCCGGACGAGTGTGCAAGAAGACGGCCCAAAGTCGATTCAATCCAAACTCGGATTATAGGCTTTATGGAAATTTGTCCTGACACCTAATTAGAACTTAGTACTTTTCGGGAGTGCCTACTTCCATTTGCGGTGGCCGTAGCCCTTCTTCTTCCGGTGGCCCGGAGGAGTGCAGCCCTTCTTCGCAAGCCCCGGGGGGCAGTGGACTTTATCCTTGGGGATGCGGACAATGGCGACCGGGGGCTTTGAATCGGGGATCCAGTTCCCCCCCTCGAGCCTGACCCAGGTGCCGTCGCTGAGCTTCCACTGAACCCCGCCATGCCAGAAGATGTCATCCCCTCGGGCATATACCCCCCACTCCTGAATGAATTCAAACCCGCTGGGCGGCTCAGCGAAGGCCTTTCCTGAGGACAGAAGTGCAAGGATCAGAACGATAGCGGACTGTACACCGTTCACGTTTCTCCCACCGACGTTAGCCATTCTCCCGTTCCGGCAATGCCCCAGGTGGGCATCGGCGGCGGGTCCTGAAAACCCGTATTGCAAGGGACGGGCCACGGGCGGGTCGGCGCTTCAGAGCGAGAACCCTGCAGGGGTCGGAATAGGCTTAACCCGGTGAAGGAAGGTTGGCAGACTGGGCCATGGCGGGGAAAAACGGTCGCTTACGAGAACCTTTTCCTGGAGCGGTCGAGGCGGTTCAATGCCCTGGCGGCGGCGCGGGCCTTCTTGGGTGGTCGGCGCGGATTGCCCTTTTTCGGTCGGGGAAGGGGCTCGTCCTCTTCCTCCTTGTCGGAGCTCGGAGGTGCTAGGAGTCGAGCGAGAAACTCATCGGCGGTAACGACGATGGCCCCTGTGCGAGTAGCACTGCGACGTACCTCCAGGTCATTGGAGACCACGGCGGTACCTGCACTTGCGAGTCGCGCCAGCATGTGATCAGCCCTCTCCGGAGCCTTGGAGAAGACCAGGCGCACCCTGCTGCTGCTGAATGTAGTCCCGCCCCCACGTATGCCGTCGAATACCACGGTGAATTGGTCTCCCGAGGCGCGGGCGGCTGCTACGAGCAGACGGCAGAGCGCCTCGCGCCCGGCCTGCAGACTTTCTTGCTCGCGCACGGCCAATGCCGGCGCACACCGGATCACGTTATATCCATCCACCAGCCATCGCATAGCGGGAACATTCTAGCATACAGAGAAACACTGAGACGATGTATTACTCGGCGGGTTTTTGCAGCAAGTGCGCGGGGACCATCAACTTTTCCAACCCCTCGAACGCCCACTCGGTCATGATCGCCAGTACGGCTGCCGGGATCGCGCCCTCCAGGATTAGGGAGGTGTCATTCAAGGCCAGCCCGGTCACGATCGGCTCGCCGAGCCCCCCGGCACCGATAAAAGCAGCCAGCGTGGCGGTGCCGATGTTAATGACGGCCGCGGTTCTGATACCCGCCAAGATCGTTGGTGCAGCCAATGGCAACTCGACATATCGGAGGCGCTGCTGTGGAGTCAGCCCAATTCCCACCGAAACTTTTTTCAGTACGGGGTCGATGGAAAACAGCGCCGCGGCGGTGTTCCTGAGAATAGGGAGCAGGGAATAGAGAAAGAGCGCCATGATGGCGGGTTTCGCGCCGATGCCGAAGAGGGGGATCATGAATGCAAGCAAGGCGATCGAGGGTATCGTCTGTAGCAATCCTGCGATGTACATCACTGGCCGCGAGATCGCGCGAACCCGGTACACCAGGATGCCAAAGGGAATGGCCACGACCATCCCTGCGATGAGGGCGATGAGAGTCAGCTTGAGATGGGTGAGTGTTCGGAAGAGCATGATGGTCCACTTGCTCTCCTCGATGCGCTGTCTTCCGGACGTGAGCAGCCCCGCCTCGTTCAGAAATCGGTGGGCCACTTCTGCAAAGCTCTTCCCCTCGAGGACAACCATTGCATTGAGCCCCCGCATCTGATCATCCATGATGGTCCCGGCGAGTCCGCCGAGGATCTGCTTGACCCTCCCATCCAGTTCAGCCCTGACCAGTGGTGCTGCCAGGTATTGAGGAAAATACTGTTTATCATCTTTGAGGAGGAAGAGATCGAATTTCTCGATATCTCCATCCGTGATGTACACATCCGTCACATCCAGCTTGCTTTCCCGAATCGCCTGATAGGCAAACCCGTGCTCGATCCCCACGGGTCGCACAGCAAGATCGTAGATCCGCGCCAGACCGGGCCAGCCATCCTGCCGGTTGAGAAACTCATAACTAAATCCAAAGCGCAGACCCGGGAATCTGGCCAGATCGCTGATCTTTTTCAACCCGCGTTGCTCGGCGAGGCTTCTGCTGAGCGCGATGGCATAGGTATTGTTGAACCCGAAAGAGCCGAGCAGATCCATGCCAAACTGCCGCTTCAGGATGCCTCGCAGGTCGGCATGGGAGACCCGACGAGGCAATTTCAGAATTGCTTCCGCCAGCGTCCCGGAATACTCCGGATAAATGTCGATATTGCCATTTTTGAGTGCTTCAAAACAAATGAGCGTCCCGCCGAGTCCGAACTTTCGCTCAACCCGGAAGTCCCGGTCCTCGAGCAGCTGGGCGATGATCTCGGCCAGGATATACCCCTCATTGAAATGCTTGGATCCGACCACAACGGTTTGGTCCCCCGCAGCATTCGCCCCTCCAACAAGGAGGAACAAGGTTATCGGCAGAATGATCAGGGCACGCATGTCGACACCAAGCATCAGGTCTCTAGTTGAGATTGAAAAAAGTTGTGGATGAATCCGTTTGCCGGATTTTCCAATATCTCTGCGCACGTCCCGTGCTGCACGAGGCGTCCCTGGTCCAAGATCACGAGGCGCTCCGCCAGCTTCAGCGCCTCCCGAAGGTCGTGGGTCACGAGGATAATCGTTCGTGCTTCGGATCGCTGCAGATGTAGAAACTCCCGCTGGATTTCGTTGCGGCTAATGGGATCGAGCGCTCCGAAGGGTTCATCGAGAAGAAAGACCTGGGGATTCAATATCATGGCGCGACAGAGTCCGACACGCTGCTGCTCTCCACCGCTCAGCTCATGGGGGTACCGCTGGACATAGGAGAGCGGCAAATTGACCAGCTCCATGAGTTCCTCGGTCCGCGCCTTGATGCGCTCTGCATCCCATTTGATTAGTCGTGCGAGCAGGGTAATGTTTGCTTCAACCGTGAGATGCGGAAAGAGGCCAGTCCCT
>Ga0255058_10001189_pt1 | contig 14770 bp, 14 predicted proteins | sample Cases_109_9_MG_FD_188637 | JGI IMG/M metagenome (GOLD analysis project Ga0255058, IMG submission 188637) | Seawater microbial communities from Amundsen Gulf, Northwest Territories, Canada - Cases_109_9 | ecosystem: Environmental > Aquatic > Marine > Gulf | place: Canada: Northwest Territories... | reverse complement strand
CATTTTGGAGCTTGTGGATGTCATGATTTGTTTTCTGGAAGTATCTTAATAGGGAATCCCAACTTTTAGCCGCATAACCGATCAAAAATTTTTTTGTGGTAGCCGTGGAAATATTTCGTCTCTGAAGATAAGCTCGCGCCGCTTCTCCAGATTTTTCTTTAACAAGATTATTATGAAAATATTCCGATGCAGCTCGGTTTATTGAATAATATTTTTCTCTTTCGCCGGCTTGATAAGAATATGTTGAGTTTTTTCTCCTGCCTTGTTCTTGAACGGGGATAGAAATGCCGTATCTTTCGCCCAATTTATTCACCGCCTCAGGAAACGAAAGATTACTAAATTTCATTAAAAAATTAAATACATTTCCACCCTCACCACAGCCAAAACAATGATAAATTTGCTTTTCCGGACTCACGTTAAAAGAAGGTGTTTTTTCCATATGGAAAGGGCACATTCCTTTGTAAGTCTTCCCAGATTTTTTGAGCGGAACATGCTCTCCAACAACTTCAACGACATCAGAGGCCAATCTAATTTGCTCGATAATTTCGCTGGGGATAAAACCATTCAATTACCAAAAACCCTCTAAAAGCGCTTTAATAACTCCTTCGCAATTTAGCGATCTTTTTCCGAGCCGCAATTATTTTCTTCTTTTTCTTGACACTTGGTTTATCATAGTGTTCTCGTTTTTTTATTTCTGTAAGAATACCGGCCTTTTCACACTGTTTTTTAAATCTTCTTAATACCGCTTCAAATGGCTCATTTTGCCTTACTTTTACAGCGGACATAAAAATTATCCCTCCTTCCAAGGGCAATCTAACTCCCAACAAGATAACTCATTGTTTTTATTTATAAAATTGGCAACGAAACCTGAAAAATTACTGACACTTAATAAATAAATAATCTTTCAATTTATTATATTACATTTGAAATGTCAAGAATATAACCAGAAAGCTTCAAAAATAAAATCAGAAAAAGGACAATAACATTTTTTAAGGAGGCAAGTTGTCTATTCACATTCCATAGGCATAATAGCGCTTGTTAATTGTTGAATTCATAAGGCAATTACTAAAAATTATTTTTCAATCAAACACTCTATTAAAAATAAAATCTATGTTCTTTAAATGATATTTAACACTAAAAACCCTTTTAATATCTTTTTCTGAAAGGCTTTTTCGTATTTCTTTATCCGCTAAAAGTAAATTTTTAAAACTTTTCCCATTTTTTCTAGCAGACATTGCGTTTCTCTGTACCCTTTGGTAGGCATCTTCCCTAGAAACCCCTTTCTTTGCCAATTCCAAAAGAACTCTCTGTGAAAAAATTAATCCTTGCGTTTTCAGAAGGTTTTTTTTCATGTTTTCTGGATAAACTACAAGATTCTTAATTAAATTAACCATGAGATTTATCATATAGTTTAATAAAATAGTTGAATCTGGAAGAATCACACGCTCTACGGAGGAATGGCTTATATCTCTTTCATGCCATAATACAACATTTTCATATGCCGCCAAAGAATTGCCTTGAATAATTCTTGCCAAACCGGATATTCTCTCTGAAATAATGGGGTTTCTCTTATGCGGCATTGCCGAGGATCCTTTTTGTCCCTTAGAGAAAGGCTCTTCAGCCTCTAATACCTCTGTTCGCTGAAGGTGCCTAATTTCTACCGAGAACTTTGCGAGCGAACTGGCTGTGATGGCTAAGGTGGACATGAATTCTGCATGCCTATCCCTTTGAATAATTTGGCTTGATAAGGGAGCTGCCGTTAAGCCTGATTTCTTGCAAACATATTCCTCGACGGATGGATCTATATTTGCGAAAGTTCCCACGGCCCCTGAAATTTTACCATAGCTGATTATGTCTTGTGCCCGTTTCATCCTGACAATATTTCGCTTAATTTCCTCATGCCATAAGGCTATTTTCAAACCAAATGTTATAGGTTCGGCATGAATACCATGAGAGCGACCAATCATTACAGTATCTTTATACTGAAAAGCTTTTTCTTTTAATGCTTGGGCCAATCGGTTTAAATCGATTAGTAAAATATTGGAGGCCTCTTTTAGCTGAATGGCTAGGGCTGTGTCCAAGACATCTGATGAAGTTAAGCCAAGGTGGATATATCGGGAATCCTTGCCCACATTTTCCGAAATATTGGTTAAGAAAGCGATAACATCATGTTTAGTCTCTCGCTCTATCTGGTTTATTCTTTTAATGTTAAATCGAGCCTTATTTTTAATCTTTAGTAGAGAAGATTTAGGAATTTCCCCTAATTCAGTCAAGGCTTCGCAAGCTAATATTTCTATTTTTAACCATTTATCAAACTTATTCTGTTCGCTCCAGACTTTGCGCATTTCTGGACGAGAATATCTTTCAATCATTTTTATCCTGCCTTTTCATTTTCAAAAAAACCAAAAAGTTTACCTTCTTAACTCTCTCAACCCAACAAACAATGACGCCATAAAGCTTGCATCTATAAATAAATCCCAAATTCCAAAGTTAAACTATTGCCCTTTCCCTCCCTTTTAGATAGAAAAAAATTGCACAGGTTAAGCGACAATTGGGGCATTTTCTGCCTTTTCCATATTTCTAAAAGCAAGAAATTTCTTTCATTCAGGGGATTAATAAAAGAAAATAAAAAAAAATTCAAAAGATCAATAAAGGTGATTTGGCCATTAGGCGGGTTTCTCTCCTCATCTCATAACATCAATTAAGTAGGAGAGTAAATTTTTGCAAAAATGTTTCAAAAATTACTTTTTTGATTAGTGAAACTCAATCAAAATGCGGAGTTTAATTAATAATTTTTTATCTGCCCTCTTTAATAATAAAAATTTTAAATAATTATCAATATGCCCTAAATGACCTTTTTACTGTTCTACCTTATTTTTGTTAGAATTATCAATATCCAGTTCAACAAAATACTTGTCTTCGCCAACAACCTTGGATGTTTCTAAGAATTGAAAATATTTATCTAAAAATAAATCTAATTTTTCAATGTAGGATTTTTCAGATTCACCCAATTCAAAAAAATCATCCAAACTAAATTCATTATTTGCAATTAAGTCGGAAATTTTATTTATCATTCCTGTTGCGCCATCTTTTGTATCACCCACTACCTCATTGGCAAACTCTTTTTCCTGCTTCAAGTTGCTTTCATTTAGAGTCTCACTCCTTAACATGGGCTCCTGCTTTTCTTGTGTGGCAATCGTTGGTGTGGGAGCCGGCGTTAATATGGGCCCCTGCTTTTCTTGTGCGGCAATCGTTGGCGTGGGAGCCGGCGTTAATATGGGCTCCTGCTTTTCTTGTGTAGCAATCGTTGGCGTGGGAGCCGGGGGGAATATGGGCTCCTGCTTTTCTTGTGTGGCAATGGTTGGTGTGGGAGCCGACGTTTTGCGGGGCACAAAAGTTTTAGGCATTTTTATTGGCGCCTTCAAAACTTTTAGTGTCCGAATCCAAAAACTAATCACGGTTTCCATAGATCCAGTTTTAAGGGTTGGCTGTCCACTAATTGAATCAGCCAGAACCGCAAAATTGTGGCTTGAAGATGCCTCAGGATGGAGCGTTAATACTGGTTTCTGCTGGCATACTGCATCGGTTAGGCATGAATCTATTAAAATGGATCCCAAATAATTTAACTCGATATTCAAATGTTTTTTGCAAGTTTGAAATAATTTTTCAAATATTTTTTTGGCTAACTCGCGAGATGGAACCATGTTGACCAGAATATTTATCTTTTTCTGGTGTCCCATTCCAGTAATGACCTTAATTAAAGCATACCCGTCAGTTAAAGAAGTAGGCTCTTTGGTGACAACAACAACAGATTCATGGGCGGCCATAACAAAAGATAGAACACTGGAAGCTATCCCGGCTCCTGTATCGATTATTAGGTAGTCAAGCTCTTTGATCAATGGCTCAAAGCTGAGAATTAGCTTTTTAAGACTATCTTTATCTAAATCGGCGAGGTTTCTAATCCCAGAACCACCAGGAATAATTTGCAAACCATCTGAAGTTTCAATAATCACTTCCCTGAGTTCCTTCTCTCCTGAGATTACATGTTGAATGCCAAACTGAGTGATAATTCCCAATAAAATATTAATATTGGCCAGCCCTAAATCAGCATCAAAAACACACACACGTTTTTTCAGGCGAGACAAGGCCAGAGCCAAATTGAGCGAGACATTCGTCTTACCAACTCCCCCTTTCCCGCTGGTTATCGCAATAATCTTGCAGGCCCTACCTTCTAAAGCGTTCTGCCCTTGATTCATACGGCTGTGGGTTTGTTTCTGACTTGAGTTTTTATCTATATTCATTTTGTTAATTTATTTCTAATTTTCTATCACCAAAATCTTCGCGGTATTATTTTTAATAATTATAGAACATCTCGTGGAATTGCAATTCTTTAATTCTTTAATTTTTATAATATTTTGAGTCACAAACTCCGCGAAACCTTCCCTTTTAATAATCTTATTGGTATTTTCGCCACAGGATATTTTTGCCTTTATGTAATTTTGAAAAAGCTCACCGATAGCCTCTTCCTCGTCTTTAGGATCGGACATAATAATACTAAAAAATTCTGATAAATTTTTTGTTCTTTTTTTCTCCCCAGGTATCCCTGAATATTTAATCCCATTTTCTTTCCCAACGATTTTAATGGCCTGTTCCTCGGAAAAACCAGCATTTTCCAAGGCATTAAAATAGGATTTTATATATAAAGCATAGGACCGAAAAAAATCTGAAGGATAACTTTTAAATACGTTATTTCCTTTATCAGCGCCTTTCCCTTCTTCTATAAAAAGGTTTTCCTTTCTTTTCTGAGCCTTGACTTCCGGTTCATTAAATTCATGTTCACCTTTAAGGCTAAAGTCTTCATCCTTAACAAGATTTTCCTGTTTTAATTGAGCCTGGGACTCCACCTGGCCAAAAACATTCCCGTAGAGATCGTAATAAAGCAATTTAAAATCACTATCAAGGCTTATGCAAACTAAGAAATTGTATCCCGATGTCTTTTCCAGATTTTTTATTTCATCAATAAAGTTGAGATCGTTCAAAACAACTTCAACATCCTCACCACACACACTATAAGGAAGCGCTGTGTAACGACTGGCTACATTTGAACGGATAATCTCGGTAAGAACCTTTTTATCCTCTTCATCTATACAGTATTCGTTTAAACGCTTAAAAGGGGTATTGTATTGCAAGGATAATATCATTTTCAATTCAGCATCTGTAACAATTCCTTCACTAATTAATATCTCTCCGAGGCGAAAACCCATACGATTTATTCTTTCTGCCCTGCGAAGTTGTTCATCAGAAATTACTGAATGATCTATTAAAAATTGGGTTAATATTGAGGGGCGAACTTCCTTTTTAAACAGATTATAAAACAATCCTTCGGCAATATAACCTAAAGAAATCAATTCATCTCCCAAACTTGTCCCATTTTTTTCTTGAGCCTCCCTCGCTTTCTGAATCTGAACAGGCGAAACAAGCGCCCTCTTCATAAGCAAATCCTTCAAATCCCCCGTTTCCTCGAAACATTGTAACATGGCCTTGTTCAATGCATCTTTTGAAAGATATCCCAGCATAACCAGTGTATTGGTTATTCCAATAGCATTATCAGAAGATTTACTTTTATGAATATTAATGGCCGAATCTAACTGGTCTTGATTTATTATTTTTTCCTCCAGTAATAAATCACCAATTTTAATATTTTTCTTTATTAACTGACTTATTGGAACGTTTCGTTGGGTATCCACTTTTAAATTCATCCTTTTTAAAAACACTTATTCGCTTTTTATAACAATAATTTAGAAACTAATCAAGACATATCATAATATTTTTGCAGTATCCCTTCCAAAAAATATCTCTACCTAAAAAGCAAATTTTTCCTTCCCAATGTTTGATATTATATTTTTACCTGAACCCAGTATATTAGGTTCTTAAAATGAAATTCTCACGAATTTGTTTGGGCGCTTTTAAGACCTCCAAAGGGCTTAATAAACTATTTAAAAATGATTTTATTCTTAATCGCATATTGGTTTTCAGGAATTTTTGTATCTTGGATTGGTCGGTATTTTATTTTTCTATAGAACAAAACCATGGTATTTTTTAGGTAAAAGGTGATGATATTTCGATTTAGAAAAAATGAAGAAATATTGAAGATTTTTCACCCGGCGGTGGAGAATTTTTAGCGTCGGGAGTGTAAAAACATTTTAAATTCGCTTACCATAATTTTGCATCAATTAATGAAGCAAAATCCAAAATTTAAATTAATTTTATTGGATCCGCGTGGTATGTTAGACTAATGTTATGTCATTTTCGGATATAATTGGCCAGGAACGATCGGTAAGTATATTGCGGTCCGCATTAAGAGGCGGCAATGTCTCCCATGCATATCTATTTTCAGGACCAGAAGGAATTGGGAAACGTTTGGTTGCCTTGAATTTTGCAAAGGCGCTGAATTGTTTATCTTTAAATGATGATGCGTGCGGGAAATGCATTCCTTGCAAAAAATTTGACAATGAGAATTTTCCTGATTTTCTAAGGGTTGAACCAGTGGAGGGCAGTATTAAAATTGAACTCATTAGAGAATTGCGGAAAAAAATAAGCTTTCGCCCATACGAAGGAAAGTTCAAAGTAGTTTTCATTTACAAGGTTGAAGATATGACTTCTGGAGCAGCCAATTCTTTCCTCAAAACCCTGGAAGAACCAACGGAAGCCACCGTTTTTATTCTGGTAAGTCACAACTTTAATTTACTTTTGCCAACCATTATCTCTAGATGCCAAATTATTCAGTTTCACCTTATCCCTTTAGAAATAATTAAAAACAAGCTTATAAATGATTTTCAAATAGCTCCGGAAAATGCCCGTTTAATATCGTCCTATTCGCAGGGGAGTTTGGGTAAGGCTTTAGAAATGGATGTGAGCGATGTCCAAGAAAAAAGGCATGAAATTCTGGCTTTTCTAAATAAAATCTCCTTTAAGGAAATTGACTTAGTGTTTAAAAAAAGTAAAGAATGGAGTAATGATAGCAGAAGGGTAGAAACCATATTGCAAACAACATTAAACCTTATTCGGGACATGGCAATTTTAAAAATAACAGGGAAGGAAAAATTTATTACAAATTTGGACGTTAAGGACAAATTAATGTCTCTATCCAACTCTCTTAATTTAAAACAATTATTGGAATTGTTTAATACGGTTGAGGAAACAATTCGGTATTTTAAAAGGAATATAAATATTCAACTTTTATTGGACTTGCTATTTATAAAAATTTGCAATGTTTTAGAAAGAAGGGCTTATGGAAGATAATAATATTCAAAAAAATATCCTCCCAACAAATATGGAAGATAATAATATTCAAAAAAATACCAACCCCACAAATTATGTAGTTGGAATTAACTTAAAAAACAATCCAAAAACCCACGATTATGACGCAAATTCCATGCATTTCAATGTTGGCGATATGTGCATTGTAAAAACCAACTGGGGGGAAGAAATTGGAAAGGTATGCATTACAAAACGGAAGATGTGCTGTAAAAATAGGACAAAACAATATAAAAAAATATTAAGAAAGGCCAATGAAAAAGATTTACAAAAAAGTTCATTGAATGATCAAAAAACTAAAGATGCCTTCCAATTTTGTTTGCAAAAAATAGAAGAACGAAAACTTCCCATGAAACTTTTTAAAGTTAATGTTAATTTTGACACAACGAAAGGGAAATTTTATTTTTCTGCGGAAGGACGCGTCGATTTTCGCGACCTTATTAAAGATCTCGCTCAAAAGCTGCGAATGAAAATCGAAATGAGGCAAATTGGAGTTAGGGACGAAGCCAAATTTATAGGGGGATGCGGCCCCTGCGGTGAAGAAGTTTGCTGTAGAAGATTTTTAAAGGATTTTGAGCCCGTATCAATAAAAATGGCAAAAAATCAGAAACTTGCCCTCAACCCATTGAAAATAACCGGAGTATGTGGTCGCCTTCTTTGTTGCCTGGTATATGAAAACGAAACTTATAAAGAATTAAGAAAAAACATCCCCAAAAAGGGGAGTAGAGTTAAAACACCAGAAGGAGAGGGAAAACTACTTAATAGCGATATTATTCAACAAAAAGCATTAATAGAACTGGGAGATGGCAAAAAAAGCTATTTCTCGGTAAAAGACATAAAAGTAATATAAAAGACGCGTAATATTTTTTTAAGTTTCCCCGCTAACCCCTATCGTAATTGGCAAGAATGACTAAAGAAAAAAAATTTTATGTAACCACACCCATTTACTATGTCAATGATCTGCCCCATTTAGGGCATGCCTATACTACGGTAGCGGCTGATGTCATTGCCAGATACAAACGCCTCCAAGGATATGATGTTTTCTTTCTTACCGGCGCCGATGAACATGGCCAAAAGGTAGAAGAAGCGGCTCAAAAAAGGAATGTAACTCCGCAAAAACATTGTGATGATCTTCATCTCCGTTTTAAAGAATTATGGAAGCGACTCAATATTTCAAATAATGATTTTATCCGCACAACGGAAGACCGCCATAAAAAAGTGGTAAGTGAAATTCTTCAAATGCTATTTGACAAAAATGAAATTTATAAAGATTCCTATGAAGGATGGTACTGCCTTCCTGATGAAAGATTTTGGACAGAGAAAGACCTTGTAAAAGGCAATTGCCCGGAATGCGGAAGAAAAGTGGACCGCATAAAAGAACACAATTATTTCTTTAAAATGGGAAAGCGCCAGAGCTGGCTTATAGATTATATCAAATCCAGAAAAGAATTTATTTTACCTTCCAACCGCAAAAACGAAGTCCTGGGATTTTTAAACAAAGACCTTGGGGATCTTTGCATCTCCCGACCCAAGGAACGTTTAAAATGGGGAATTCCGCTTCCTTTTGATGAGAATTATGTCACTTATGTCTGGTTTTATGCCCTTATAAATTACATAACGGCGGCGGGTTACAATAAGGATAAAAACCATTTTAACAAATGGTGGCCCGCCGATTTCCATCTGATGGGAAAAGATATATTAACAACCCATTCGGTTTACTGGTTGACCATGCTAAATGCAATGGGAATTGATCCACCCAAAAATATCTTTGCTCATGGATGGTGGACAGTAAACGGGCAAAAGATGAGCAAATCTCTTTTCAATGTTGTGGAACCAAACAAACTAATAAACGATTATGGCGCAGACTCGGTGCGCTACTTTTTGTTGAGAGAAGTTCCCTTCGGGTTGGATGGCGACTTTTCCCACAAAGCGATGATAGGACGAATAAATTCCGACCTTGCCAATAACCTGGGAAACTTGCTGAACCGATCTCTCAATATGATTCAAAAATATTACCAAGGAAACATTCCCCAGCCTGGCATCCAGGAAAAATCAGATCAGGAAATAATCAATAAAGCGGCCCAAACAGTTCAAGACGTGGAAAGGTTATTGGAAAGCCTTGAATTCAGCAAAATGCTGGCTTCTATTTGGAAATTAATTGACCTGGCAAATAAATATATTGATTCTTCTGCGCCATGGAAACTGGCCAAATCGGAAACAACAAGGGAAAAATTAGATACTGTAATGTATAATACCTTGGAGGCCTTAAGGTTCATATCCATCCTCCTTTATCCCTTTATGCCCGCTAAAGCAATTGAAATGAATAAACAAATTGGAATGTCAGAAGACCCTTTATCTCAGGGGATAAAATCCCTTAAAAAATGGGGACAATTAAAAGCTGGATCCACCATAAATCTTGGGGATCAACTTTTTCCAAGAATTGATGTTAACGGGGAAAAAGAAAATTTATCGAATAAACCGCCGGGAGAAAAAATGAGCGCCCTCAAGGCTGATGAAAAAAATAAAAAAGAAAATTCAAATGATTTATCGGAAACCCATCTAATAGGTTTGGAGGAATTTGTAAAGTTAGATTTGAGAGTGGGTAAAATAACAGAAGCGGAGCGAATAAAAAAATCTAAGAAATTAATAAAACTAAAAGTTGATATAGGAAGCGAAATTCGACAGGTGGTAGCCGGCATTGCTACATCCTACTCTCCTGAAGAAATCATTGGGAAAAATATTATCCTGGTTGCCAACCTTAAACCGGCCAAGTTGATGGGAATAGAATCTCAAGGAATGGTCTTGGCGGGAAATTCGGGAGAAAAAATAACCCTGGCAGGCTTTCACGATGACCTGGCGCCAGGTATCAAAGTAAAGTAATATTGGTCACTGCGGAAAAACTATTTCTAAATAATCTTAAGAAATATCACAGGCAATTTCAATTTTAAGGTCCAGCTAATTCTTCATCCATTTTGAACCATTATTTTCATCCCCGTTGCGCTATCGCAACCGTCTTCCGCCAAATCATACAATATCTTTCGGATGAGCAATTTTCCCTTTAATCGCTGAAGCCGCCGCAACGGCTGGATTAGATAGATACACTTCGCTTTTTGTATGCCCCATCCGACCAACAAAATTTCTGTTGGTTGTGGCCACAGCGCGCTCCCCCTCCGCAAGCACACCCATATGCCCCCCCAAACAGGGACCGCATGTAGGAGGGCTTATTACCGCCTCCGCTTCTAAAAATATTTCAAACAACCCATCCCCCATTGCCTCCTTATAAACCTGCTGTGTCCCGGGGATAACAATCAACCTTGTGTCCGGGTGAACTTTATGCCCCTTCATAATATCCGCGGCTTCTTTAAGGTCCGAATATCTTCCATTAGTGCAGGAACCAATGACTACTTGATCTATTGGAATCCCAATAGCTTCGCTCACTGGCTTTATATTTTCAGGTGAATGGGGAAAGGCAACTTGAGGCTCTATTTTTTCGCAATCAATTTCGTAAGTTTCAGCATATTTCGCGCCCTTGTCACTAAAATATTCTTTATAACCTCGCGCGCTCCTCCCATTTACATATTCTTTTGTTTTTTCATCAGGCTCGAAAATCCCATTTTTAGCCCCTGCTTCAATCGCCATATTAGCCATAGTAAAACGGCCATCCATCGAAAGTTCTGAGATTGTCTCGCCGGTAAATTCCATAGCCATATACCTGGCTCCATCAACTCCAATCATCCCGATAGTAAACAAAATTAAATCCTTTCCGGAAACAAATTTATTTAACTTTCCATGATAGACGAACTTAAGAGATTCAGGGACCTTAAACCAGACTTCCCCAATCATCATGGCTCCCGCAAGATCGGTGCTACCAGTTCCCGTTGAAAAAGCCCCAAGAGCTCCATATGTGCAGGTGTGGGAGTCCGCGCCTATAACTAAATCGCCCGGAAGAACTATCCCCTTTTCAGGCAGTAAAACATGCTCAATTCCAACTCTTCCCTGCTCATAAAAATGGCTGATATTATGCTTGTGAGCGAACTCCTTTAAAATTTTAACCTGACCGGCTGATTTTATATCCTTGTTAGGAGTGAAATGGTCCGCAATTAACACAATTTTATCCTTATCAAAAACGGTTTTCGCTCCTGATTTTTCCAAAATATCAATGGCCAGCGGGGCAGTAATATCATTTCCCAAAGCAATATCCACCTTTGCCTGTATTAACTCTCCCGGTGTAACCGAATCTTTTCCACAATGATCAGCCAGGATCTTTTCAGTAATTGTCATTTCCAATGTCCTGTTCCTTTTTTTTAAAATTATTAATAAATACAGTTTATAGGGTGATTATAACCTCCATGCCGCACAAAATATATCTGAAAATAATAGGGACATATTTTTTGGAAAGTGAGGGAGAGGGCTGGCACCGACCAGCTCCGCATTTGAGATAGCTGTTCACAGTCCAGTTGACTGGATTGTTAGCTTGCTCAAAATAGTGACAAATCAACCTAACTCGACAACCAAGCTTCTGCTTCTGCTTTTTGGTTCATATTAAAAGCCTTAATTTCTAGCCCTGGGTACAAAGCCCCCTCAAATTCACTTGCTTTCTTTAACCAAGTCTTATCAGTCAATACCGCTGCGCGGTCAAATTTTTTCATAAGCCCAAACATCGCAGGAAGCCGAGACAATTCAACTCCAATTGCGCCAAGTGACGGAAGATGGAAGTCGACAACTTCATACAGTATTTTGCCATTTTCAATATTCTTCGACTTGCTGACTAATTCGTCTAGTGCAATTTTCATATCTTCAGCGTCCAATTTTCCACTCATTTCAATATCTAGACGATTTATACCATTTGGTATTACTTTGAACATAAGCGCTCCTATTTATGGGTAATGGTGATAGCTAGTAGCTAACGTTGGAATTCGTCGGAATTACAGGGCGTAGCAGAGTAATATTCTGTGCAATGATTTTTTAGCTGGACGTTTTTCCAAGCCACTCAAAAATTTTTTGTTTAAACTCTTGTGGATTATCAGGTGTAAACCGAATTTTTTTAAATAGACCAAAATCCCTTTCAATACCCACATGCATATATAAGTCTGCTAAATCTAATTTCATAGCCCAGAAGACTGTTCTAATAACAGGGGGTTTGAAAACACCAACATGGATTAATTTGTTTTTCGGAATAACAATTTTTGTAAAGAACAACCTGAATTCTAATTCTAACCGATCATTGTAAATGGTGTACTTATTCCAGAGGCTCTTAAAAACACCCCTAGACTCGTAAACAATGTCTGAAGAATTTTTCATGTTATATCCTGCTGACGATTTGGGTAACTTGACTGCGGTGATTTACCTGAGACTAACCTCACCAGAACGAGTAATGGAATACGATAAAACGATGATAAGGCGCACAGTGTAGCAGGTCAAGTTGACCCAATGGTTATCTATTTTGGTTAATTAGACGTTCATACTCATTATGATTTCCAATCCAAAACCAAACAAGATTTTCAGAAATTTCCAAAGCAAGAGCTCTATATTTAGGACCTATCCTTACAGACCAATATCTTTTTACTTTCTTTAATTTTATAGATGGGTGATGTGGATTATTTTTGAGAAGGTCATAATTTTTATCCGCAAGCGCTCGGATGTCAGGGGGTAGCTTATGATAATACTCCCAAAATCGTGGACTAGTAAAATGTTTCACAGTTCTTTGCAATGCCCGGCCCGAAAATCTTTTTCGGCTTCTGATGCCAGTTTATCAAGGTTGCCCTTTTTCACATCTTCTTCAAACTGTTTATCCCATACTTTGGCCTGAAATTCTTCAAACCACCTTTGGAATTTTACAAGGTCATCTTTGGGCAGCTTTGACACTGCATTTTCTATTTCTTCAATTGTACTCATGGCTTAAATTTACCACATTCTAAGGTTATATAAAATAAAAAGATAACGAAAATATTAACCTGCGCCAAACAAATTACTAAAGGTATTATTTTACAACAAAACCTTGATTGCCTATTGTCACTGTACGGAGACTCGCTGTTTGGCGTTAGATTAAATAAATGGTTAGGTTTTAATTGTTATTTGATAGCTTGGTCTGTTTTATACTCAAAATACTTTCTATGTAGTCAAGAGTGGACTTGACCTCGTCATGGTGTCAAACTGAAAGCGTCGATAAAAGCCGGCAAAAAGTAAGAGGTGAAAGTCCCCGACATGGTAAAGGATAGCGTCCAGCCGTGTCCCTATTTTAATTATTTCTTTATTGTCAAATTTGTCTATTGATGAGATGTGACCCCATTATTCTTCACTGTGCTTAATGGCAACAAAAGAAAAAGTGAAACTAATGCTTTCAATTTGAACATTTTTGTTCCTCCTTTTTGCAATCTAACGACCACAATAAGGGGCGTGAAACAACACGCCATAAATCTTAATAATATATAAGGCTTTGATGGAAGTGCCCCCGTTGCACGGAGAGCTGCTGTTTCCCGTCCCTCTTAATTGATTTGTTAGAGATTCATTTCTTTCAAAAGAAATTCTCGTTTTGCTACCATGTCCATTAAACTATCTTCTGTCCCAAAAAGGGAATAAGAATTTATATTCATCATGTCTAATTTTTGCAAAACTTTTATTCTTTCGCTTGCAGGCAAATTATACTTCCATAATAAGTCTTGCTTGGTGTTATTCAGATAAAATACATCCTCATGTTTTGCGTAATAAACATTATCGACAGTCATTTCCATACAAACTGTATATCGGCTTTGTTGTAAGAAATGACGCGCATGTGTTTTTACATAAGGGGCAAGGCGGTGAATCCATGGTTTTGCACTTGTCGTGCTTTTCCCTGCCCCAATATCTTCTAAATATGCATAGACGGAAATGTTCTCAACATCTTTAGCAATATATTTATTGCAAAATAAGCGGCTAAATATGGAGAGTAAGTCCAGTCCAATAAAGGTGATGGGAAACCGTGGTGTCTAATATAAGCCATATATTCATATTCGTCCTTATTAAGTTTTTCTACGGTGCTCATTCCTGGATCTTTAATTTTTTTTACATAATCGTTCAGAGAGGGTAAATTCCATTCATTTTTCGTAAACGTTTCAATCTGTGGTTTAGCTCTGAAAATTATTCGATAATAACGATCTAGACTTATTTTGCAATCTACATATCTATCAAGAGTTGTTTCTAATTTTTTTGTTGAATCTGATTGCCCTCTAAAAAGCAATTCGGATACGGATAGATCTGATTTCTTTTTCAGATTACTCCTATAATCCAATAGAACCTTGAGTTCTGCCTCAAAATCCTCCCAACTTTTAACATTAATTTCTTTCATCCTATATCTCTAACAGAGTAATAAGTGGAAAAATTTCCATGATATCTCCCCCTATAGAAGGAAATATTTCCACTTATTTTAATATTAAATTATAAGATATGGAAAAGAATGTCCACTTTTTGGCTTTAG
>Ga0255058_10001188_pt1 | contig 14787 bp, 10 predicted proteins | sample Cases_109_9_MG_FD_188637 | JGI IMG/M metagenome (GOLD analysis project Ga0255058, IMG submission 188637) | Seawater microbial communities from Amundsen Gulf, Northwest Territories, Canada - Cases_109_9 | ecosystem: Environmental > Aquatic > Marine > Gulf | place: Canada: Northwest Territories... | reverse complement strand
CCAAGCTGTTTATCTCTTTCTCTATGCCGTCCCTGAGTACCCTTGCCTTAGGCACTATCATCTTTTTTAATGCCCTTACACTTTCTTCTGCCTTGAACTCCTGGATGTACCCGATAATCGCATTGAGGAGCACAACAGCCATAATGACACCAGTATCTATGTATTCCTTGAGAAGAAATGTAACAATAGCCGCTATTAGAAGGATATAAATCAATGGGCTTGTAAATTGATGAAGGAGTATTTTGAGTTTATTTGTCTTCTCTTCTTCAGCAAGTTTGTTTGGACCGTACTGTAAAAGACGTTCTTTGACTTCCTTATCAGACAACCCTTCTTCTGAAGTGTTGAGCTTCCGGAAAGAATCTTTTGAATCAATCTGATACCAGTTCATTTTTAAAATGATAAATGATAGGAAATTACTTTTGTAACGCTTTTCTGCCTCGTGAGACCCGTCCGAACGGGAGCGAAGAATGACAGAAGGCGAAGGATTCAAACGCTGTTCTGAATAAAGTGAAAGAATGACATTGAGCGCGTTCTTATCATTGCAACATAGGCCTGTTACCAAGGAGGGGAAAGGGGTGGTAAAAAAATCTAAAAGTCTCTAACTTGATAATTCTTTTCCTGTGAGTTTACTATAAGCTTCAAGGTATTTCTTTGAGGTGGTCTGCACTATTTCTTCCGGGAGTGAGGGTGGAGGTGGATTCTTGTCCCATCCGCAGGACTCTAAGTAATCTCTCACGAATTGTTTGTCAAATGACGGTTGAGACTTCCCCGGTGAGTAGTCTTCCAGTGGCCAGAAACGGGATGAGTCCGGAGTTAATACCTCATCAATTAAGATTACCTTATTGCCATATTTTCCCCATTCAAATTTAGTATCGCAGATTATTATTCCCCTGGTTAAGGCATATTCACTCGCCTTTTTATATATCTCAATGCTTTTTTGCTTCAGCTCTTCGGCAAGTTCTTTTCCAATAATCTTTACGACCTCTTCGAAAGAGATATTCTCATCGTGCCCTGAAGTTGCTTTGGTTGAAGGCGTGAAAATAGGTTCCGGTAGTTTTTCAGACTCTTTCAGGTTAGCAGGCAACTTAATCTTACAAACAGTCCCGCTTTCCTTATACTCTTTCCAACCTGAACCAGCCAGATAGCCCCGTACAACACATTCAATTGGAACAACCTCAACCTTCTTTACGAGCATCGAACGCCCCTGCAACAAGCCCACATCTTCTTCCTTCAGCTTATCGATTCCTTCGATTGCGGTCGTAATCAGATGGTTTTCGGTCAAGTCTCCAATGTGCTTAAACCAGAATTCAGACAGGTGTGTAAGTACTTTACCCTTATATGGAATGCCATTCGGTATGACTGAGTCAAAAGCGGAAATCCTGTCAGTTGCAACAATCAATAAATTGTCGTCTATCTCATATATCTCCCTGACCTTTCCACTATTATGAAGTTTCAGGTAAGGAATATCTGTTTTTAATAGCACTGAATTACTAACGGTTGGCATAATTATTATACAAGAGAACTCTTTTGCAAGAAATGTTCGTGTAATTTGTTGCGCAATGTTTGAACGCCCTTAAGCTTTGGATGAAGTGATATAGCCATGTCAAAATTTACCATTGAGCTGTCCCATTCACCCAGGGCTAAATAGCAATCAGCAATCTTCTTATAAACAAAAGCCCTTTCAACCTTGTTTAGCTTAATGTTTAAGACCCTGTTTAAGTAAGCTATCGCCGATCTGCTTTCTACCAGTTTGACCAGTTTTTTACATGATAAGCGAAGAATTCTTTCTTTAATTTCTTCCTGCAAATATCGGCGTGCAGGATCTCCATCTTCTTTCTGATAGACGTCCTCGTATAACTTAAATGCCAGCGTATAATTTCCTTGTTTTTCATACTCTTCAGCAAGAAGGAATTTGCAATCCAGATAATCCTTTAAATCTAAAAAGGCAAGAAGGTCAAACCCTTCGTTCTCTTTTTCTAGAAGCTCATAATTCTTGATAGCTTTGGAACCGTTTTTGTTTAAGAGGTCATTTAAAACCCTTTTCGATTGCGCCTTTAAACCGGATCCCTCATATTTGGTTTCTTCCGTATAGTAATATCTTTCTACATTTCTACTTTGCAACGATTTATCGTAATAAAGTCTTTTTTCAGAGTCAGTAAGCGTCTTATATGCTGTGATCAAGACCTTAATTTTTTCCTCTGAGGAAACCCCATTTGTCTTATTTTTATCAGGGTGATATTTTTTTACAAGTCTTCTAAACGAGGTTTTGATTTCCTCTCTATTAGACCCCTCTTGTACTTGCAAAACTTGATAATAATTAACCAATTTCAAATGCCTTTCTTATAGATTAAGCCTTTATGCTGTTTGTAAACTTAAATGGAACATGAATCTCATTTTCACACTAAAATCAGATATTAAACACTTCTGATAATGGAATGTTAACATCAGTATATTGGCAAGTCAACGGTTTTCATTTTGCCAACTACTTAAACCGTTTTTATTCATACCTGAGCGTTTCTATTGGATTTAGACGTGCTGCTTTCGATGCCGGATATATGCTGAAAAGAACACCGCATGCAATAGAAAATGAAACAATTATAATTATACTCTTAATGTCTACTGCGGTAGGTATCTCATTAAAATAATACACTTCCGGTGGAAAAGGCCTCCACCCTGAATACTTGTATACGATTCTTTCAATCCAATTAATTCTACTTATAAAAGCAAGGCCCAGTCCTGTCCCTGTGGCTGCGCCAAAAAGACCAATGAACAAGCCATTTAAAAGAAAAATTGACATTATGCCATTAGGTGTAGCGCCCAGCGCTTTCAGGATGCCAATGTCCTTTGATTTCTCATATACAATCATGGTCAATATTGCAAGTATATTGAAACCTGCCACAATTATGATAAAGAACAAAATAAATGCCATAACACGCCTTTCCAAAGCAACCGCCTTTAAGAAGGTCTCCCGCGCCTCCTCCCAGGTTTGAACATAGAAACTAAGGCCAAGCTCTCTCTGAAGGCGGTTCCGCACCGATGGTGCATTTTTATAGTCATCCAATTTAACGCTTATGCCCGTAATAGAATTTTTCATTCCTACTAATTCCTGTGCAACCTTTAACGGTATATAAATATAGTTTTTATCAACATCATACATACCGGATTGAAACTTTCCGGTAACTATGAATGGTTTCACATTAATTCTATCCCATCCCTTTATTGCAACCAACACAACCTTCTCTCCATTTTTTATAAAACTTTCCGGGTTTGTTTCAGGATCACCCGGGCTAATCCGTAACAATTCAACACCCCCAAAAGCACTGGGGATCTTTTTTTCTCCATGAGTCATCCACAGATCCTCCGGTTTGCTGCCAAATCTTTTTATATAGTTTTCAAAATCACCTACCTTTGTTTCTGCAACAGGGTCTACGCCTTTGAAATATGCAAACTCTTTTGCCCCTCTTACGTTGAGTAGCGCAGGCCCTTCCAGATACGGAGCACATGCCTCCACATGTTCAAAAGACTTTATTTTATTTATGACTTTTTCATAATTATCAAAACCATAAATACCTCTCTTCAAAACAACAATATGTGCTAATGTACCTCTTATTTTACTGCGCAATTCTTTATCAAAACCGCTCATTACCGATAGTACGACTATTAACGTCATTACTCCAACCGCAACTCCGGCAACAGCAAAAAAGGTAATCTTCTTTCTGCGTAAATATCTAAGGCTTATAAATAGTTTATACATTTTTATACTCTCAAATTTAAATATTCTTGAGATACTATCATAAGAATACAGATGTAAGCAATCAAAAACCCTTACAATGTCTATATGAGAACCGGTAAAATTTTCAAAAAAATTATATCAACTTTCTTAACGGATTTTATTTATAATAGAAAAAACTTGTAAAAGAAGTTATATTTAAATATAAAATATCGTTTTCAGTCTAACCTATTGGTCAAATCCGAGAGGTGTCTTTATTATGCTTACATTTACTACTGCCGGCGAATCACACGGGAAGTGTTTGATTGCTATAGTTAATGGATTTCCCGCAGGAATTAAATTAGACGAATCTGTCATTAATAAAAATCTGAAAAGACGGCAGGGCGGCTATGGCAGAGGCGGGAGGATGAAGATTGAGAGTGACAGAGTGTGCATTTTATCGGGCACAAGAAAAAAGATGACTATAGGAAGTCCCATTTGCCTGAAGATTGAAAATAAAGATTTTAAGATAAACACTTTACCCGATGTTACAAGACCCAGACCGGGTCATGCCGACTTGCCGGGAATTATCAAATATGGACAAAAAGACGTGAGAAATATTCTTGAAAGAGCAAGCGCGAGAGAAACTGCTGCTAGGGTTGCAGCTGGAGCCCTTGCAGAGATTTTGCTTTCAAAGTTTAATATAAAAGCATTGGGATACGTGAAAGACATTGGAGGTATAAACTCAAAAAGAATCATAAAAGATCCGGATGAGTTAGTAAAAAAGAGAGACAAAAGTAAAGTCTACTGTCCTGATAAGTTGGCTGAAGAGAAAATGATAAAAAAAATCAACGAGGCTAAAAGAAAAGGAAATTCCCTGGGAGGAATTATAGAGATAATGGTGTTTGGAACTCCGCCTGGCCTGGGAAATCATACACAGTGGGATTTGCGATTAGACGGAATTTTAGCAAAGGCCTTAATGTCTGTTCAGGCAATAAAGGGAGTTGAGTTTGGTCTGGGATTTGATTTTTCTAAAAAGTTTGGGTCCCAGGTACATGATGAGATATTTTATCACAAAAATACTAAAGGTATTTCAACTACAGGTGGTTTCAACAGAAAAACTAATAATGCCGGTGGAATCGAGGGTGGTATGTCAAACGGCGAAGTAATAATTGCCAGGGCAGCTATGAAACCTATTCCTACACTAAAGAATCCCTTAAGCTCCGTGAACATACTGACAAAGAAGCCCGTAAGCGCATCAACAGAACGTTCTGATATCTGTGCAGTACCTGCCGCATCTGTAGTTTGTGAAGCTGTTGTTGCCTTTGAAATAGCCCGATGCTTTATGGAAAAATTTGGCGGCGATAGTATTAATGAAGTGACTCGAAACTACGAAGGATATATGAATCAAATCCGCAAAATGTAATCATCTCTAGAAAGTTTTAGACGTTATTATCACATCAAGAATTCAAATCTTTACTACATAAGTTTTTGCTGTCCACTTAACCTTCCAATTCAAGCCTGAACCTTTTGTTCCTCATTTTTATTTTGTTAAATCCTTAGTATTACCCTATATTGGAGAGATTGTAACGCTTGTTATTTAAAGCACTTAAGGCTTTTATGGTAAATATTTTTGGAGATTATGACGATAATAAGATAGATAATTTATACTTGTTTTGTTTGTTCTCGCCTTGCTTGTAACTCAGGGGTTTTTCTTTCTAACCTTTCTTGCTTAGTCTTCGCTCTTCCAATAATAAACAAGACTGCTCTTGTAATAACAACTACAAGTATTATAGAGAAAACAATAACCGCAGCTTTTTCATTTAATCCATACATTTTTATTTTATAAGAATGCTATTTTGACAGTTTAAACCTTCTCAATCTCAAGGAATTTGTAACTACAGATACCGAACTAAATGCCATGGCGCCTGCCGCAATCATTGGGTTAAGCAAGCCAACGGCCGCAATAGGTATTGCAAGGACATTATAACCAAATGCCCAGAAAAGATTTTGTTTGATTATGCTCATTGTCTGTTTGCTCAATTTCAGCGCTTCCCATGCCTTTGAAATGTCTCCCCTTACCAACGTAATATTCGCAGCCTCCATTGCAATCTCAGTAGCCGTGCCAATAGCAAAACTAACATCTGAAGTAGCAAGAGCAGGAGCATCGTTTATACCGTCCCCGATCATACCAACAACCTTGCCACTCTCCTGAATTTTCTTTATCTCGTCACATTTATCCGCAGGTTTAAGATTTGCCTTTACGTCCTTTATGCCCATTTCTTTACCGACTATCCCAGCTACTATACTATTATCACCTGTGAGCATAACAATATCAATGCCCATATCCTTTATCTTCCTTATGGCATTCTTTGACGTTTTCCTGATTACGTCACCTATGCCCAGAACGGCTTCTACCTCGTTGTCAACAGCAAGAAAGGCGACTGTCCTGCCTTTGCGTTCGATCTCCACAGCCTTTTGTCTTAAATTTGATATATCAATATTGCTCTCTTTCATCAATCTCTCACTACCAATCTGGACGATAGATCCGTCATAAGTAGCCTGCACCCCCATACCCGTAATAGCCTTGAAACTCCTTACGTCCTTTAAATCAATGCCCTGTTTCTCGGCATATTGCACTATTGCCTTCCCCATGGGATGTTCAGAATGTTGTTCACAACTCCCTATTATGCGCAAAATGCTTTCCTCTGTATCTTTTGCCTGTTCTTCATTTGTTCCTGCAGACACTTTTCTCCCATTTTCCCTCTTAAAAAAATCCGTAACCGCAGGTCTTCCTTCTGTTATTGTTCCGGTCTTATCTAATACAAGCGTGTCAATCCTGTGTGCAAGTTCCAGGCTTGAAGCATCTTTGATTAGTATTCCTGCTTCCGCCGCCCGCCCGGTACCCACCATAATTGCTGTTGGTGTGGCAAGCCCCAATGCACATGGACATGCTATCACCAAAACTGCAACTGCAGAAATTAGCGCTATACTAAACGGATAGCCAATCAGTATCCATATGCCCAGGGTTAAAAAGGCTATAGAAACAACTATCTGGACAAACATCCCGGAAACCTTATCTGCTAAACGTTGAACAGGGGCCTTTGAACCTTGAGCGTCTTCAACAAGCTTAGCTATTTGAGCCAGCACTGTATTTGCCCCAACTTTCTCCGCTGCCATATAAATAAGACCTGTTGTGTTTACAGTACCACCAAAGGCCTTATCTCCTTCCACCTTATTAAGAGGCATACTCTCTCCCGTAAGCATCGATTCATCAACCGAGGTTTCTCCCTCCGTTACCACCCCGTCAACCGGTATTTTTTCTCCCGGCCTTATTATCAGCTTTTCTCCTACCTGTACATCAATTATGGCAACTTCTTTTTCCGTTCCATCTCTTATAACTCTGGCCATCCCGGGCTGTAAACCCATTAGTTTTTTTATTGCCTCACCTGCCTTGCCCTTTGCCTTTGTCTCAAAAAACCTGCCAAGGAGTATCAGTGTGATTATTATCGAAGCAGACTCAAAATAAAGACCGCCTCCTTTTAGCAAGGCTACCACGCTATAGCCATAAGCAGCGCCCACACCCAATGCAACCAGAGTATCCATCCCTATCGACCAATGCCTAAGTTGTTTAAGTGCATTTTTAAAGAAACCGATGCCCGGCCAGACGATTACGGCAGTAGTTAAAATGAATTGGGAAAGGTCAGAAAATTTAAAATGAATCATAAACATACTTATTATAAAGACAGGTACGCTCAGTACGGCGGCAATAAGAAACCTCTTCAATTCTGACTGTGCAATTCCCTCTTCAGATATAGCCGAACTTTCCTCCTTAACAACACCATATCCCAGCCCTTCAATAATTTTATAGATTTCTTCAGCAGAAATGCGGCCAGTAACTGTGGCTTTTCTTGTTGCAAAATTAACTATTGATTCACTGACACCGTTGGTGTTGCCAATAGCATCCTCTATTCTTTTTGCACACGAGGCACAGGACATCCCCGTTATTTCAACTGTAATATTTTTTTGTTTTAACATGGATAATCCATAATATTGAACACCTAACGTCGCGCTTCAGCGGCGCGGAGCGTCCGACTGCAAGCGCCTTGTTATGCCATTATTTACAATTCCACTTCATTTTCATTGTAATACTTGATCATTGAATAAAGATCTTCAATGTATTTAACAAACTGTCCCATATTTGCTAATAACACACCTTTATCTAGATTTGGTGGCAAATGAGGGTGGCCTGACTCATTTCTGCAAATTCGGCAGAATTGAAATATTTGCTCAATTTTTATTTCAAGATCATTTGACCAGCCCATACCGTGAGGTTTGTTTTTTGAACTTTTGTAAGAGTTCTTGAACGAGTCGAACACTTTTGAAATGAATTTACCTGACACCCTGTTTTTGAACTTATCTCTTAGTTCCTCATTTTTTATTGCATTAGTGTAAGCATCAATTAATAAATAAATTGCTTTTTCTGATGCACCACCAAGCAGAAAAGCACACCCTAAGTTAGAACCAGCCTTTACAGATATAATGGATTCCTTTATAAATCTCACTATTATTGGGTCAATTGTTAGAATTCGCTCTTGCAATGTTTCAGGGAATTTTTCAATTTCAAAAGGAAGCATTTCTCCAATTGCTTCTTCATTTTCAATAGCTTCTTTTGCTTTTTCTAAAGCTTCCTTCAGTTTCGATGCTCCACCTTGTAATTGAATAGTACCTGTAGAATATACTTTAACAGCGCACGTATGCTTCCCATGCTTAACATCAAGCCTATTTGTTGTGCCTTCCATTTTTTCCGAACAAGGCCACTCATTTCTTTCAATGAAAGACTTTATCTGTGAAAAGTTACTTTCCTGTATTTCAGACATTGTAGATTCCTATTTTTTAAAGGCATAACAGTTAAATATACAGCTACTATGATATTGGAAATATACAGACGCCGTATATTTCCAATATCATAGCCATGGTTTATATCACTTTAAAGCAATTTTCAAGTGGAATTTCTATAAAACAACCCAGTAACGATTTCTTAATCTTAACTAATTTATTTCCAGTAACTATCCCACCGCTCATCTACTTTTTTAATTATTTCATCTGACATCACAAGCGACGAAGGATAACCTTTTTTCCACGTAGCATCAATACCCATCTTTCCCCTGAAGACAGGGCTTATGCCAACCAGTTTTTCTTCAGTAAACATGATGTCCCTCTCAGCATCAAATCTGGTAAATATACCCCAGATAGTTTGTTCCTGGTCGTGAATATCAACATCAGGACTTACAGCCGCAATAATCTTAGGTCCGACAAGCTCATTAGATTTTATTAATTTATTAACCACATCCCTCCCGCCATCTTGCACTGTAACCACTAAAAGTGTCTCGCCCAGGAGATTCCAATCTGATATTCGATTATCTATTGTCTTTATCAAGTGATCTAACTCTGATTTCGGATTTCGGATTTCGGATTTCGGATTTTTCTTCCTGTTATCTGCGTTTCCTGATTTTGTAGCATCCATAATCATCTTGCTCCCGAGATTCATTTTATAGCTGGTGAAATCAAGGGTATCCAATGGCACTTTTGGAATCATGATAAAGTCATATGCAGGATCGAAGTTTTCGTGTATTGCCTTCAGGACAGCATTGAAGTCTCGAGGGTTGACGTCTTCTGAAACCGCCACAACACATTTGGTTAATGAAAGCTGGCCTTCACCCATAATTGAAAGGGCTGTCTTCATTGCCTCTTTTTGATAGCGTTCTTCTACGGAAACCACCAGCAGGTTATGAAATCCGGCTTCGTAGTAAGCCCAGAGATCGCAGATTTCCGGATGAATCAGACGAATAAGCGGACCAAGAACCTGTTGAGTTGCATTCCCCAGATACTTATCCTCCATCGGTGGGCGACCCACTACCGTTGCAGGATAGATGGGATTTCTTCTATGTGTAATTTTGTTTATGTGAAAGACGGGGAATTTTGAGGCATTAGAATAATGACCAAAATGGTCGCCAAATGGTCCCTCCATGCGCAACTCTGTCGGATGAACCGTTCCCTCCAGAATAAACTCTGCATCCGCAGGCACCTTGATGGAAACCGTCTTACCTTTCACCATCCTTGTCCTTTTGCCGCGGAGGAAGCCGCTGAACATAACCTCGTCCATCCCTTCCGGTAATGCGGCAATTGTAGCCAGCAGTAAAGCAGGATCGGTTCCCAGTGCCACAGCAATCTCAAATTCCTTACCTGACTTTTTTGCCTGATAGAAATGAAACCCACCACCTTTTTGTATCTGCCAGTGCATGCCGGTTGTTTGACCATCAAATACCTGCATACGATACATTCCCACGTTTCGTTTACCATCATGCGGGTCGTAAGTAAAGACCTGAGGCAGCGTAATAAAAGGCCCTCCATCTTCCGGCCAGCTTGTTATAACCGGAAGCTCATTTAAATTTGAGTGACCTACTACTTCCTGAGAAGTAGGTTTGTACGTCGTCCTTGGAAGTGTACTAAAAATCCGTTTGGTTATTCCGGGGTGTTTGAAAAACACCTTCGGTCCTGGAGGCATGGCCTCTTCCATAAACGTAATCAATTCCTCACCAAGCCGGTCTGGATGTTTTCCCAGTGCAAGTTCAATTCGTTTATCACTGGCAAGGACGTTCATGGCCAAGGGAAATTTAGACCCCTTAACATTTTCAAAAAGCAAGGCAGGCTTTCCTTCTTGTAATGCCCGGATTGAGATTTCGGTAACTTCCAGTCTGGCATCCACTTCGGTCTTGATTCGTACCAGCTCACCGTTTTTATCCAGATATTTGATAAAATCCTGTAGTGAATATATTCTCATAAAGAAAATTTCATCCTGTTGACCAGTTTCTTTGAATTGAAATCATTGAAACATTTTTGCCAAATAAAGCTAATGGAGGCAGTCTATAAGTTGTGCAAATTCTATCATTTAAAAGTCTAACTGTCAAAACTTTCAATTTAAGAGGTTATTATTTTTGGTTCCAAATATAACACAAGTATAATACAAGCATAATAATGGAAATTAACTTGACAAAGGTTTTGACACCACGTAAAAGGACAATAAGTTTCTATAACCAAATAACATATTGATTGTCGTGTAAAATTTGCAGTAAACAAAGTGAATATGAAAAATGATATGAATATTGATGAGACAATTGAGTGGTACCCATATGCCAACAAAACGCCCATACGCAATCTTCATAAGTCAGCCTTAGATGGCAAGAGAGTTTTCCTGAGGGTAAACTACGATATCGTAAGGGATGCTAAAATAATAGATGACAGGCGTATCAGGGCTACGGTCATGGACATTCGCCACATCCTGAAGCAGGGTGCAAGGACGATTGTCATTGCATCCCACAATGGTGGAAGGGAGGACTTCTTCAAGGACAAAAAGACCTCGGTGGGGATTGTATCAGATGGAGAGGGCCATCTAGGCTTCAGTCTGAAACCCGTGGCAAAAAGGCTAATGGAAATCTTAAAAGAGAAAGAACTCCTGCCGGAAGATGGAGAAGTTACTATAACTGATGACTGTATCGGGGAAAAAACTAAATCTATCATTAGCGGGGAGGGTGTCTTTCTGCTGGAAAATGTCATGTTTCGCAGCGGTGAGACCTCAGAGGACGACAATGAGGTTATGGGGTTTGCAAGACAACTTCATAATACTACCAATTGCAATATCTTTGTGAATGCCGACCCTGTAACAGCCCATATGGGGCAGCATGCATCACTCGGCCCTATCACGAGACTTATTTCAGGTCCAAAGGTATCTGGATTTCTGCTTACGCAGGAATTAACGGCGCTTGATAATTTTATGAGGAATCCTCATAAGCCCGTAGTTGCCATCATTGGAGGCGCCAATGTTTCAACCAAGGTTGAAACATTGAAGAACCTTATAGTTTACAAGAAGGTTGATAAACTGATTATCATTGGTGGTATTGCATTTCCATTCCTCAAGGTACAGGGATATGAAGTAGATAACTGCATACTTGAAGAGGACCCCGATTTACACACACAAGCGCTTCGCAATGCGACCATAGTGCTGGAACTGGCAAAAGGATACGGCGTAGATATAATACTTCCCGTCGATCACCTTATGGCAAAACTAACGGGACTTAATCCCGAAAACGTTAAGGTAGATAATATTAAGGGCCGCTTCACCAAGATGAAGGCATACGATATTGGTCCGGGTACTGTTGCCCTTATAAAGAAGAAGATGCTGGATTCAAAAACCATCATCTTCAACGGAATTGCAGGGAGGTATGAAGATGATACGTTTTGCCATGGCACGAATCAGATTTTAGACCTTGTATTTGCCTATGAAGCGGAATCCAAGATTATCCTTGGCCTTCATAGTGTTACTGCAGCACAAAAAAGGCTTGGCACAAAACCCCCTCCTGCAAGGATGTACCTCTCTACAATGGGAGAAACCGGTTTAAAATTTCTTGCCGGTGAGGAGCTGACGGCGCTTAACTATTTAGACGACCTTCCAACAGCCGCTCATCTGAAACACAAAGCTCCCATAAAGGAAAAAGTTAATCTTAATGCTGCAAATGTTGAAGAACTGGAAAAATTCCTGAACATCAAACACAACATAGCTGAGAATATTAAAGACTACAGAGAAGACATTGGAGAATTTGACAGGGTAAGTCAATTATTTTCCGTGCCCGGAATTACCCTTAAGGAATATTCAAACATATGGGAACGTGCCGTTGCCCTCCCAAGTCCCCTTGAAGTGGCAGAAAACCAATTTGCAGTTGTTGCGGATATTCTCAAGCTTCCTTTATTTTTGAAAGAGAAATTACTTGCTCCTGAGCGGATAGAGACATTAAGGCTCTCAGAAGGTAAAGTAATTGCTTATCGGGTACACCATAATTCAGCCCGTGGTCCTGCTAAAGGAGGATTCAGGGAACATCCTGAGGTGACACTCGATGAGGTCAGAGCACTCGCTACATGGATGACATGGAAGTGCGCCCTTGCGGGAATCCCATACGGAGGTTCAAAAGGCGGTATTATAGCAAACCCAAAAAACTTTATTGAGAAAAAGGATGCACTCATAGTCAGGGAATACAGTCGCGAGTTGAAGGACAGAAATGCGATTGGGCCACACCTCGACATCCCTGCGCCAGACGTTAACACAAATGCAAAAAAAATGGCGTGGTTTGTAGATGAATATCTGAAGGCATCAATTGAGAAAAAAGACCAGTCTGACTGGTTAACTGATGATACAGGATTAACAGACAAAATCATTAATGATTTCCATTCGCTTGATAAACTATCTTCTTTTCCTGTGGATACTCCATACCTTGATAAATGCATGACGATACTACAAAAACATCCGGAAATAAAATGTCAGGGACTTGCTGTTGTTACCGGCAAACCGGACGACAAAGGCGGTTCACTCGGCAGGGCCGAATCAACCGGACGTGGAGTATTTATTGCTCTAAAAAAAGCAGCCAAACATAAAAACATAAACCTTAAAGGCGCCACTGCTGCCATACAGGGATTTGGTAATGTAGGCAGGCCGCCTGCAAAATTCCTGCACGATGCAGGCGTAAAAGTAGTAGCGATTACGGATGCCAGTGGAGGCATCTACAACCCCAACGGCCTGAACGTAGATGCCGTTATGGAACACGTGAATACGTCAGGCAAAGGCTTATTGAAGGGATTTGAGGGGGGAAGGGACATCACAAACGAAGGCATCTTCGCTCTCGACGTTGACTTCCTCGTCCTCGCTGCACTTGAAAATGCCATAGACAGGAATGCGTATAACGTAAAGGCCAGGATTATAGTGGAAGGTGCAAATGGACCTGTTACTCCTAAGGGTGACAAAATTGTAACAAGAAAAGGCACCTTTGTAACGCCAGATATCAGTACAAACCTGGGAGGCGTCTTTGTCTCTTATCTGGAATGGGTACAGAATCTCAAGAACGAACGTTGGGATCTGGAAAAGATCAATGACCTGCTTGAAGATAATATCTGTACGATCTTTGATGATATTATCAGGATATCTCAGGAACGAAAGATTGAAATGAGGACGGCGGCTTCTATTATTGCAATAGGACGCGTTGCTGTCGCCGAGTTATCTAAAAAAATTGTTAACATGATAATCCACTCCTCCTCTTTAATAAAGAGGGGAAGGAGGGATTTAGTGTCAGAAGACAAACTCCACGTTATACGTAATTATCTTACTTATCTGGGTAATGATTTGATGAAACGAATACCGCTCGACTACTGGACGCTTGTTGTATTGATATCAAATATGGAAAGTGTAATAACTATCAACAATATCCCCGATGAAAGTATAATAGAAATTGTAAAAGATATATATACGGAAGCAATCCGCCTTTTTGCCTCATTTGTTAAGGTCAAACCGGAAAACGGTGACCTCTTAATGGCAATGTCAGCTTTGCCTGAGAGTGCAAGAAAACAATTGTGATCGGCGTGTTGACTACTATTGATCTTGCTTCATATAAAATCTAAGAATGTCTTTCCATGTTACGATTCCCTCAACATTGTCCTGAGTTGAGACAACCGGAAGGCAAGATATGTTATTCTCCAGCAATAAATTGCTGGCTTCTTCTATGCTGGTTTCTGCATTTACGGTGATGAGTATTCTGCTCATAATCTGATGGGCTTTTCTTTTTAGAATGGCAAAGTCACGTTGCTCCTGAGAAGGTGTGTCTAAAAATGGACTTAGCTCACTTAGGAGATCACGATCAGATATTATGCCAATGAGCTTTTGGCCGTCCACAACCGGGATATGATGAAACTCAAAACTATTAAGAATCTCACGTATTGTCTGAAGAGAGTCGTCCATGTCCACTGTGACAACTCCGCGTGTCATAATCGATGAGACTTTCATTTGTGTTCTCCTTTTTAAGTTGGCGTTGGATTCATTCTACATTAAGCATTTATCGTTTAGTAAGCGCTTAATTTTGTAGAAATATATCATGAAGTCAAGGATTATTTTAAATGGTGATAATATGTGCGCCCTGAAGGAATCGAACCTTCGACCCACTGATTAAGAGTTATATATGGATAGTGTGGTAGTTTTT
>Ga0255058_10001187_pt1 | contig 14813 bp, 8 predicted proteins | sample Cases_109_9_MG_FD_188637 | JGI IMG/M metagenome (GOLD analysis project Ga0255058, IMG submission 188637) | Seawater microbial communities from Amundsen Gulf, Northwest Territories, Canada - Cases_109_9 | ecosystem: Environmental > Aquatic > Marine > Gulf | place: Canada: Northwest Territories... | reverse complement strand
TTCGTTTTATCTGGCCGGTTTCGGTCACTTGTCACTGGGTATGATCCCGGTAACGCTGGGTATCATTGCCAGTGTGACGATGCCGGGACTCGCGGAACCAGAAACCGTGATACCGACGCTTGCCATCGCGCACCTGCATCCGGTTGCCATTGCCATTTTCGTCGGCGCGCTTCTGGCGGCTATTATGAGCAGTGCGGACAGCGCATTACTCGCGGCATCGAGCGTATTTAGCGTAAACATATTGCCTTTCTTCAAGCGGCAGATAACCGACAAACAACGACTACTTGCCACACGAATTGCCATACCGGTGTTCGGTAGCTTTGCCATTTACGTGGCGCTTGAAGTACAGGTTGTATACGACCTGATTCTGGATTCAAACTCAGTCAAACTGGTGTGCGTGACAGTGCCATTTATTGCCGGTGTCTGGTGGAAGCGGGCCAATCGAGCGGGTGTCCTTGCGTCGATGGCGATGGGCTTTCTCACATGGTTAATCGCGATTCTGGTCGCGCCCGAGTTTCCCGGTGATCTGCTTGGACTGCTGGTTGGTCTGATCACCCTATTAATTGTTTCGCCACTTACACAGAAGATCGACCCACCCAGGCCGTTACGCGACGGCAACGGCAAGGAAGTCGAGTTCAAGGATCGTCTTGGATCGCTTCCGATTTTTTCCCGAGTCCGGTAACTCGAACGAACTGAATACTGAAAATCCGCGTGTCGGTGGATGATTGATGCAGGCCATCCCTGGCCTGCACCCTACGGGCGCACTTCGTGCGTCCAAATCTGCTCCCGGCAGATTTGTGACTCGAATCGAATCAGACGGATTCTCGCCGGTGGCGCTGCGTGGTCTTACCCGCCGTCCTCGAAACTGACCAGCACATACCCCTCATCCGTTTGCTCGAGCGCATAGCCCAAACGCCGGGCTTCGCTAAAGAGCAGTTGCACGTCGTTGGACATCGGTAGCAGCTGATGCAATGGCAGAAACCGTCCTATGCCGCCGGTCAGCCTGGTCACGGTGCCCTGGGGGTCGGTGGTAATCAGATAACGGATCGCCTCACGTCGCTGCCACTGGCTGCTGGCGCTACCAAGCACCTGGAAAGCCAGATCCACTTTGCTCGCATCCGTTGCGGTGCGAAATGCGCAATAGGCCAGATCTTCACGATAGCGAAAAGATTGCTCGGTAAACCCTGCTGCGATGGCGATCCTGGTAAACGACTCCGTATCTGGCGCAACCTCGGCCAGGCTCATGAGCAGGGTTTCCAGATCGGTTCTATCCGCGGACAGGGCTGTGGCCTGCAGCAACGCAGTTTCTATCTCTGTCCCAATACCGGGCACCCCGAGCCTGGCGCCGAGATAAATGCCGGCCGAGCGTAGTCTGGGTGAGAGTTTATCTGCCGTGAACTGCGCTACCAGATCGCTCGCAGGTGCATGCCGAATCTGCGCTAAATACACTAGTCCGGCGATCTGCTGCCGCTCGCCTATATCAGGTGTCAATTGCGTGTACGCAAAGGCAATAGAATCATCGGTTGGCGGAATCAATGCCAACGCAAAAAATGCCGGCCGGTAAAAGCCGCCGTCCCCGAAGTTCTCAGCCGCTTCAATGAGCGGCGCATTCGAGTCGCTACTGCCGATCTCGCCCAGCACGCTCATGATCTGAAAACGTTGTCGGTCATCGGTATCCACCGCCAGAAGCGCTTCGCGAAGCTGCGGCAGAGCCGGTTCGCCAACGATGACGAGCCACTGAGCAGCACGACGGCTGCCGTGGGCGGACAAGGCTGCTATGTTCTGCGCAACCCCTTCCGCACTGCTGTTGCGAGCGAGCTCGGCTGCGTACGAAGCCTGCATCTCGCGCATACCTTCTTCCAGCGCCTGCTGCTCACGCGCTTCCCGCTCTATGGCGCGTTCACGTGCGTGTTGCTCCTGAAAAGCGACATATTGCGGCGACTCGTTACCTAACGCTTTGTTCAGTTTGGCCGATGCGGTCGTGTATTCCGTCGCAGGCAGGCTGCCCGCATCATAGAGCGCATCGAGACCATCTCGAACCCGGATCTGCGTGGCAGTTGACGGCATACCCACCAATATCTTCAATAGCACCGCGGTCGCGGTCGCACCAAGGATCTGCTCCGCCTGCGATCCCCCGGTGAGGGCAAACTCGAGTTCGGTCAATAGAAAGTCCACCGATTCTTCGCTCGGATGAGCACCCACCACACCCCAGATCCAGCGGCGTTCGATGGGCGACCCGGCTTCTTCGGCCAGGCCGAGCACCGGATCGATGTCGAGATCCTGCACGAGGACCAATGACTCGAACAACATTGCCAACGCAGAATTGCGGTTAGCCAACGCTTCACCGCTGAAATAGCGCCTGATTTCTGCAATCAGGAGCGCCTGGCTCGAATCGGTATTGAGTTCACCCAGGGACCGATAGATGACCCGCCGCATGGCGAAGTCATGTCGTTGAAGCTGGGTTGTTCCCAGTATCCGTTGGTACGCCGCCACCACAGCATTGCGCTGGTCAGCGCGAGGCATCTCGATCACCAGCCTGCTGATGATGTCCAGTTCGTTCATGGAAAACGGATCGAGAGGATTTTTCGAAATGGCATCGAGTTCACCGACTATGGCGGTATGAGCTTCAACAATGCCGAACGCGGCAAGACCGCGCAGCACAACGGTGCGCAGCATGCCGTATTTGATCTGAAAGCTCTGCACCGGTTCGTTGCGATCAGCTTGCATCAGGAGTGCGATGAAGTAAGCCACAGCCGGCTCGTAGCCCCGCCCGACGAAAAACCGCACGTAATGCTGGTGCAATCCCGGCAATTCACTCTTTTTTATCGGCGAGTCAAAAGGCAACAGGCTCTGAGCATGGGCGAGGACGTCCGCCTCGATATCTGGCAGGTTCGTCGAGGTAATCGCCCGTGCAAAAGCCACGTACTGAACCGCCTCCCGCGGCGTCTCACCGAAGGGCACCTGCCGAAGAGCATCAAGTGTGCCGCGGTTACGATAGGTGTTTTTTCCGAGGAGCGCCACCAGCCGACGACCCATCTCCGGTTCGTTCAGCCGTTCAAACAGGACGCGTTCCAGCTCGGGATCAATGCAGACAGTATCGTCGCGGTTCAAGTAGTTGCTCGAGTAGATATAGACGCCATCGATGTCCGAGCTCCCAAGCAGCAACCGAAACGCTTGCAGATCTCCGGCGAGGCCCAGGCGCATGATGGCAATGTTTCGCGGCTCACCAGCCTCTCTTTTTATCGTGGCCATCAACTCGGCAGTTTCTGCCGCGCCAGCAGGTGCCCTGATGACGTTATCGGATCGCTTGTATCCAATCGCGCGATTCAGCCGATCACTGGCAACGGGACACAATTCGGTACCAGCTGCCATCGCCGGGCGAATCAGGCCTAAGGCAAGTACAGCCAGCAAAAGAGTGCTTCCGAGCAGTTTGCCGATCAGATGTCGATGCAAAACGAGGAACCTCCAGAGGAGATTTAGCTGAAGTCTGCGGAAAGTGACAAGTAGTGGCAACCAAACAGTTAACGGATTTGGGATTGTCGGAAGCGGATAGCGAACCGCCTGCTTCAGCGGGCGGTCGTTTTTCGATAGATCAAAACCGGCATCTGCAGCAAATTGCTTACTTGCCAACCGCTGACACGAATGTGTGAGGATGGGACGTCTGGACGGTTGGCCCGCGGGTATGACGCAGATCAGCCGTGCCCTCATTGGTGCCCAAACCAGGATCACCTACCGTTACCCAAGGTAACCTACGGTGTCAGGAATCTGCCGGTAAACGTCTGATTGGGTTACCTTGGGTCACGAAGGGTTGCGGAATCTGTTCACTGAAGATCCGCGTGTCGGTGGTTCGAAAGCCGTACGGTACGTCCAGGACGTGAGCCACTAAAGATCAATCCGCAATCGCCGGTGAAGTAAGGCCTGCCATGGCGGGCGGATTGCCCCTGACCACCATTCTTTTCAACTACTTGCGTCGCCTCAAGGATTTTCCTTCAAGCCTTTGCGTGCACAGTTCGAACAGGCAAAAAAAGACCCGCTATTGGCGGGTCTTTCTTGACGGAGGGTCTTTCCTCCCGGGATATTTAGTGGCCCTGACTATGAGGAACGGTTACTTCCGTAGTTGCAGTTGCTGAATTTCCGCATGCATCCGTTACCAAATAATCAATCGTGTAGATCCTCCCACTGCCAGACCCGGAACGCTCAGCCCGCAACATGAAGAGGAAATCGTCCACGATGACAATATCATTTACCGTATTGCCATCGCCGTCGCCGTTATCGGACTCGTTCGAGGTAACCGATAACAGCGTAATTGTCGGATCCGTATCGAAGTTGTCGCTGACCGACACCGTGGCGTCAACATCAACATATTGGTGATTCGCAGGCCACAGAACGCTCGGCGTTACAGAGAGTTCGTCGAAAGTGGGCGCAACACGCTCACAGACATCCAACCCGACAATGACAGGATCGTGATCCGAGGAACGATAGGGATCCGGTGCGTAGACCGCCTCCTGATTGGGACCTTTGAAAGACGTGTCAAAGTCGATCAAATCGGCTTCGTCCGAATTAATGTGCCAGTCTGTCACACCTGTCACGTCGTCTGACAAGTCTTCGCTGGACAATGCATAGTCCAGGTAGCCCATTTGACCGCTGAATACGAACGAATAGGCATCCTCGCCACGGAATGCGCGTATCAGATCGTTGTAGCCGCCGGCCACAATCGCATCGATGGGATCTTCCTTGTCATAAGAATTCAAGTCACCAAGGATGAGGACATTCTGGTTGCCGCTGCCGGTTGGGTCGCTCGCCAGCCAGTCAACCAGTGCTTCGGCCGCCATTGTCCGGGTCAAGTTACAGTTACCGGAACCATCGCCTGTATTGGGATCACCGACGTCATTGCAACTGGACCCCTTGGATTTGAAGTGGTTCACCGCGACAGTGAATGTGCCGCCTGTCGAACTGTCCATGAAGGTTTGCGCCAGCGAGGGACGATTCTTGGTATCGATAAATCGAGCGTCGACCGAGGAATCGAGAATCGCGTGAGCGCCAACCAGCGAAACCGAAGCAGGCTTGTAGATCAAGGCAACCTTGATCGCGTCCGCGCCGATCGTGCCGGTAGACAGGTAATCGTAAGTGCCAGCACCGTTGGCCTCGTTAAGGCCCTCGATGAGATCGATAACAGCGTCATCGTTGATGTTGTTCTCGATCTCCAGCAAACCGATCACGTCCGCATCGATCACCGTCAACGCCGCGATAGTCTTGGCTCGCTGACGGGCAAATTCCTCAGCATTGTCTGCGCCGCGGCACTCCAGAATTTGTGACGGTCCACATATGTCGTTAACACCGTCATCGATCGTGGAAAAGTAGTTCAACACATTAAAGGACGCTACCTTCAGACTGCCACCGACTGAATCCGGCTGAGCGGTTCGCGGATTATCGTTGGCGTAATTCGCTCCTTGCGTTGGCTGAACACGATATAGACCGAACGCGAAATGCATCACACCGCTTACGTCCCGCAACGTGTCTCCGCCCCGGAACAGATTCGCCAGGGTAAACTCGAGCCCATTCGGATGAATCGTCGGGTCCGGGTTAGAGACTGTGCGACCGTCATCCAGTGTGATCCTGTCAAGCAGGAAGTCCTGCGCCGCCTGGATCGCATCAGGGCCGGGCTCGAACTCGGCGGTTGGCGTCAGGTGCCGCTCGGAAGTCAACAAGATCTCATTGAACCGATCGAAGTTGAAATATTCTGAAATGACCAGCGGTTGCGGGAACGTAACCCGCATGCCTTCAACGGCTTCAAAGTCATTTACGTCTGTAACAGGCAAAGACGCTACCGTGTTCGCCGGCAGCGGGTTGCCACTACTTTGCACGGACACCCCTGAGAATGACGTTATCTGAGTCATGCCGTTGAATTCGGAAACCGTACCTTCAACACGTACCGCGTCTCCGATAGCGACATTGGTTGCAGATGAACTGCCATCGAAGATGAATATACCTTCGGACGTGGCGGCATCCGCGTCGGCATCCGCATCTTCTTCCTGAACGAAGAAGCCGTTCAGGTCGCCATTGATACCGCTGGCGCCGTCCTGGAAATCGCCGACGACGATACCTTCGATCGCCACCAGGTTGCCAACCTCGGGGCTTGCAGCACCGTTGCCTTGAATCTCATGGATTTTGAGAAATGTCACAATAACCGGGGCTTCACACAAATTATCTTCCCCCGGGGTGGGGGCAAACTGCGCGTAACTGGTTGTATTGCGCGCTCCGCCGGATCCATTCGGACACCGTTGATTCGAGTGGTTATCTTTATCACCGGATTCTCCTTCGTTGACTTGCGGTTGGCCGGCATTAAGCAAAGGAAGCAAGCCCGAATCGTCACTGTCGAAAGTGTCATACACGATTGCATCGATCAGGTTAGTCGTCGTCACCGGCGTGTCAGTCGGAAAATCCGCTGCATCACCAATCAATAGCGCCACTGCGTCCGCGCCGTTTTGAATCAGGTTGGTATCGGGCGAGACATCGAGATCGCAATTGTCCGTAGTGGCTGCGTTGCCACAAAGAACGAAATAGCCCGATCCATTGGTGGACTGACCATCGAGATCGAATGCAAGGTACGATGCGTCGTCACTGCCGTTAAACAGCACCAATACGTGTCCGCTTAGGTCTGTATTGCCAACACCACCGTCATAAAGTTCGACGAATTCGGCAGCATCCGTACTCGTTTGATCCGCATCAACTTCATTAATAAGCAATGCAGGCTCAGCACCCGTGGTGGAATAGGTAGCGATCGGAAAAGGCGCCGCGGCAGATCCGTTGGTGGTCTCGCCGTCCAATGCATTTGGACCGCTAAAGGTCCAGTTTGCCAGGGCGAATGTGCTTCCATCCGGCCCGCTACCACTGACCCGGTACGCCCAACCATCGAGGTATTCCCAGGCTTGCCCGGATCCGTCGACGTTGATATCGCCGAATACATCGATGACGGTTCCGTTTTTGAATAATTCGATCGCGTCATCACCGTTGATGCTCGCGGCGAACGAAGTGTGATCGGGAGCGAATCCGAAAAAGGTGTTAAACGCGACTGCCTCGGATGCGACATAAATGAAATCGCCCGCGGTCGCAGCCCCAGCCGGGAATGTAAACTCCTCGCCATCGGTACCGCCGCCGTTGTTGGCCCCGCCGACTCCGAAAATACTCAAATCTGCTACGTCACTAGCGACGAAAATCTCGACCGCTTTTGGAATGCCGCCGGTCAGAGGGCCGTCGATGACGCCCGTTATTACCAGTTCCTGGGCGGCAACTGAATTGGCCATTGCCATGAGTGCTGTTAAAACAAGAAATGAATTTCGCATGATTACCCCGTGATTTATGGCTGAACAGCCCGCAGATTTATGATCCCATCGAGACGCTTCCCATGACTTATCGGATGAATCGGGGACGCTTGGTTTGCCTGTCTTGAGCTGAATTTTTTCTCGTTTGTTGCTGTGCGCTATTTATACGCCGATTTAACAAAAAAGACCTATTTGTTTAACTTAATATCTGCTGTATAGGAATGCCCGGATTTGGTGCCTGGAGAGATTGGACGGGTAAAAATGAATTGGAAGAGAATGCAGTGCCGCGTCCAGAAGAGTCAGGGTCGCACAAGTTCAGTGGCTGGTGACCCGAAGTGTAGATATTGTGTAAATAAGCGGGGAAAAATATACAAATAGGAATATCAATTCAGAACATTAACGAGCATGTAACGGCTGAAAATTCAATTAGATCAACAGACTTGGATCAACTCCGCCACTGGCCATCATTTTTTCAATGGCTTAACCTGTTCAGGAAGCGTCCGGCAATGCACCAGCTACATTGTCATTTATATGCGCAAGCAAATCTTGTGCAGGTGCTAATTCGTTCGCTGATTCTGCTCGAGGAATACCGGGGTCAAACCGACGATATTCTTTCGCACGATCGTCAGTGCTCAGTTCATGCAAGTGTGTTGCGCTCATCAGACCGAACTGCCCTGCTAAGAAACCTTGGTTCGACCACAATTATTCCGCAGCTTCGTATCGTTTCAAAATTGTAATGTGTTGACTTTGAGAATTATTTTGACTCGACGCCCGGCGGCCTTGGATCGTGAGTCATATTATGGAAAATCGAACGGTATTCAGGCCCGCAGGGTGCGAGCGCCGGTGTATTGCAATGATAGAAGACCAAGAGTAGCTTACGTGAATAATTAAAAGCCGTGAGCATCATTATTGGGTGAGCCCGACGCATAACAAAACATACGACTAAAAACCCATAAGGGGAACAATATGTGGCAGAAAGCTACTCGACTAATTATTAGTGCCGTTTTGTTCGCGATGATCGGAGCGACTACCTACGCGGCGCCGACGGGTCACGGCAACCCCGACCCGAAAGGTCAACTCATCGATCTTCAGGTCCTCGGGATCAACGACTACCACGGCCATCTCGAGGCGAACACGCCCGGCACCATCGACGGTGCCGCCGCCGGTGGCTCCGAGTACCTCTCGGCGAAGCTCAACGAACTCCGCCATGGCCAGAAATTCAGTCTGACCGTCGCCGCCGGCGACCTCATCGGCGGCTCGCCGGCATTCTCCGGACTCTTCCACGATGAACCCTCCGTCGAGTCGCTGAACGCGATGCAGCTCGATATCTCCAGCGTGGGCAACCATGAGTTCGACGAGGGTGTCACCGAACTGCTCCGCATGCAGAACGGCGGTTGTCACCCCGTTGACGGCTGCTACTTCCCCGACGAGCCACACCCCGGTGCCAACTTCCAGTGGCTTGCCGCCAACGTCGTCAACGATGCCGGCGACACACCCCTGCCGCCCTACTGGATCGAGCGGTTTAACAACGTCAAGGTGGGGTTCATCGGCATGACGCTGGAGGCAACTGACACTCTGGTCGCCGCTGCCGGCATACAGGGCTGGGACTTCCTCGACGAGGCCGAGACTGCAAACGCTCTCGTCCCGATCCTCAAGGCCCAGGGGGTCGAGGCCATCGTCGTGCTGTTGCACGAGGGCGGTTCCCAGACGCCTCCCCCGGGCGACGTGGACGCGTGCGTCGGCATCTCCGGGCCGATCGTGGCGATCAACAATGCGCTGGATCCCGCGATCGATGTGATGATCACGGGCCACACGCATCTGCCATACAACTGTATGCTCCCGGATGCCGACGGCGATCCCAGGATCGTGACGAGCGCCTACTCGTTTGGTCGAGTGGTCACGGAGGTCAACCTCGTCCTGGACAAGCGGACCCACGACGTTCGCCGCGATCTCAGCACGGCGACCAATCACACCGTCACCCAGGACCTGACCGCGGATCCGGCGCTCACAGCGATCATAGACAAGTGGCAGCCACTGGTCGACGCGGCCGGCAGCACACCGATCGGGACGATCACGGAGACGATCTTCCGCGGCGGCACCCCGCCTGGATCGGATCGTGGCGTCGAGTCGGCGGCCGGCAACCTCGTCGCCGACGCCCAACAATGGGCGACATCGTTCAACGGTGCGGAGATCGCGTTCATGAACCCTGGTGGGGTGCGTTCCGACCTGACGTTCCCGCAGTCAGGCAATGAGGGTGACGGCGTCGTCACCTTCGGCGAGGCGTTCACGTTCCAACCGTTCGGCAACACCCTCTTGACGTTCCAGATGACCGGCGCCCAGATCGTCTCGGTACTCGAAGAGCAGTGCCAGCCGCCTGGATCGAGCCGCCCGGTTCTGCACCTCGGTGTGTCGGACGGCTTTACCTACGACCTCGCCCAGACCACGGTGGCGGGTGAATGCACATCGGTTACCGTGAGCAATGTGCAGCTGAACGGCGTGCCCCTCAACCCGTCTGGAGCCTACATCGTCACGGTGAACAGCTTCCTCGCCGACGGTGGGGACAACTTCAGCACGTTCGCGACGATCGATCCATCGACGCGACTTGATGGCGGCAACGACCTCCAGGCCCTCGTGAACTACCTCGGCACGTTCAGCCCGGTCGCCCCGCCGAGCACCGACCGCGTCAACGAAAACTGAGCGGAGTGCATGGACAATGCTGGACCCGGCCCTGCCAAGGTCGGGTCCAGCGGGAACGAGGACGCCTCGAGGCAAAAAAAAGAATCGGTTCCGAATTGGTCGAAACATCCAGGGAAGGCAAGCGCGACTTCTTCAAGAAGTTGACCGCTCGCGCCAAATCTATTCACTGAAAATCCGCGTGTCGGTGGTTGATTGATGCAGGCCATCCCTGGCCTGCACCCTACGGGCGCACTTCGTGCGTCCAAATTTGCTCCTGGCAGATTTGTGATTCGGATCGGCCGACGCCGATCCTCAGCCTTCGGGCAGCTGCGCTGTCCTGATTCGCTTCGCGAATCGGTCCGCCGCTGCCACCAATTCATAATTTTCCCGTTACTTCATGTCGAAGCGAAACAAATCCTCCGAGTCTGACCTATCCTCCGTTATTTGATTCGCTGAATCTAAGATACATTTAAGTTTATATTCAGGTACTTTGACTCTCAAGAAATGGCAGTCAGACAGATAATCATCATTCGGTAACTTCGTTTTTCCTTACATTCACTGTTGATTCTCCCAAGAGAAAACTCAGGCCCTTGTCTTCACAGCTTGCGATGATGAATATATTCTCATCGGTAACAGCCAGATTGTTATCTTCCAGAATCTTTGTTGCCTTTGGTATGCCAGGCTCGGGAAGTTCCAGGGGATCACCGGTAAAGACCGGTTTCTTCCGCTGCTTCTCTGCCAATTTAACGATCTCAGGATCTGCAGGTACCGGTGTTTGGCCAAAATATCCCAATACCATATCGCCATAGTCCGGCGTAATACGCTTCCAGAGTCCCAAAGTTGCATTTATATAGGCCTGTTGAAAATAGAATTGAGAAACAGGTGTCACAGATGTTCCAAACCCGCCGCGACGGATAACTTCTGGCATCTCTTTTAGTACCTTGGGAAAAAGGTGCAACGTATTAATGTCTCTCATCATCAGCGTATTGGCTGTCAAGGCGCCACCTGGCATAGGGGCAATAGCCACTATCGGTGAAATCTGTTTGGCTTCTGGTGGTACGTAGTAATCCTGCATACAGTCTTCAAACACTTCTGAGGCTATCAGGACCTTTTCGTAATCCAGATCCAGTATGTAATCCGTACCTTTGAGTGCATGCCACATACTGATGATGTCCGGTTGTGATGTAGCTCCGGATACCGGACTCTTTGCCAAATCAACGCCATCCGCTCCGGCTTCAATGGCAGCCAGGTATTGCGATATTCCACAACCCACTGTGTCATGGGTGTGGACCCGAATGCGGGTATCGGCTGGAAGCATTTTCCTTGCGCCTTTAATGGTTTCGTAAACCTTTCTCGGGTTGGCCGTACCCGTCGCATCTTTAAAACAAATGGAGTCGAAGGGAATATCCTTGTCCAGGATGTGTTTTAACCGGTCAAGATAGAATTCTGCCGTATGGGCACCTTCACAACCTGGTGGCAGATCCATTACGGTTACAACCACCTCATGCTTCAGACCATGATGACTGATTCTTTCTGCTGAATACTGCAGATTACGAACGTCGTTTAATGCATCAAAATTACGTATGGTTGTCATACCATGTTTCTTAAACATCTTGGCATGGAGATCGATAATGTCTCGCGGCTGCTGACTAAGGGCAACGACGTTGATGCCACGGGATAAAGTTTGCAAATTTGCATCCGGCCCTGCTTTTTCACGAAATGCATCCATCATATGGAAGGCTGATTCATTACAATAAAAAAACAGGCTCTGGAACCGGGCACCGCCACCAGCTTCAAAATGGGTGATCCCCGCCTCAACGCTGGCCTCGACAGCAGGTAAAAAATCTTCCATAAGCACTCTCGCACCATAAACGGATTGAATTCCATCTCTGAAAGATGTGTCCATTACCTTAATGATCTTTTTCAACGCTACTTTTCCTGTCCTTGTTACATGTTTAGCGACATACTAAGCTTTAAATTAGTAGTTATGAAGGATAGGAAATTCTATCCCGTTTGCGAGGATCAGTGTGTCGAGATTGGTCCGCGAATGCTCGCGTCGGTGTTGAACGGAGGGGGTAATCCGGGCAGCGGAGGGTGTATTCCGGTCACATGGTTTACACCTTATACCGGAGACATGGTTAACACTTTCTCCGGCATCACCGTCATAGGGTGACGACATGCCGGTAAGGAGCTAACGCGGCCGCGCGCCTCGCAAGCCCATCATCATGGCATCCAGCAGATCCAGCGGAATGCTAAACCGAATTTTCCGAATCAGTGCGGCGCGGATTCTGCGTTTGGAGGCCGCGTGCGCTGGCGGGTCGAGCGCTTTAAATTCGTCCGCGCAGGCCTCGGCGCAAGGTATCAGATCGACGGGATCGACCAGCTCGTCGAAGAACCCGGCGTCTAACGCGGAATTGACGTCGAAGTACTCTGACAGCGTTACCGCGCGCTGGAAGGCAGCCGGGTTGAGCCTATGGCGCAACATGGCCGCGGCAACGCGCGGCATGGTCAGGCCGATGGCCACTTCGTTGGCCGCAATCTTGAAATCGCCGCGGCTGCCGATCACATAGTCCGCTGACAGCATCAGAAAGACGCCCATTGCCAGTGCGTGACCGTTGCAGGCGGCGATAACCGGATAGGGATAGGCCATAACACGGGCGGTCAAGGCGTAGCCGGCCCGCAGCATGCGCAGCGCATTAATTCCTCCGCGCTTCATCACGTGGAGATCGAAGCCCGCCGAGAAGACGGATTCCCGACCGGTCATGATCACGAGTGCACGATCGGATTCGGCCCGATCGAGCGCTTGATAGATCTCGCGACAGACTTGCGGCGATAGCGCGTTGCGCTTACCGTCGTCGATGCGAATGGTGGCAACCTGGTCCTGCAAGTTGTACTGGACAGATGCGATCGTCATAAGTCTTGGCCTCAGCGGTGAGTTTGCTCGCGGTTACCACCTCATAAACCTCGGCTCGCCCCTGCCCACCATTCTAACTTTAACGACGCCCGATATGCTGCGCGCTGATGTCCGAGATAGAGGGCGTGCCCATCTGGCCCATTACCATTTTGAGTTCTGCATCTAGCATTTCCAAAACTGTTTCGACGCCCGCCTGGCCGAATGCAGCAAGCCCCCAGATGTATGCGCGCCCAATACAGACGGCGTCGGCTCCCATGGCGAGCGCCTTGAAAATATCGGTGCCACGTCGAAAACCGCTGTCGACCAACACCGGGAGTTTACCGTCAACAGCTGAAACGACTTCGGGCAGGCACTCGAGCGAACCCCAACCACTAGCTTCCGCTCGGCCACCGTGGTTCGACACATAGACGGCATCCGCTCCTTGCTGCACGCAGCTCGAGGCGTCTTCGGCGGTAACGATCCCCTTGACTACAATTTTCATTTTCGTCGTATCTCTCAGGCGACTCAGGTAGTCCCAGGTCATGCCCGACGTGTTGAGCTTAGCGGTAGTTGCATCCGTGCCGACGTACATCGGTTTGCGAGCAAGCCAGTCATCAGGGCCCGCACCATGACATACACTACAATCGCGTTGATCAGCGCGTATGTATTGACCGAGCAGCACACGATTACTGTCAGAATTCAGATCAACCGTCAGCACGATAACCTTCGCGCCGGCATTCTCGGCACGCTGAATCATTGTTCTGGCTACTGACCAGTCACTGGTCGGATAGAGTTGAAACCAAACCGGTTCTCCTCGTGCCGCGATGACGTTCTCAATAGAATGGCTGGAGACATTGGACAAAATCTGAAGGTGGCCATGCGAACGAGCGGCTCTTGCAGAAGCCAGTTCACCCTCTGCGTGAAATGCTTTTTGACTGCCAACGGGCGCAAGAACAATGGGGGAGTTCATTGAAATTCCCAAAAGCTGCGTTCGCGTGTCAACCTGCCGCGTATCTTCCATCCGCATAGCGCGCAGGTAGATTTGCTCGAACGCTTTTCGATTTGCTCGAAGCGTCTCGTTGCCGTCCGTGCCGGTCGCAAGATACCCATAGTGTGAAGTCGGTAGTACGTGCTTGGCGACGTTTCGAAAGTCGAACACGTCCAAAGCGTCCTCAGGAGACTCAATAAGATATTCTCCCAACGACGATTCGTGGTTCAACTCTTCCCCGGCGAACAGTCGACCGGCACCCGCCACCGAAAGGAGCGGGCTGGCGGCGAGGAATTGGAGAAACTTTCTACGGACCATCGTTTTCATAGCGCTCCCGCGTATGGCTGCTTGCAAGAAGCATAGCCAGATTTCAGTCTTGTGCCCACTTTTGTGCCCAATACAGGGTCGCCTGCCATCACGTGGCCTTTACTTTTCTAAGTCAACTTCCAGTTCTTTGTTGGGGCAGCGTTCGCGCGAGCCGAATTGTTAAAGATCAATCCGCACCGACCGGGATCAACACCCCCGGTTGCGGGGCACATTCCGCACACCCTGCGCTTGCCTTTCTGGTAAATTCCCGCAACTGAATGGCTGTCGGCCACCGATTAACAATTTCTGCCAAGGAGCGAATGCATTGACCGCAACCCCTGATCCCCTGACTCGACTGCTTTTCCGCACCTGCGCGGGCGCGATTCTGCTGGGCCAGATAACCGTCGGCACAGCCCAGGAAGTACCGATTATCCACCCCGGCGCGCCGGGTGAGTCGGCGCGCGAGCTCAGCGCCGAGGAGGCGATCGATATCGCCGTCACAAGCTACTCGCCGGACGACGTGCAGTTCATGCAGGACATGATCCCGCACCATCATCAGGCCATCGAGATGGCCGCCCTGGTGGCCGACCGTACGAACCGGCCGGAGCTGGTCGACGTGGCCGGGCGC
>Ga0255058_10001186_pt1 | contig 14814 bp, 14 predicted proteins | sample Cases_109_9_MG_FD_188637 | JGI IMG/M metagenome (GOLD analysis project Ga0255058, IMG submission 188637) | Seawater microbial communities from Amundsen Gulf, Northwest Territories, Canada - Cases_109_9 | ecosystem: Environmental > Aquatic > Marine > Gulf | place: Canada: Northwest Territories... | reverse complement strand
GGTCGCTCAACCTGACGCTGCTCCCGCTCAACGCCGCGGGCGACGCTCCCGCGGGACCGGAGAGGATCCTCAGCAAGGGCCAGGTCATCGATCGCTACCCCGCGTTCTCGCCCGACGGGCGCCGCATCGCGTTCTCCAGCGATCGCCTCGGACCGATGGAGATCTGGATCTTCGACCTGGACACCGAAAAACAGAAGCCCCTGCGTCTACCCGGCGAGGATCTGGGAGCGAATCTGGTCTACTGGTCGCCCGACAGCAGGAACGTCGCGATCACGCGCTCGGTCGGGGGCGGGCTGCAGTCGGTGTGGCTCGCGGCGGCCGACGGCAGCCAGGCGGAGGAGTTGGTGCCCCCGACGCGGGCTCTGCTCGGCGGTCCGTTCTCTCCCGACGGAAAGTCGGTGCTGTATTCGGCGAGGGTCGACGAGAACACGCAGCTGTTCGCAGTGGACCTGGCCACGAGACAGGCGCGCCAGCTGACCTCGTCCCCCTGGGACACGCTGGGCGCAGACTGGTCGCCGGACGGTCGATCGGTCGCCGTGGTCTCGAACCAGGGAGGCGCCGTTCAGGTCTGGCGCATGCCCGCCTCGGGTGGCGAAACGGAGCCGCTAACGTCGGGCGACGAGCGGGTGCGTCACGCCTTCTACTCACCGGACGGTCGCTGGGTCTACTTCCAGCCCAGCCACCGGAACATCTGGCGCGTGCCCGCGACTGGCGGTGAAGTTCAGCAGATCACGAAGTTTCCGGAGTCGGGCCTGTTCATGGAAGAGCCCGCGTTGTCGGCCGACGGACGAAACCTGGTCTACTGCCGCAGCAACGGCGGCTCCTCGCTGTGGTTCTTCGACATCGGCGAGCGTTAGAAGCCAGCATGGGCTCGGAAGGCGAGACGTCAGACCGGTCCTCACGTTGCACGGCCCAGCCGACGTTCAAAGCCTGATGCGGGCGCGACGGGAGAACGGTCATGATGCAAGCCGTACGCGACCTCGGCCTCGAGCGGATGAGCCATCGTGATGAACGGACCGTAGAAACGGCCCAGCTCTGGGTCAGCAACTAGAGCACGGTGTACGGCACGCCCCGGTCCTCGATCTCCGAGTAGGCCACCGCTGCTATCAGGAAAAAGGCGCTGGCCCACGTGAGTGGTGTGTTCACGTTGGGTTTCCCGTCCACGTACAACTCCGGGATGCAGCCCAGCGCCATCCCCGGCACCGGGACGGCCGAGCTTCGCACCCTTTCAAGGTAGAAGCGCGCCTTCTCCTTCAACTCCGCGTGGTCTTCGTCGCGCTGAAAGCACCGCTTGGCCAGCTTGGAATAGACGATGGCCAGCCAGGCTAGCCCCAGGGGCCACTCAGCCTCGGAGCCCTCGTTCGAGAAGGGAAACCTCTTGCGATCCTCGTCCCCGTAGGTCACGAGATCGAGGCCGGTACGAGAGTCCGGCGTCGTGCTCCGGCGATCGTCGGCCGCGTTGTAGTACGCGTCACCGCGGTAGCGAATGACCCCTCGATCCCGGACCAACTGTTCTTCCACACGGCCGAGCACCGTGGCGGTCTGCGCGTCGTCGAGGATGCCGTAGGGCCAGATCAGGCTCAACTGGGCCAGGTCGCACTCACGTCCTTCCGACTCGTCGGGAAGCAATTCGTCCAGCGCCTTGCGCCCCTTCCGCAACTGAGCTTCGTTGAAGTACAGATCCTCGTCGTCCAGATTGCTCAGGCCCTGCAGCCCGGCCAGCACGGCTCCGGTCGAAGAGGAGTTCCGCTTGGGGCCTTCTTCCCACATGCCGAAATCGGGACAGCTCCACCATTCCAGTGTTTCCAGGTATCGCGTGATCTGATTCAGCAGGTGCTTGTCCTCGTACTTTCGGCCGTGGCGATAAACGTCGATGCCCTTGGCCGGCAGGTGGGCCACGAGGTACAGAAACAGCCCGATCATGTCCAGCTGGTTGTGGCCCCACTCGTCCTTGAACTCGTCGAAGTGCCTGGGGTTGTAGCGCGAGTGCAGGAACTGATAATTCTCGTCGGGCCTGCGGCGAATGCCGTCCCGGATCTTCGCCCAGTGCTTGTGAAAGATGCTGAAGGGCGCTCGGATCAAGCCGTGGGTCAGGTCGCCCAGGCCCATGTACAGGGTGCCCGAAAGCACGTAGAGCCCATCCCGCACCCAGTGGGCCTTGTAATGCCCGTTTGGCGACGCGAGCACGGCACCGTTCGGCGAAATCATCGCCTGGAGGAGCTCGAGTTGGTTCTCGATCAGCGGCTGAAGGTCGACGTCCTGGCCGGCCATGCTCAGCTCCTCGACATCTCGGCCACGTACTGGCCCGCGGAACCGGCGTCGACGACGAGGTGAGTGGCGATCTTCTGGGTCAGTATGGGGCAGAGCAGCCCGCCCTTCAGCGCGCCGCAGATCCCGCATGGGGCCAGAGTTACCAGTACCTGCTTGCCGGCTCTGACGAACTTGATGAGCTCCTGCAACTCGACCAGCGTGAAGGCGCGACGCTCGACCTCGGATTCGATCGGCCCTTGCCGCGAAATCGGCCGCCAGAGCAAATCTCCCACAACCCCCGCCCTCTCGAGGGTAGCCTGGTCCTCTTCCCCCAAGCGCTTTTGCAGGACGCTGCACTTGTGCCAACTCGTCCCGGCGGTGACGAAGATGTCGATGTCCTGGACGGACTGGAACGCATCCTGGATGTCCTCGAGCGTCTTCAGCTTCTCGAACGTGTCCGGGCTGACGATCGCCGGAGCGCTGAGACCGGTGAAGCGAATCTCGGTCGGGAAGAGAATGTTGTCGAACAGGCCGACGAACGCGTTCGGGTTCGTGGACGGATCGTCGGGGTCAAAGCCTGCCGCCAGCGCGTGAAAGTGGACGGTCCGGGGCATCCCCCCGGACACGTGCACCATTTCGCCAGGCAGCGTCCGCATCAGGGCGCGCATGGTGTGCCCCCCGGACACGCCGACGTGAACGGTGTCCTTGTGGCCGTCGAAGGAGCGAAGCATCCGCATCAGCATGCGCGCGGCTCCGTGCGCAATAACTCCGACCTCCATGGTCTCGATGACCTGGATGTCTCCTAGGGTCGGACACAGCTCCTCGATCTGCTGGCGCAGCTTGTCGTGACGGGGAGGGCGGAACACCAGCCAGCCCTCTTCCGCCGCCCAGCGGACGACCCAGCCGGGGTCTTCACGTTTCATCTCGACACGGAACTTCTTCTTCACCTCGGGGATGATCATCTTGGGGTGCACGCCCTCGACGTGGCGCTGACAGACCAGCGAGACGAGCGGGAAGTTGTCCACCATCCTCTGCAACCGGCGCAGCCGATGGATGCCGAACGAGCTGGTCCGTTTCGGTGGTTCTCCAGCGATCTGCCCCGGCCTATTCGTGGTCGTTTTGCGACTCTTCTTACGCGGTTCCACCTCCATCGCACGTCCTCCTGTGATTGCTCGAGCAGTTGGTCCAATCAGCGGGATCAATTCGCCGTCGAATCTGCAAATCGTCTCTTCACGTACAAATTGCTGATTTATTACGTGACCCGTGACCCCGGAGTTCAAAGGACTCGATCGAGGCCGCGACTTGCTTCTCGAAGAGATGAACAGATTCTGTAAACTGTTGATATTTCATGTGTTATGAGTTGCTCTGGGATTCTGTCCGGTGGTATGATCTCGTTCACCAAAGCGCCGCGAGACGGCACGGAGATCCGGCTCCCGAGAACGCTCTAGATCAGAATATTCGAACTGTCGTATTCAGGCAAGCAGATTTATTCAAGATCTAGCCCCGTCTCTGAAAAGGGCCCGCGGTGCAAAAAAACACAGACACAGAGCTGCATCTCGTCATCGATGACCTCCTGCAGGAAAACGCCGGAACGGTACGATCGAGCATCTCGACGCCGGTGCTCGAGACGGTGCGGGTTCCGATCGGCGTCTCCTACCTTCGTTCCGGTGCACCGGCGAAGGAGCTGATCACCGCGACGCCATCGGACGGTTGCCCGGCAATCGAGCCCCTGCCCCGCGGCCCGCAGCCGCGGTTGCTCCTGCTGGCCGGGCGCGGCGTGCCGGCGCCGACGGTCAACGGTCGCAGCGCCCCGCGTGTCTGCTTGCTGCGGGTCGGTGACCAGGTCCTGCTCGACGACGGCCGGCTCCTGCACGTCACCGCTTTCCACTCGCCGCAGATCGGGCCACACGCCGAGCAGTCCGCCGGGCCTCTGTGCCCGATCTGCCGTGCACCTTTCGGGCCGGGCCGGCGGGTGTTCACCTGTCCGTGCGGCTCGAAGATGCACTACGACGACCCGGCGGACATACCGCGGGACGAATGCCTCCTCTGCGCGACCTTCGCCGATGCGTGCGGGAAGTGCCACCGTCCGATCCACCTCAGCGGAGGCTTCCAGTATGTCCCTGATTGCAACTGAACACCCACGCGGCTTCCAGGAGATCCTGAGCGATCCGGAGGCGTCACGGTCTCAGAGCCCGTCGCCTCGCGCGCGAATGCCGAGCTTCCTCTCGCTGCCCGACTCGGTGGACGCCACGTCGATTCTGTCGCGGTTGCGCGTGGCCTTCCTCGGGGTTGGTGCGGTCGGCCGGAACGCCTGCGTCCATCTGGCCCGTCTCGGTGTCAAGGCGCTGTGGATCTGCGATCGCAGCCAGTACAAGGCCGAGTCCCAGCTCACTCAGCCGATCGATCCCGACGAGATCGGACTGCCCAAGGCCACGGCGGTCGGGAGCCTCGCGAAGCGCCTCTCGCCCACGACCCGCGTCTACGTCTACGACGGCGCGTTTGAGTCCCTCGGAGCGATGGCGTTCGCGGATGCGGACATCGTCCTATTGGCGACGGACAACATTCGGGCCGAGCTCGAGTGTGGCCAGCACTGTCTCCATCTCGGCGTGCCGCTGGTTCAGGCCAGCGTGCACGGCGGAACGCTGACGGCCCAGATCCGCTTCCGCGGCCACGCCGCCTCGGGTAGCTGCTGCACTTCGTGCGGCCTGACCCGGCAGGAAAAGATCGCGCTGACGAGTGAGGTGCGCTTCAGCTGCGACGGCTCGACAGCCCGGACTACGACGAGGCCGACCCAGAGCACCAGTCACCTGTGCGCGATCGCCGGCGACATGGCCGTCAACCAGGTCCTGCGGTACGCGCTCGGCCTCGGGAAAAGCGTGGTGGATCAAGAGGTTGAATGGAACGGCTTCTCCCTGCAGACCCGCATCACGCGACTGGAGCGCAAACCGCAGTGCACCGCGGACCACACCGTCTGGAGGAGGTGCTATACGGAGGGGCCGGTGGCCGACTGCACCCTGCGTGATGTGGCCCGCGCGGCGGGCATGCACGACGACGGCCGGCTCGAGCGGGCCGCCTTCCGCGTCGGCGAGACCTGCTACGTGCAACGCGGAGAGTGTCGAGAGTGGCACGGCCAGGCTGTGGAGCGATTCATCGGGATCGGAGAATCCGCAGGCAGCTGCTCACGGTGCGGAGACACGTTGCAACCCGGGCCGTTCTTCACACACCACACCGCGCCCAGCCAGCTGATCGTAACCCAGCTCGACCGTCCGATCCGCGAGCTTTGTACAGAACCCCCCGACTGGGTGCTGGTGAGCGTGAACGGCGAAGCCGTGCTGTTTCGAACCGCCTCCGCGCGGGGGCCGATGAAAAGGAGGCCGGGGAGATGTTCATTAGGAACCTGAGCTCAAGCGATCCGCAGCCGCCGGGCGACGGACTGTCCGGACTCGAAGGGGTTCCCCTTCCATTCGTGTTGGAACGGCACCTCGAGGCTGCGGTCGCAGGCGCGGGCGGTTCGCCCGAGTGGCGCCATAGAAAAAGCGCCGAGGCCCATGACATCCTGGCCCTGAGCCGGCTCGCTCCCAACCGGATCCGGGTCGATCAGCTCGACCTGTCCGAGAATCTTCGGGTCGTGATCAACATGCGCGCGCCGGTGCCGACGCGGCGGCACGGTTCGGACGAGTTGGTGATCGCCACCGAAGTCTTGTTCGGGTTGCAGTATCGCCGCGAGGCGTTGCTCACGCCCCAACCCGGTGCGTCCTTTGTTCAGATCCTGGCGCCGAGCGGGATCTTCTTACCCCAGGTGCCCGCCAACCCGCCGAGCTGTCTCTGCCTGGCGCCGGTGCTCCCTCCGGGAATCCGCTGCAAGGAATTGCTTCTGTTGACCTATTACGCGCTGACGATGCAGACATTTCAGATCGACGTCGGAGATCCCCACGGCGTGTTCAACGGCGAGGCCGCGAGTTGGTGGCAGGAGAACGCGAAGCGGATCCCGCTGACACGTGAACCGTTCCTCCAGCGTCGATCGGCGCCGAAAGAGGACGGATCATGACCTCTGTCGCAAGCACAGCCACGGTCCCGCCCTGGGACGCCCCTCTACAGGCGCTGGGCCTGCGGCCCCTCGACGATGATGTTGCCTACCGTAACGGCATGATCGGCTTCCGCGTCCACTCGGGCTGGGGGACGTTCGAGGCGAACGGGAAGCCGCGGAGCCGCGACCCGCTACGCGGCCAACTCGGTCGCCCGGGACTATGGAAGCTCGTCACAAACCGACGAAACGGAAGATTGCGTAGGGTCTTCGATCTGCCGCCTTCGATCCTTCCTCGAGACGCCTCTATTGCCGACCGCTTTGAAGCGGTGGCGGACTGGGTCCTGGCCACCTCCGGCGGCAAGGCCGACTCGTGCTGGTCCCCACCGGCCGAGGAAGAGCTGGAGCGCTGGCTTCCCCCCAATGCGCTGACGTTGCAAGTCGGGGAGACCGCGCGGCAGGGGGACATGATCTGCGACACGGGTCGTTTGACTTTCGACTTTCCCGTCGTCACGAAGATCCCGCGGGATCTGCCGGCTCTTCGTCGCGAGTGGCTGCGGGAGCTGCTGGCCGACACTCAGGACCGCTGGCGCATGGTGCGCATCGGACTTGCCGGCCGTTCGGAGGTGCATGCGCAGGTCGATCTCAGCGGCGCCCCTCACGAGGTGCTGGAAGAGTTGGTACCCATCGGCGTCGACACCCTGCGCCTCGTCGTTTCTCTCGTTGTCGAACCCGCGGACTTCCTGGTCCATGGTGCGGATGGTTGCCGCGCACTGGAGGTCTCGCCCAACCCAAGGAGTCAGATATGACCGCTCTTGCCCAGACCCTTCGCTTCACGGCCACGGATGTGACCGGCACCCATACGGTCGAGGCGACCGAGGTGCAGCGAGCCTTGCCGGCCGGCGCCGTGGCGCGCTCGATCGCCAGCAAGATGGCGCTGCCGGACGACGTCCCGTGGGCGCTGCGCTCGGACCGGACGTCCGTGTTTCTCGACGACGACGTCGCGATCGGCGACCAGATCGAGACCGACACCCCGATCACGATATTCCCGCGGACTCACCTCGGCGGTCGAACGCGAGCCGAAGTCTGACGTGGCCGAGCATTGGACGGTCAGCCTCGCGTTGCGCCTGGACAAGAACGGACCTGTGGTTCTCCGCGAACCGGTGACCGAGGCCGATCTGGTCGATCCGTTGAGCGAGTGCTGGCTCCACAGTGTTTTGCGCCGGGGACACCCGGACGTCGAGCTGGAGGCCCTGCGGCCGAACGTGGTCCCGCTCTTCTCGGAGGGCGGGACCACGTGTGTGGGCTACACGCTCGAGGTCGTCGACTCGAACGGCACCAGAGCAAGGCACGACTTCACCATGCGCAGTCTCGAGGGGGCGGCTTCCCGAGGGGCACAGCGGCTGATCTCCCGCGGCGACATGCGCCAGGGCGACGTCTATTACTTCGAGATCAAGGCCGACCGCGGCCCCGGGATCTCCGTTCCCGCCGCAAGCGACGCCACGCCCCTCGCGGGCCACGCGAGCACGAAACCGATCGATCCCCTGACGGTTCCGATCGGGCCGCTGCTCGAGCAGAGCCGTACCGTTGGTCCGCAGGACGAGGACGTCATCAAGGTGTTCTATACGGAGGAGGCACTGGCGCGAGCCGAGAGCCTCTCGCGTAGGGGAGCCGAATCGGATCCTGCTGTCGAGACCGGTGCGGTGCTGCTTGGGTCGCTTGCGTCGTGTCCGAGCAGCGGCGACCTCTTCCTTCTCGTACTCGACGCACTCGAAGCGTCCGATGCCGACGAGCAACAGTTTTCTCTCTTCTATTCGAGCAACACATGGGGCCGCATCCAGGCCGTCATGAAGGCCATGCAATCCCAGCCCGCCACGCGCACTTTTCGCATCGTCGGCCAGTGTCATGGTCATCCATTCATCCCCGGCGGGGGCGCACCGCCCTGCGAGGTCTGCCCTCGGTTGCCGGTCTGCGGTCGATCGTCGGTCTTCGTCAGTACCGACGACATCGATTGGAGCCGCGCCGTCTTCCGGCGCCAGCCCTGGCACCTCAGCCACATCTTCGGGTTGAACGCCAGGCGAGAGAACGTGCAGGGCTTGTTCGGACTACGTGACGGGCGCCTGCTCGAGCGCGGGTTCCACGTCATTCGGGATTTCCAGGTGGAGGGGACTTGAAGATGGCCAGCAATAGGTCCGTGAATCGGACGATCCGCATGCTCACCAACGAGAAGACTCCGGTGGAGCATCGCGTGCTCATGCTCCGGCAGGTGTGTATCGAGGGGGACGAATCGAACATCAAGATGCTCGAATCGCTTCTTTCGGCCGCTGCAGCGGGCAGCGGGCCAGCGATCCACGAGCAACAGATCGCGGAGATGAACGAGAAGCTCGAGTTGCTCGAGCAAGGGCCACTGAGGATGGCCACGTTTCAGCGCCTGATAATGGACCGGCCCCTGGGTCCCCGGGCGGGCGTCGTGCTCGAAGACGGCAGCTCGGCGTTCGTGATGGTGCCTGACGAAGAGCTCGCCAAATCGTTGCGACGTGGCGACACGGTGTTCATCGATGCAGAGGGCAAGGCGGTGCTGTTCCGCGATCCGGCCGGCCCGGAGACCGGCGACCTGGCGCGCTACGAACGGCGCATCGATGCCGGACGAGTCGAGCTGACGCTTCGCAACCAGGAACGATCGCTGTTCTCGACGTCGGCCGGGCTGGCCGACCGGCTCGACTCGGGCGAGGTCGAGCCGGGACGGATGTTGATCGTCTGCACTCGCCGCCGGATGGCCTTCGACGTCATGCCCGTCGAGGAAGGGCTCGAGCATTACGTTTATCTTGCGCGGGAACCCGTGCCCGAGCTGAGCCTGGCAGATATCGGGGCGCCACCTGCCTACGTCCGCGAGCTGATCGATCTCGTGCGGCTGGAAATGACCCAGCCGCAGCTGCGGCGCCGATACAAGCTGTACAGCAGCGTCATGAAGCTGCTCGTCGGGCCGACCGGGACCGGCAAGTCGTACTCGATCTACGCCCTGTGGCACGAGCTGTACCAGACCATGTCCGCGGTGACCGGCATCCCCGTCGGCGAGCTTCCGCCACGCGTGATCCGGTTGCGTATGCCGGAAGTGCTGAGTCAATGGCTTGGCGAGTCGGACAAAAATCTCGACCGCTTTTTCCAGGAGGTCGAGCAGCTTGCCGGGGATCCGTTCGTCGCTGCCGACGGTCAAACCTGCACGCTGCCAGTGCTCTGTATTCTCGAGGAGATTGACGGCCTGGCCCACTCACGCGGTCGCGAACCGATCTACGACCGCATCCTGACGACCGCACTGCAGCGACTCGATACCACGCGGCCGGAGCTGCGCCGGAAGCTGGTCCTGTTCGTGGCCACGACGAATGTGCCCCAGCAGGTCGACGCGGCGTTCCTGCGCCGCGTGGGCGGCACGGTCGAACGGTTCGGGCGTCTGAGCCGGCGCGAGTTCGTCGCGGTGCTGGACAAGCAGCTCGCCGATCGGCCGGTGGCGAAGACGAACGGCGAGGGCTCACAAGCAGCACGGAACAAGCTGATCACCGGAGTTGCGGCGTCGTTGTACGGTCCTGCTCACGATGACGCCGTACAGATCGCGCTGAACTACGCCGGATCGGCCAATTGGGTCGCCAAGTACCAGCGCGATTTCCTGACCGCCAGCGTCGTCGACCGGGCGATGCAGGATGCCTGCAACGAAACCGTATTGGTCGAAGAACGAGGCGAGGCGCAAGCACCAGGGCTGACAAGCGAGATACTCATCGTGGCGCTGCACGGGCAGGTGCGCGCCATCGTCGAGGCGATGCACGAAACGAACGCAGGCGATTACGTCGACCTTCCCGAAGGGATCCGAGTTTCCTCGGTGCGCCGGCCTCGCCAGTCATCGATCCAGGCCGCGCAGCTCGTCACGATCAACTGACCGCGCCCGGCACATCTCATCCACATCAGCATGCACATCAGGAGGAGAAGAAATGAGTGACGGCGAACGATCAAGAGCACCCGGCGAGTTGCCGGTGCCGGAGGGGCTGGGTAACCGCTTCGCCATGAGTGGCGCTTCGTCCGGCGGAATGTTGACCGTGGAGTACGGCGTCTTCCGCGAGCAGCTTCCGCTCGGGGGGCGACCCGTGGCCGAGCTGCGGCGAATCGTCGGCCCGCGCTTCGACATCGATCGACGGGCGATCGTCATCGTCGACGGTAACCCCGTGGACGATGAGACCGTCGTGCAGGCGGGTCAGGAAGTCCGCTTCATGCACTTCTCCGGCCAGAAAGGACAGTTGTTTTTCCAGGAGCTGCTGAGCGAGGCGGCGGACGCGTTGCACACGGGATCGGGTCATCGTCGCCTTGGCTTGCGGAAGAGCGCGCCCAGGATCACGATCGAGGGCGGCCTCGTCGAGACCACGACGCCCGAGGGGCGCACCGCGACCATGCCCCTGGAGGACCTGCTGGCCCAACTCGACCGAAGCGGACCGGGCGGCCAGGACTTCAGCAACATCATGATGCCGGACGGCGTCAAGTGGGTCAGCTCCCGCGCCGGGTACACGGTCCTGGTCCATCAGACGCCGCCCGGCGTCCACAACCTCAAGTGGATCGCACCGGATTCCAAGGCAAGACACGGCAAGGGAACGACGTATCGCCAGGTGCGGATCGCGCTGCCGTATGTAATCGTCTTTGCGGTTTTCGAAACTCACGCTGACGGAAAACCACTCATCAGCGACGCGAACGAGTGCTTCTTTCGCACGCTCCCGCTGTGTAGTCCGGACGACGACCTGAACTACCCCGCGTTGCTCAACTGTTCGAAGTTCGGGCTTGCGACGAGACCATTGTCCTGGATCTGCACGCAGCATCTCGTTCGTACCGAACTGCCCGCCGATGCCGGAATCAACGATCGCGTGCGCAATGGCCTCGGCGATCTGATGCGCTGCCTGTTCAGCGCAGGGTTCAACTATTCCAGTGAGGATCACGAGCTGTCGAGCTGGTTCACCGAATCGACCCACGTGGACCCGAGGGTATCGACGATCGAGCGTTGGGAAGAGGCGACCCGCAAGGATCCGATGTTCGTCTCCGAGATCCCGTGGCTCGAGGTGGACCGGAGCGTCCGCAGCGTTGCGGATCGCATCCTGACGCTCTGTGCGGGTCCGGGCGACCGGCCGCGCACGTCCAGCGACGTGTCTCGCGTGCTGCGTACGCATGGTGAGGTACGGACCAACGCCAAGAAGAACGTGCGGACCGAGGACAGTAAGAAGGAGAGAGGCTCCGGCGCATGAAGAACGGCGAAACGAAGCTGGTGACCCCGATCTTCCACAAGACCAGCGACGGCTTGGAGATTCCCGACGACCTGCCGGTGTGCTACGTCCTCGCCGACAACGGCCTGTTCACCCGGCGCCGACACCGGTTCTTCACGAGCTGCGTCGTGGCGCGGGACTGGCCGAGCGAACTGGTCGAGCAGAAGCAGTATCTGAACCTCCACTGCCCGAAGCTGTCGCAGGAGGCCATGGAGCGCATCGTCGGGTTCTTCTCGAAGATCGCCGACCTGCACGGCTCCGAAGCGGCGGCAACGCTGTACTGGGACCGAAGCGACGAGCGCGTGTGCTTCAAGATCCCCGACCAACGGGCCGCCGTGAGCGAGGGCTGGAACGGCGGCCGCTACCCCTCCGACGTGCGCTACGAAAATCCGCAGGTCGATTCGGATCTGAGCCTCTTTGGATCGGTGCACTCGCACGTCGACGGCGCGGCCTACGCATCACAGATCGACCGCACCGACGAATCGCACCTGACCGGCCTGCACATCGTCGTCGGTCGGATCCGCCAGGAGCCCCCGGAGCTGCACTGCGAGTACGTGGTCGACGGCGTCCGCTTCCGCGTGGACGCGGGACAGGTCATAGAAGGTTACGACCAGCGAAGCACGGACATTCCGGACGAGTGGATTCAGCGGGTCAAGGTGGACGTCAATCGATACGTGACCCACAGCTACTACCAGAACGGTGAGTACGACGAGGGTCCGGCGCGAAGGAGGAACCGGTGAGCGAACAACCACGAAGGATCACGGCGCGAGACCTGGTTCCACATCTGGATGCCCTGTCCGACGTCAAAGTGATCGGGCTGGGTGGCGTCGGCGTCCCTACCGCCCGTTATGCCGCGCTGTACCTGGCCTCGCTCGACGCCAATACGCGCATGGTGCTGATCGACGGCGATTCCTTCGAAAGGTCGAACGCGACGCGCATGTTCTTCGGCGGCGCCGGCAAGAAGGTCGACGTGGTGAGGAGTGATCTGCTCGCGTCCCTGAAGCACAGCCGGCTATCACTCGAGTCGATCGAGGAGTACGTGAGCGCCGACAACATCGAGGACCTGATCCAGGAAGGGGACATCGTGCTACTCGCCGTGGACAACCACGCCACACGGAAACTGGTTAGCGACTTCTGCGCGAACCGGCGCCGTGACATTTGCCTGATCTCCGGCGGGAATGACGGCGTTGGCAAGGACTCCCTGGGACGCGAGCTGCGCGGCACAGCCGGCAACTGCCAGATCTACATCCGCCGCGACGGGGTCGACATCACGCCCTCCCTGACCGAGTACCACGATGAGATCGAGAACCCGAAGGACGCTGCCCCCGATCCCGGCTGTGCCGTCCTGGTCGAGACGACGCCACAGATCGTCTTCACCAACTTGATGGTCGCCGTCACGATGCTGGACGCGCTATGGCTCCACCTGTGCGGCGTGCTGCACTACCCTGAGATCACTTTCGACATCGCCGAGGGTCTGATGCGCCCGGTCCATCTATCGCCCGGCAAGAGGCGCCGCCGGGCGGAGCATCCACCGAGTGCAGCCTGACGTCCCCGGAGGCTGCCTTCTCGACGTGAACATCCAGGCGGCGGCGCGGGGGCGTGGATCACCGCACCTGTCGATCAGCTCGGAGTCCTAGCCTCAGGGAACCGGGACGGTCGAGGGCGCCTCGCCGAAGTCGTCGCCCGCCTTCAATCGTTCGGCCTTCCGAAGACCGCTCTCCGTCGGGGCGAAACGCCAACGCCCCTCCGGCCGCAACAAGCCCAGATTGCACAGCCGATCGACGGCGAGCTTCTCATCGTCACGGTTCCTGCCAACGAATCCCAGAACGCCGTCTTCGGCGAGGATATTGGTGACACGGTCGCGAGTGCTGACGTAGAACCGCTTGCTGGATGCGTGTCCTGTCGCAGCCGCGAGCAGAATACTCTCTTCCAGGTGCGTGAGATCGTCCCCGGCCTCGTCCAGGTCCGGTTGCGCAATTTCTTCGAAGGTGGTTCGCATGACACGTAGATCCTGTTTCTCCATCAAATATGGGTCGCGTCTACGCTTTGGCGACTCATTTGCCCCGTCCTTTTCCTGACACCGAATGTCAGCAGATGCGCATTACGTCATTGGGCCGAGTACCGAATTCCTGGAAGAGATCAAAAGTCCGCAAAGACGCAGCGCAGGTTGTTGAGCATGGCGCATCAGCTCGACTCAGGTCGTTACCGGCCAATTCAGCTCCATTCCGCCCAAAATGGACGGTCTAGACCCGTTGAATTGAATGTTAGGTTAGAATGGCCCTATTGGACTAGTCCAATAGAGGTGGCGGCATGGTCATTCCCAATCTCCAACTCGACCCCCACAGCGAGGTCGCGGTCTACCGTCAGATCGCCGAGTGGATCCGGGCGGCGGCCCTCGACGGACGGCTTCCTGCCGGTGAGCGGCTGCCGGCGACACGGGACCTGGCCCGTCAGCTCGGGGTCAACCGCAACACGGTGGTCTCGGCCTACGAGCACATGGCCGGCCGGGGTTGGGTGACCGGCCACACCGGCAAGGGAACCTTCGTCGCCTCGCATCCGGGAGCCGTCGGCCCCGGGGGCACAAACGACGACGCCGGGACCTGGTTCACCGCCTTCTCGCGACAGGCGGAGAGCGCCGACAGCGGCCTGAAGTCGATCTACCGGCTGGCGATGGCCACCGAGGGCATCAGCTTCGTGGGCTCCTATCCCGCGGGGGAGATGCTGCCGGTCGAGGGTTTCTCCCGGTCCATGGCCGACACCCTGTCCGCCGGCGGAGCCGACGTGCTCGCCTACGGGCCGACCGCGGGCCACCCTCCCCTGCGCGATACGATCGCCGAAACGATGCGCGCCGCCGGCTCGCAGGTCGGCGCCGACAACATTCTGGTCACCAACGGCGCTCAACAGGCGATCGAGCTGGTTTTCAGCGCCTTCGTCGATCGGGGCCAGGCGGTGGTCATCGAAGAGCCCACCTACACCGGCGCCCTCAGTGTGCTCTCCCATCTCGGGGCCCGGCCCGTCGCCGTGCCCGTGGACGACGAGGGAATCCGGCCGGATCTGCTGGAAATCGCCCTCGAGCGGCACCGGCCGCGGCTGATCTACGTCCAGCCGACCTTCCAGAACCCCACCGCCCGGGTGATGGGCGAGGGCCGTCGCCGGCAGATCCTGGCCCTGGCCGCGCGCTATCGCTGCCCGCTGGTCGAGGACGACTGGGCCGGAGACCTACGTCTGGACGGCGACGAGCAACTGTCG
>Ga0255058_10001185_pt1 | contig 14815 bp, 11 predicted proteins | sample Cases_109_9_MG_FD_188637 | JGI IMG/M metagenome (GOLD analysis project Ga0255058, IMG submission 188637) | Seawater microbial communities from Amundsen Gulf, Northwest Territories, Canada - Cases_109_9 | ecosystem: Environmental > Aquatic > Marine > Gulf | place: Canada: Northwest Territories... | reverse complement strand
CGAATTCCAGGTTTTCTGAATCACCAACCATACTTCAGAAAGAAGTAGATACAGAGGCAACAATGGAGGCATTAGACGGAATAGCTGGGCAGAAAATAATAAAGGATTATCGAGGAGTTCCGGTATTAAGTGCGTATACGGCGTTAGATCTTAAATTTGTTAACTGGGCGCTTCTTGTTGAGATTGACGAAAAAGAGGCACTTGCAGCCATTAAAACAGTAGAAAAAAGGGTTATAATACTTGGATCCTTAATCACGTGTATAACTTTCCTTTACATTTATTTAGTAAACAGAAAGAAGAATCAGCAAATAATTGCAGATTCTTTAGCAGAAGGATCCAAAACCTGACATGCCCGAATGATCCGTTCAAGCGGGTTTACTCTCTTATCTTCTTGGCTCGATTTTGTGTGTAAGCATCCTGAACCGCAATGTACGGATCTATGGCCTGTTCCACCAGACCTTCGTAAGTATCCCCTTTATCAATAGAGACTTCATTGAGGGTATTATAGGTATTGGCTCCTGTACTTGCGTATGGGCTGACAAACACTAGCCACGATATCGGGTCCAGAACTATATCTCCCAAAAGGCCAATAGCATCACGCACGTTAGAAGGGCCAAATAAAGGTAGTTCAATAAATGACCCTGCTCCAAAATTATGTGCGCCAAGGGTCTGCCCAAAGTCTTCATCATATGTGTCCAATTTGAAGTATTTCGTTGCCGGATCAGAGAATCCACCTACCCCCAGTGTAGAATTAACAACCAGGCGCAAAAATTCCGTTCCAGCGCCTTTAAATTTACCTTGAAAGATGCAGTTGAAAAAACGACCAGGCGTTCTGATATTTGTAAAGAAATTTCTGACACCTAAACGCGCCTTTTCTGGCACAACAGTCTTATAACCATTTGATAAGGGCCTGAAGAACCAGTAGTATACTTTATCATTAAAGGTAAATATAGCCCGGTTAAAAGGCTGGATCGGGTCTTTGACAAAAGTTGCCTCCATCTCAATATCTATGTCTTCTATCTCTTCATCTTCGTTGGTTGCATCTTTAGCAAGGCTTTTGTCATCGCTCGCAGCTACACCAGGTTGTTCCTTTGAATCAGGCACATCTTCCGCATATACGGATACGGATATATTAAACACATACGTTGTTAATATAAAAAAGAATACTAATAAGACTAATTTTCTCATCCGTTTTCTCCCCTCTGTGAAGATGCTAAAACATTTAATGGTTTTTTTCATAAATTGTATTTATTTAATCTTTAAGCGTTTTATCCTTTTCTCTTATTAGAATATGGGGATTTTAACAAAATACCCTTAAATTGGCTACGATAATTTCTGGCCAATTTTACATCTTCAATTATTATCGCATATACCCCCAAAATATTTATGTTATTTACTATTACTTTTAAGAATGATACTAATTAATATTCTTTTGTCAATAGATTAATTCTAAAGGGTTTATGACTCGCAAATTTACTAATATGACTCCCGGGCAACCGTATCTATCTTCCGAATGGTTTAAATACAATTATCAGTAGCGGCAGCAATGTTAATGCCGTTACAATTGCAATAAACATTGCAAGTCCGGTGAGAAGTCCGAAAAGGATCGTAGGGATAAAATTTGAAAAAACCAGGATTGAAAACCCTGCAATGATTGTAAGTGAGGTATAATACATTGCATTTCCTATACTTCCATGGCAGCGGTGCATTGTGCTGATATAATCCCGATCAGTTTCATATTCTTCCTTGAATCGATGGATGTAATGAATGGTATCATCAACCGCAATACCAATACTTATCGCCGCTATAGTGATTGTCATCATATCCAGTGGCCGGTCTATCAGCCCCATCACTCCCAGTACAGCTACCGCGGAAAGTATATTGGGAATAATCGCAATCAGAGCTATCTTTACGGAGCGAAACAACACCGTAAACATAACCATTAACGCAGCCACAACAAACCCTATAGTTAATATCTGAGACCTGAAAAGGCTCTGAAGCATATTGTTGTAAAGAACCATTATACCGGCCAGATGAACTTGATTATCCTGCAATCCAAGTTGGTTCTTCATATCAGACCTGATCTTTTTGAGTAAACTATCCCGTTTCAATCCCTTCAAAGAATCTTTTATCCGTACAGTTAGACGGGCCTGACTATCCGGAATAGAAACATATGGTGTAAGAACCATATCTTTAAATTCATCCGGTAATTGAGTATAAAGAAGGGCAAGTTGAAAATCATCAAGGGGCTTGCCTTCATTAAACTCCTCAGCGATCTTCAACATTGTCCCAAGAGATAAAACCTTGCCGATTTCAGGTAAATCCTCAAAATAATCATGCACTTTTTTAATTAAAGCCATCTTATCAGAAGTAAACCAGTACTTTTCAGAATCTTCCCCCTCTTCAAACTCATCAAATTCATCAAACTCGTCAAACTCTTCATCAAAATCTTCATCAGGCTCTGTAGTGGTAAATTCACTTGATAACAGGGCTTCCTTTATATTCTGAGAATCCACAACAACATCAAGACGTGTTGTGCTGACTATATTAAAGAAGTAAAAAAAACTTCTCCAATCCCGGTCAATAACCTTAGTTTCGGCAATGGCATCTTGATTTGGTAACGAAGTATCTTTTACCTCCTGAAAATTCACAAGAATGTCAAGAGGTGTCGTGCCTCCCATATCCTGGTCAATAACCTTCATCCCCTGGTATATCTCAGTTGACTTCCGAAAATAATCGATAAAACTGTTTTCCACAGTGAGCCTTGATATACCAAAAGCTGTAATAACTATCAGTATTCCGGTTGAAATAAATACCGTTTTTGTATAATTATGGGTCACATTTGCAAGAAAACGGGTAAATACTCCACCAAATTCTCTATGTTTTCCTAATTTGCCTTTTGGGAATAGAAGAAGTATTGCGGGAAAGAGAAAAAAAGTAATTATCAGAGAAACAACTAGTCCAACACTCATCATCCAGCCAAAGGTAATAACAGGCAAAATATCACAAATGAGCAATGAACTAAAACCGGCAATTGTTGTTAAGGTAGTATAGAAACAGGGGATAAACTTTGAAACTACTGTTTCTTTAACTAGATCATGTTGAGACCATTCAGGATTCTGTACCAGCAGCTCTCTGTACCGGACAATCAGATGAATAGTCAACGCCATGGTAATAATAAGCTGCAGAGAGATAAAGTTTGAGGATATTACAGTAACCTCCCATCCAAATATTCCAAGCAGGCCTATCATTGCAAGTACTGAGAGAGCACAACAGAGTATCGGCAAGATTACCCACCGAACTTTTTTAAAAATAACCCCGAGGGTTACAATTAGAAAAATGAGAATACCGATTCCGAAGACTTTAATATCATTTCTGATAAATGTGATCATATCGTCGGTGATCATCGATACTCCGCCGAGAAACAACTCGGCATCCTGTCTGTAGCCCTCCATTATTCCACGAATAGCAGCAATGTCGCTGTGCTTCTCCTTGTCCAGTCTGATTTTGCATTCTCTATATGCAATTTTAAGCTGTTCAAGTTCAGAACGTTCAAGTGGGCTAATGGTATTGCCGGCCTTTTTCTGCCTCAACTCACTCCGTCTGGAAATGATTCTTTCAAACTCTTCATCATCAGCAAGATTGATCACAAGCGCAGTCATCTTCAGATCGGAACTGATTAGAAGTTCCTGATAAATCGGGCTATTACTTAACTCTGTCCGAGCAAGTTGTAAGTCAACAGCCGGATCCTCCAAGTTCTTGATGTTTTCCAGTAACTCCTTGATGGGTACAGGTGGGTTCCTTAGAAGTGGGACGTCGAGGATTGTAAAAACAGAGCTAACACGTTTTATCTCATTTAGTTCATCCCGCAATGAACCAAGGTTTCCAAGTGTCTCAGGAGAAAAAAGATCCCCTTTAGGTTTATACGTCATCAGCAGGTATCTGGCAGTGCCGTATGTCTTGTTTATTTCGCGGAAAGACTTATAATCTGCATCATTTTCTAGTATCAGAGAATCTGCTGATGCATCAAGCCTGAAATCCCTGGCATGAAACCCAAGATACGAGAACAATCCCAACAACGCAAGAATGACAAATATTGGCCTGTTTAAAATATACCTGGAATAAAAATTCAGAAATGATTGCATAAGATGAGTAGCTAAAAGTAGGATGAGAAACTATGAACGAGGATTGCTGTCATGAGCCTTATCATTTTCTGTTTTCTTTTCTCTCATTTTTGTTAGTAGATCTTCAATCTCACCACTTTCAAGGATATGATTGTACTGAGACCTATATGTATGAATCAGGCTAACACCTTCAATTTCAATATCGTATATCCTCCACCCATTTTTGGTTTTGGCCATCTTGTATTGCATTGAATATTTCTTTCCCTTGGATAGCAAAACTGTTGGTACCTGCACTTTCTTTTCATTTGCAATAATGGGGGGCTGAAAGATAATTTCTTCATCACTGAAAAGATCCAGCTTGTCGACATAAAAGTCCTGAAACAGCTCGGTAAAGAGGCTTGTAAACTCGGACCTCTGCTTGGAATTGAATTGGGACCAATGTTTCTTTCCCAGGGATAATTTAGCCATTAATGGGTACCCAAAGACTGAATTGGTAATCTCAACGACCTTGATTTTCTTCTGATCCATTGTCAACTCTTTGTCAGACAGCACTGTAAATACTTTATCAACTGACGTTTTCAATTTTTCTTCAGCTTCAGATTCAACATCTGCAACTGCAACTTGTGATAACAGGAAAAGAAACAACAATAAACAGGAAATCCTTTTCATGATTTACTCCTCTTATAATTAAGGTGGATTTGCTTCGCTCCCGCCCGGTTGACTATTGCCAGTTCAATCTTGCCCGCCAGAATGAGTATCGGGCTGGTAGATTGAACCAAAACGTTCCTGTTCCGTCTTCAAGCCTGAACCATCGGTAAATTTGACGGGTAGGAAAGAAACAAATCCACCGACAGATAGAATAATTCGCACGAGAAATTTCGACAGTTTGTAATTAAATCATTTATAATGAAAGTTGTCAAGTAATGAAACCATTGACATTTACATCAAAGTATTTAAATTAAGCTCACTGCGTGAGTCTGTTCACCACGGCGAATCCATCTCCCGACTGAGTCGGATCTGTGGGTGGTCCACAGGGTCGTCCTCAAGCGACTAGGCACTACCTATGACCTTCTACAACTTTTTTGCCACTACGTAGGGGCGTATAGCAAGCAACCTGCCCGAATAGGTACCCGTCCGAACGGCGGAACCGGGCGGGCAAGCGGGTACGCACCTACATTATTTGTGTCAATATTGAAATCCCCAGACATAAACTTAGCGCCACCATATTTTTGAACGTAACTCATCAATCCATTTGGTTACTTCACGTTCAACTTTTATTGCTTCACCAATCAAAATGTTCATTTCATCTTCTGGAAATAATGCATTTACCCTTACTAACTCAAGGGAATAAATACATTTGCTGGCATTTTTTAATGAGCGTTTACAATTTGCTATATTTCCGCATAACGAATCTTTCTCATAACCCATACCATGTCCTCCCGCTATTTTAGCAGGAACTATAGATGATGCGGTAATAGCATCCCTGGCGTTTTCGTCGGTTTCTATTACACTATTGCTTTTAAAATACTCCCTGAGCCTTATACAAAATTCATAGCTCTTTCTATAAGCCGTAATCTTTTTAACATCGTCAACATCTCCTTCTGTTGCTTCATGACATTCAATAGATTCATCAAATATTTGATTTATTTCGTATATATGGCACTCGTTACTCTTCTCACAATCTTCATATTTATGATTCCATCCCATCTCTTTTGCGATAAGATTATCACAATCGGGATGATTATGTAGAGTTTCAAAGAGCTCCATGTATTTTGCATTGCGGACATCAGCTTTTTGCAGGAACCTCTCCCAATCATCTTCATCCCAGTCATCGTCTTCGTGAAAATTTTCATCTCTCATGTCTGGCTTCCTTTTAGAATATTGTAATAACAATCTCTCTGCATTGCCTCAAAATCCAGGCCTTCTATCAATGATATCATTTCCTCTTTCTTCAAATGATAATCCACCCCGGCAGCCCTTACCACATTTTCCTCAATCATCGTGCTTCCCAGATCATTTGCCCCGAACATTAATGCAAGTTGTGCAATCTTAGAACCCTGTGTCACCCATGATGCCTGGATGTTAGGAATATTGTCCAGAAATAAACGAGAAACAGCGAGTGTTCTGAGATAATCAAATCCTCCAATCTTGAAGCCGGTTCTTTTTTCTGCAGATACTGACAAGGCCGTATTCTTTGGTTGAAATGTCCATGGAATAAATGCCGTAAAACCTCCTGTCTCATCCTGGAGCTGCCTGATCTTATCCAGATGCACGATTCTCTCTTCCATGGTCTCAATATGGCCAAACATCATTGTTGCAGTGCTTTTTATCCCTGAAAGATGCGCCTCCCTCATCACTTGCAACCATTCGTTTACAGAACATTTGTGAGGGCTTAGTATGCCCCTGCATCTATCGGTAAGTATCTCGGCTCCGCCGCCGGGAATAGTATCAAGGCCTGCATCCTTTAACAAGGACAGGACTTCCTTTATTGGTAAATCGTTCAGAGTTGAGAAATGAATTATTTCAGGAGGGGAAAAAGAGTGAATATGTATGTTAAATTTTTCCTTGATAGACCGCAAGAGATCAACATAAAAATCAATATTCAGGTCCGGATGCAACCCCCCCTGCATTAAGATTTGTGTTCCGCCCAGGAAAATTGTCTCCTCAATTTTCTTAAAAAGCTCTTCTTTAGCTAACACATAACCATCTTTGCTACCTTTGTCTCTGTAAAAAGCACAAAACGTGCACCCGGAAGTACAGACGTTTGTATAGTTTATATTACGGTCTACTATATACGTCCTGTATTGCTCCGGGTGAAGTTTTCGGCATAATCTGTCTGCGGCAGTTCCCAGACCTATCAAATCATGTGATCCAATGAGATTTACGCCGTCTTCGAAAGACAACCTTTTCTGGGAACATACACTGTCAATTATACTGTTAATTGTAGAATTCAATCTTAACCCCTTCCTTCACTTCTCCCACTTCCAGGGCGTAATCATAAAAAGTCTTAAGGCCGTGAATTTCCTGCTCGCCTAAATTATATTTAATAGACTCTTTAAGATACCGGAGGCAACGTTCTTTTTCCATTTCAAGCCTTTTTGCCTCAGTGTCTGCAATTTCGTTTACACACTTCAGGCCATGTTCTTTTGCATCAACTAATAGCTCGCTGAGTCCTTTTAATTTGGATTCCGACTTTGTTACCCATACTGCGTAAACAAAAGGCAACCCGGTTAAGTCATACCATTCTTCTCCTAAATCCAGGATGATGAAACCCTCTTCCTGTACTTTCATAGCGTCGTCACCAATGACAAGAAATGCATCAGCGTATTCGTTATAAATTTCCCTTTTGTCATCGAGTGTTATAAACTCCGGCTTCAACGAATACCTTTTCCAGAGAATGATTTTTGTGAGGACGCAGGAAGTCATAGAATCTTTGTCCAGGGCAACAGTTTTGATTTGGCCAATCGAAGGCGCTTTAATAAACAACCTTACACTTTGCACCAGACCATTTGAGGCGATAGAGCCACCGGGAATAATTTTATAACCTTTACTTCTGAAATAGCCTACAGAAGGCATTAAGATAATGTCTAATTCATCGTTTTCAAGCATTTGCGGTAATGCTGAGGGAACGCCATATACAATATCTACTTCGTCAGCTTTTTCCTGAAAGCCATATATAAAAGGTTTCGCATTCATATACGGAACAACACCAATCTTTAATTTAGCCATTATATTGAATTTCTCACCGGGACGACCTTAACTATCTAATCGTTGTAATTGCTCGAATGTTTATTGCAAATTAAAGCTAAGTATTATATCTGTAAAAACATACGGAAGCAATGAGAAAGTATGACATATAAATGATTTAGGAATTAAGAATTGAGGGAGTTCCGCCCATAGTTGGCGAGGAAGGATTATTAAATTACCGCTCAATCAATACAACCTTTTTTGAGGCCAGACGGGAGAGGTTTTCTGCGTATGATAAAATTTCTTCTTTTTTAGGATTTCTGTCGAAGTATAATTTGCCCAGTTCTTTGCCCTTCAAACTCATCAACCAGTATCCAGCCCGCACCCCTTTACCTGTTCCCTTTGCCGCTGCCCTATGCATGGCAACTGTCTTACTATTGCATACATTTTCTACAATAATCTCATCTATTTTAGCAAATTTGATTCTGATCCGCCAAATAGGGATGAACAAAAATTTAAACCGCACACAAACCTCCTCCCGTTTCTTATCTACTATTATATTCTTATCATAAAAGAGCAAAAAGAACCCAAGAAAAGGAAAACCGAGAAGAGAAGTCATTATAGCAAAGAAGAGACCCTTATCTAAGATAGAACTCGAATAAAACAGTAACCATATGTATACAGTTGCGGCTTTGTACATGACAAGGAAGACGAAGCTTATGCACAGCATCATTATTCCCATTGCCTTGGGAAATCTTGAACGCTTCAAGAGCATTCTATTTTCATCTATTTCTGTAATCTTTAATGTTACAGCTAATCCCATAATTGTTTCCTTTCCATATATAAGTAGATTCTAGCCTGTATCTAAAATGCGTCAACTAATTTTTAAAAAACATTGTTTTTTTATATAAGGGGATTAAAATGACCGCAAACTACATTTTAGTTTCTGTTATTTATAATAAAAGTGGAATCTCGCCTGCCCCTCCGGCTGGCGAGATTCCACATATACACTATGAGGCTCGTTCCTAATGAGTGGAATCACATGGATTGAGATTGATCTCGATGCTATTGAACACAACCTGAAAGCGGTTAAGGGGAAGATTGGAAACGATACAAAAATCCTCGCCGTTGTCAAGGCTGATGCTTATGGTCATGGAGCTGTCAGGGTTAGCCAGACACTGGTTGATAATGGTGTAGATATGCTTGGTGTGGCTTTTCCAGAGGAGGGTATAGAGCTCAGGAAAAGTAACATCAATATACCCATACTTGTCTTAAATCCTGTTTTGTCAGAACAAATAGAAGATGTCTTAAGGTATTCGATGGAGGTGACAGTTTGCAACCTTGATATGGCAAGAGAATTATCTAAAACGGCAAAAAGACATTGCCGTAATATCAGGATTCATGTAGAAGTTGACACTGGTATGGGGGGAGCAGGATTATCTCCCGACAAAATACTATCTTTCATAAAAGCATTGCAGTTAATCGAAAATCTGGAAATTGAAGGGGTATTTACGCATTTCAATTCATCTGAAGAAAAGGATAAATCTTTTGCACATGAACAATACAATATCTTTAAAGAAGTTATCAAACAGATTGAAGATGAAAAGATCAGAATCCCTCTAATACATGCCGCTAACAGTGCGGCTATACTAGACATGTCTGATTCATATTTTAATATGGTAAGGCCCGGATTAATCCTTTATGGAATTTTTCCCTCGAATTATGTTTCGAGAAATATTGACTTAAAGCCAGCAATGAGCGTTAAGACAAGAATAATAAATCTTAAACACCTGGATTCTGGAAGTACCATTGGCTATGGCAGGACATTTGAAATATTGAAACAAACGACCGTAGCCACAATACCAGTCGGATACAAAGATGGTTTTAACAGGTATTTTTCAAATCTTGGAAAAGTACTAATAAATGGAAAACGCGCATCAATTATAGGCCGTGTATGTATGGACAGGTGCTTTATAGATGTAACCAATCTCCATGATGTAGAAATTGGAAGTGAAGTTATATTGTATGGCAACCAGGACAATGAAACAATTTCGATCGAATCGGCTGCAGAATTAATAGGTACTATACCATATGAAATAGTTTGCAATATCGGAACAAAAATACCAAAGAAACTGTATACATCATTAAAGCATTCTTAAAATTATAGAATTATAATAGCATTAACAACCTTTCGTAACTATACGTTTGTACACTAATAACTCACTACCATAAGAACACATCTTCTTATCCTTAACTTTATTTTTCTTTGTAATTCTATTAAGTCATTTGCTAGCTTATTGTTATGTAATCTGGCGCGGTATTGTTATTATTATGTTAAGATCAAAATATAGTACTGCAGACTTGACCAACAGCATATATGTTGTATAATTGTGTAAAAGTAGTACAATTACAACGAAATCTCTTTCTGGCAACAAAAACGTAGATATCTTCATTTTTAGAGTATAAACGGAAATATAAATACTTTAGACTGATAGGTTTAAGAAAGTCTTGACTTTTAATGAGTACATGATAATATTAATAAATTTTGTTCAATCCGTATAAATTATGACTTCTTTTATTCCACCGGAAAAAATCTCTGAGATTCAAAGGTCCTTAAACATAATAGATATTGTTTCTGACTATATTGCACTTAAGCAAACAGGAAAAAACTTTCTTGGTTTATGCCCTTTTCATCATGAGAAAACTCCGTCTTTTACCGTTAATGTTGAGAAGCAGATATATAAGTGTTTTGGATGCGGAGAGGGAGGTACAGTCTTCAACTTTTTGATGAAACAAGAGGCCTTGACTTTTCCAGAAGCAGTTAAAACTCTTGCTGAAAAGGCAAATATAAGGATTGATATTTTTAATACAAAAGAAAGGTCTCAGGGAACAAGTACATTGTATGAAGTGAATGAAAAAGCAACACGCTTCTTCACCGATATGTTGTTGAAAACTAAGGATGGTAAACAATCAAGGGATTACGTTTCAAGTAGATTGATAAATGATGATTCAATAAAGAAATTCAGGTTGGGATATGCTCCCAATCGCTGGGACTCGATAGTAAACAAAGCAAGAGAATGGGGCATTAATACGCAAACACTTGAAAAAGCAGGACTCGTTATACGTAAGCAGGATAAGGCTTGTTACGACCGTTTCCGCAATAGATTAATGTTTCCAATCTTTGATTCTCAAAACAGGCCTGTAGGGTTCGGAGCAAGGGCTCTGGACGAATCTTTGCCTAAATATCTTAACTCTCCTGAAACACCGGTTTTTAATAAAAGCAAGACGCTTTACGGAATTAATCTGGCGAAAGAGTCTATGAACAGGAATCGTAAGGTGTTGCTTATGGAAGGTTACACAGACGTTATAATGGCGCATCAACATGGAATCGATTGGTCAGTTGCGGCACTCGGCACTGCATTAACACGTGAACATGTAAGGTTTCTAAGACGTTATTGTGACAGAGCTATTCTTGTTTTTGATGCAGATACGGCAGGGCAGAAATCTTCTGAAAGAAATCTGGACATCTTTATAGAAGAAGATTTTGATGTAAATGTTGTTCTCTTACCCAAGAATTATGACCCATATGACTTTCTTGTTAAAAATGGTAAGCAGAGTTTTCTGGAACAGGTGGAAAATGCTTACGACTTCTTCAGCTTTAAAATAAAACTTTCGGAAACAAAATGGGATATGGCTTCAGTTTCCGGTAGAACATCAGCAATTGACGATATTCTATCAACTGCTATAAAAATTCCTAATTTTGTAAAACGTGAATTAGCCATTAAGAAAGTTGCTGAAGAAATGTCTATAGAGGAAAATATCTTGCGTAATCACTTGGCTAAGTTCAAGGCTTTTAAAAGCAGCCAAATCAATAGAAACAAAATGCATGATCAGGAAGCCACCAATTTAAACAAATCAAAATCAGGTGATTATCAGGTGGGAATGGCCATCTTGAGCATAATGATAAACAGGAATGATTTAATAAAAAAGGTTGAGGCAGATATAAGCTTGGATAGTTTCAGAAATAAAGAAATTCAGAGTATTGTGGAAAGAATATCTGAAATTTATTCTCAAAAGGGGCAGGTAACATTAAACGATATTTCCCCGATACTAAACACCTCTGAAATAAGCAGAGATTTAATTAATACAATTTTAATACAGGAATCTATAGAAAAAAGTCTTATGACTGGCCAAATTGATAATAGTGAAAAAACGCTTAATGATTGTATTAGGTTTTTTGAGAAGAGGAAAAGCAGGAAGGGTTCAAAACAAGCAAGAAAGAAAATGTTAGGCCTAGACAAGTCAAAAGGGAACGAACAGGAAGTTGACCAGGTGCTTACCGGATATCACAAAGAGAATATTGCCTTTCATGCTTTAAAGAAATCTTGATAGAAAAACTTTTAGTTTTTATTAAATAGGAGACTCTTTAATGGAAAAAACGAGTCAAAAGATTAAGACACTTGTACTAAAGGGTAAGGAAAAGGGATTTTTAACTTACGACGAATTAAATAATATCTTGCCGGATGACACCCTGGTCAGACCTGAAAAGATTGATGAAATATTGATGATGTTGGACGAGCTGGGTATCGATCTTATCGAGGAGTCAGAAATAGAGACTCGCGATACGGCAGATACAGAAGAAGACGAATTAAAGCAGGAGGCAAGTGCATCTGCGGTGGTAGCCGCTTCAGAGAAGATTGATGACCCTATAAGGATGTATTTAACACAGATGGGGGTGATTCCTCTATTATCACGGGAAGAAGAGATCGCATTAGCCAAGAAAATAGAGATGACCAGGAAGATCTTTCACAGAAAAATACTTAAATCAGACTATTCGCAGGAAGTTTGTTTAAAGATTTTAGAGGATATCACTAATGGCGAGTTACCTTTTGACCGTACTTTGGCAGTTAATGTTGAACATGACAATTACAAGGAAAGACTTCTGAAACAATTTCCGGTGCACGCAAAAGCATTAAAAACAATCTTAAAGAAAAACAAAGAAGACTATGGTCATTTAAAACTGAAAAGGACTTCGGCAAAAGACAGGTATAGGCTCCTCAAAAACATTAGAAGCCGTCAGAGAAAAGGCTCTGCAATTATTGAAGATCTAAACATTCGTACTAAAAAACTACAACCAATAATTAAACGCTTACAGGAAATCTCTTCTGAAATGAATAATATTAAGAAACAGATTGTATTACATAAGAAGCGTGACAAGGACAGGGTAAATGGTAAACTGCGAGACTTAAAATCCAAGCTGGGCGAATTTGAGGATATGGCGCATGAGTCGCCAGAAAGGCTGGAACAACGTGTTTCATCAATCGAAAAGGTTTATAAAGAACATGAAATTGCCAAGCGCAAACTTTCCAGCGCAAATCTCAGATTGGTAGTAAGTATTGCAAAAAAATACAGAAATCGAGGCCTGAGCTTTCTCGACCTTATACAGGAAGGAAACACAGGACTTATGAGAGCAGTTGATAAATATGAATATAGAAGAGGCTACAAATTCAGTACTTATGCCACCTGGTGGATAAGACAGGCCATAACCCGCTCAATTGCCGACCAGGCCAGAACTATCAGAATACCCGTACATATGATTGAGACTATGAGCAAAATAAGGAATGTATCAAAAAAATTATTACAGGAGAAAGGTAGAGAACCCGGTATTGAAGAGATTGCAAGGGAAGTAAAGATATCTGTGTCTGAAGCCAGGAGGGTATTGAAGATTTCAAGACATCAAATTTCTCTTGATAGAACTGTGGGAGAAAGCGCTGATAGCGCATTTGGAGATTTCATAGAAGATGATAAGGCGGAATCTCCTGTTTCCGCTGCTGCACAAGAGATGCTTAAGGAAAAAATAGAAAGCGTACTGAATACGCTTACATATCGTGAGCGCGAAATTATTAAGCTTCGCTATGGTATAGGAGATGGTTATACATATACGCTTGAAGAAGTTGGTAAAAAATTCATGGTAACAAGAGAAAGAGTAAGGCAAATAGAAGCAAAGGCAGTGAGGAAGTTGCAGCATCCTGTCAGGAGCAGAAAGCTGGAAGGGTTCTTAGATAGCGTCGGGGAAAGTAAATAAAAGACAAATATAATGAAAACAATATATTTCATGGAAACAGGAAGTTGTAATGATTGAGAGTATTGAAGTATTAAAGAGATTACAGTCATTGAAGAGTAAGATAAATGAACTGAAGGAATATCAAGAACGCAGGGAACAGGACGTCTGGAAGAAAAGAACTCAGATAGAAGATAAAGGAGCTCTTGCTGAAAAAAAACACGAAGAGAAGCTATCAACACAAAAGGAAATTGACAGGAAAGAGCTGGACCTGAAGACTGATGAAGGTGAAATAACTAAATATAATGTTCAACTGAACTCTATCAAAACAAATAAAGAATATACTGCTTTGTGTACTGAAATAGGCAGTAAGAAAGCAGACATGTCTATTCTGGAAGATCAGATTTTGAACTCCATGTCAAGATTCGAGTCAGTCAACGAAGATTATAATAAGTTACAAGAAGATTTAAGGCGTGAAGAAGAGAGTCTAAAAGATCTCATAGAAAGTGTGGATGCAGATGTAAAAAAGACTGATATTGAGATTGAAAAGATTCAAAATGATCAAAAGAAATATATAGACGCCCTGGACGAAGATTCCCTAAATCATTATAATCGGTTATCAAACATAAAAGGTGGAAAAGCAATAGTTGCTGTAATAGGTAATGTGTGTGGTGGCTGTTCTATGAATATTACTGCACAAACACTAAATTTGCTTATGGGTGATAACGAGTTGGTTTTCTGCCAAAGCTGCAGCCGTATACTTTATCTTGAAGAAAAATAAGGATTCAGAAGCAGGCAAGATGGCCGCTTCATAGACTACACATATGTGCAATCTATGAAGAGGAAAGTCCGAGCCCCATAGGATGCAGTGCTCCGTAACACGGAGTGGGAGTAATCCCAAGGAAAGTGCCACAGAAAATATACCGCCCGCCTGAGGTGGGTA
>Ga0255058_10001184_pt1 | contig 14827 bp, 9 predicted proteins | sample Cases_109_9_MG_FD_188637 | JGI IMG/M metagenome (GOLD analysis project Ga0255058, IMG submission 188637) | Seawater microbial communities from Amundsen Gulf, Northwest Territories, Canada - Cases_109_9 | ecosystem: Environmental > Aquatic > Marine > Gulf | place: Canada: Northwest Territories... | reverse complement strand
GGAACTTCTCCACCGAATTGTAATAGCCGGTATGGTCGCCAAACGGTCCTTCGTCCAGCATCTCATCCGGCTCAATGAATCCTTCAAGTACAATCTCGGATGTGGCTGGCACTACAAGATCATGGCATAGACAGCGTGTAATTCTTGTCTTTGCCCCGCGCAATAATCCGGCAAACTGGAATTCTGAAATGGTATCGGGCAAAGGCGTAACGGCAGCCAACGTCGTTGCCGGGTCAGCGCCGATCGCCACAGCCACCGGGAACCGCTGGCCGGGATGGGCTGCTTTGAACTCTTCGAAATCAATCGCACCACCGCGATGATGCAGCCATCGCATGATAAGCTGATTTCGACCAATTACCTGTTGTCGATAAACTCCGATATTGAGACGATCTTTGTGCGGCCCCTTTGTTACGACCAATCCAAAGGTAATCAATTTGCCGGCATCATCCGGCCAACATGTCTGAATGGGTAACACCGACAGATCGACATCCTCTCCCCTAATAACAACTTCCTGGCAGGCCGCGCTCTCTACTTCCATTGGGTTGACGTGAGCCAGCCTGCGAAAATCCGACAGCTTGGCAATTGCGTCGCCAAGATTGTTTGGCAAAGCCGGTGTTTTCAGAAAAACGAGTTGCTTTCCAAACTCGCGCAACGCTGTCGCATTTTCCAGGCCAATGGTGGCAGCGACTCTTTGCTCAGTCCCATACAGATTGCCCACCACGGCCATATTTCCCTCGCTTGGATTCTCAAACAACAACGCGGGTCCAGCTCTCTTGATTGTTCTGTGACAAATCTCGGTTATTTCAAACGCCGGACTGAGCGGCGCTTGAATGCGCTTCAAGTCTCCCCGTTTCTGCAGATATTGCAGAAACTCGCGCTGACTATGGTAAACCGGTCTGTCCTGAGCCATCAGTGAGGTCAGTGTTGAGCGAATAATCTGCGAAGGTCTGCGAATCATGGGCCACAGTCTGTGCTGCAGGAGGCCATTCCGGCTTCGTTGTGCCAATACCCATTGCACATGCCGGGCGAAGCGAATGACTCCAGTTTGTTTGATGCTTCACTTACGCCTAACTTCTTCGAGCGGACTTGATCGAACAAGGAAATCACCTGCCCGGTGTGCTTTGACTGGGGGCTGATCCTGAGTACGTCGATACCCGTTACAGGGTCATTCAACTCGTGAACCAGGCTGTATAATTTTGCCGACTGGGTCTGAACGCCATTGATTATGAGAAAACTCTCATCCTCACGGGTGGACAGCATCAGTCCGTCCGGGTAGTCGATACAACAGAATTGGCAAGCATCTTTCGGTACCTTGTGCGCGCGAGCTGTATAGCAACGTGCGGAATAGGCTAGCGGCAATCTGCCCCAGGCAAATACCTCAGACTCGATTCCCGCAGGCATGTCTTCCTGAAACCCTGCGAATACGCTTTTTGACAATTCGACTGGCATAACCCACCGAGTCAGACCCATGCCTGCCAATTTTCTCAATGTCCGTGGATTGTAGATATTCAGTGATGCCCCGCCAATGAAGTGCGTTTTGCCGGCCAACATCTGTACTGCCGACATGTCGTTTGCCTCGATCGTGAAATTCCCGTTGTCGCAAAGTTTCCGCAAGTAGCCAAGTTCGGAATTTGCCTCAATAAGTGCGAGTGTTGATAAAACGACTTCCTTCCCCGCTATTTGCAATCGTTCGGCTGCCTCGATCCAATCCTTATAGTGAAACGAACGCCGTTTGGAACAAACAGTTTCGCCCAGGTAAACGATATCCACGGGTGTAGATTCGATCGATCGATAAAAATCGAGCAACTTTTCCCTTGGCCAGTAGTATTGGATCGGCCCCAGGGAAAGACGCATGCGTGTACTGACAGCACTCATTGCCATTCTCTCTGGTAGGCACCCAATGTCGTCTGTGCACCTTCTGACAACGACGTCAATTCCGATAGCCATGCCTGATCCGGCTGATAATTTTCCGGATCGCGCATGCAAGAATCGATTGCGGCACGTAGGACCTTGGTTACTTTTGCTACGTAGGTAGGGCTACGCTGACGCCCTTCGATTTTGATGGCTGCCACACCGATTCTTAGCAGGTCAGGTAAAATGGGCAAGGTATTGAGACTGGTTGGCTCTTCAATCGCATAGGTCGTGTCACCGTTTACTTTGAATCGGCCCTTGCAAATTGTCGGATAACCGGCGTTTTCATCCTTATTTACGCGATCAATCAGCACACCGTTCAATCGCGTCTCGAGCTTTGAGTCCGTTTCGGTCCAGCGCACAAAGCTCGCCGGCGAGCATGCGCCGAAGGTATTGGGCCCCTGCCCTGTTACGTAAGAAGAAAGATAACAGCGGCCTTCCACCATGACGCACAAGCTGCCAAAACCAAACACTTCAATCGGAATTGGACTGTTATCGACGAGAGCTGCCACCTGTCTCACCGACAGCACCCTGGGGACCACAACACGCTTGACTCCAAACTGTTCTGCATAAAAGCGTATCGCCTCATGGCTGGTCGCGGAGCCCTGTACAGAAAAATGTAAACGAAGCTCGGGCCATTTCGCGGCGGCGTAATCCATCACGCCGATGTCAGCAAGAATCAGCGCATCTGCTCCAAATTCGGCCGCCTGATCGACAGCTTTTTCCCACTTTGTGAAATTACCTGGCTGCGGGTAGGTGTTAATTGCAACGTAGACCTTTGTTCCATGCTTACGTGCATGAGACAGTCCCTGCTCGATCTGCTTGTGATCGAAATTGAGTCCGGCGAAATGTCGTGCATTGGTCTCATTCTTGAATCCGATATACACGGCGTCCGCGCCATTATCAACGGCAGCCTTTAGTGAAGGGAGATTACCTGCGGGGCATACAAGTTCCATGACAATTCAGCATCGCTCATACAAGTCAGCTGAGAAATCAGCGTGTCAATACCGGGCGGAGCATCAGGTTCCTTCTTCTCTTACGAGTACCAGCACGTCCGACTTGATATCAGTCAGTATTTTCTCGGACGTATTGCCTACGATGAGGCCGGATAGGCCACGTCGAGCTACATTGCCAACGATAACGAGATCTGCCTTGATCTTGTTCGCGAAGGTTGGAATAACATCATAAGCGCTGCCCTGACGTACATGTGCCTGAGAGCGATCGATGTCCAGCGTCTTCGCAACATCCGGCGGATGTATGAATTTGTCAGTTTCCGGGTATGCGCTGACGGCATGCAGCTCCATCTTCCCGATGGAGCCACGAATTCGCTTACCGAGCTTCATTATTGCGTCGTTAAGCGCCGTGTGACTCTCATCTGTCGCATTGAAATCGACGGCTACGAGCGCTTTCTGTATCTCCCTGGCAGGATCGTGTTTGACTAGTAACAATGCACTTCGCAAATTCCGGATCAGCTGCCGGTCGGAGCTAGCCAGTGATTTCTGTCGACCACTGGCTCTTTTTACGATCAAGTCGACTTCAGCGTCTTTGGCGAACAGGCAAATAGCCTCGCGCCAATCGTCATTCCATTCCACAATGCGCTTGACATCAATACCGTCAACGTCGAAACCTGCGAGAATTTCATCAAGCCAGATCATGTGACGCCTGAGCTCGACGGACCGAAGCTCTGCTGAATCATCAGACTCTGCATCAGAGTGTGCGCATAAGAACGCATATACCTCTGTATCGTCCCGGTTTTTCGCAATCGATATCGCTTTTTGCATGGCCCATTGCTCACTTCGAGTCGGATCGAGCACCGCCAGAATGCGGATTTTTTCGGTTGCCATTTGATAGAAACCTCTCTTAGCTACGAAAACATGTTCAAAATGTTTGGGCGAGTTTGGTGCGTCCAAATTGATACTCCCACGTATGGGCTCAAAACTGATTGTTCATCCTGACCGCCGAGAAGACATCGATGCCAAGGACCTGAGAATGTCCGTCAGTACGACGGGCCGTCACTCAACAATGTGTCGCAACGTCATCGCCGCGGTGGACCAAATGCCGAATTCTGTTTAGCAATCGGCCCTGAACCAGCGGTTTTTCGATGATCTCCGCAGCGCCGGCCTTCAAGGCCTGGTTGGCGATCTCGCGGTTGGCCGTGCTCGTTAAAATCAGTACGGGGTGATCAATTCCCTGAGCTCGCAGCCGCCTCAGGAACGCAAGGCACCCCATGCCAGGGAGATTCGCCTCCACCAGAAGGCAACCGCGGCTCAGGCTGTGAGCATCGGTCGAGTCAAGAAAAGCCTCAGCGTTTGGGTAGCACACCACCCGGGCACCGGCGGCACCGAGCAGGATCGTTAGCGCGTCATCAACGGCTTCATCGGGATCGATGACATATACAATGTCCTGTTCGCAGTGCATGCCGAATCTTCCGGTCTTGGTGGCTGGGATAGTTGATAGTATGGTTCGACCGCCGCCGCCGGACTATTCGGACTTTCCCGTAACGCGATGTGGCTAGCACGGTGATTCGGGCAGGGTCGCCTGGCCAGGTCAATTCAAAGCGACTAATCTGACCGGTGGGCGACCTATTTTCGCTTGCCAGCGCCAAAAGCCAATGCCTCGTTGATACGGTCTGGAAGATCCTGTTGCCGAAATGGCTTGCGCATGAAATCCAGGGCTCCCCGCCGCATTGCCTCAGCCGCCATCTGAATATCGCCGTGTCCCATAATAAATACGCTGGGCGACAGGCATCCTTATCTATACTCTTCAGGATGGATGCCAATCAGGACTCAAACGCCGTCAAGCCTGAGCAATTTGGTATCATTCCAGCCGCAGCCCGGTAAACACCGGTCAGCGTCCAAAACAATAAACTGGCCGCAGAAGGCCTTTCGAGAGACCGATGAAACCAAATCCCGGAATGAACTATTGGAGCGCGCGTCCTGTATGGCTGGTGATCAGTTTGTCAGGACTCGTTGGCTCATGTGGGCCGGAGGCGCCGGTCGAACAGGCCGAAGTGGCGCGGCCGATCAAAATGATGAGCATTGGCGCGGGTGCTGACAGTCGCACGCTTGAGGTTCCTGGCAGTGTCTCTGCCGCACAGTCGGCCGAGCTGTCATTTGAAGTCTCGGGCCGGATGTTGGCGCGTATCGTGGAGGAAGGACAAATCGTCGAAGCAGGCGAAGTTGTCGCAAAGCTGGACCCGCGAGACTACGTTGCCCAACGAAATGGCGCGCGTGCGCGCCGCGACACGGCACAAGCCGACTATGAGCGCTATAAAAAGGCGTTTGAAAAAAACGCGGTTACCGAACAACAGGTAAGCCGCTCAAAAGGGCAATTTGATGTTTCGCAAGCTGATCTCGATATTGCTGCAAAAGCACTGCAGGACACGGAACTAAAAGCGCCTTTCGGTGGGCGCATCGCGCGGCGCCTGGTCGATGACTTTGCCAATGTCCGTCAAAAGCAAGCGGTGATGGTGTTGCAGGACGAATCAAGCCTGGAACTGCGTGTTGCCGTTGCAGAGCGCGACTGGGGGCGAGGTGACACAAGCGTGCCGCGCGACGAATTGACCCGCAGAATCAATCCCCGTGTGGAAATTGCATCGCGTCGCGGCCGTTTGTTTCCAGCGTACATAAAAGAAGCCAGCAATTCGGCAGACCCCGTCACCCGCACCTATGAAGTTACCTTTGGCTTCCAGACCCCGGCGGATGTCAACGTGAGCCCGGGTATGACCGGAAAAATCATTGTCGACCTGTATACGGAAAACCGCGCAGAAGGAGCCGCCCCCGTGTCGGTGCCGTCCAATGCCGTTGCCGCTGATGAAGCAGGCAATCCCTATGTCTGGGTGGTCGATCCTGCGACCATGCGAGTGGCAAAACGGGCTGTCGAGCCCGGTGAGTTATCGGGGGCTGCGGTTCCCATCCTGAGCGGTCTGTCCGGCGGAGATATTGTTGTCGTATCCGGGGTCAATAGCCTCGCGGACGACATGTTGGTAAGAGACCTCGGCAACAACTAGAACGCATCGGGGAAAACAAAAAGAAGCGCGCTATGGATCTAGCAGCAATCGCCATCAAGAATCGGGTCGTTACGCTGGTACTGACAGTGGTCATGCTGGCAGCCGGATTGTCATCTTTCGAAAAAATGAGCCGGCTCGAGGATCCCGAATTTACGATCAAGGATGCGCTCGTAATGACCCCGTATCCGGGCGCATCGGCGAAAGAAGTCGAGCAGGAAGTTTCCGATTACCTCGAGATAGCGGTTCAGCAGCTCGGTCAGCTCGACAGAGTGGTGTCCAAGTCGGATCGTGGCCTCTCGACACTGACGGTTACCATCAAGAATAATTACAACGCCGAAACCCTGCCGCAAGTGTGGGATGAGCTGCGCCGCAAGATCGGCGACGCCGCCAGCAGCCTGCCGGCCGGCGTCGGGCAGCCAATCGTTATCGACGACTATGGGGATGTCTTCGGCGTATTCGTCGCCGTGACTGCCGATGGTTACACCTATGCCGAGCTAAAAAACTATGTCGATTTCTTGCTGCGCGAGCTGTTGCTGGTTCAAGACGTCGGCAAGATTACGACCTACGGCGAACGTACCGAGGCAATCTACATTTCCTTTGATCGCGACCGCATGTCGCAGCTCGGCATCTCGTCATCGGGCATCATCGATGAACTCTTGCAAAAAAACCTGGTGACCGATTCCGGCCGCGTCCGGGTCGGCAGCGAGTTCATCGCCATTGATCCTACCGGCGGACTCGCGGCCGTCGATCAATTCGAAGAGTTGATCATTCGTGGCAGCAGCGGCGGGCAACAAATACATCTGCGCGATGTCGCGACGGTTCAGCGGGATTACGTTGACCCGCAAAACACGATTCTGCGCTATGACGGCAAACTCAGTATTGGCTTGGGCATTTCCACAGTCTCGGGCGGCAACGTCGTGACGATGGGTGAGGCACTGCGCGATCGCATGATCGAGCTCGAAGGTCAACGACCCGTTGGTATGGACTTCGGTATCGTGTCCATGCAGTCGGACGCTGTCGCGGCCGCGATCTCGGGCTTTGTTATTAGTTTGTTGCAAGCTGTCGCCATCGTAATAGTCGTGTTGTTGCTGTTCATGGGGCTGCGCAGTGGCTTGCTGATCGGCGTAATTCTGCTCGTAACGATCGTCGGTTCGTTTATTTTCCTGAAACCGATGGGTGTCGCGCTCGAGCGTATTTCGCTGGGAGCGCTAATCATTGCACTAGGCATGCTGGTCGATAACGCGATAGTGATCGTGGACGGCATCTTGATACGCCTGCAAAAAGGTGATAAGCCGGAGGCTGCGGCAAGTGCTGTCGTCAAGCAATCCGCGTGGCCGCTACTCGGCGCGACATTCATCGCGATCCTCGCTTTCGCCGCGATCGGAACCTCTGACGACAGTACCGGCGAATTTTGCCGCTCCTTGTTCCAGGTTGTCATGGTGTCATTGCTGTTGAGTTGGGTGACGGCGGTAACGATAACGCCGTTGCTCTGCGTCATGTTCCTCAAAGTGCCAAAGCCAGGACAGGCACAATCCGACCCCTACGGCAGTGGTTTTTACCTGAAATACAAAGCTGTATTGCGCGGCTGTATCCGCAAGCGCTACTTCACTGCGGCCGTGGTAGCCGGCATGTTCGGCACGGCGCTCTGGGGTTTTACTTTCGTCGATCAGAGTTTTTTCCCTGGATCCACGCGCCCTCAATTCATGCTCGATCTGTGGCTACCGCAGGGAACACATATCGATGAAACCGTCGCACAGGTAGCAGAAGTAGAACAATATCTCAGGGAGTTTGACGAGGTTACGCATACGACGTCTTTGATCGGCCAGGGCGGCCTGCGATTCCTGCTGACGTATACACCGGAAAAACTAAACGGGGCGTATGCGCAACTGCTGGTAGACGTGGATGACTACCGATCGATCGCAAAGATAGGGCCAATTATCGAGCGTGACCTACTGGCACGATACCCGGACACGCTGTCCTACTATTCCGCTTTTCAACTTGGGCCCGGCTCGACCGGCAAAATTCAGGCGCGGTTTTCCGGTCCCGATATCCCGACACTGCGGCGATTGGCGGAACAGACTAAAGCCATTTTCCGCGCCGACAGAGATTCGAAGTCCATTCGCACCGACTGGCGGCAGCGTGTCAAAGTTATACGCCCGGTGCTGGCCGATCAACGAGCGAATGTCAGCGGCATCACGCGACCCATGGTGGCACAGGTCATGGCCGAGGCATTTCAAGGAGATGTCGCGGGTTACTATCGTGAAGACGATTTGCAGATTCCAATCATCCTGCGGTCCGAGGCCCATATTCGCTGGGACATTGCGAGCGCACAGAACCTGCAGATCTGGAGCCCGATTGCAGCGCGCATGATCCCGCTGCGGCAGGTTGTGTCGGGTTTTGAGACATCCTTCGAAGATGAAATTGTCAATCGGCGCAACCGCAAAAGGACGATGATCATCTACGCGGATCCGGCCGCAGGCCTCGCTACTGCCCTGTTCAGCCGGGTCCGGCCACAGGTCGAAGCATTGCCATTGCCACCGGGCTACGAGCTCGAATGGGGCGGTGAATATGAGGACTCGGGTAAGGCACAGGATGCGCTGGCGGGCTCCATACCCGTATTTGTACTGACGATGATCCTGGTGACCATCATCCTGTTTAACTCATTGAGACAACCGCTCGTCATCTGGCTCTGTGTGCCGCTGGCGTTAATCGGTGTCACGGTCGGGCTACTTTCAACGGGACAACCGTTTGGTTTTATGGCGTTGCTCGGTTTCCTGAGCCTGATGGGAATGCTGATCAAAAACGCGATCGTACTCATCGACCAGATCAACATCGAGGCAGCAGAAGGCAAAGAACTGCAAACAGCCATTGTTGATGCCGGGGTTAGCCGGCTTCGCCCCGTGGCCATGGCGGCGTTAACGACAGCCCTCGGCATGATCCCCTTGTTGATGGACGCATTCTTTGCCTCAATGGCCATCACAATCATCGGCGGACTGATGTTCGCGACGGTGCTAACGATGGTTGTTGTACCGGTGTTTTACGCGATGCTTTACAAGGCGTAGCGTGCCACTCGGCGCCAGTATGGTAAGGGCTACCTCGAATTGCGTATTTCTGGTGGCCATTCTTTTCGCTGTAGCGTGTGAGGAACAGGACGGGCCGGATAAGCCGCAATTCAGGCCAAAGTTGATTCTACAGATTACTGTCGATCAACTTCGGGGCGACCTGCCGACACGGTATTACGACCGGCTTGGTGAAGGCGGTTTTCGTTACCTTTGGGAAAACGGCATCGTTTACCGAAACGCCCATCATGCACATGCCAATACTGAGACGATTGTTGGTCACACGACGCTCGCAACAGGCGCGCATCCATCCCGTCATGGCATGGTCGGCAACCTCTGGTTCGATCGCGAAACCGGTTATACAACCTATAACGTCGAGGATCCCAACTATCGCTTGCTGACCGAAGGCGCCGATGTCGATGAGGGCGCCGAAATTGACCCTACTCAGCGCGCCGCACGCAGCGAAGGCCGTTCGCCGGCCGCGATCCTGGTCTCGACCTTCTCGGACGAGCTGCGCAGCAGTACGGGCGGACGAGCAAAGGCGATTGGCGTGTCCGTTAAGGATCGGGGGGCGATCTCTATGGCGGGGCATGCAGGTACTGCCTTTTGGTTTTCAAAATCCAGTGGTGGATTCGTTAGCAGCACCTACTATCTTGAAAGCTATCCGGATTGGGTAAATGCATTCAATGAGCAAAATCCGGCGCAGCAATTTGCAAACACGAGCTGGACACTTCTCCATGATCAGGCGAACTACCTTTTTGGCAACTCGGACGACCGTGAATGGGAAACCGATGTTGCCGGATTTGGCCGCGTATTTCCGCATAACTTCGGCGATGGCAGCAGTCCCTATTTCACTACCTGGCTGACACTGAGCCCGGCAGGAGACCGGCTGGTACTCGATTTCGCGAAACAGGCGCTGATCGAGGAACAATTGGGCATGGACGATGTGACGGACTACCTGAGCGTGAGCTTCTCGTCGACCGATTACGTTGGTCACTTATTCGGACCCTCAAGCCTGGAAGGCGAGGACAATATCCTGCAACTCGATCGCACGTTGGCTGATCTGCTGGCATTTGTCGATGAGAAAGTCGGGCTCGCGAACGTATTGATCGTTCTGTCGGCCGACCATGGAGGCCCTGATGCGCCCGGCTATCTGAATTCACTGGGAATCCCGGCCGGCTATGTCGATCCGGACAGCTGGGAAACAGACGCCGCCATCACGCGCATCAAGAGTCGATTCAAACTTTCCGGCGGCCTGATCGAAACCTATGAGCATCCTTATTTGTATTTTCGCTCCGACATAAAAAACAGCACGAACATTGATCACGATGCACTCGAGGCTGCCGTCGTTGAGGAGCTATCGAAATTTCCGGGTGTATCGCTGGCGGTGTCAAGCTCGGCCTTGCGAAAAGGGAATTTACCGGACACCGATCTAATGCACGCGGTCATTAATAACTTTCATCCCAAGCGTTCCGGCGATGTGTTTATTGTCTTCGAGCCCAATTGGTTCATCAACAACCTCGATGGATTGATCGTTGCATCAACACACGGTTCACCGTGGAACTACGACACGCATGTGCCGATCGTATTCGCGGGCGCTGGTCTGAAACCGATGATCGTTGATCGACAGGTTCATACCGTGGACGTTGCGCCGACGCTGTCCGCCGTCCTCAGTATAAAACCCCCGTCCGGATCAGTTGGCGAACCGCTCGCCGAAGTCAGCGCGGGAACTTTCAACACGCAGTGACGCCGCTGCAATCAGCATTTTCGGGTGGGACGACCGCCGCCGTTGGTCCGGTGTTTTACGCGATGTTTTACAAGGCATAGGTCGGAAATTTGATCTTCCGCAGCCGCAGCGCATTGCCGATCACAGATATTGAGCTCAATGACATGGCCGCCGCCGCGATCATTGGGCTGAGTAGCAGTCCGGTGAACGGGTACAGGATCCCGGCTGCGATGGGTACGCCCAAAGTGTTGTAGCCGAAAGCGAACACGAGATTTTGGCGAATATTTTGCATAGTCGCCCGGCTGAGCGCGCGCGCGTTGGCGATTGCGCGCAAGTCGCCTTTGACCAGCGTTACCGCTGCACTTTCCATGGCAACATCCGTGCCGGTGCCCATCGCGATTCCGACGTCCGCGGTCGCCAGTGCCGGTGCGTCGTTGATTCCATCGCCCGCCATCGCCACGACTTCCCTCGCCTCTTTTAGTCGCTGAACCACCGCGACCTTGTCTTGCGGCAGAACATCCGCGATTACGTCGTCGATACCAAGCTTATCGGCCACGACCTGGGCAGTTTGACTGTTATCACCGGTGAGCATAAGCAGTCGTACGCCATCTTTGTGCAACGCCTGAACGGCCTCGAAACTGCTGGGTTTAATAGGATCCGCTACGCCGAGAAATCCCGCCAGTTCGCCGTCGATCGCGACGAACATGACGGTCTGTCCTGCAGCGCGCAATCGATTGACACGATCCAAAACCGGCTCGACGTCAATGCTTTGCAGTGCCATCATCGACGCATTGCCCAAAGCGACCTTGGACGTTCCAATCATTGCCGTTGCGCCCTTTCCGGTTACAGATTCGAATTCACGTGCTTCCGGCACCGGCGCGCTGCGCTCACGGGCACCCGCAACGATCGCGGCCGCAAGTGGATGTTCACTGCCCTGCTCCAGGCCCGCGGCCCATCCGAGAAGGCCTGCATCCGTTTGGCCTTCACCAACACTTTGAATCGACACAAGCCTGGGTTTGCCCTCCGTCAAGGTGCCGGTCTTGTCGACGACCAACGTCGTCACGTCACGCAGCACCTCAATTGCCTCGGCGTTGCGAAACAATATGCCCATTGTCGCTCCACGGCCTGACGCAACCATGATTGACATCGGCGTCGCGAGTCCCAGCGCACACGGACACGCGATGACCAGTACTGCAACTGAATTGAGTAGTGCGTAGGCCACGGCGGGATCGGGACCGATGAGCGCCCAAGTAACAAACGTAAGTGCAGCAACAAAAATGACGGCTGGCACAAAATACCCTGCAACCTTGTCGGCAAGCTTTTGAATGGGTGCACGGCTACGTTGTGCGTCCGCAACCATTGCAACAATTCTTGACAGCAATGTGTTCGCGCCCACCCTTTCAGCGCGCATAACGAAGCCACCCGTGCCGTTTATGGTCGCACCTACAACTTGATCTCCCACAGCCTTTTGTACCGGTATTGGTTCACCCGTGATCATCGATTCATCGACCACGCTGGATCCTTCCATGATCACTCCATCTACAGGGATTTTTTCACCCGGCCTCACTCTCAAACGATCGTCAATCGCTACGTGGCAGAGAGGCACATCCTCTTCGCTACCATCCGCACTCAAGCGACGAGCCGAGTCGGCCGCCATTCCAAGCAACTTCCTGATTGCCGCACTTGTCGCACTTCTCGCCCGCAGTTCGATGACCTGCCCCAGGAGAATCAAAGTCACGATAACGGCGGCGGCCTCGAAATAGACAGCTACTTCGCCGTGTGCATCCCGAAATGCCGCCGGAAATATGCCCGGCGCAATGGCTGCAACCAGCGAATAACAAAACGCCACACTGACTCCCAGCCCAATCAGCGTAAACATGTTGAGATTCATTGTGCGGATCGATTGAATCGCTCGCTCGTAGAACGGCCAGGCAGACCAGGTACAAACCGGCAACGACAAAGCGAGCTCCAACAACACGCGGCTGCGTGGCGACAGCATTGAAGAGACCGGCGCACCCGGCAGCAGATCACCCATCGCAATAAAGACGATTGGTGCACTGAATACCGCCGCAAGCCAAAATCGCCGGCTCATGTCACGCAGTTCGGGATTCTCTTCGTCCGTGGACTCCGCGCCCAGCATCGACTCCAGGGCCATGCCGCACACAGGGCAGCTTCCCGGACCGTCCTGGACAATTTCCGGATGCATTGGACAAGTCCACTTTGCCGATTCTGCCCGGTCAGCGCTTAGCGGGTGACGTGTATCAGACATGGGGCCACTCCTTAGTCTGTGCCGGACAGGAACTCAACGATCGCAGGATTGACAATTTTCGCCTGCTCAATGTGCGGAAGATGGCCGGATTCGTCAACGCGTAGATACTCGACGTCGAGCACACTCTGAACGGTATCGGCGCCTGCAATATCGAACGTCTGATCCTGTACGCCCCAGATCAACTTCACAGGCAAATCCAATTCCTGAACTTTACGGTAATAGGAGAGGTGATCCTCCGGCCCGAAGTCATATATTGTCGAAATAATCGCACGACGAAACCCCTCGTATTGCATCTGTACCCGGTACCGATAGGCCCACAAAGGGTAGTTTTCAGGGTGCAAAAAATCCGAGAACTGTCCTTCCGCCAATTCCGGGATTAGCAATAGCGCGAGAACGTACGATCCGATCCATTTCGGCAACAGGGGCGCAGATGACGTTTGATGCATAGGGTCCACGAGCACTATTTTTCGCACCCATTCCGGGTTATTTGCGGCAAATCGCATTGTGACGGCCCCGCCCATGGACAAGCCAATCAAGTCGATCGGGCTATTCAGATCAAGCGCATAAATCAGATCGATAATCTGACGCTCAAACAATGCGCCATCATATTCTATGTCGGGACGATCGGAGTAACCGCGTCCGAAAATATCGTAGCGGACAACACGGAAACCGGCACGAACGAGTGCTTTAAACGTCGTGTCCCAGATGTAATACGGCACGCTGAACCCATGCACCAGGATCACGACCTGCCCCGACTCGGGTCCCGCTAGTTCGTAATGTGTTTGGCCGTCTGCCAATTCGACGAATTGTCCAGGGGCGACCTGACGCGCTTCATCGTCGAGCGCCAACGATTCTGTGTTGGCGCTTTGCAACTGGTTGTACAGAACAATGGCGGCCAATGCGGTGAGCGCTGCAAGGCTCCATGCAATCTTTTTGAACATAGCGTGGTCCGAAAAGCAAAGTTTCGCAAAAAGGTGTCTGGCAAAAAGGTGTCAGATTTATTTTTGACAAAGGCAGAGAAATAAATCTGACACCTTTTTGCCAAAAATAAATCTGACACCTTTTTGTGGACACCTTTTTGACACTCGATTATATCGGGATTTGGACCGAACTCCGCGGCCCATATGGCGTCATAAGTTCAAAGCGGAAAACGCAGTCTTGCGAGATCGCGCGGATTCTCTTGCGAGATCACGCGGATTCTCTTGCGAGATCGCGCGGATTCTCTTGCGAGATCACGCGGATTCCGTACTATTGACGCCCTTGCGTTTGCCCGGGGGGAACAGGGCGCGCACTCAAAACAGGAAATTATCCATGAAGATCAGAGATTTACTGGCTGCCGGCTTCGCAGCAGCCCTGTTGGCCGCCTGTGGCGGCGGCGATACCGACGCGGGAAGTGATACCGCCGCAGCCGGTGACAGCGTCGAAATTACCGTGTCCGACGCCGACTTGGCCGGCAATCCGTTCTTCGAAGAAAGCACCCTACTGTATGGCATGCCCGCCTTCGATCAGATCAAGGACGAACACTACCTGCCGGCATTTGAGCGCGGTATGGCAAAGGAATTGAGTGAATACGAAGCGATCGCCAGCAATCCTGAGACCGCGACCTTCGAAAATACCATTGTTGCGATGGAGCGCGCGGGGCAACTCCTTGACCGTACCAGCCGGGTATTTGGCGCCATGGGCAGTGCACATACCAACGACAAAATAAAAGAAATAGAAACCCTGCTGGCGCCGGTATTTTCTGCCCACAACGACAGCATCTATTTGAACAAGGACCTGTTCGCACGCATCGGCTCTCTCTACCAGGTCCGCGAGGAGCTTGGCCTGGATCCCGAGTCATTACGGCTACTCGA
>Ga0255058_10001183_pt1 | contig 14828 bp, 14 predicted proteins | sample Cases_109_9_MG_FD_188637 | JGI IMG/M metagenome (GOLD analysis project Ga0255058, IMG submission 188637) | Seawater microbial communities from Amundsen Gulf, Northwest Territories, Canada - Cases_109_9 | ecosystem: Environmental > Aquatic > Marine > Gulf | place: Canada: Northwest Territories... | reverse complement strand
TCCTGATTGACACCGCCGACGGCGTGATCTCGGTGCACAGCGGTGAGATCAGGGTGGATGGTTCATAGATCGCGTCAATCCTTTCCCGACAACCCGGTCACGATCTATGAACCTTCGCCGGCACTACGCTCGCGACGCCGCCGTTCTCCGGCGGCGCCGCATCCGAGGAGCCAAATTGAGCGTTCTCAAGGGCGAGGGCACCACCGTCATCTTGTACGGATCGACCAGCGTGTCCACGGGATCCCGCTCCCATCCCGGCTACCTGGCGCGCCCGGATCTGATAGGGGAGTGGCCGACAGTCGTCGTGGTGTCACCGTCATACGACGCCGCATCGTCGGTGGGCGATATCTGCCGGCTGATCGCCAGACACGGCATGGCGGCAGTGGCACCGGGGCCCGGTGGGCTCAGCGCGTTCGTCAAATTCATCATCAACCCGGCCGGCAACTGGTCCAACGCCGAGCACGGATTCGGGGTACTGGCCTTTGGCGATGGGGCCCTGACCGCCATTGGACAGGCGGCGTCCTCACCGCTCGTGGCCTCCCTGGCGCTGGTCGACCCGGTGATCGGCGACCATGCCGTGGCGCTGCTTGGCGAGTTGGACGTCCCGATTCTTGGCACATCGGGCCGTGAGGCCCTCGACGGCGTTGACCGGGCCCGCCAGGCGGCCCCGCATGCGGATTGGGTGGTCTACGACGGTGTCGGTGCTCAGTTCTGGAACATCAATGCCGACGAGTATTCCGCCGGTGCAGCCGACGACGCCGCGGATCGCGTCCTCGAATTCCTGCCCGACACGCTGCCGGCAAAGATCTGATGGCAACCTCCAAAGCCGTCGTCACCGGTGGAGCAGGGTTCATTGGATCGAACCTGGTCGAACGGCTCGTCGACGAGGGCACCGAGGTGCTGGTCATCGACAACCTATCATCGGGGATGTTGTCCCGACTGGCGCCCGCACGCGATCGCGGGCAGGTCCACTTCCATCAGATGGACATCCGCGCCCCCGAGCTACGCCAGGTCGTGGTGGGGTTCACGCCGCAGGTCATCTTTCATTTAGCGGCACAGATCGACGTGCGGGCTTCGGTCGTCGACCCGGCCTTCGATGCCGACGTCAACCTGATCGGCACCATCAACCTGCTTCAGGCGGCGCGGGAGGCGGCGGTCGAGCGGGTGGTGTTTTCTTCCTCCGGCGGAGCGACGTTCGGAGACACCGATCAGATTCCGACCAAGGAATCCGAAACGCGACTGCCCGCCTCCCCGTACGGCGTGTCCAAGAAAGTCGCCGACGACTATCTCGCGTACTACCGCCGTGCCCACGGAGTCGATTTTGTCTCGCTCGGCTTCTCCAACGTGTACGGGCCCGGCCAAGACCCACACGGCGAGGCCGGGGTGGTGGCGATCTTCGCCGGTGACCTGCTCGGGGGCAGGGTGTCGACGATCTACGGCGACGGCAAGCAGACCCGGGACTACGTCTATGTGGAAGACGTCACCGACGCTTGCTGGCGGGCGGCTTTGCAAGGCGGCGGTGCGTACATCAATATCGGCACCGGCGTTGAGACGAATGTGGTCGACCTCTACACCAAGATGGCGGCCATCGTCGGATCGGATGTCGAACCACGTCACGCCGCAGCGAGAGCGGGGGAGCAGCAACGGTCCTGCCTCGATCCGTCCCGGGCAGCTCGCGATCTCGGCTGGGAGCCCTGGACGACCATCGACGAAGGCCTGGTCCGGACCATCGACTGGTTCCGGGAGAACCTGTGACGGACGGGTAGATCCAGGGTCGCAAAACGCACCCAGAGGGTGAGTAGTGAGTGTGCCGCGGATGGAACCGAGCGAGCCGACCGACGGGGTCTCCCTCGTGAGGGCTCCGTTTCGTGACCGGCTCTCCGTTGGCGTGTCAAGGTTCATGAGTCGATCGGTGGCAGCGGCATTTCGTTTTCGGAAGGGCAGGCCGCCGGAAACGGTCGGTCGCCACCAATATGGGCCCAACGCGGCCGAGTATCTCGATTTCATACCCGCCGCGCCGAAGTCGTCGCCGATGACCGCAGTGGTCTATTTTCACGGCGGCGGTTGGATCAGCGGCAGCTCTGACATCTCCACGTATCGATTACTCGATGTCGCCGCGGCAGGACATCCGGTCTTCAATGTCGAGTACCCGTTGGCTCCGGAGTATCCGCATCCGCACATCCTGCGTTCGACCCTCGTCGCGTTGGCGTGGATACGTCGTCACCATCCCGAGTACGAGTCAGTGCATCTGATGGGTGATTCGGCTGGTGGCAACCTGGCGATGATGGCGGCGATCATGATCTCCAATCCCGGCCTGGCGCAGCCCCTCGGGGTTGAGATGACGGGAGAGGTGCCGGCGATTCAGAGTGTTGTATCGATTCAGGGGGTGCTTGACCGTCTCACCTGGATCGAAGACGGGTTCGGCCCCGCGTCTCTGATGCTCCGGAGTTACGCCGGTCAGGCAGCTCTTGCAGCAGAAGTAGCGCCGCATCTTTCCGTGACGCCGATGGACCTGACGTTTGATTCGCTCCCATCTACCTTCATCGTCGCGGGATCCAAGGATCGATTGGCACGATCGTCTCGGATTTGTGCCGAACGATTCCGGCAACGGGCCTTCGATGTCGAGTACAAGGTGTACGAGGGGGCGCGGCACGGCTTCTATACCTTCGACTCGCCCCAGAGTCGCCAGCTATCGGACGACGTTCGTGAGTTCCTGGCCAGCCGGTAGCGCAATCACTCGTCGAGCCCGGCTCAGAGGTTGTGTCCGACCCGGATCAGGTTGCCGTTTGGATCGGAGAACGAGAACTCGCGCATCCCCGACGGATGGTCTTCGATGGCGGTGAGATGCACATCGCCCCCCGTCCACGCAGCATGCCAGGAGTCCGCATCCTCCACGTGGAAGTAGCCGGCCGACTCGTTCGCTGCGGGGTCCAGCTCCGGCACGAGCCGAAGATGGAGGATCTCGTCACCATTCCGTCGCACCCAGGCGTACGTGTCGTCGAATGCTTCTTGGTGTCGGCTGAGACGACGCCGCTGCGCTACTTGACGGTGGATGCCGGCTACGTCGAGGCCGGCGGACTCTTCCAACGCGGTGGTGCCGTCTCCGCCTTCGGCGAGCCTCGCCACCGCCACGGCCCGGTCGTAGGTCAGGTCACCGCCGGCGGCGCCTTCTTCGACTGCCGGCAGCTCACCGAGGCGTTGGGCGGTGGAGACCAGACTCTTGGCGGTGTCCGGTGAAACGTCGAGGCGGCCCGTCACCCATTCCCCATGGAGCGGCAGCCATCGGCCAGTGGGCCTTGGACACGGTCGACGTGGCGCAGTGCCCGCATCTGTATCGAGCGCAGACGCCCCACCGCCGACTCGCAACGAGCAAGAATCTGTTCTATCTCGTCGAGCGAACGGCCCTCGAAGATGATGTCTTCCATGGCCACAACCTATCAACCAGGTATGACACAAACCGGCCAGAAACAACAGAAACAAAAGAAACATGGAAGAGTCACGTCAGGGAATAACGGCGGTCCAGATCTGCACTGCGGGTACCCTCGACGGTCCGCGGAAACCCTGCTCAAACGTGGAAACAACCCCCGAACATACACGTCGAGATCCGACGCGGTCGCAGCTAGTCCTCTAGCTCGTCCAGGGTCTTCGGCCAGTCGTCCTTGAGGAGCCGCGACAGTGATCGGTCGGCGAGGATCCTGCCTCCGGTCTGACACCCCGGGCAGTAGTTGGTCTCGCGGCGACCATGCACGATGCGCTGCACCGGGGCGCCACATTCCGGGCAAGCCTCGCCGAACTTGCCGTGCACCCCCATGCCGGGATGAAAGGCGGTGACCTTCTCGGGGAAGCCGTCGCCGGTCTCGTCGATGCGCACCTCGGTCCACCGATCCATGACGCCGACGCTGGCGCGGTACAGACGCTCGACCTCCTCGTCGTCGAGGTTGGTGTTGATCTGGGTAGGCGACAGCTTGGCCTGCCACAGGATCTCATCGGCGAACGCGCCACCGATTCCAGAAAGGAATCGGGCATCGGTGAGGCTTCGCTTGAGGGTGTGGCGCTCTACGAGTAGACGTTCCTTGAAACCTGCCACGTCCAAGTCGGCGAGCTCGGCGCCGCCGGGGTCGAGCGCATCGAGCGACTCGTCTCCCCGCACGATGTGCATCGTCGCCCGTCGCTTTGTGCCGGCCTCGGTCAGCAGCAGCGTTCCGTCGTCGAAGTCGAGGGCGGCGAGCCCGTAACGTTTTGGAATCGCCTTGCCCACCTTCTCCCACTTCAACCGTCCGGCGATCATCAGGTGAACCACGATGGCGAGATCGTCCTCGAGGTCGATGGCGATGCGCTTCCCGATGCGGTGCACCCCGGCAACCTCCTTGCCTTCCACCGCCGACACCGGTGGGTCGTAGGTGCGGAGCAGCGAGAAGCTGGCCACCCGGAGCTCCTTCAGTTGGCGGCCAACGATCCGCGGTCGCAGCGCATACAGGTACGCCTCGATCTCAGGCAGCTCAGGCATGAGAAGACGCCAGACGCGAGTCGCGAGTCGCGAGTAAAACCACGACCGAAGATTCGGGCTCGCGACTCGCGACTCGTGACTCGCGACTCATCGGAACAGGTCTTCATCGGGGGGGCGGACCAGGTCGGTGGCCCGGCCGTCGCCGGTGAGGGTGAGCCCGCGCAGGATTGCCGCCGGGACCTGGCTGGCCTTGCCCATCACCAGGTCGGCGGCAGCGGCGATCTCGTCGACGAGGGCGATCTCGGTGACGTCGAGGACTCGGCCGAAGGCGTCGGTGGTGCCGCGCAGGTCGACGATCGCCGGCAGGCCGGACACCCCGATGGCCACGTCGACCAGGCCGCGGCGCCAGGCGCGGCCAAAGGTGTCGGTGACTACGACGGCAATCGACACCCCGAACATGTGCTGGATCTGGACGCGAAGGCGATGGGCCGATCGATCCGGCTCGATCGGCAGCAGCACCGCGGTTCCCTCTGCGGTATTCGAGCGATCGACACCGGCGTTGGCGCAGATGAAGCCGTGGCGCGTCTTGGTGATGACGAGGTCGCCCCGCCGGCGGATGATGGATTCGGCCTCGTCCTCCACCAGCTTTCGGTAGTCCTCCTCCGAAGCGACCTCGGCGATCCGTCCCTCGGCTTTCGAGATCACCTTGTGGGTCACGACCAGCACGTCGCCGTCGATGAGCGACTCGCCCGACGACGCCAGGGCGGCGACGATCATCCCGCCGAGTTCGTCGCCCGACCGGACCTCCGGAACTCCCTCAACGGGGATGAGCTCGATCCGCTTCACCATCCGAGCGTCTCCAGCAGGGAGGCGGCGAAGCGCTTACCCGCATTGGGCCCACCCATTCGCGTGTCAAGTGCGTGCACGGCCAGTTGGGGCGCCGCCAGCAGCTCGATGTCGGCGGCGTCACCGACGTCGATGACGAGATCGCTGAGCAGACCGGCATAGGCACCCGCAACTCCCTCATTTCCCGGCGCAAAGCCAAGCGAGGCGAGGACACGATCGGCCGGTCCCTTGATGGGCGCACCCCCGAACAGCGGGCTGATCGCCACCACCCGGTCGTGCCGATCCACCGCCGCCGCGATGTCGCCAACCGCAAGAATCGGCCAGATCGAGAGTGGCGGGTTCGACGGTGCGATGACGACGACATCGGCTTCCTCGATCGCCTCCACCACACCCGGGGCAGGCACTGCCGCCTCGCTGCCGACGAAGTCGAGCCCGGCGACCTCATCGCGGTGACCACGGATGACGAAATAGTCCTGGAAGGCCAGGCGCTCCCCGTCGCTGGTGATGATCTCGGTGCGAAGCCGATCATCGGTGGCCGGGAGGACCAGCACCGTGACGCCAAACGCGGCAGCACCCTCGGCGATCGTCGTCGACAGGGAATCACCGGCCCCCAGCCGAACCGTCCGATGCAGACAGGTGGCCAGATCCTGGTCGCCGAGCCGGAAGGTGGTGTCCTCACCGAGCACCGACAATTGGTCCATCACGGCAAACGTGTCCCCGGCGATGCCCCACCCGTGCGGGCCCTGAAGCCCGGCCAGGGTGTACACGATCGTGTCCATGTCTGCCGACACGTGGACGCCGTAGCGCACTTCGTCGTCCCCGACGTTGCCGATTACGGTGAGATGCGGGGCGGGGAGGACACTCGCCAGAGCCCTGGCCGCCCGTGCCCCGCCGACGCCGCCGCATAGGACGGCAAGGCGCGGATGATTGGAATAGCGCGGCTTCGTCTCTTGAATAGCGTCGTTCATGTCAGCCTCTTCCGCGGGAGCGAACCCCGCCTCGGTCGTCACCGCCATTCTCGTTGGCAGCACGCCCGGCCTTGCCGAAACCCTCGATGCGGTTCGTGGCCAAGTGTACGAGTCGGACGAGATCGTCATTATCGGCGGTGACACCGATGCGCGTCGTCTCGCCGGTGCGGAGGACGTCGAATGGTTTCCGGCCATCGCCGCCATGTTTTCCCGCGATGGCAGCACCGCGAGCCACCTCTGGTTTGTGCGCAGCGGCGCCAGACCCCGCACCGATGCCCTTGCCGCCCTCGCCGACACCGCGACCTCCCTTGACGCTGCGGTCGCCGGATCCAAGATCCTCGACCTCGACGATCCGGGTCACCTGCTGTCGGTCGGCTTCGCCACCGACGTCTTTGATTCCCCGTACACCGGGCTCGACGACGACGAACTCGACCAGGGCCAGTACGACGTCGTGCGCGATGTCGCAGCCGTCGGCGGTGAGTCGCTGTTCGTGCGACGAGACCTCGCTCGCGGCCTCGGAGGGCCGGACCGACTCCTGCCGTCCCTCGCCGCGGCGACGGACTTCTGCCAGCGGGCACGGCTCCGCGGCGCAAGGGTCATCGTGGTCCCGTCGTCTGAGGTTCTCGTTGTGGACGGGGGAACCGAGCGGGAGCCGTGGCGCGAGCGCGCCGGCAGGCTCCGGGCGATGGGCAAGGTCTACGGGCCGTTGACCCTGCTGTGGACGGTGCCGGTTGCCTTCCTTTCCGGCTTTGCCGATTCGACGCTTTCCCTGTTCCTGGGCCGATGGACGTTCTTCGACTGGCTTCGCGCCTGGGCCTGGAATCTGGTGCGTCTGCCGAACACGCTCGGGGAGCGCCGACGCGCCAGACATGCGCGTGCCGTCGGCGATGAAGAGCTCTTCCGCTATCAAGTCAGCGGGTCGGTATCACTCAAACGCACCTCGTCTCAACTGTCGGACCGGATCAGGGCCAGGCTTCCCGGTGAAGACGCGATCGGGGTTGAGGCGATCGGCCAGGAGTTGCGGCGACCGTCGTTGATCGTGGGTGTCGCCGCGGTGTTCCTGGTCCTGATCGCCGTCCGCTCGCTCTGGTCGTTCGGGCTTCCGGCCGTTGGCGAGAGTCTGGCGTTTCCGGGCTCCTGGCTGGCGGGCCTCGGCGCGTATGCCGGTGGATGGAACCCCGCCGGATTCGGCAGCGAAGAGGTGCTTCCGCCGCTGGTTGCCGTCGTCAGCGTTCTACGCGGGCTGACCCTCGACTCCGGCCGGCTCGCCGAGTATGTAGCCATCGCCGGATCGGCCCTCCTCGGGGTATGGGGGACCGTTCGATTGCTGCGTGGATGGGGGATCAAGGCGGTGCCCGGCACCCTTGCCGGTCTGGTGTACGTGACCGGGTCGGCGTACCAGGGTCTGGCCTCGCAGACCGCCATCGGGACGATGATCGGGCTTGGTGTGGTTCCGTTGGTGCTGCGACTGGCGCTGGCCCGGTGGCCGAAGACCGCCCTTGGCCGGGCAGGTCGGGTCGCCGCTATCGGCGCCAGCACCGGCATCGTCGCCCTGGCTTCTCCTTCGCTGCTACTCGTGCCGGTTGTGGCATTGCTGGTATGGGCTTTGATCAACGTGAACGACGGCGGGGCGTGGCGGGCCGTGGCGATCAGCGGCGCGGGAGTCGTCCTGGCGATTCCGATGCTGTTTCCGTGGGCCGGCGCCGTCGATCTGAACGTATTCCTCACCCAGGGTGCCGCATTCTGGTCGACCTCGATCGTGGTGGTCGCGGCGACGATGATCGCAGCCGTGGCCGTCGTCGTCTCGGCGCCGCGGCGCCTTGCCCTGGTTGCCGGTTGGGGCGGCGTGCTCGCTGCCGGCGGAGCCCTCCTGGCGAGGAGTGCCGGTCTCGGCGGTGGCAGCGAGATCGGATACGCCGGATTGACCCTCGTCACGCTCGGTCTGGCGGCGATCACCGGTGCGGCGCTCGAGGCCATCACGCGCTCCGAGACCAGCGGCTGGCGGCGGATCGTCGGCGGCGTCGCCGTTGCCGGCGCCCTGGTGCTGCTGGCGGCCTCGTCCACCGTATTGCTGGGAGGGAGGGCGGGGCTCCCTCCAGACCGGTATCGCGAGGCGCTTGCCTTCACCGAGGCTCGACCCGGCGACGCCGCCGAGTCTCGCGTGTTGCTTCTCGGTGCACCCGGGGAGCTGCCGGGCGACGAGCGCATCATCGAGGGCGCGGCCTACCGGGTCGTCTCGGCGCCCACGGTCGAGTTGTGGGAGGCCGATCTCGCCGCACCGCGGCCCGCAGACGACGCGCTGCACGCCGAGCTGTTGTCGGTCATCGCTGGGGAGACCTCCCGGGCGGGCGAGGCGCTTGCCTCCTTCGGCATCCGATGGATCGTGATCATGCAGGACCAGCCCTACGCCGCGGCCTGGTCCGAGCGGCTGACCGGCCAACTCGACATCGTCTCGCTCAGCGCAGGGTTGGAGAACGAGACGTATGAAATTGAGGCAGCGGGAGCCTTCCGTTCCATGACCTCGGCCGGAATCGCATGGCCGAGCGTCGGCGCCGACTACGAGGGGACCGCGGAGACAGGGAGCCGACTCACCGTTCGCGACAACGCACACGGCCGATGGGGACCTGCGCCTTGGGCTCAATCGGGCGTGTGGAACGAGGTTTCGGCGGACAGCGGGACGGCCGCCTTTGCTCCGATCGGTGAGCGCCGCACCCAGGCGATCCTCGCCGCCGTTTGGCTGTCTGTGCTGGTTGTCTCTGCGTGGGCGGGGCGGAGATTCGGATGAGAAGGATCGCCGTCGTCGTCGTACTCATGGTCCTGGCGGGGTTGGCGTTCGTTCAGCCAGAGCCGGTGCCGTCCCAAGGCTCCGCCCTCGGGTTCCCCGTCCCGGTCGATGCCGCCGGCGCGGTGGGCGAGGAGAGCGTCTGGTATTGCCCGTGGGTGGCGTCGGGCGCGGTCAGGGATTCAACATACGACGTGGCCACTGCGGTCAATGTGGAAGCACTCATCACGCTGCCAAACGTCAACCCGATCCTCGAGCCGGACCTCCTGGCATTCCAGCTGCAAGGCGCCGATGCCCGCAGCGTCGACACCGCGGAGATCGTGCGACGAGGCGAGTCGCCCGGCATCGTGGAGTTCGACGACGGCCCGGCGGTGGTGACCACCGCGATGTGGACCGAGAATCTGCTGAGTGGGGACCAGTGCGTGGCCTCCGTGCCGAAGGTATGGCACCTCGTCGGTGGCACGACCGCGGAGGGTTTCACCCTGCAGCTCAGGCTCTTCAATCCGTTCCCGGAGTCGGCCAAGGTGACGGTGCAAGCGATCAGTGAGTTCGGGAGCTCACCCCTCGGCGGCTTCGAGGGGCTCGACGTTCCCGGCCGATCGTGGGTCACCGAGGACCTCTCTCGGGTGATCCCCTTCCTCGACACCGTCACCCTCACCGTGCAGACCGATCCCGGGCTGGTCATTCCCGCATTGGTGCTGAGCAACGAGCAAGACGAAGCCACCTGGAACGGGACGAGTCGTTCGGCGACCTGGGACTTCCCGGTGACCAGCGTTCCCGGCCTCGAACCCACCCTCGTCCTTTCCAATACCGGCAGCCTGGCCGCGAACGTCGCCATCGACATCTTCGCTCCCGGCGGGCCGATCCTGGAGGTAACTAGCCTGTTGGTGTCGCCAAACCAGCCGATACGGCTCGAGCTGAGCGACTTTGCCGACCCGCCGTTCGGCGTCAGGGTCAGGTCGAATGTCCCGGTGGGAGCAGTGATCCAGGCTGCGCCGCCCGGCACATTTCCCCGCGCTGATCCGGTGGTGGGCGACGACATCTCCGACGATGCGGCGGACCCGCCCCCCGATAGCGGTGGTGAGGGCGACGTTGTAGCCGAAGAGCCCGTGGTGCCGGCGGTCTTCAACGGGCTGGCGTCAACGACCGGCAATATCGATCCCGCGACCCGCTGGATCATCCCCGGTGTCGGAGTGGTTCCTGCCGCCGAAACCTCGTTGTGGATCATCAACCCGTCTGGCGATCAGGCCACGGTGACCATCACCCAGCTCGGCGCCGCCGCGGCAGGGCCGGACAAGATCATCATCCTGCCGGGCCGGCAGGTGGAGATCCCGTTCGGCGAGGTGACCGAGAGCGGAACGTCCGGCGTAATCATCGATGCGACCGTGCCAATCAGTGCCGCCCTTTCCGTTTCCAGCAGCCGCGGCGTGGCCTTTATCGGCGGGATCCCGGTCGAGTGACGATCGCGATCAGGATTGCCGTCGTGCTGTTGGCAGTCCTGATCGTGATCGCCATCGCCAGGCTCATCGCACGATGGCGCCGCCCATCCCATCCGCCGATCGACCTGGGTGGTCTCACCGACAAGCCCGGGGTCGTCGTCTTCACTTCCACCGACTGCGCGAACTGCAAACAAGCAGTGGCAATGGTCGAGTCCCTCGGTGTGCCGCTGAGAGAGGTCACCTGGGAGCTCGAGCCGACCGTGTTCGAGGAGCTCGGCGTCGAATCCGTCCCGCTCACCGCGGTAGTCAATCGGGACCTCCGGGTCGAGCTCCTCGTCGCCGGCGTGCCGAGACGGCGATCGCTGAGCGACGCGGCAAGGCGAGCGGGGCTTGATCGGTGACGAGTGAGATCAGTGACGAGTGACCAGTGACGAGTGACCAGTGACGAGTGACCAATGACCAGTGGCCAGTGGCCGGCAACCGCCTGAGTCCTTGGTCCGAAGCCCGCCGAGCCCTAAGTTCGTTTGCTCCATGCCAATCGACAGAGATGTGCTCGAGGCGGTCCGTGAGATGGATGAGCACGAACTGCGCCGCCTCTACATCCTGGCCAAGGCCCGGTTGGAGAGCCGGGGCCTGGTGCTCTCCGACCGCGGGCCCAACGTGAAGCTGCGCCAGCAGAAGGTGCGTTGCGGAAAGGAGAGCTGCACCCGCTGTCCCCACGGCCCGTATTGGTACGCCTATTGGTCCGAGGACGGCAAACGTCGGTCGCGCTACCTCGGCAAACTCGAGGACCTCCCAGAGGCCGCTTTTCGCGCTTAGCGCGCTACCCTGACCGGTCATGGGAAGGCAAGAACCCTCATCCGGGCTCCGCTGCGCAGAATGTGGCAACGACTCGGTCATCCAGATCGAGCTGACCCTCCCGGATGGCTCTCAGGTCATCTTCTGCTCATGCCACCGCTGTGAGTCGAAGTGGTGGGACCGCGACGGTGAGCATCTCGAACTCGGCGCATTGCTCGATGTGGAGCGCGGCGAACCCTGAAGCGATGCTTGGGCGGCGGCGCGCACGGCTGCCGGCCATACCCCTAGAAAGCCTGCCTCACTAGGACGGTGGTGAACAATGACGAGTGCTACGTGCCGCCGCTTGCTCGGATAATCCGGTGACTTGGTTTCTCCTGACCGCAGCGGCCCGCCGGAGGATTGCTCACCACCTCCTCTAGCCTGCCGCTGGTGTCAACCACCGCGATCGCGCCGCCAGAGTCGGCGCCTCCTCGCCGTCCGCTCACCCCGCGCCAGGGTGTGCCGACCTGGGTGATTGCGGTCCTGGTCGGCGCTCCCACCTTGCTCATCCTGCTGGTGATGTCGGGAATCCTGGGCACGATCGGCAGCGGTGATCTCATCAGATTCCCGCAGCTGCTGGTCGCCAACACCCCGACCGGCGGAGATATGGGCGCCCACGTCCTGCTGCCGAAGGTGTTGGCGGACAATCTGATTTCATCGGGAAGGCTGCTGGGCTGGTCGAACGCCTGGTATGCCGGTTTCCCCGTCCTCTACTTCTACTTCCCTTTGCCTGCGGTCACGACGGTGCTGCTCGACGTGGTCCTTCCCTACGGGGTCGCGTTCAAGCTGGTCACCATCGTCGGCCTGGTTGCCCTCCCCGCCGTGACCTATCTGTTTTCCCGCATGTCCGGGTTCTCCCGTCCGATCGCAGGGATCGCCGCTGTGGCCGGCGGGATGTTTCTGTTCATGGAGAGCTATTCGATCTTCGGCGCCAACATCAAGTCCACCCTCGCCGGCGAGTTCTCCTTCTCGTGGTCTTTTGCCCTCTCGATCCTCTATCTCGGCGTGGTCGTGCGCGACGTGCGCGAGGGCCGAGGCTGGACGCCGCTCGCCGGCGTGCTGCTCGGGCTGACCGCGCTCAGCCACGTCGTCACCACGATGATCATCGTCATCGCAACGGTGCCCCTCCTGTTCCGTAAGGGCGGGCCACGGGTCGTGTTTCCCTCGTGGCTGCTTGGCTTCGGCATTGCCGCGTTCTGGGCACTTCCGCTCATCCTCGGCGTGATGGGCGGGCTGACGACCGACATGGGGTGGTCGGCGGTAACGGGTCTCGTCGGCGAGCAGAGTCCCGGGACCCCGCTCCCGGGAGAGTTCGTTCCGGTCGTCATCCTCGGCGGTGTCGGCGTGGTGTGGAGCATGCTGCGACGTGACGACGTGGTGGCATTGGCGTGGTTGACCGTCCTGCCCATCGTCGGATATCTCGTGCTGCCCCTTCTTGGCGTCACGATCCTCTACAACGCCCGGCTGCTGCCGTACTGGTATTTCGGGATGTTTGTATTTGCCGGTATTGCGTTGGGACTCGCGGTGACCGAAGTGGCCAGGCGATCGTCGGCGCGCAGGACCGTGCTGATCGCCGGGTCCCTCATTGCCGGGTTTCTGGTGCTTGTCGCCACCATTGCCAACATCCACGACGTTCCGGGCTGGGTCAAGTGGAACTACGAGGGGTATGAGGGCAAGCCCAACTACCACGAATACGAGGCCCTCATGCAGGAGATCGACGGACTCCCGCCTGGCCGGGTGATGTGGGAGGCGAACCACGAACTCAACCAGTACGGCACGCCGATGGCCCTCATGCTGACGGGCTTTTGGAGCGAGGAGCACCCGTCCATGGAGGGTCTGTTCTTCGAATCATCCCTCACCACACCATTCCACTTCCTCAACGCCTCGGAAGTCAGTGATCGGCCGTCCAACCCGGTGCGCGGCCTCGACTACCGGGGCTTCGACCTCGATCGCGGTATTCAGCATCTCGCCCTCTACGACGTGGCCTATTACGTCAGTTTCACCGAACGTGGGGAAACCGCGGCTCGAGACTCAGGCCTCGTTGAAGTCGGTGTCGCCTTGCCGTGGACGATCTTCGCGCTGCCGGACTCCGACTTCGTCGACGTGGCCACCGTCACGCCTGCGGTGTGGGGCGGTGGCGGCGACTTCCTCGAGCCATCACTCGAGTGGTACGACGACGTCGCCAACCTCGACCACTGGCTCGTCGAGACCGGTCCGGCGGAATGGCCCGCCGTGACCTCGGTCGGCGATCGGCTCATCTCCAGCGATCCGTATCCGGAGGGCGGCTCCGTGACCAACGTGGTACTCGAGAACCATCGCTTGTCGTTTACCACCACCGCCATTGGTGTTCCGCATCTGGTCAAGATCTCCTACTTCCCGAATTGGCAGGTGGATGGTGCCGAAGGGCCCTACCGCGCCGCGCCGTCGTTGATGGTGGTCGTTCCCACCCAGGAAGATGTAGTCCTCGAGTTTCGCAACACCGGTGCCGAGAACATCGGCATAGTGCTCACCGTGCTCGCGCTTGGTGGGCTGGCCGCCTATGCGTATTTGCGGCGGCGGGAGCGAAACGAGAGGACCGGCGTGTGAAGCAGTATGTCGAGAGCTTCCTCAATCGTGAGTCGCTCGACCAGTTCGTCAAGGTCGGCGTGGTCGGCGTGGTCAATACCGTGGTGTCGTTTGCGCTGTTCAACCTCTTCCTGATCGGATTCGACTGGTCGTCGGTGGCTTCGGTGTCGGTTGCCTTCGCCGTGACGACGTTCCTCTCCTACCTGCTCAACCGCACCTGGACCTTTGAACTGCGCGACGGGAAACTGTCCGGGCGCGAGACCTTCCAGTTCTACCTGGTCAATGGGGCTGCCTGGGCGGTGACTGCCGGCATCATGTGGCTTGCCGAGTCGTTCTTCGGCCCGCTGTCTGCCGTTGCCGCCAACGGGGTCTATCTGTTCGCCTCGGTGATGATCCTGCTCCCCAAGTTCGCCTCGTACCGTGACATCGTGTTCGGCCGTGCCCTCGCCGGGGAGGAAGCGGCTGAGCCGGTAGCGGCCGACTAAGAGGCTCAGCGGGTAGGGCGCGATTCCGGTCACGATCTGAGAAAGAGTATCCGCTGAGCCGGGGCCCGAGCGGCCCGCTGCGAAGCAGCAAGAGCGGAAGGCAAAGAAGCACCTCTGTCGAGAAGGCCGATCACCTATCCGCGCATCCTCTAGTCCTCGTCGAGCCGTTTCAGGAACGACCGGCCCCGCGGCGACAGCCGATACCCGGGCCGCAGGCTCTCAGTGAGGCCAAGTTCCTTTAGTTTCCGCACGTCGGTTTTGAAGAGCCGCTTCTCGCGGCCGAACCGCAAGGCGAGATCCGCCGCCGGGGTGCCGGGCGCATCTCCGATGGCCCGCAGCACCGCAACCGTCCAAGGCCCGCGGCGCCCGGTTCCATCGAAGCGGTCCAATTGAGCGGCCAACTTCGACTGGTCCTCATCGGTAGTGATCTCGGCCTTGCGCAACGCCACCCTGGGGTCG
>Ga0255058_10001182_pt1 | contig 14835 bp, 10 predicted proteins | sample Cases_109_9_MG_FD_188637 | JGI IMG/M metagenome (GOLD analysis project Ga0255058, IMG submission 188637) | Seawater microbial communities from Amundsen Gulf, Northwest Territories, Canada - Cases_109_9 | ecosystem: Environmental > Aquatic > Marine > Gulf | place: Canada: Northwest Territories... | reverse complement strand
TGGTTTTAGCGGGAATGACACGAAGAGTTATTGCCTCTACTTTTTGAGAACTTACAGTGAATCTATTTAACAATTTAACCAAAACATGGAGGGTTTAACTATGAAGAAAAAATCAATCTTTACAGGTCTTATTATAATTTTTTTGCTGATTAGCAGTATCTTATTTTTCCAAAGAATTGAAGCTGATGAAACCATGAATAAAGGAAAAATGAAAGAAATGAAAATGGCGGAAGGAAGCGAAACCAAAACCGATATGAAGATGCCGGGAATGAAAATGAAAGGTATGAAACCGGGATCCGTTATGATCAATATGGCCAAACAACAGTTAATTGGCGTTAAAACAGAACGGGCACAAAAAAGACATTTGGAAAAAATTATCAGGACAGTCGGAAAAGTGGAATATGATGAACGGAACATTAAAGAAGTTAATTTAAAAATAGAAGGATGGATAAAAGATCTTTATGCCGACTATACCGGTAAATACGTTAAAAAGGGAGAAGCCCTCTTTACTTTCTACAGCCCCCAACTTCTTTCCGCGCAGGAAGAGTATTTGCTGTCAATTAAAAGTCATAGTGAAATAAATATTCTCCAACGGTCTTTTGGAGTAAAAGGTTCGGCAAAAACCAAACTCCTTCTCTGGGATGTTACAAAAAAACAAATTAAACAACTGGAAAAAGCCGGGAAACCCTTTGTTTACCAGAGCGTTCTTTCCCCGATATCCGGTTTTATTATTTCAAAGTCAGTTCTGGAAGGGGGTTATGTTCAACCGGGGAAAACCCTTTATAAGATCGCGGATCTTTCCAGTATTTGGATTCATGCGGATGTTTATGAATATGAGCTCCCCTTTCTAAAAGTCGGTCAAGTGGCAATGGTCACTCTCTCTTCCCATCCCGGAGAAATCTTGGAAGGCAAGGTCAGCTATATTTATCCTTATATGGAAGAGAAAACGCGCAGTGTCCGTGTCAGGTTGGAATTCTCCAATAAAGACAAAAAATTAAAACCTGGAATGTATGCCAATGTCAGCATTCAATCAGATATGGGGGAACAACTCTCAATATCGGAGGGAGCAGTACTAAACACCGGCTTGCAGCAAAGAGTATTTATCTCAAAAGGCAATGGAATTTTTGAGCCAAGAAAAGTAAAACTAGGGAGCCCTATAGAGAATTACTATCCCGTTTTAGAGGGACTTAAAGAAGGGGAAAAAGTAGTTAGTTCGGCAAATTTCCTGATTGATTCCGAAAGTAAACTAATGGCCTCCATGGAAGGAATGATGGGACTCACCGGCATGGGCGACTGGAAAATGGAATCCGCCAAAATGGGAGAAATGGATATGAATTAGTTAAATGGTTAAACAGTTATATGGAGTCTGTTGTTAAAAGACCATTTAGTCATTTAATCATTTAGCAATTCAAACAACCATGGAGGATTTTATGTCTAAAGATTGGAAAACCTTTGAGGATTTGGAGATATACAAACTGGCAAGAGAGTTCAGAAAAGAAATCTATAAGTTAATTAAAAAACTACCGGAAGAAGAAAAATATAACCTGGCAGGACAAATGAGAAGAGCATCCACATCCTTGACTAATAATATTGCAGAAGGCCACGGAAGGTTTAGCTACCAAGAAAATATACAGTTTATAAGACTATCAAGAGGTTCCTTACAAGAGTTAATAGATGATTTAAATATTTGCCTTGATGAAGAATATTTTGAAGATATTTTTCTCAATAATTTTAAATCAAATGCTTTTAACATCATAAAAAAGCTAAATGGCTACATTGCTTATTTAAGAAATCAAAAAGAAAACCAAAACAAAAAATAAACTTAGCTTTTGGCTTAGTCCTAGCGTGAAGAATTTAACCATTTAACCATTTAACCACTTAATAAGGGTTTTATTATGATTGAAAAAATTATTGAACTTAGCGTACGGAAAAAATTTATAGTCTTCCTGGGAGTTTTCTTCCTTTCCATATGGGGCTATAAATCTCTTAGGGATACGCCCCTCGACGCCATACCGGACTTATCCGATGTCCAAGTTATTATCTTCACTAAATGGCAGGGCAGAAGTCCCGATATTATAGAAGACCAGATTACGTACCCCATTGTCACTGCTATGATTGCGGCTCCGAAGGTTAAATTTGTCCGGGGAGTTTCTTCCTTAGGGCTGTCTTATGTTTATATTATTTTTGAAGATAAAACAGATATGTACTGGGCGCGTAGCCGGGTGGTCGAATATTTAGGAAAAATTACCGGCAACCTTCCTGAAGGGGCTACTCCAACCCTTGGCCCTGATGCAACCGGCGTGGGATGGGTCTTTGAATACGCGCTTTTGGACGAAAGCGGCAACCATGACCTGGCTGAACTTCGCTCTCTGCAAGATTGGACCATCAAATACTGGTTGGAAAGTGTGCCGGGGGTTGCTGAAGTGGCTGCCGTTGGAGGGTTTGTAAAACAGTACCAGATCACTGTGAAACCCGAAACGCTTCTTGCATACAATATCCCCATAAAAAGAATCATTAATGCGATCAGACGCAGTAATAATGATGTGGGCGGCAGAGTCGTAGAATTTGCCGGAACCGACTATATGATCAGAGGAAGGGGATATATCAAAAATCTCGAAGATATAAGAAATATTCCTGTGGGAACCAATCAAAGAGGGACACCTGTTTTTATAAGAGATATCGCCAATGTCTCTTTTGGCCCGGATATGCGCAGAGGATTGGCGGAACTGGACGGAAAAGGGGAAGTTGTGGGCGGTATTGTGGTTATGCGTTACGGAGAAAATGCCCTTGGCGTTATTGAGCGCGTAAAAGAAAAAATAGCGGAAATTAAAAAATCCCTGCCCGAAGGGGTAAAGTTAGTTACAACCTATGACCGCTCAGTCCTAATAAACAGGGCTATTGACACCCTGAAAGAAAAGCTGATAGAAGAAAGCATTATAGTCAGCATCGTAACTATAATCTTCCTATGGCATTTCAGAAGCGCCCTGGTTGCTATTATAGTCCTTCCTATTGCCATACTATTGTCCTTTATCCCCATGTATTATATGGGCGTAACTTCCAATATCATGTCTCTGGGCGGGATTGCCATCGCTATCGGAGCCATGGTTGACGCGGCAATAGTCATGATAGAAAATGCCCATAAATTGCTCGAAAAAGAAGAAACAAGAGGGGTAAAAATCGATGCCGCTACTCGTGTCGAAATAATTATTAAAGCTGCTCAGGGAGTGGGAAAACCATTATTTTTTTCACTCTTAATTATTACCGTTTCTTTCCTGCCGGTCTTTACTCTGGAGGCCCAGGAAGGGCGACTCTTTACGCCTTTAGCGTTTACAAAAACTTTTGCCATGTTTTTTGCCTCTCTCTTATCAATCACCCTGGCTCCTGTGCTCATGGTGTTTTTAATCCGTGGGAAAATAGTGTCCGAAGGAAAAAATCCATTAAACCGTTTGCTCATTTTCCTATATAAACCTCTGGCACACCTGGTTCTTAGATTCAGAAAAAGCGCCATTGCCGTGGCAGTGGCGCTCTTAATACTCACTATTCCGGCTTTTCAAAAATTAGGAACTGAATTTATGCCTCCTTTAAACGAAGGATCAATATTATATATGCCCACCTCAGTACCGGGCATTTCTATCAGAGAGGCCGGAAGGATTCTTCACATGCAGAACAAGGTTTTAAAAACCTTCCCGGAAGTAGAGCGGGTCTTTGGAAAAATTGGACGGGCTGATACTTCCACAGACCCGGCGCCTCTTAATATGGTTGAAACTGTTCTTACAATAAAGCCGCGAGACCAGTGGCGCGAAGGGATGACGTGGGATAATCTTATTGATGAAATGGATAAAAAACTCCAGGTTCCCGGTATGCCAAATATATGGTGGATGCCGATTCAGACACGAACAGAAATGCTTGCAACTGGCATTCGCAGCACAATCGGTATTAAAATTTTAGGATCGGACCTGGAAACAATACAAAAAATTGGAATAAAAATGGAACCCCTCTTAAAACAAATCAACGGCACACGCAGTGTTTTTGCTGAACGAGTTGTGGGAGGGTATTTTATTGATTTTGAAGTAAACCGAAAAGAGGCCGCTCGCTACGGCCTAACCGTTGGAGATGTTGAAGATATCATTGAAACCGCTATAGGAGGAAAAAATATCGGTTCCACGATTGAAGGAAGGGAGCGTTACCCCATTAATGTCCGTTATGCCAGAGATCATAGGGACACTATTGATAAACTTAAAAGAGTTTTAGTTCCAACGCCATCGGGCTCTCATATACCAATGGGCCAGGTTGCAGACATAAAACTGGTAAGCGGCCCCCCATCTATCCGTGATGAAAATGGCTCATTAGCAGGTTTTGTTTTTGTGGATGTAAAAAACCGTGATTTGGGAGGTTACGTAAAGGAAGCCAAAGCCGCTATTGAAAAAAATATAACCCTTCCGTCAGGATACCGGTTAGTCTGGGCCGGGCAATTTCAGTACATGGAACGGGCAAAGGAGAAATTGCTATATATGGTTCCTTTGACCCTTTTTATTGTCTTTGTCCTCCTTTATTTAATCTTTGAATCCATTCCAAAATCCCTTATTGTTTTCCTTTCTATTCCATTTTCTATTATCGGCGGAGTATGGATTTTATTTATCCTTGATTACAACCTTAGTGTCGCGGTATGGGTAGGATTAATTGCCCTGGCCGGAGTTGCTGCAGAAACCGGAGTTGTCATGATTGTATATTTAGACGAGGTTTATGATCAACGCAAAAAAGACGGCAGGTTGCAAACTATAAAAGACCTGTATGAAGCGGTTATGGAAGGAGCCGTCCAGCGAGTGCGACCTAAAATGATGACGGTTTTATCTACTATTGCCGGACTAATCCCCATCATGTGGAGCCAGGGGACCGGAGCTGATGTGATGAAACGAATAGCAGCTCCTATGATTGGAGGAATGATATCATCTACTATCTTAACTCTTCTAGTAATTCCGGCTATCTACATGATGTGGAGGGAGAAACAAGGGCATTTCTAAAAACTATTCTTTCCTCTTGGCGAGGCGCCCACAAGCAAATATCAGAAATGAACAGACCCTAGCAAAAGTTATAGAGCTGGCGTATAAACATAAATTTAACCACGAAGGCCACGAAGAAAAAATTTATAAAAATCCGACCCCCCGGAGGGGCCGGTATTGGAATAAGCCCAGAGAGCATGATTTACCCCGTTAGAGAAAACCATCGACTCCTGTCGATGGTATAAATAATTCCTTTAAAGATGGTGGTCCAATGCCGCCATCTTCTAACCGTTAAAGAACATAATTCTCTAACGGGGTTTACTGGAAATAGCATAGCATCTTGCTGGATCAAAATAACAGGGATAAAGACACATAGAATCATTCACGACGTCCCAGAATGACAAGGTAGGGCATAGCCAATATATTGGACCTGGTCCTGAGGAGAAGGTTTTTTGCTTTTAAATAAAACAAATAGATAAAATTTCTTCTACGCGTCTACCCCTCTCAAGAGGAGAATTTTTCAATTCCCCTCTTGAGAGGGGTGGATCCGAAGGAGGCGGGGTGTGTTCTTCCCGCATACTGAATAGTTGCCCTTAAGGTAAATTCAAGAATCTCAACCACAACAATTCTCATCCTTTTGCATAGGAGGACACTTTTGACTTCCGAAAGAACAATATACGCAACAATCCCCCTGTTTAGCTTTCAATATCGTCTTGCAGTTTGAACATTCATAAAAATATTGACAGGAATCTGTGGACATTGTTTCTTCTTTTTTAAAACCACAACCAGGACAGGCAATAATAGATTTTAAGATAATATCCATAAAGCAGCCAGGGGCCTCAACCACAATTCGGCAGAGAAAGCCGAATTGGACGGATTCCGAAGGAAGGCCGCCCGAAGGGTTGAGCCCAAGAATGGGCGAAATCAAAAGGAACTGCCGCTCCGATGAGCTATACCCATGATATACAAGATCCGGAAATTATACCTGCCAAGGCAGATAAAATAAAGTCATAATATATTATAATTTAATTACTAACTTGATCGTATAGGAATTTCCTTTTTAGATTTCCAATCAAGTTGGGAATGACAATCGGCGCTGACTGTCATTCCCGCGAAAGCGGGAATCTAACTTGACTCTATACTATAGTATAGGCCTTATATTTATATTAGGAGTTATTATGGAATATAAAATTGGTGAACTTGCAAAAGAGGTTGGAGTCAACATCCAGACTATTCGTTACTATGAGCGGCGTGGTCTTCTGATACCCACGTCAAGAATGGAATCTGGTTACAGGCTGTATGACAAAGAAGCCTTAAAACGCCTTGAGTTTATTCGCTATTCTAAAGAGCTGGGCTTTACCCTGAAAGAAGCAGAGGAGCTTCTGATGTTAAGAATCAGGCCGAATGCAAAATGCGATGATGTTAGAGAGAAAGTAAATTCTAAGTTATGTGAAATTGATGGCAAGATAAAAGGTTTACAGAATATACGAAAAGTTTTGAATGAGTTAATAAAAACTTGTTTCGCAGGTCAGCCAACAGAAAAATGCCCAATACTTAGAACTATCGATAAAAAAGGAAAGAGGTGAAATATCATGGAATACAAAAGAAAAGTTGAGGTTTTTACTGCCGGTTGTCCTGTTTGTGAGGACACCGTAAAGAAAATAAAAGATGTGGCTTGTAAAAGTTGCGAGGTCATTATCTATGACCTGAATAAGGGATGTGGAACAAATGAATGCAGAGAATTAGCAAAAAAATATGGAATCAGAAGAATTCCCGCAGTGGTTGTAGATGAGAAGTTGTTAGATTGTTGCAAATCAGGCGGCGTAAGTGAAGAAAGCTTAAGAAATGCTGGAGTAGGCGTGGTCTGAGATAAACCACTAAATATCCATTTTTCTTTGATTAGAAAGGAAAGGGGACGATTGATCGGATGATAAGGGCAATGGATGGCCAGGGGGGGAGCAAAGCAGGCTTTTTCTAAAAAATACGTTAGGGAGAAAAAAAAATGAACAAACCACCAAATAACAAATTATTGAAGGTCGGCGCCCTTGGAACAATTGTTGCCGCTTTTTGCTGCTTTACTCCGGTCCTGGTAGTTTTACTTGGCGCAGTGGGATTAAGCGCCTTAACCGGATACCTCGATTATATATTATTGCCTGCTTTATGTATCTTTTTCATTATCATGATATATGCCCTTCTCCAGAGACAAAAAAGTTCTCAAGAATGCTGTGGACCTCCAACAGATAAGAAAGATAAATAAACGGAGAAAAGATGGAAGCGTTAAAATTTGTGCCTACCGTAAATTACCTACTCATTAATTTTTAAAAAGTTTCAGGTTCGCCGGTTTTTTTAAAACAAATTAAAATGGTTGGTCATAAAGATAATGGGTATAAGTAGGTCAAGGATTATAGACGCAACGAAAGCCGATATCGCTAAAATACCTTGCGTCAGGGGCCGTCCAATCCCGCCACCCGGAGCTAAGGGCTTTAATGTCATCCGACCACGACCCGCCGCGACGGACCTTTTTATGACCGCTGATGGGTCCTGTTGGATTGATTATAATTTTATGAACAGATTCATTTTTTTTCCAACCAAAATCCATCCAATCATTAACCCATTCCCAAACATTCCCTGCCATATCGTATAAACCATACTTATTCGGTGAATACTGCCCGATTTCGGAAGCTCCCTCATTAAGAGATAAACCAGCATGCGCTTGCCGTTGACCATCAACATTATTGAACGATTCTTGCCCCCATGGATAGGAGCACTCATCCTCAGCGCCAGCGGCCATCTCCCATTGAGCTTCACTGGGAAGATCTTTTTTTAAATTCAAACAATATTCTTTTGCTTTAAACCAACTCACCCTTGTAACGGAATGCTTATCGCCCTTGGACCATCGACTTCGCTTGTGGCGAGGCTCAAAGGCTTCATATTCTTTATTGGTTACTTCATATCGATCCATCCAAAAACTATCCAAATATACTCTGCGTGTTAAACGTCCATTTTTCGAACCAAACTCAGCGCACCCGGAGGTAAATTGCCCACCGGGAATTTTTGCCATATGAACAGTTCTCTCTGTCAACGAAGGAATTGACTTAGCCCTGGATCCGTTTGCCAATGACTTTGTGGAATTAAATATAGAACAACTCAGCGCAACAAAAATTAATAGGATTGTTTGTAGTTGCACAAATCCTCCTACCGCCAATGACCTCAAAGAAAATTCTTTTTGTGAGAAATATTTGAACATTATTATAAGGGTTTGGCTTTAAAATATTTCAAAATCTGAACAAAGGAACAAATTGCAGGAAAGGGTAACAAAACAGACTTTTTGAGTCAATTTTTTTTATTGCGCTATATCCATTTTTTACTGCAAAAGAAACACAACGGTCAAAATGTTTGGATTTTCCTGAGTTTTTAATTGGCGGTTTTATTTTTCATTTTATCCCCTTAGAGATTACGGAAAGGACTGGTAAAACAATGTATCTACTTTTATAACTATCTTGGGTCGTTCACTATCTCTATCGGGGTAAACACAATGAAAGTTATCCTAACTAATTGATTTAATAAGAAAATTAAAGATATCTTCGTAAGATGTTGGGATTTGAGTTGACAAAAAGAATCTAACCTAACAGGGTTAGAGTCTAATAATTAGGGGGGTGAGGATATGTTAAAACTAAACTCATCTTAAAAAACTGTTTTGTTGTATTGACCTCATTGGTTTTACTCTTTTCTCCATCTTTAGCTTCCGCTTTAAACAAATCTCAACAGACGCTGAGTATTAGTAGCCACAATTCCCCACCATCTGGTGATTGCTCGAGTTTAAATACACTTCGAAAAAACAAGGAGTGGGTCGAGCACGCGGGGAGGTGGAATAAATATCTGGGCAGCAAATTGGCCACACACTTTAGCTCTCCTCTCTCCCCTACGCACCCATCGGTCTATTTTTCTCTCATTCCGGTTTACGTCAATCGTGGCTTAGGGGTTTATCCCTGGAGGGAGATTGTGTGGACCGTTTCCCGCACCGAACAAGCTAATCATGGGAAAAATAAAAATTGCTTCTTAAATGGCACGGTAGTAGCTTACTATGTTGAACTGAAAAATAATTACGGCTGGCCTCCTCAGGTGGAGATTCTTAATACACCAGAAAATGAAGAAAAATATCTGAGAAAAGGGGAGATAGGTCTCATCGAGCTTCGCTGGTTTGATCCAATTGGAGAAAAGAGGCATCGCTGGTATAATCACCGTCTGGCATCATTTTTACAATGGACAGGGGGTATCGTTATAGCCCAATCTACCTGCCCCGGGTCATTAATTCATTGGATTAGTTTTCTTCAGTCGAGTAGACGGTAGGGTCTCTTCTTTGGCGCCAAACAAATGGCAAGCCGATATTTGTAGCGACAATGACAGAGCAAGCAAAGAACTTTTTAAAACTTCTTTGCAGCGCCAACCTTATATAAATATGTTGCATACTCCTGAACACCACCACCAAAACCATGGAGATGAACATACATAACTCAATGATTTTGTAAAACCAAAAAAATATTGCTATTATTTATGCCTTAGTCATTTTAAATATATCAAAGTATTAAAAATGCTAACCTTTAATCCTAAAAAAAGTTTAAGGGCCGAGATTTTTCTATTTCTTTTACTCGGTTCTCTTGCCCCGGCTTTAATCATTCTCTTTTTATATACAAAACAACTTACCGAAAGCCTGCACAAAACAGTTATTGAAAAAACTGAAGGGATGGGAGTAAAAGTAGTCCGCGCCGATTTAGATTCTTTAATAACTACCTTTCAATCCAAGGTCATAGCGCTATCAAAAGAAGAGTTTTTAATAGATCTATTAGCAACCGGGGAAGAAGGGCACAAGCGCCTGGATCAATTAGTGGGCCACAGGCAACGAACTACGGGATCAAAGATTGTAACCATTTACGATCAGAGCGGCTTCAAAGTAGCGTCTACAAATGAAGAGAGCCCAAAACGGCTTGAAGATGATTTTTTGGACAGGATTGAGTCTAAAAAGAATGGGAAAATACGGGCATTAAGTAATTTCAGCTTTGAAAAAGGAAGAGGGTTTAGGCTGGATGTTTATGCCCCTGTCATAGAACCTTTTTATAAATATCTACAGGGCATCATTAAGGAAACCATTTTTATAGATAAAAAGTTCATAAAAAAAATAAAGGTGAAAACAGGATTTGAAGTAGCCCTGTTTAATATAGAGCGGGCGCTCATACATACAACTATTGCTTCTCCTGTCCTCAATTCTTCGACTTTTAATGCGCTTATTAAAACTAAAAAGGTCGCTGTTCAGGACACTCTTTCAATAAATGATATCCCCTATCATGTGGCGCTGCATCCTATAATAAATGAGGGTGGCTCCGTATTTGGCTCAATAGGAATACTTGCTTCTGAAGAAATCATAGAAAAAAATATAAAGATGGTAAAAACAATCTTTATCATCGCCGTTCTGGGAATTGTTGCCTTATCTTTTGGAGTAAATTATTATTCATCAAAAAAATTGACTGAACCTATTATCAAGGTTGTGCAGGCGCTTCGCAAAATCTCCAAAGGAGACCTTAGTCAAAAAATAATAATAAATAGTCAAAATGAAATAGGTGAATTGGCGAGCTCTTTTAATAAGATGGCCGAAGACTTGCAAATCGCAACAATTGTCCGTAATCGACATGAGGACTTTATTAAAGAGCGAACGAAAGAACTTTCCAAAAGAATTGAAGAATTGGCAGAAACGCGTAAGTCCATGGAAAAAATGAGGGATGATCTTATTGATGCAAAAAAAACAGCAGAAACAGCCACCTCGGCCAAAAGCGATTTTCTGGCCAGGATGAGTCATGAAATTAGAACGCCAATGAATGCCATCATAGGTTTAACTGAGCTAAGCATGATGACGGACCTTTCCCCGAAACAAAAGAATTACATTACTAAAATTGATTCTTCATCTCATAATCTCCTGGGAATCATTAATGACATCCTGGATTTTTCTAAGATCGAGGCGGGAAAGCTTAATATAGAATCTATTGATTTTAATTTACAGGAAATTTTCGACAACCTGTCTACTCTCCTATCTTTTCAGGCCAAGGAAAAGGGGCTTGACTTGCACTTCTTAATTTCTCCAGAGGTCCCTCTTTTCCTAAATGGAGACCCATTGCGTCTTGGGCAGGTTCTTACCAATCTTTCAAATAATGCCATAAAGTTTACTGAAAAGGGAGAAATCCTTGTCACCGTTTTTCTGGAGAAGGATGAATTGGACAATGAGGTAACACTCAGGTTTTCCGTTGAGGATAACGGAATTGGCATTACTCAGGAAAATATGGAGAAACTTTTCCAACCCTTTACCCAGGCTAGTGCTCCCACAACCAGGAAATCAGGAGGAACCGGCCTTGGATTGGTTATAAGCAAAAACCTGGTGAAGATGATGGATGGGGACATCTGGGTGGAAAGTATATTTGGCAAAGGGAGCTCCTTCATCTTTACAGCTAGGTTTGGCAAAATGGCCAAAGGGAAAAAGGTTGAGATAAAACAGAAAGGGACAAACGGCGGGATTGAAGAAATTAAGGGATTATCAGGAGTAAAAGGAGCAAAAGTTCTTCTTGTGGAAGATAATGAAATTAACCAGCTAGTAGCTAAAGAGTTATTAGAGAAAATAGCACTGGTAGTAACCATTGCTAATAACGGCAAAGAAGGTGTCGAGAAGGTAAAGAAAACGGATTTTGATTTAGTCTTCATGGATATTCAAATGCCGGAAATGGATGGTTATGAGGCCACCAGAGAGATCAGGAAAGATGCGCGGTTTCAAGACCTTCCTATAATTGCCATGACGGCGCAAGCGATGTCCTTTGACCGGGACAAGTGCCTGGAAGCCGGCATGAACGATTATATTTCTAAACCCATCAACTCCAAACGTCTGTTTTTAGCGGTGGTCGAATGGATAAAGCCGGAGGAAAGGAAGTCCCCAGTTGGTCCTATTGTCGACCAGGTTTATCAAGAACAAGAAGTAATTTTACCTGAACTTTCTGATATTGATGTAAAGACAGGTCTTAAACTAATTGGAGGAAATAGGACATTGTACAAAAACCTGTTGATCAAGTTTCAAAGAGATTACTCAAATGCATCAAAAGAAATAACCATGGGATTGAGGAGTGGTCATATAGAAGAAGCAGAAAGGTTGGCCCACACTATCAAAGGCATTGCAGGGACCATTGGCGCGGAAAAATTGCAAAAATCAGCTGCTGCTCTTGAAAGGGAAATTAATAAGGGGGAGAGTGATCAGTATCAGAGATTATTGGATGATTTTGAAAAAAACCTTGGCAAGGTCCTTGATTCTTTAAAAGCCATCAAGCCCGTTGAGTTGAAAAGGACCAGAAAAAAAACCGGTTCCCAGGCAATCAAACCGAAGTTGCTCATTAAATTATTTAAAACTCTGGAACCTCATTTAAAGTCGCACAAGCCGAAAAAGTGCGCTCCTGTTATGGAGGAAATCCTCAATCTTGCCTGCCCGGTGGATTTGGATAAAGACATTACTGAACTCAATGGGTTAATCGAAAAATATAAATTCAAAGAAGCGCAAACTTTAATAAAGGAAACTTTGCGCAAATTAGGGTAGTTTAAACGTTTGTCTTAATGTTGCAACCTATGGTTTGGTTCAATAAGGCCAGGTATTTTGTGGAAATCGCGTTTGTTTGGGACTTTAAAAAAATACTAAAAGGTAGGTGAACTTTCTTTGAAAATAATTTTTTTGTAGTATTCTATAATTAATCGAATCGTGATGTAGAACTTAGAAAAACGGCATATGCTTATTTCTAATCAACTTCAAAAACTGAATCATCTCCAGGAATCCCTGTTCGAAGTCAGACTTCTGAAGGAAACGCTCCGAAAAATCACGGGAGGGGTTGTGGAAATTTTCAATGCTGATTTTAGCCGCATCTGGATCTGCAAAGAGGGAGATCTTTGTGATTCTGGCTGCATACATGCTCAGATAAAAGAGGGGCCGAACAAATGTTATTTAAGAGAACAATGTCTGCATCTGATAGCCAGTTCTGGCCGATATACTCATATCGATGGCCCTCATTGCAGGATGCCTTTTGGCATATATAAACTGGGTCGTGTTGCCACAGGTGAAGTGGGCAAGTTCCTTACCAATGACATTGTAAATGATCCTCAGATAATGGATCACCAATGGGCCAGGGACCTGGGCCTTGTGTCTTTTGCAGGATATAAGCTTCAAGATTCTTCACACAGGCCTTTAGGAGTTCTTGCCCTTTTTTCAAAACAGCCCATTACTAACGAAGAGGACTCCCTATTAGAAGGCATTGCCGCCACTGCCGGCCAGATAATTCAATCCTGGAGCGCCAGGGAAGCCCTCCAAAAAAGCCAGAGCCATTTCCGGACTCTTATTGAAACAGCGCCAAGCGTTATCATTTCCCTCTCTCCAGATGGCAAAATTCTTGAGTTCAATCCTGAGGCAGAGCGTGTCTATTGTTGTAAAAAAGAGGAAGCATTGGGAAGAAATTATTTTGAACTGTTTCTTCCTGTGGAGGAGCGAGATAAAGTTTTTGAAAACTTTAAAAAGGTCCTTTCAGGCGCAACATCACGAGGGTTTGAAAATTTTATCAAGAACACGCACGGAGAAAAATTTTATTTCTCGTGGAATATTGAACCCATCATTGACAACAAAGGGCTTTCTATTGGCGCTGTTGCGATTGGCCAGGATATTACTGTGCGTAAAAAAGCAGAAGAGAAAATTCTGTGTGAACGAGATAAACTCACAAACATACTGGACTCAATGGAAGATGGAGTCTATATCGTGAATCAGCAATATGACATTGAATACATAAACCCTGTGATTAAAAAAGAGTTTGGTCCAACGAATGGGCGCAAATGTTATGAATATTTTCATGATCGTCAGGAAGTTTGTCCCTGGTGCAAGAATAAAGATGTTTTTGAGGGGAAAACCGTTCACTGGGAATGGTATTCCTTTAAAAACCAGAGGACCTATGACCTCCTGGACACCCCTCTTAAAAACCCTGATGGATCCATTTCTAAGTTAGAGATTTTCCGGGACATCACAGACCGCAAAGAAATGGAAAAAAATCTTGAGAAGTTGGCAACTATAGATATCTTAACTGGAGCTTATAATAGATCGAAATTTGATGAAATAATAAAAAGAGAAATGGAAAGAGCGGTAAGGTTTGATCTATTGCTGTCTTTAATAATGTTTGATATTGATCATTTTAAAGAAATAAACGACACCTATGGACATTTAGCCGGTGATAATGTTCTAAGAAAGATAGCGGATATTGTCAGAGAAAATATGAGAAAAATTGATTATTTTGTCCGATGGGGTGGAGAGGAATTTATCATAATTGCCCCTGAAACGGATTTAAAACGAGCAAAAGCCCTTTCGGAGAGGATCAGAAGAGTAACAGAAGACAAAAGATTTGAAAAAACAGAAAAGGTGACATTGAGTTTTGGATTAACGGAGTTTCAAAAGAGCGACACAGTGGATACTTTTATTAAAAGGGCTGATGATGCCATGTATCTAGCAAAAAAAAGCGGCCGAAACCGCATTAAAATAATTTGAAATTTGTCTCCATTTGAAAAAATAACCAGGATTATAAATAAAAGCAAGGAGGCGAAGAAGTGCCCCAGGGTTGTCCAGCATGTCTGCATCCCCAATCTTATTTTGAATCATTGAGTAAAAACTGGTAGGTCAAATTTGCGCTTTTTGGACCTGTAATTGGTGCCTCATGGGCTCCAAAATTCCTGGGAACTTTTTACCTTTTCACTTCTGGTATTTTATTTCGAATCAAAACCTGAT
>Ga0255058_10001181_pt1 | contig 14837 bp, 11 predicted proteins | sample Cases_109_9_MG_FD_188637 | JGI IMG/M metagenome (GOLD analysis project Ga0255058, IMG submission 188637) | Seawater microbial communities from Amundsen Gulf, Northwest Territories, Canada - Cases_109_9 | ecosystem: Environmental > Aquatic > Marine > Gulf | place: Canada: Northwest Territories... | reverse complement strand
TACCGAGCATGCCTGCTTTGTCGCGCAGGCACTGATCCGCTCACAGGGTAATGTCGATGAATTTCAAAAACAGCTCGCGCGCACATTGCGTTGGTGGCTGTTGGCTTTGCCCGCCGGTGTGGGTTTCGCAACGGCAAGAGCAATCCTGAAACTCTGGCTTGGCTTCTCGCCCAGGAACAGTGGTGTCTTCTCTGCCGGCAATGGACCGGCGATGCGCAGTCCGATCCTGGGCGTCGCCTTTGCTCATGACGCAGATGCTTTAAAGCGACACGTCAAAGCCTGCACCGAAATCACACACTCGGACCCGAAGGCGTACTACGCGGCACTCGCCGTCGCGATTGCGGCCGGCGATGGTGCCAGTGATATCGCCCGGGCGGGCACATCGTGGCCGCAAGATTATCTGGAAAAGCTAAGGGCATTCATGCCCGAAGACGACGCGCGGGAATTTCACGAGCTTGCCAGACGTGCGGCACGTTCCGCTGCTGACGACGAACCGGTCGCGGCGTTTGCCGAAGGCAGCGGCTCGAAGAACGGCATATCCGGTTATAGCTACCACACCGTGCCCTGCGTATTGCAGGTTTGGTTTCGACAGGGAGATGATTTCGAGCAGGGACTGCAGGAAATCATCCGGGCGGGTGGCGATACCGATACCGCGGGTGCCATCTTTGGCGGCATCGTCGGCGCAAGAGCGGGGAAGGCGAGTATTCCTGCAAGCTGGCTCAGCAAAATCATGGAGTGGCCGAGGACGATCAGCTGGATAGAACGATTGGGCAGTGCGACCGCCCAGGCGACATGTGAGCAACCATCAAAGGCATCATGCCCGCGTTATTTCGTTCCGGGCGTTCCGTTACGCAACCTCTTCTTCCTGGTCATCGTGCTGACGCACGGATTCCGGCGATTGCTGCCGCCGTACTAGGCGACGGGCTGCCGACTCGATTGCGGGCCGCGGTCCCTCATTGGCCGCGGCCCGACTTCGTTAATGCTCAACACGTCAGTGACTAGTAAGTCGGACCGTCCGTGTAATCGAGCCCGGCTTCGCCCGCCTGATCCTTGACGGCATCGTACAACTTCTTGTCCAGCGAACTCTCCATGCCGCCGGCTTCCTCTACTTTCTTGGCGAGAAAACCATCACGATCTTGAGACAAGTCCTGAATTTGCCGTTGCAGGTCTGCCCGCTCTTCGGCGAGTCCAACAACATAAGCCCTTTGCTCCGCACGAGCCATTGGCTTCAGCGCTTCGGGTAATACATCTTCCTCGAGTTCATCGAGATCGACACTGCCGCTGGCGATTGCGTCGACCAATTCATTGTCACCAATGAGATTGGCTCTGCCACCGGCCGATGCATTGAAAACACCGCGCCGAGCGCGTGACGCAAACGATGCACCTTCGTGCAGCTTATCGGTCGCCGCTACTTTGCCGTGCATCTTTTCCTTCTCTTCCGGAGTCCCGTAATAGAGTCGTGTGTCGTCCAGCTTTGCCGACAATACGGCGATCTCTTCGTCATACGGCGTTGTAAACGCCACAGCGCCGCCAGCCTGTTCAACCTGGAAGAATTCTCCGTGACTCAGACTCGCGATCTGTGTCCAGGGCGCGACCGTCATCGGAATCTCACCGCATTGGATCGTGTTGATGACAATACCTTTCTCCAAAGCTGACGCGACGATCTCCGGATAACGCACTTCGTTATAGTCCATGTGCGGTGGCGCATCGCCGACCAGGAAGATCACCTGGTAAGCCTGCTCATCCTGGCTCCAGGACATGTTGTGTACTGCGTCGTAGAGCGCTGCGTTGACGCTCTCAGGCGTGTCACCGCCGCCGTCTGCTTGAAAATCCATCAACGCGGCGTAAACGGAATCGAGATCGGTGGACAGATCGACCACCTTGGTCACGTACGAATCGGTCCGGTCACGATAGGCAACCAGCCCGATGCGAATTTCCGGTGCTTGCTGCGCCGACGCCATGGTTGTTGCGATAGACCAGATCTTTTCTTTCGCCGTCTGGATGAGACCGGCCATGCTGCCGGTTGTGTCCAGCACGAACACCACGTCGACCTTGGGGTTGTCATTGGTCGTAATGTGGTGATCGATCGGCGGATCAATCTGGATGCTCTTGGCCATAAGTTGCGGGTAGTACACGACCGCGGCCAGGGTGAGTGCGAAAAGGGCAGTGCCCAGTAGTTTAACTTTCATGATTCAAGTCCTCTTTCTACGTGCAGGGGAAACTATGTGCAGGGGCCCAAAAGCCTTACTGCGTGAATAACTGGCGCAGTGCCTGATCGGCCTGGCGCCTTGCGTTTTCGAAGGCCTCGCTCTCGACCGCCGTGTTGCGTTGTGTTTTCTGTTCGCTTTTCACGGCTGGTGGAATTGCGACGAACAGGGCCTGCACCAGGAAGAAGCACCACGTGGCCAGGAATACGCTGCCCGAACGCGTGATTGCCCAGACCGTGGCGGAAACACTCAAGGTGCTAAGCGCCAGGTCCATCAATGCCGGCAATACGCCCGAGTAAAAGTATAGTGAGCGCACCAGCCAGACTGCGCCGACGTGGATCAACAAATACAACGGCAACGGGGGAGCCACCCACCAGCTAACAGCCGCCAGCGCGCTCCAGAGAGAAAGCGTGGTCACGCGACCAACGCGGTCTTTGCTGCGGCTGAACAGATACAGGAGATAAGCGAGCCCCAACGCGGGAATCACCAGGCGAAGAACGGCGCCAAGGCCAACGAAGGGCGTTAGCGTCGCAACAACTGCGCTGGCGAAGAAGCCGAGCACTGCGGCGACGATTACGCCGTGGAAAAAGGTTGGGCGTTTCATGACGTACTCCTTGAACTTTTCTCGCGGAGATACGCAATCTCGACTTCATCGTCGCCGACCGTCATTTCCCTTGCCATCCAGGCGATGTCGTCAAACTCCGACCCATCGTTGACATGCGCCGGTATGCGTTGCGCAAAGAGCTCGGCTTTTTGCCGAAGACTTTCGAGCGTTGCCTTCTTCTCGTCGAGCTTCTCTCGCTGCTCATCGAGATACTTTGCGTTCGCCGCGTGCTTGGCGCCAAGACGCTTTAACAGGCGCTCGGCCTCGAGCTTCTTCCTGATTAGACTCTTCGCAAGCTCGTCCTTTCCCGATTCGAAGCAGAGATCGAGCTGCGCGTCGAAGTCTGTAATTGCGCTTGCGAGTTCGCGCTTGCGCCCGGACAAAGCATCCTGATCATGCGTACACAGGACGGTACGCTGCTCGGTGTTGGCGAGGTCGTCCTCCATGTCGCGGATAGCCTGCTTCAGTAATTGTTCGGGCTCCTCGATCTGGTCCAGGACGGCGTGAAAGTCCGCCTTGAAGAGCCGCGATATACGATTGATGAGTGCCATGTTGTGCCTCCGGTGTTCCTGTCGATGTATTTGATGTATGCATCTTAGGAAGAGGCGGCACACTAAATAAGACATGAATTCGTAAAATCTGCGGGCCGGAATTTACAAAAACGTTACATGGGATCACTGTTCAGGCCGCGCCAGAGTGCTAGCCTAAGTGGCAGATGAACAGGCAGATACGTGTACTGGTAGTGGAAGACGAGGAGGCCATCCGTACGGGCCTCATCGATGTACTCGTTTTCCACGGCTACGAGGTCGACAGCGCTGCGGCAGGCCCCGAGGGGCTTGAGAAAGCGCTGACGGGCAGGTTCGACCTGGTCTTGCTCGACATCATGTTGCCCGGCATGGATGGCTATGAGATCTGCGACCGGATTCGCGCCGAGGATCGCGATCAGCCGATCATCATGCTGACAGCCAAGACCTCGGATGAGGAAATCATTCAGGGCTTGAAACTCGGCGCCGACGATTACGTGCCGAAGCCATTCTCGGTACAGCAGCTGGTCCTGAGAATCGAGGCGGTCTTGCGGCGTTCCCGGGTCGGCCAGCAACAGGCGAGAACCTTGATCATCGGTGAGATCGAGATCGACACCGAGAATCTCTCGGGCCTGAACGGCGAAGACGAGATTGCCTTCACGCGGCGCGAGATCGAGGTTCTGAGTTATCTCGCGCAGAACTCCGAGCGGCCCGTGTCGCGAGAGGAGTTACTGTCAAAAGTATGGGGATATGCGAGAGGTCTCGAAATCGAGACGCGAACGGTTGATATCCACATCGCGAAACTAAGGCGCAAGATCGAGGCCGATCCCAAGGAACCGTCGAATCTCATCACGGTTCGCGGCGCCGGCTACCGTCTCGTGACCGGGGCCTAGGCTATGTTGCCCAATTCCCTGATTAAAGGCTTCGACAAGGGCCGGTTGCGCAAGCTCCTGGCGGTCATTGTTCTGGCGCTTGCCGTGCCAACGGCAGTCCTGATCTGGCAGGCTTACGGCCAGCTCAAATGGGAAGCCTTTCATCAGTACCGCGGCGTTGCCGAAGAGCTGACCCGCCGCATCGATACCCGGCTCAACGGCATGATAAGGACTGCGGACGCCCGCTCGTTCGCCGACTACACCTTCCTGGTCGTGTCCGGTGACCCGAGTGCCAATTTTGTACAGCGCTCGCCACTTTCTGCCTATCCTGTGACAGAAGACTTGCCTGGCGTGTTGGGCTACTTCCAGGTTGATACCCGCGGCACATTCAGCACGCCGCTATTGCCACCGGAAGGCACGGAAGCTGCCAGTTTTGGAATCAGTGCGAGCGAGTTCAACGATCGGCGGCAGCTCGCACAGAAAATTCTTGCAGTCCTCGCCACTAACCGCCTGGTGCAGTCGCGGCCGGACATTAGTGTCCGACGTGGCATTGGAACGACCTTCGCAGCGACTGCGGCAGTTCTCGAAGAGGAAAAAGAGGCGGATGAGAACGAATACGGTGCGTTTGTCTCGAAGGACAAAGATGATGTTGACGGGTTCGACGCCAAGCCGGCGGAGCAGGTAGCGGACAAAATCGAGGACTACAGTCAGCAGGTTTTCGATCAACTGAATCAGCCCAGAGATGATGCTCGAGCTTATTCCGGCAAAGTTAGCGAAATAAACCTTGATGGGGCCCTGCAAAAGAAAAGCGAGGCAGTGGAGCGCGAAGGCGCCAGGCAGCAAGTGGCCGACGATGGTTTCGCCGATGCCCCGGGCCGAAGCAAGCGCAGAGAGAGAATCGCACTGCCGGAATCGGTGCGACCTGCCGATAGCGAACTGATGAGGAATGTGGCGGGGACAAGCGATCTTCGCATCAGCACCTTCGAAAGCGAAATCGATCCGTTCGAGTTCAGCTATCTCGACAGCGGCCATTTTGTCCTGTTTCGCAAGGTATGGCGTGACGGCGAGCGCTATATCCAGGGTCTGCTCGTAGACCAGGCGGCTTTTACCCAGGACATCATTGCCGAGAGCTTCGCGGATACGACGCTCTCGGACATGTCTAATCTGATCGTCGCTTACGAGGACGACGTGATCCATACATTCAGCGGACGCGATAGCTCCGCTTATCCCAGTGTGGCCGAAGATCTGGATGCCACACTGCTTTACCGCAACCGACTAACTGCGCCATTAAATAGCCTGGAGCTCATCTTCAGCATTAATCGCTTACCTCCGGGACCCGGTGCCAGCGTTCTCGGCTGGGTCACACTGGTCCTGGTAATCGTTTTCATCGGCGGTTTCGCGGTCCTGTACCGGTTGGGATTGAGCCAGATCAACCTCGCCCGGCAACAGCAGGATTTCGTTTCGGCCGTAAGCCACGAGCTCAAAACCCCGCTCACATCCATTCGCATGTACGGCGAAATGCTCAAGGAAGGGTGGGCTGATGAGGAGAAACGGCAGAGTTATTACGACTATATCCACGACGAGTCAGAGCGCTTGTCGAGGCTCATTGCGAACGTTCTGCAACTGGCCAGGATCACGAGGACCGAACCGCAATTCGAGCTGAAGCCAATAACCGTCGGCGAGCTGATGAGTAATACCGAATCCAAGATCTCAAGTCAGGTTGAAAGTGCTGGCTTCGAGCTTCGGATAAAGCGGGATGGCGGCGCAGATGAAGCCACGATTAGAATTGACGAGGATCACTTCGCACAAATCATCATCAATCTCGTGGACAACGCAATCAAGTTCTCCGCCAACGCGCAGGAAAAGGCCATCGAGCTAAGCAGCAAACGCACCGCTGACAACCGTATATTGTTTTCAGTTCGTGACTTCGGGCCTGGAATCCCCAAAGATCAAATGAAGAAAATCTTTGAGTTGTTCTACCGGTCAGAATCCGAACTCACGCGAGAAACCGTCGGCACCGGTATCGGCCTGGCTATCGTGCACCAACTCACCATCGCGATGAATGGCAGCGTGGATATGATTAACGTCGAGCCGGGCGCGGAATTCAGGATAATGTTCCCGATTGCTGACTGAATTATCGACTCGAAAACGCTAACGCGATCTCCGCCGCGATCGCCTGCTGCGGCAGCGTCGGATCCTCATGGATCAGGGACAGGACTTGTTGTTCGCGGGAGGGCATGGCAAACAAATGTTAGAATAATAAAACAAAAGTTGGCAATGGCCAGACGACGATTATTTTGCGAGTCTTACCGGAAAGGGAGAACCGAATGAATAACAACTGGCCAATAGTGAACTTCATCGTACGCTGGATATTGGGGCTCTTGTTCCTGATGGCCGGCTACTGGAAGGTGTTTGTGTTAACGCCCGCAAACCACGCGCAACAGTTTTTTATAGAGGGGTTTGCAGACACCTGGATACCGAGCTGGCTTTTACAATTCCTTGGTTACAGCATTCCCTTTCTCGAGCTTGCAGCAGGGCTGCTTATTTGCATCGGCTTCAGAACAAGAGAGGCGCTTGTCGCAGTCGGCCTGTTGTTGATCGTAACCACCTACGGCCATGCCTTGCAGCAGCCTCTTTTTGATATCGACGGACACACGTTTACGCGTCTGGCGCTCATTATTTTCCTGTTGCTGGCGCCGCTCGGGAGCGACCGCTACTCGATCGACCAATGGTTGCTGACGCGCAAGGGTCAGCGAAACGAATAGGCGTCAAAGGTGCTCGTCGAGCCAGGCCAGGGTTTCACCGATGACTACCGAGTTGGGCACGAAGTGGCCGGTCGGTTCGACGACGTGTTTCTTGGACTCGGATCCCAGGGAATCAAAAAACGGTTTGGCTGAGTCCTCATAGCGGAAATTAGTATCGAAGCGCCCGTTAAACTGCAAGACGGGCTGGCGTACTCGCGGCAGATAATGTGCCCGATCAATGTCGTAGTATCTTCCGTTACGAGCGCCGGCCTGGTTCAGGATCGCGACTTTCAGACGTGGCTCCACAGTCAGCGCGATAGGGCCGATAGAGCCACCCCAACTATAGCCGTAGAAGGCGAGTGATTCGGTGTCCATGTCCGGACGGGTTTCCAGGTAGTCGATGCTACGGCGCATTTCGCGGACGTTGCGAATGGAGACGTCTCTGCCCGCGATTGTTCTGGAGGATACAAGGCGACCGTCTCCACGATGGAAGGTGCCCTCGAATATGGGCATCGCGACCGCCCAGCCGCTGCGGAGCATGAAGTCCAAATGCATGCGATAGTCGTCCAGCGATCTCAGGATTACGGCCAGCGAACTCGGCCAGAAAAGAATGACACGGTGGCGGCTGGCATTACTGTCCGGCAAGTAGAGGAGCAGTTCGACGCGTTCACCGTCGCCGCGGTCGAAGCTGATGGATTGGCGAGTCCAGTTCCGAATGCTGATTGTTTCATCGACGCTTGCGTTCAGCGGGTCGGAGCTGTACTCGAAGTTTCTCAGCATCGCGGTAAATGCCTCATCGGAAGCGGGTTCGATCATCTGAACGGTTTCCTGGGGCCGGACCGGCTGCCGCAGCAGGTCCCGTACTCCGCGTTCGTCATGCGTTGATGCCAGCCGCATGCCGTTTTCCGGCGCACGATCGAACGGCGGCAAAGCGGCAGGAATGTCAATCGTCGCAGAGGCTGCATAACGCGCGTCAGTCCACGTGCCACCCAATATTGCGCGATGTTCACCCAGCGCATTCGCGCACCATTCGCGGACATTGCCCAGCATATCCGACGTTCCGGTCCAGCCAATGCCTTGAAACTCACCGACAGCGGCCACGCCGGACATTTCTAAATTGCTTGCCGGGGCCTGCCAGGTCAGGGCCGCGGCCGCATGAGCTCGACGCCAATGATGCACGGTGGGTAATTCGCGACCGGAAAATCGGGCGAACGCCTCAGCTTCGTACCAACTGATGCCGCCGACGGGGAAGTCATCCTGTCCCTCGGCAAATGTCCCGCCGATCCACGTGCTCGGGCCCGGCCGGCCGGTCAAATCCGTAAACGCCGCCATCGCCTCGTCCCACGAGATCGTCTGTCCGTCTCGAACGAATTCATGTTCCCAGAGGTCGCGCTGCCGATAGCCGCCCGCATTGGCAAATTCCCGGTACTCGCGATTCGTAACCTCGTTTCGGCCGATTCGAAAATCAGTCAGGTTTACTAAATGGCCTTCGAGCAAGAGCCGGGTTCCGGGCACCCGGACGTCCGGGTTTTCAAGTGGCCCGGATGGATCAAGCACAACATCGACGGGTGGAACGATATAGCGTGTGCCAGTAGCATCTTCTTCTGTGCCAAGTCTGATTGCGCCGCCCGCCAATGGCATGCCACCGACCGTACGCAGTACGCTGTCAAATCCATCCAGTTCAAAACGCATCAGAGAAAAGCCGCGGGGGATACGCACATCGTGAATTGGCGTTTCGCCAAGCCGCTGCCACGGTGCCTGCGGGTCGTCGTACGCACGCCGATACACGGTGGCGCCGCTTGGTTTCGAGGGAATCGAGGCCTTGATGGAAAACTCGCTCCAATAGTCATCGAGCAACTCGGAGTCCGGCACGCGGTTCTGGATTTCCAGCGCGACGGCATAGGCCTGTTCCCACGCACCAGCAGCGATGTGCTGTTCGACCTGAGGCAACGCAATATCTCGCGCCCAGCGCTCGTCCGCACCGGACATATAGAACATTCCGGCGCCAAGGCCGACCGCGAGCACGAATCCAATAATAATTGCGGCGACACCGGACCGGCTCGTACCGGCCCGATCGACGGTAGCGGCCACATCGGCGTCACGCTTAATTCCCTCGGGCGTCAACTCATACGCCCAGGCCATTAACAGCACGGGTATGAGACCGATCGCCAGTAATAGCAGCACCAGCTTTGGTGCCCAGTCGGGTAATGACAGAATCCCTGAGAGGACCTCAGCAATTTGCAGCAGCAACCAGGCGGCGACCAGGTAGGCGATGAGAACGCGGAAAACCTTGCGCCGCTTCAATTCTTGGATCAGCGTAGCCAACGTAGTCCTCTGCTTATTATTTCGGTCACTGTACCCGCTCGGGGAGAATTTATCGACGCCGAAGATAGGTGCGGTGTTTGAAAAAGCACAGCTCAGTTATAATACTTTCAGAGACATGCAGCGATTACCCAGAAATCTCGTTAAGGACGGTTCTGCCCGCGCGCGGGCAGGCTCGGCGCTGCTCGGCGCGCTCTGGATGGTCGTCATTACTGCCTGCGCGACGGCCCCGCCGGAAAACATCGAGGATATCTGTTCGGTCTTCGAGGACAAGCGCGGCTGGTACAAGGCCGCGACGAAATCGGAGAAGCGCTGGGGCACCCCGGTTCACGTGCAGATGTCGATCATTCGCCAGGAGTCGTCGTTCCGGTTCGATGCAAAACCGCCGCGGACCAAACTGTTGGGTTTTATTCCGTGGACGCGCCCATCGGATGCGTATGGTTACGCACAGGCTCTGGACAGTACCTGGGAGTGGTACAAGAAAGATGCCGGCCGACGCTTCGCGGACCGCGATGACTTCGATGATGCGATCGACTTCGTTGGCTGGTACACGAACATGTCCACCAGGTCCGTGGGTATCTCGAAATGGGATCCTTACAATCAGTATCTCGCCTACCACGAAGGCGCGGGCGGCTGGCGCAAAGGAACGCACATGAACAAGCGCTGGCTCAAGGAGACGGCCCGCAAGGTCGACTACCGGGCGAGAGAGTGGGGCGCGCAGCTCAAGCGCTGCGAGGATGATCTCGACGATGGCTGGTGGATATTTTAGAAGAACGCATTTCGTCGATGGCCATCACATACAGCACCTGGCAGTGGGAGCGCTGTTCGAGTTGCAGTCGCGATAGTTACTCAAGACACCCATCACCGCAACTGGCTGTCTTTGCTCCCACGGCGGTTATAGCCGCTGACAGTCTTTACCTTGGCATCCTGTTCCGCCTGGCAGGTGATACACAGGCGAATGCCAGGGACGGCCTCGCGGCGGGCAGCGGGAATCGCTTTGTCACATTCTTCGCAGTTGCTCAGGCTTTCGCCAGACGGCAACTGGTCACGCACGCGCTTGACCGCATCCTCGACGGTTGCGTCGATCTGGTCCTGGACTGCGCCGTCTTTTGCGAACCCGCCTGCCATTCAGGAAACTCCGAATATCGTTGTTAGTACCTACTATAACCCACGCCGATTATTCGCTATTATTTTCCGAAACAATGATCGAGAGGGCTTAGCCGATGAGCTATGGTAGCGAAGACATTCGTAACGTGTGCCTGGTCGGGCCGAGCAATGCGGGGAAAACCCAGCTTGCCGAGGCGCTCCTTTACGCGGGTGGCGCCATCCCGAAGTGCGGCTCCGTTGATCGGGGCGATACCGTCTCCGATTTCACGTCCCGTGAGCGGGACCTGGGCCATTCGCAGTATTCAGCCGTCTGCCACCTGGATCATAAAGGCATCCACGTTAACTTGATTGACACCCCGGGCTACCGGGACTTTTACGGCCGGGCGTTATCTGTGATGCCGGCCGCGGACACGGTTGCGGTCGTCGTCAACGCCCAGTCGGGCATCGAACTGATGACACGGCGGATGATGAATGCCGCCAAACAGCAGGGACTGTGTCGCATGATCATTGTGAACAAGATCGATGCCGACGACCTGAACCTGGAGGTCCTGTTGGCGGAGTTACAGTCTGCGTTCGGTCCGGAATGCCTGCCATTGAACCTGCCGTCTGCTGACAGCACTGACGTGGTCGATTGTTTTTTCCAGCCGACGGGCGCCGATACTGCGTTCGGCTCCTTCGAATCAGCTCATACACAGATCATCGACCAGGTCGTTGAGGTCGATGAGGAGCTGATGGAGGTCTATCTCGAGCAGGGCGAAGAGCTGCAGCCTGAACAATTGCACGACCCGTTCGAGAAGGCGCTGCGCGAGGGCCATTTAGTACCCGTCTGTTTTGTATCGGCCAGGACCGGCGCCGGGATACCTGGGCTACTCGAGGTATTTGAGCGACTCATGCCGAGTCCACTGGAAGGCAACCCGCCGTTGTTCCTCAAAGGTGAAGGCGACGACGCTGCGGAAGTGGTCATCACGCCAGATCCGGCAGCGCACACGATTGCCCATGTGTTCATGGTGGGTATCGACCCCTTCAAAGGCCGGCTGGGCGTCTGCCGGATTCACCAGGGAACGATTAGGGTCGGTAGCCAGTTGTATGTCGGGCATGCCCGCAAGCCGATCAAGGTCAATCAGCTGTTGAAGTTGAACGGCGACAAGTACAGCAGAATAAACGAGGGCCCGACTGGCGATATCTGCGCGATTCCGCGCGTCAATGAACTGCACTACGATGCGGTACTGCACGACTCACATGACGAGGATCACTTTCACCTGAAATCCATCGACCTGCCACGCCCGATGTACGGCCTGGCCATCAGACCGCCGCGAGATTCGGACGTGCAAAAGACCTCGGATGTGCTGCATAACATCGAAGCAGAAGATCCGTCCGTCAACGTGGAGCACAACGCCGCGCTGAATGAAATCGTGCTGCGTGGTCTTGGCGACCTGCACCTGCGCACCTTGCTCGAACTGATGGCCGATCGCTATAACCTGAACGTGGATACGGCCCTGCCGTCAATCGCATATCGCGAGACGGTCACGAAGCCGGCCGAGGGTCACAACAGGCACAAGAAACAAACGGGCGGTGCCGGCCAGTTCGGCGAAGTGTTCCTGCGAATAGAACCCTTACCGGAAGGCAGCGGCTTCGAATTCGTGAACAAAGTCGTCGGTGGCCACATTCCCTATCAGTATATTCCGGCGGTCGAAACCGGCGTTCGGCAAGTGATGCAATCCGGCGCCAGTTACGGCTTCCCGATGCAGGACATCAAGGTGACGGTTTACGACGGTAAACACCACCCGGTCGATTCCAAGGAAATAGCGTTCGTTCAGGCGGGCAAGAAAGCGTTCCTGGAAGCTATTGCCGATGCGGCGCCGATCCTGATGGAGCCTGTTGTCGACGTCACGGTCACGGTGCCAAACCGATGCGCAGGTGGCGTCACGGGAGACCTATCCGCCATGCACGGCATGGTAAGCAGCACGCAGGCGCTGGCCGACAATCGCATCGTTGTCTCGGGCCAGGTCCCGCTGAAAGAAATGCAGGATTACCATTCCCGATTGAAATCACTAACAGGCGGAGACGGCAGTTTCACGATGGACTTCAGTCATTATGCTGAAGTGTCTGCGGCATCGCTGGACCTGGCGCACTAGTCCGCCGCTGGGCAACAGCTGTGTTACCGGCAAGCCGCCGGCAGATGTTTCGGCGCAATTGAAGGACTTGAGCACAGCCAGGTAACGCGTCGATCCGAGATATCCGGTCGCATGACGAGTACTTGTCCCTGGATCACCTGATTCGAATCCTTGCCATAGGTCACGACGACCTCTCCTACAGAGATTTGTACGCTCGACACATACTTGCCTTGAATCTCTGTCGCGGGCTCGAGTCCGGCCGCGGCGTTGTCCGGCGGCAGCCGATTGGTATCGAAGTAATAATCCGTGACAGCCACCTTCGCTGCCGCCGAAATATTTAGTCCCTCCGTAATCTGCGCGCGTACCGTATAGTCTTGGTACGCGGGAATCGATATTGCGGCAATGATTCCGATGACCGGGACAAACAGAACAAATACTCCGACGACAATGCCGACAATGCTGGTGCTTCCGGCGCGTGCGACTTCCAGTCGTTGATCCTCAGAAGGATCTGTTCGAAGTTTGATGTTGCTGATCTTGCTCCTTGCATGCCCGTAATAGAGACGCGTGCAAAACATCGGCGCAAGAATCCAGGCGATAATGAAGTAGAGCAGGCTCTCACCTGACCCCCCCACAATGCCCACCGAAAACAAGATCGCCAAAACAACCGGGATCCCGATCATGTAGCCGAGCGCGTACAACCACATCTTTCGATACAGCAACCAGGGAAACGTGACAAAAAAGGCCGGCCAGTTCCATTTCACGTTGCTGCCCGTTGCAAATTTCTTGAACGCGGCCGCGTAGTAGTGAGTATTCTTGGGGCCGACAAATGTGCTCAGGAGTTCATCATCGCCAGTGGACCCGGGTTGATCCAAATCAGTCGACTCGTTCATCTGTTCGTCTCCTTGATCGCTTTCGCTCGAAGAATACCGGCCGGTCGTAAAAAAGCATAGGATTTTCCATCGCGCCGGGTGCTCAATTTGGTTAGAAAAACACCAGGCAGCGGGTCTCGATACGCTCACGCGGTGCCGCGTCCTCGTGCTCAGCACCGAAAGTGTGTGCCACGTCCCAGATTACGTCCACATTAGTGTTCTAAGCTACGGGAACTTAAGGCAAAAGCACGAAAATCGTTCGGGTGATCTCATGCGTACTAAATTAGCCGTTTTCACGTCAGTTCTGGTGTGGATCTTCGCGACGGTCGCGACGGCCCAGGATGGGCTGCAGATCGAAATCCAGTCGCCATCCGACCAGTTCGTTGCCGCCAATGGCGAACGAAGCATCGAGGTGGAGGGCGTGGCCTCAAGGATTGGTGGCGTACGTTACCTCGACATGATCTTCGTCATGGATACGTCCGGAAGCCTTCACAAAACTGATCCAGGTGACTATCGCTCTTTGGGGGCGATCGGGTTGGTCGAGAGCCTCTCGCCCAGGAGCGACATCAAGATTGGCGTCGTCAGCTTCGATGGCAACGGTACACTCGCCCAGCCAATGACGTCGGACCGTGGCAGGGTCAATCAGGCGTTGCGCAGCTTGCCGCGATCCGGCAGCACCAATCTCGGCGCCGGCATTCTATTGGCGCTGCAGGAGCTCGAAAAAAACGGCCGACCTGGCGCATCGCGAGTGATCATGCTGTTTACCGACGGCCAGTCGAATAGAAAGAAAGCGCACCAGGCAGCCGTAAAGGCGCATGCGCAGGGCGTCACGGTGCAAACACTGTTGCTCGGCTCGAACAGGACGGGCGGCGAGATCCTCGATGAAATCGCCTGGGCGACCGGCGGCAGCCTGGTCCGCGTATCGGATCCGGCAAAGCTTCCCGAGGCCTTCCTGAATCTTAAAACGACGGGCGTGGACAGCGTCACACTGAGCGCCAATGGTTCGGCGCCGATTCCCGCACGGCTGGCGGCCGGTACTTTCATTGGAACGCTGCCGCTAATTGAGGGCGAGAACCGCATCGTCGCGTTTGCCACCAGCATCGATGGCCAGACGCGGGAATCCATCATCACAGTGACCGTTCGTGATGCGAGCTGCGCGGCCCTGGAGGTCGCGGCTATGAAATCGGGACGACCGGTCCTGTCACTCAACGACAAGGCAGTTGAAATCGTCGTTGATGCATCGAGGAGCATGTGGGGCCAAATTGATGGTGAGGCCAAGATGACGCTCGCCAAGAATATTCTGGAGGACGTGTCCTACTGGTTCCCTGAGGACCTGGACCTGGCACTTCGCGCATACGGCAGCAGGAGCCCGAGCGACAGCAACGACTGTGCCGATTCGACGCTACTGGTCCCGTTCGGCGCTGACAACCGTGAGCCGATCCGCAGAGCGATCGCCGGCTTGCGGCCAACGGGG
>Ga0255058_10001180_pt1 | contig 14838 bp, 12 predicted proteins | sample Cases_109_9_MG_FD_188637 | JGI IMG/M metagenome (GOLD analysis project Ga0255058, IMG submission 188637) | Seawater microbial communities from Amundsen Gulf, Northwest Territories, Canada - Cases_109_9 | ecosystem: Environmental > Aquatic > Marine > Gulf | place: Canada: Northwest Territories... | reverse complement strand
CGCGCCCGCGATCAGCAACGGGTTTTCCGCGCCCACCAACCAGTCTGCCGCGTGTTCGACCGCGCTGGTATCCGGATAAATGCGATTTGTCGATACCGTCCTGCCTGCAGGAATTAATGATGCCTGTTCTGTCCTGCTTGCCCATACGTCGGACGGTATGCCCAGAAACACCGGCCCGGATGGCAGTACCGATGCCAGCCTGAATGCGCGACGCAGTGATTCGCCGAGATTTTCGACACGACTCGAACGAAACGACAGTTTCGTAAACAGCTCGGGAATGGTCTCGAGTTTGGCCGTCTCTGTGAATACGCCCAGGTTTTCGCCGCTGCGTTCGCTCAATCCCACCGATACCACCACTGGCGAGCTGTCCGCCCAGGCGTTGACGATCAGCCCGAGCGCGTTGGCGGTGCCCGTGATCGAATGAATATTGACGAACGACGTCCGCCCCGTAATACGGGCATAACCATCCGCCATCGCCATCACCGACCCCTCCTGAAGCCCAAGCACGTAATGGGTGTCCGGGAAATCGACCAGGGCATCGACGAAACCTGCTTCGTAAGCCCCGGTGTTGCCGAAAACGTATTCAACATCCCAAAGCTTCAGTGTTTCGCAGGTTATGCGCCCGCCTGTGACATCCTTTAAAACAAGCTGGCGCTCGGCTTCGGGAACGGCCGCAAAGACCTCGGCCATCTGGCTTGCCGCCATCGCGCCGACGCCGAGCTGTGTCAGTGTGTGTAGAAACTGCCTCCTGGAAAGCGAGCCGTTCAGTAATTGCTGGAACACATCACGAAGCATGCGCCGGTTTCCCTGTCATTCGAAAAATAGTATCTCGTGCAGCAGGAACACCACCATCCTTTCGGCGTTCTTCGTACCCCAGTCGTCGAATCCCCCGAGATGGCCATACTCCGTGCGCATTTTTCCGATCACCCGGCCTGCGATTTCCTTGATATAGGTATCGAAATACTTTTCGGGATTGACGTTGCCCACAACTGCGTGATGATCACCCTGGCTGTATTGCTCCATTTCTGCTTCCGCATGCTTCTGCATAGCATCGAAGTAGTCGGCAAAAAGAACGAGTTGTTTTTTGTCAGTGGGTGGTCCGTGGCCGGGCACCAGGATCTTGAAATCCCAGCTTTGCAACTCTTTCAGTGCATTGCGGAAGTCCAGCAGATCGTAGCCTTCCAGGTACCTGTAAGGGGCGCCGAAAGAGCGCACCGCGTCGACCCACATCAGGACTTTGTCATCGGGAATAAATATGGCGAGGCTGGATGCCGACTCGATGCGTCCGAGATGGATGAGCTGAATTTCCTTGCCGCCGAGTCGCAAGGTATGACGATCGTCAACCAACAGGTCCGGAACGATGATCTCCTGAATGCCGCGGGCATCGATTGCTGCGCGAGCATTTCTATGGGCGACGAATCGGGCATCACCCTGATAAACTCCGCCGCCGGCAATGTGATCGGTGTGGTCGTGACTGTAGATCACGTATCGGACAGGCTGATCCGTTATCTTTCGAATCTCGGCGAGGCAGGCGTCTGCGGCAGCGGGGCTTAAGGGGTCGGTGGCAATGACACCATCGTCGGTAACAATGAAGATGTTGCTGTGAAAACCGTAGCGGAAATGATAAACGTCAGGCGTTAATTGCGTGACCGGAGCTTGCTCCGCCAATGCCGGCGACGAGAAAAGTACGAGACAGATTGCGTGGAATGTACTTTTCACGTGCCGGGGCTATTGACTGGTCAGCGTATCGGGTTCATCAGGTACCAAAGCGCTTGATGAAGGTAGCTCCATAGGTCCGGGGCATGCCGGCGATAGCCTGTGCGGTTTCGCTGCCGGGGAACGCCAGGCCGCTACCCGAGGCCTCGAGGCCGAATACCCGGATGATCGGGTTGGCGCGCCGGTAAACCTTGTAACGCTCATCCGTGAGATTCTTGGCCCACAAAAAGACGTCCCAGTCACCCTCCGCTGACACGTAGCCGATACGGGCGTTGAAGATGTCATAGGCGTCCTCGGTCACCAGCGCTTCGAGGGGCGAGCCATTCTCGACCAGTTCGTGCAGGACCTCGCCTGTATGCGACCAGTCTGCACGCAAGATCAATGTGCCCGAGTTGCTGAGGGTGTAGTTATATATGCCCGACGCGTTTGCCGTCCAGTCCGGCGCCTGGGCGAGTCGTTGCCCGACAAACGCACTGCTGTCCACGAGAGGAACACCCGGATTCTGCGGATCGTCGATAACCAGCGGATCGGTGAGTTCACTATCGGCGTAACCCACCCCGGCGGTTACCAGGAAATTGGGTGTCAAAACCGCCGTGAAATCGACGTCAAAGCCGCTTATCTCCGCACCGGGCACGTTCAGGACGACGATGCCGGTAGCGAGTCGCGTTATGTTCTGCTGCACATCCTGGTAATCGGTGTAGAACGCCGCGGCATTGAGCCTGACCCTGTCATTTGCGAAATCGGATTTGAAACCAAGCTCGTACGTGTCGACTGTTTCCGGGCCGAATTCGATGTTGGACGGCGCCTCGTTCGGATCAGCCGTCGCGGCGATCGCGGCGTCGATGACGTCCTGCTTGGTAGCACCCGGATTGGCAATCAGGAAATCTCTGACGAAATCGGGGCCGCGGAACAACGAACCGAAAGCCGTAACATTCTCGCCCTGGGTAATATCGAACTGATATCCGCCCGACTTGAAGCCGCGTGAATATTTACCATAGACCATGAAGCTGTCGTTGGGCCGATACTGCAGTGACAGGGAGCCGGAGAACTCGTTGTCGCTGCGGGTTTTCTGCGTGCTGAAAGACGGGCGCGCAATGTTGATCATACCGACCTGGGCCATGACGAGATCTTTGTCTTCCCAGGTGTGGCGGAGCCCTCCCGTCAATGTCCATTGGTCATTCAGGTGGAAGTCCGCGTGACCGAATACCGCAAAAGCCTGGGTATCCAGGGTGCCGACTTCCTGTACCTGGGCGATTTCCGGAACGTTCGCGGCGGTATGCGGTTGATCGAACCCCAGGGCGGGATTTCCCACAATAAATTGATCGATAGCATCGCCGCCCGGAATGTGGCGTCCGAAGGCGATCAGGTCCGGGTTGTTGCAGCCGATATTCTCCGGAACGCCAAACAAACCGAATGGCGGAATTGTGACAAGCGGTTCATTAAACACGCCGTTGCTGTTCAGGTCGAAATCCCACACCGGGAATCCATTCGAATCGAAACCAGCAATCCTGGAGCTCGGCTCGAACGGTGGTCCTGGCGGGAAGCCGCGGAATGTGTTGGGGACGACCGGCTGATTGCAGCCAGCCAGGATGTCCTGTGGGAAAAAGCGGGTCTGGGTCGAATTGTCGATGTGCTGGTCGCTGAAGTTGGCGCCTGCCACCCAGGTAACCCGCGACTCCGCCGGAGAGTGCAGACGAAACTCGAGGCTGAAGGTATCGACCTCGGTATCCAGCTTGGTATCCGACAATAGCTGGCGCTGCGTGTCGCCGTCAAACAGGCTGTGGATTTCCGAGGTACGAAATCCCGCCAGGCCAACGAATGTATACCCGCCTGCTGTGTCGTAATCCAGTTGCAGGGATGTTCCCCAGATATCGCGATCCGAGGTGCTTACCGAATCGACGTCGACGATACCGTCATCGATATTGACCTGCGGATTGGCTTTCAGATCGCGCGGATCGTCGTTGACCTGAGCGATAAAATCGCGCTCATCAAAAAATCCGTCCGCAGTCCAGTAAACGTTCAGTTTCTCGCTGGGAGACCAGTCGAGTTGAGTCCTGAATGAATAGTTGTCTTCGCCGTTAAATTCGCGACCATCACTGAGATTATCGATCCAGCCATCCTGGTTCTCGACGGTGACCGAGGCGCGACCATTGACGGTATCGCTGAGTCGACCGTTAAGCATGCCGCCGACCAGGACGCGGTTGAAATTGCCCGCTTCGACCTTGAATTCGCTGCTGAATTTGTCCGTCGGCCGCGGTGTGGTGATATTGACCGCGCCGGCGATGGTGTTCTTGCCGAACAGGGTACCCTGGGGTCCGCGCAGCACTTCTACTTGCGCTACGTCACGTAATGCCGCATTGAACGCCTCGGGACGGCCAACCAGCACACCATCTACATACACGGCCAGGCCGGATTCGACTCCGACATTTGCGATATTGGTAACGATGCCCCGCATACCGAAGTTACCGAGAATCGAGCCCCGGTTCTGGAAGGTAAAATTCGGCACGGACTGCGTCAGGTCACCCATATTCTGGATGCCAAGCTGTTCGATTTCCTGCGCTGAAACCGCGACGACGGAGATCGGAATCTCCTGCATCGACTCTTCCCGTCGCCGTGCCGTTACCACGATCTCTTCGAGAACAAATTCAGAGCCTGCCGCACCCGTCTGCTGTGCGTTAGCATCAGGAGTGACTGCAATTATCAGTCCGACGATGAAAGCGGCCTGCATACCAATAAGAAAACTACGAACGTTGTTGCCATTCATTGCATCAATCCCCCCGGAGGAACAGAGCTGACAGGCGGTCGCAATACACGCTCATTAAACTGACGAGCGCTGCCCAGCCATGCGGGGCCTGCCACGCACCATAAGTGAACTGTAACGTACAGTCCGATTATGGTGCCTGCCACGCCAATGTCAAGCGCTGCGGCGGCTGCCGTCGGCCATCAGACCGGCATATCACGGTTGAACACAGCGAAAATTCTGCGCCTCATCGAGGCTGCCCTGCCCGTTATACCGGGCCACCAGCGGAAACCGACATAAAGGTCGCGATCGCAGCACCGCATCGCTCTCTTGCGGATCACCACGGGGCGCGCGATGCGGATAGAAGCCGTTTTGCCCGCTGGTCTTGTAGGCGATCATCCGCTCCGGGCCTTCAGCCCGCTCCACCCAGCTTTCCAGCGCCGCAAGATCGTCAAAAATGTCCGGTCCGGGCCCGCCTTCACAGTGATACATGCCGGGCACCATGAACAGCCGCAGGAATTTGTCGGTCCTGTCTTTGCCCACGGTCTGCTGCACGGCCTTGTAGTACTGAATAGTGCGCAGGGGGATGAGACCAACATCCGCCCAGCCGTGCCAGAGAAGTATTTTCTTACCGCTGGTACCGATATGACTGAGATCCGCATCGTCGGCGTTCATCATGTCCGCCATATACGAGGTATCGGGCACGTTGGCAAAATCGAGGTCACGCAGCACGTCGAATTCCGGACGATCTTCTTCGAATGCGAGGTACTTGAAAAAACTGATCGCATTGCGCAGCTGCACCGGCAGGAATTCATCACCGCCGTAGGGGTCCCGATCCATCTGCCCGATTGTATTCTGGTCATTCTTTGCCGGCCTGAGTCTGCCCGTAATATAAGTATCCCAGCCGCCGGTCATTTGATCACCCGCTGCAGCTAGCCACTCGCCACCTTTGACATGACCCGGGTAGACATGATCTCCCGGACCGGCGTAGATTTTTTCGATCGCTGCGATCTGTACGGCAGTAAAACAGTCCCTTCGGTCCGTGCCGTCGGGGCAAATCGGCAGGTCACGTTCAGCATCGAAATCGCAGTTCCTTGGATCGTCGATCAAGCCGTCGCGCAGACCGTCTGTTTCGTCGCAGCGTGCGTATACCGCACTGCCGAGGGACTTCAGTTTCGTGTGAGGCACATAGCCCTGGCGATCATTGGCGAATAGTGCCTGCGCTACCCACGAAGCGTTATATGTTTGCTTGTCGGTGTAATCGTAGATCGGCGCACCGATGCTCCAGCCGTCGAAGTCTTCCGGAAATCGTTGTGCCTCCATCAAGCCCTGCCGGCCGCCGGTGGAGCAACCGCGAAAATATGAAAACTCCGGCGGCCGGCCGTAAAAATGCTCAATCGCCTCTTTGGCGGCTATGACGGTCGCATGCACTGCTCGGTGGGCAAAATCGATTTCGGCCTCACGATTATTGAAAGCAAAGCGTGGATCCGGTCCTGTGTGTCCGGTATCGGTCGATGCTGTCGTGAATCCACGCGACAGTCCGTAGGACTGGTCGAAGAAAATGCCCAGGTAGCCGCCATTGCCGACCATCAGGAATTTCCCGTTCCACGAATGAGGTAAGCGAAGTTCGAAATTCACGGCGCCTGCTATACGCCCGTGCAGGCGGCAATGTGCCGGGAGTGCTTCCCTGGCCGGGACCGGCTGGATATCGATGATCCTGAAACTGGTCGATTTGATCTCCGCAAGTTTCTCACAGTCGGGTTGCTCGGCGCCCGCCGCAACAGCCGGGAGCTTCGACAAAAGGATCAGCAGCAGGATACGCAAACGCATGCTGGCGTCAGGATCGGTACAACTGTAGAAATTTCTCTACTGCCATGCGAGCATGAAGTTTAAGTTGTTTTTGGGAAATCTGTTTCGACACCGAATAAAGCGTGCGCTGGTAAAGAGCATGCATCAGGATGCCCTGAAAGATATCTGCCGCATTCTCCGGGTCGTCTACGGTCATCTTTCCCAGCCTGTTGGCCTGTTGAAAATATTTCGCCAGTTGCCGGCGGCTACGACCCGGACCATGTTTGAAATACAAGCGGGCCATTTCCGGAAACCTGGCGCCTTCGCCGATAACCAATCTTCGCAGGGCGTTATGTCGGGGCGCGAACACGATTTTGACTCTTGACTCGGCGTAATCCAGCAATGCTTTTTCCGGCGCCTCGTGCGGATTCAGGTCCTCCGCGGGATGGTGCTGCACCAGCTTGTCGATGACGATGCCGAGCAACTCTTCTTTGTTACTGAAATGTTTGTACACGGTCGCTTTGGATGCGTTGGCACGTGCAACGATACCGTCAATCGTCGTTGCCCCGTAGCCCGAGGCAAGAAACTCCGTTAACGCGGCATCGACAATCCGCTCGCGCGCTCTGGAAGTCTTGTATTGTCCGGATTTCTGCTCAGTCATTCTCGTCGAATCGCCATGCCCGGCCGGCCCGGATGTCTTGCAAACATCATTGCGTACTGTACAGTACAGTATAAACCCTGTCATGCGCCAGTGGTCACAGGTTGAGTCATACTGATCAGCATAAGGGCGTTCAACGGAGAGCAGCATGAATCCAGCCGACCTGGGAGAACGACCCGTCATCGGGGACCACCGCCGATATGATCATTTCATCGATATCGCCCGCAATCGAATTACGACCCGGCAATTCGACCCTGACTTCGAAATGCCGAAACAGCATTATGAAATGATCCTGGAAGCGGCGCGTCATGCACCATCCGGAGCCAATGCCCAGCCCTGGCATTACATCGTGATCCTGGATTCGCAGATCAAGCAAGAGATTGCCGACTACTTCGTCGCGGAGCAGCGCTTTCGCGCCAGCCTCAAGATGAAATTTCCAACGCCAAACTATGCCGGCCTTGCTACCGCACCTGGGTTCATTGTGATCGTCGCAGATTTTCGCTACGTGAAAGCATTCCCGGTGTTGAAAGACGATGATTCCGATCTCAACAGGATGTACGTCGAGAACGCGGAGCGCATCTTGCTGCAAAGCGTCGCCGCTTCAACGATGTCGGCGCACCTGGCTGCGGCGGCGCTCGGCTATAACGTCTGGTGGGTAACTGCCATCGGCCAGCAAAAGGCACAGGCAGAGATGAGGCCGCTTCTGAAAGTTCCGGACGAACTTTCGATTCTGGACATCATGTGTTTCGGACCGCCACTCAAGGAACCCTACAAGCGCTGGAAAAAAGCGCCGGAGGAGATCACTCACTGGGATACCTTCGACCGAAAAAATTTCATGACCGACGAAGAGCTTGATGTCTGGATCAGGGAGAAACGCCACAAGGTCATGTACAAAGACGCTGCGAAAATCGACTAGGAGTCTGCGCGAATCAGCCAAGTCCGTTCATCTTGAGCAGCAGATGCGATGACATTCCGCCATCACAGGGGACGTTGACGCCCCGAAACCACCGACTGTCATCGCTGCACAGGAACACCACCAATGGCGCTATGTCCGCCGGCGTACCCGGTCGATCCATGACGGCCATGTCTTCTTCGGCCCGTTCTCCGAGGGTCTCGATAAAGTCCTTGAGAATCGGTGTATCCACCGGGCCCGGACTGATGCAGTTCATGCGGATGCCCCGATCGCGCCAGGTCCAGCGATTCTGCATGGTCCAGACGATCAGTATTTCCTTGGCCAGAAAGTAGCTGCGCGCGTCCGAGACGTCGAATTCGTCGCAGATGCTCTCGATATTGTCGAAGTCGGCCCGCTCGATGACTGCTCGAATCGTATCGACCGCATGAGGCCACGCGATACCGGCCAATGAGGACATGTTTACGATCGACGCCCCATCGTTCAGATTGTCAATCATGCCCAGCGTGAGGTGCCGAAGTCCGAGTACATTCGCTTTCATTACCGGCACGCGGCCCGCCGTGGGCGGCAATCCCGCGATGTTACACAAGCCGTCGATCCCGCTGCCGATATCTTCGATACACCGGGTAATCGAGTCCGGTTCGCACAAGTCTGCCTGAACAAAGCGGTCGATATTTTCGGTGCAAACGTTCCGGTCTACTCCGATGACACGTGCACCGGCTGATTTGAGCGCCGCTGCGCTCTCCGCCCCGATGCCCGAAGCCGCGCCGGTCAACACAATGGTCTTGTCAGTCAGTCGCATAAATCACCTGAGAATTATTCACACGGTTGTTGGGTCCAGGGCTTTAAGATTTCAATCAGACCTTATCCCTGCCGCACCGGGGACGGCGGCGTAGCCTTTCTCGAACAGGAATTTTCCACCGCTCGCCGCCTGTGTCTCGCTGGCAACGAGGCCGCAACCTTCGACCAACCGGTTCATGAAGTTGAAGACGCAACAGACGAGAATCGCGCCGAAAAGCGCTTCCTCGTCCCAACCAGCAGAAAACACTGCATCCGCATCCGCGGACGTCATGCGTGCCGGGTCTCGCGTTAGTTTTTCCACAAATTTCAGTAGCGGCCGTAGTTTTTCGTCCACCGGGGCCGTATCAATATTTTCGGCCAACATCGAAATCGTCGCTTCGGGAACGCCAAACGCTCTTGCCGCTGCGCCGTGACTACCTGCGCAGTAGTTGCAGCTATTCAGCGACGACACAAATGTCGCGATCAGTTCCCGATCTTTGGCGCTCAATGGCGAAGCGCCACGCATCACGTAATCGTTACAGGGTACAAGGCGCTTTGCGATATCCGGAAATCGGGTGAGCAAGTCGAACAACGTGGCGTTTTCCGGTAACGATGGCATCAGTGGCATCAGGTATGGTCCTCTTTATCGGTGAGCTTCGTTGCCAGCCGAATCAACTCTTGCGTGGTTCATTTCGGGCTATGGAGAAAAAGTCGTACCAGTTCGAGTCGCTGCCGGCACCCCAGTTGTTGATCCTGACATCGACCAGGTAAGGGCGACCATCGCGCATGGCACGCTGGCAGCGCTTCAGCGCAGCGGCGAGTTCATCGGGCTTCGTAACTCGCTCGCCCTCCATGCCGTATGTCTCCGCCATCTTGACGTAGGAAATATCCGGGTGCCCGAGATTCACGCCGATATATTTTCCGGTTTCCAGCATACGTCCCTTGTAGCGATTCTGATTCTGCCGGTTGGCCTGATACTGTCCGTTGTTGAATACGATGATGCCGATCGGCACCTCGTAGCGGACCGCGGACCAGAGCGCCTGACTACCGAAATTCAACGCGCCATCACCGGTAAGGCACCAGACTTCTTTTCCCGGGTTACCCATCTTGACGCCGATGGCAGCGGCGATGCCCCAACCGAGCACTCCGGATACCGTGTCGAAGTTGCGGCGTCGTTCGCCAAATGGCCGGGTGTGGTCGAAACTTATATGCCGGCGGATAAACTTGTCGTTGCTGACGATCTCGCTGACGATATAAGCATCCGCTTGCATAAGACGATCGAGTTCTGACAGTAGTCTCGATGAGGCAATCGGTGCCGTATTCCATTGTGCTTTTGCCGCTTCCCCGATCGTGTGTCGGCGTGCTGCCGTATACTCCGTCACCCGGCGTTGGCGGTCTCGTATCGCTGACGAGTCCGTATTGCGTCGTTTGAGTTCATCGAGTACGGCTGCCGAGGTCGATTTGATGCTGGCGATCGAGGCAATATCAACAGGATAGTTTCTGCCGACTTCGGATCGTACTAAGCTGGTATGCATGACCGTCGCCGATCTCGGTAACAGAGGCTCGGTCGGCCGTGCGCCGGTCTTGAACATCGCTCCACCAAGACTCCAGAACGCGTCGATGTCCGGCATGATTGCCCTATCGTCCTGAAACTGACCCGCATAATTCGGGTGAGTATTCGGGAAAACGACCGGTATCTTGCTGGCTGTCATGACCATGGCGCCAATTTCCTCGGCGATGCCGGCAACCTCACCACTGATCTCGTAACGGATGGCTTCGTTGCCGAGAAACAGCACCGGCAGCTGTGCCGCAAGCAGCGCGTCCGTGATTTTTTGCACGTGCTCGTCACTCGGCGCCACGTCCGTGGCGACCCGGGATCTCGAGCGCGGCAGAATCTCGGCCTCCGGTACCCTGGCTTCCTGCAAATCCTTGGACATGGTAACGAAGGTCGGCCCGCCCGGCGGCGCTTCGGCCAGCAGGAAGGCGCGGCGCATGACCTCGGGTATCGTCTCCGCCGACATCAGGTCCCATGTCCAGCGGGCATAGTCCTGTGGCAGCTGGTGGAGATTGGCTGCCTCCAGGAATCCGTCGTGTCCACGGAAATTCGCCGACTGGCGGCCTGCCATGACCACGACCGGCATGTTGTCCCTGAAGCTGCCCGCAAGTTGTCCGAGTGCATAAGCCGCGCCCGCCACGGAATGCAGCTGTACGATCGGGGTCTGTCCAGTTGAGCGTGAGTAGCCGTCCGCCATCGCCATGGCGGCATTTTCGTGCAGGCAGGTTGCATATTGCAGCTGCGTACGGTCGACCAGCGCATCCAGAAACCCGACCTCCTCCGACCCGGCCAGACCGAATACATACGGCACCTGCCAGGCGATAAGGAACTCGGCCATGAGCTCGCCGCCGCTATGGTTTTTGAACAGTTGGCCGCTTTCAGGGGCGTGACCTGTGCGTTGCGCTTGCGGTTTTTCGTCGGCGGCGAGGGCATCGGCGATGGATGCTGCGCCTGCGACCGATAGACCTGCCTGTGTCAGCCGTGTGATGAACGAGCGACGGCTGATCTTGTTGTCAACTAATAACCTGGAGACATCAAACATGCTGTTCTCCTGAACTGAGGAGCGCCGTTCTGAACATTATGGCTGAAAATCCGCTGCGCAAAGCCGCTTTCCTGTGTCTCAGACCGCGAGTTTTCGCAGGATTCGCGCCAGCCGCGCCGTCTCCCCGTGCGTCAACCGCTCAGCCATATGCTCGTGCGCCTCGGCAAGAATGCGCGGATAGCATTTTCTGAATATTGTCCTGCCCTTGTTGGTCAGACTGACTGTGACCTCGCGGTCGGAGTCGTCCGATCGTTTTCTCTTTACCAGGTTTGACCGCTCCAGCTTCTTTACGGTGCTGGTGGTATTCGACGGCGAAATAAAGCATTCGCGGGCCAGACCGCCCATCGAAATCGGTCCATATTTGCCGAGTATGTCAATGACATTCAGTTCGGCCGCGTGCAACCCCGCCCCGGCCGCAACCCTGGACGCCTTCTGGTGCATCAGGTGGCGGGCACGCATCAGGTTTCTGAATATATCGACGCAAATCTCTTCATCCTGTTCGCTGAGATTCGTTGTCGTCTTGACGTGGTTTTTCATTCTGTCGCCGGATCGATCAGCTGACGGTTTGCTGCCACAGCTTATCAACCTTCGCCTCGATTTCCGGAACAGGAACCACCCTGTCCATTATTTTCAGGCCCAGGGGAACAGTGCAATCGACACCCATGAAGGAGCGAACGTTCAGCGGGATCTCCGGATAACCGTCGTATACACCCAACTTCGAATTCGAGCCGACAATCCCCTGCGCCATCGGCTCGATATTCATCCCGACAACGTTGGGCACGATCATCAGGTCGCGGTCCGGGATGAAGCGATGTGCGAGTGCCCAGTCGCGGTCCCTGGGATTCCGGATGTCGATATCATCGTCGTAAACGAAGACATGCTTGCAGAACCCTGCCAGCGCCGTATACGCGCGCATCATCGCCATCTTTGGTTCGCCGATACGCGCCTTTCTGATCGAAACATGCACGGTGAACCCACAACCGGCTGACGGGTCGACAAACACGTCGACGACGTTCGGCATGATCTCTTTTATCTGTACATACGTTCGTACCGAGCGGAAGAACGCCGCGATCGAGTTGCATTCGTTCAACGGCCGGCCAATATGCACGTGCTGGTATATCGCGTTTTTGCGCATCGTTATGGCAGTAACGTCGAATATCGGGCGACGCCTCGGCATATCGTAGAAACCATTGAAGGATGCGAACTGTCCCTGCGTCGCCCAGTTGAACGGCTTGAACTCGCCTTCGACGACGATTTCTGCGTTGGCGGGTACGTCGACGTCCACGGTCTCGCATTTCACCATCTCGACCGGCGTATCCCGGAGCCCGCCAATGAACGCGAAGTCGTCACTTTCATGCGGCAGGGCCGAGTTTGCTCCGGCAAGTATGAATTCCGGCGTCACACCGAATACGAAAGCCATCGGAAACGGCTGCGCTTTTTCGTAGTCCCAGGTCGAGGAGGGGTCGTCTATCTTGCTTCCCCAGTATCTCTCCATACTGAAGGCATCGCCGGTACCGCGGAATATCCAGACAGTGCCAGTATTCTTTCCCGTTATCTCGAAGCGATGATATGAGAGGTTGTGAGCGGTCTCTGTTGGTTTGGAAACGCAGAGGCTCGTAAAGTAGCGGCCTTCGGCAAAGTCGGGCACGCCCTGGCCGTCCTGCGGGTTCAGTCGCAGTGCCGGGATCAGTGAGAGATCGGCATCATCGCCTTTCAGGATTACCTCTTTGCAGGGCGCTTTCTTCGAGTCGACCGTGACCGGAGGCACGCCGCCCGATTTCAGTACCTGCATCATCTTCATCGCCGTTCCGGGTAACGCGTTTTCTTCCGGAACACCGAACGCATCAGCCATCCGCTTGTAGGTATGTCCGACCGTATTGGCGAGCACCGGTATGTCGAAGCCTTTTGGTTTCTCGAACAGTATCGGCGTGTGGATATCTTCGTAGTCGGCGCGGGCGATGAACGCGCCCATTTCGTCAAGCGTGTCGATCTCGACGGGGACCCGAAACAGCTCGCCTTTGCTGTCCAGGTTGTCAAGAAACGCACGAAAATCAAATACGCTCATCGTTCATCCTCCGATACGGGAATCCGGGCAGCCAGCTTAACAGTATTGTATAGAAGTCTTCTATATAGAAATGTTATTCTGGCACGATGCGTATCATCGTTGGAATTTCCGGCGCAAGTGGCGCGATCTATGGTGTTCGTCTTCTCGAGGTCTTACGGGAGCAGGACAACGTAGAAACCCATCTCGTGATGTCTGCCACGGGCCGTATGAACATCCAGATAGAAACGGACTGGAAGATCAAGGATGTGGAGAGCCTTGCGGAGGTCGTGCATCGCAATAACGATGTCGGCGCGATGATCGCCAGTGGCTCGTATCAGAGCGACGGTATGATCGTTGCACCGTGCTCCATGAAAACGCTCTCGGCAATCGTCAATTCGTACGCGGATAATCTTCTGTGCCGCGCTGCCGACGTCATGTTGAAAGAGCGCAAACGGCTTATCCTGGTACCGAGGGAGTCGCCGCTGCATTCGGGGCATTGCCGCCTGTTGTATCGGGCTTCCAGGATGGGTATCGATATCGCGCCACCCATGCCTGCATTCTATAACCGACCACAGTCGGTCGACGATATTGTCGATCACACGGTTGGTCGTTTGCTGGATCTGCTCGGGCTGGAGTCGGGACTGGTCAAGCGCTGGAACGGCGTAACATAGGGGTCGGACCTGTCCAACTCCTTAGACCGGAAACGCAGCGTCGATGATGACCGAGAATTTCTGCCTGACGTCGTCGCAAACGTCGAGTCCGATAGCTTCGCAATAGAGGTCCAGGTTTGCCACCGCATCCCGCCGAACCTGCTGCGGACTTTCGTCCCGATTGTCGTCGAGCGACACCAGCGAATCCAGTACTTGCTGCTGTAGTTTCTCGGCTGCAAATTCGACGGATTTTATTTTTTCCCGAAGCGCCATGCAGGGGTCGGTGGGCACCGGCTCCGTGCTACATCCCGACAGTTTCATCCATTTTCTTGCGGTCCTTAACGGTACGACGACATGCTCAGCCCACTGTGTCGAAAACTCGTTTGCTCGTTCGAACAGTTCGCCGTCGAATCGACCGTTGCAGGCGCCGACCCAGCAGCAGTACAGCAACATATTGACATCGGCGTCATAGTCGTTCTGCAGGGAAAGGCAGGCATCCGGCACACCCACAGTGCGATAGGTACGGACAGAGAAATCCCAGAAACCTTCATTTTCTGACTGCGACGACATCAGTCAGGCTTCTGGTGCAACGGTCAGCACTATGCCGTCCAGATCATCATGCCAGCTTATCTGGCAAGCGAGCCTCGAGCTCGCTTGCAACTTGCTGCCCTCGCCCTCCAGCGTCGCAATCTCGAAATCAGTCCGCGGTTTGAGCTTGCTGAGCCAGGGCTCTTCGATAAAGACGTGGCAGGTTGCACACTGGCAGGAGCCACTGCACAAGGCCTCGATCGACAGACCCGCCTGCCTTAGAATTTCCATCAGGCTGGCACGCTCTCGCGCCTCGAGTTCGTGCCTGGTGCCATCACGATCGGTAGCGAATATCCGCGGCAATTCAGTCCTTTGGGGCCGCCGACTAGGCAGCCGACGCTGCTTCGCTATCGGCATGCCCGAGGGC
>Ga0255058_10001179_pt1 | contig 14848 bp, 10 predicted proteins | sample Cases_109_9_MG_FD_188637 | JGI IMG/M metagenome (GOLD analysis project Ga0255058, IMG submission 188637) | Seawater microbial communities from Amundsen Gulf, Northwest Territories, Canada - Cases_109_9 | ecosystem: Environmental > Aquatic > Marine > Gulf | place: Canada: Northwest Territories... | reverse complement strand
GCAGAGCAATCCGCTCGCCGCCCAGCAGTCGGTCGCCCGCGACGTCGGCGACTCACGGCGATCCACACCCGAGGGCCCGGCCGGAGACACTGCGGGCTACGGGGCCCGTATCGCTCCACTGATCGGGGGCTATGCCCTCTTTGCGCTGGAGCGAGCCCTGAGGGTCGGGGTCGAGACCATGTACTGCTTCACTCGGGAGGGCGAGTTCGTCGGTGAGGCCGTCACGGAACTGATCAAGAACGACGTCTTTGGATTGGCAGCAAGCAACTACCCCCGGGTCGCCGTACTCGAGGTGAGTCGTTTGGCGACCTTCAACGCTTCACTCGACACCATCGACCCATCGAGCCTGATGCGGATGTGGACCATGTACCCGTCGCAGTCACCGATGGCTCTTGGACAGACGTTGAAGGTCTCCCCCGACGTGCTGACGGCGGCGTGCCGCCGCGTTGGTTTGCGGCCCGATGAGGAGATCACCAATCCCTGGACATCGCAACAGGTCGGCGATCTCCTCAAGGATCCAGGATTCATCGCCGCCGCGAATCGGCAACGGGTGCACGACCGCGAGGCGTTATTGCAGTACCTGGAGAGCCATGGCATCGACCGCGACGGCAGCGAAACCTTGTTCGTTGTGGACCTGGGTTGGCGAGGGACGATTCAGGACAACCTCGCCTACCTGGTGCCCGATCGCACCATCCACGGCACTTATCTTGGGCTGTTGCGGTATCTCAACCCACAACCGCCAAACGTGGACAAGTCGGCGTGGCTGTTCGACAGCAACAGGGGCGAGGAGCCGGGATACCTGGGGCCAGCCGCCGCAATCGAGACGTTGTTCAACGCCGCCGGCGGCTCCGTCATCGGCTACAACATTGAAGGCGGGATCACCGTGATCCGCGATGTCCACGAGGCCGAGGAGGAGGCGCTGGAAGAGGTGTTTCGACCGGTGCAACGAGCGGCGCTGGCGGCGCTGCCTGCCTTCGCCCGCCGGGTACGACTCGATGGACTGACCAGCAGCTCGCTACGTGGCATTGGCCGGCTCCGTCTCAGCGAGTATGGAGAACGCCCGCCGTCGACGTTGGCCCGCGGGTTCGAACGAGTGCAACACAACGAGACGTTCGGCCTGGGCAAGCGAATGGGATCGTGAGTCGCGAGTCGCGAGCCCCGAGCCCCCGAATCGCTTCTCGCAACAGACCCGCGATCACGCAGTCAGCGCCGGTGCGAAGCGCAAGGCGCCCAAACAGACATGGACAAAACATAATCCGCGGACACCCACCGAATCTCTACCCGAAACAGAACCCCCAACCCCCGAATCGCTTCTCGACTTCGAGGTCGCGATCACACAGTCAGGCGGCGAGCCCCCGCGAGCCGCCCAACAAACATAGACAAAACATAATCCGCGGACACCCACCGAATCTCTACCCGAAACAGAACCCCCAACCCCCGAATCGCTTCTCGACTTCGAGGTCGCGATCACACAGTCAGGCGGCGAGCCCCCGCGAGCCGCCCAAAAAACATGGCCCAATAAACATGGCAGAGTCTCGGGAAGGATCCCGACCCCCCACTGGTCGGGATCCCTCCTGAGTGGTCGGCGGCAGCAGCTCGCCGCTCTCACTAGTCATCGGCAGATCCGGCGGATTGGTTGGTGTCCAAAATCAATTGCGAGAAGGGACTAAGCACGTGACGGCCCCTGCTGGCTAGTCGACGATCCAGGAACCGCCGGACCGCAGCAGTGCCGCCAGGTCGCCTTCGCCGCGCTTGGCCTGCGCCTCGGCAATCTGGTCGGTCATGAGATCTTCGTAGACCGACCGCTCGGCATTGCGGAACACCCCGATCGGGGTCGGTCCGTGCGGGCCGTGCGATAGTCGGCTGAGCGCAAAGGCAGCAGTCGGGTCGGGGTCCGCGGCATTGTGGGTGTGGATCGTGTCCATGCCGGCCGCAGCGGTGGCGACGATCTCGGCACCGCGCCGCCCCATGGTGACTCCGAACTCGTCGTTTGGCCCAAACAGGATCGGCTCGCCGTCCTCGAGATAGATTCGGTTCTCGTCCCGTGTCTCCTTGCCGGTGAGTTCCTCGAAGGCCTTGTCGTTGAACACGTTGCAGTTCTGGTAGATCTCGATGAACGCCGAGCCGTCGTGGTCGACCGCTGCCTCGAGCACCGATGCAGTGTGTTTGCGGTCCATGTCGATGGTGCGGGCAACAAACGTCGCCTCGGCCCCGAGCGCCAGGCTGATCGGGTTGAACGGGTAGTCGAGCGATCCGAGCGGCGAAGTCTTGGTGACCTTTCCCTGCTCCGACGTTGGCGAGTACTGACCCTTGGTGAGGCCATAGATCTGGTTGTTGAACAGCAGGATCTTCAGATTCACGTTTCGGCGCAGGGCGTGGATGAGATGGTTGCCCCCGATCGACAAACCGTCACCATCGCCGGTGATGACCCACACCTGCAGGTCCGGGTTGGCCACGGCGACGCCGGTGGCGACCGCCGGAGCTCTCCCATGGATCGAGTGGAGCCCATAGGTGTTCATGTAGTAGGGGACGCGGCCGGAGCACCCGATGCCGGAGATGAACACGTGCTTTTCCCGTTCCACATCCATCTCGGCGAGGAAGTTCTGGAGGGAGGCAAGGATCGTGTAGTCGCCGCAGCCGGGGCACCAGCGCACCTCCTGGTCCGTCTGGAAGTCAGCTCTGGTGTACGCCATCAGGCGATCTCCTTGGTGACCAGACGGATCTGGTCCTCGATCTCGACCGCCTTGAACGGGTCGCCCTCCACCTTGCTCAAGCTTTCGGTCTCCACGAGATACTCGGCTCGAATCAGCTTGGCGAGATGGCCGCTGTTCAGCTCCGGGATGAGGATCTTGTCTCTTCCCTCCAGGACCTCACCGAGGTTGGGTGGGAATGGATTGAGGTACTTGAGCTGTGCATGTGCCACCTCGAGACCGTCGTCTCGGGCCCTTATCGTCGCAGCGCGAATGGCACCAAAGGTCGAGCCCCATCCCAGTACGAGCAACGCCGCATCTTCATCCCCGTAGACCTCGAGCGGTGGAATGTCGTTGGCGATCGCTTCGATCTTGCGAGCCCGCAGCTCGGTCATCAACGCATGGTTCTCCGGGTCGTAGGAGACATTTCCGGTGAGGTTCTGCTTCTCCAACCCGCCCAGGCGGTGCTCGAGCCCGGGCGTGCCCGGTATCGCCCACGGACGCGCACCGGTGTCGGGGTCCCGCAGATAGGGAAGGAACACACTGCCCTCATTGGGCCTGGTTGCCTGCTCGACGGGGAACTCGGGCAGGTTGTCCAGGTCCGGCAGCCGCCACGGCTCCGACGCGTTGGCGATATATGCCTCGGAAAGAAGGATGACCGGCGTCATGTACTTGGTGGCGATACGAGCGGCCTCGATCGCGGTGGCGAAAGCGTCGGAGGGCGTCAACGCAGCGATCACCGGCAGCGGCACCTCGCCGGGACGCCCATACATGGCAAAGAGGAGGTCGGACTGTTCGGTGCTGGTCGGCATTCCCGTCGACGGTCCTGCGCGCATCACGTCGATCACGATCAGCGGCAGCTCGGTGATGAAGGCAAGGGTGAGCATCTCCGATTTCAGAGCCATGCCCGGGCCGGAGGTCACCGTGACCCCGAGGTGACCGGTGAATGAGGCGCCGAGGGCCGCACCGATGGCGGCGATCTCGTCCTCAGCTTGGAAGGTCTTGACGCCGAAGTGCCGCTGTCTGGACAGCAGCTCCAGCACCGGCGACGCCGGCGTGATGGGGTAGGCGCCGAGGAACAACTCGAGCTGTGCTGCTTTGGCTCCGGCGATGAGGCCCCAGGCCAGCGCCTGGTGGCCGTTGACGCTGGTGTACTCCCCCGCCGGGAGTGGCGCCGGGTTCACCACGTAGGTGTGGTGGAACTCCTCGGTGGTGATGCCGTAGTTGTACCCGGCGTGTAGGGCGGCCAGGTTGGCGTTGCTCACCGGTTCGCCTTCGCCGAACTTGTGGGTGACCCACGAATCGATCGGCTCGAGCGGGCGTTGGTACATCCACGACAGCAGGCCAAGGGCGAAGAAGTTCTTCGATCGCAGCACGGCGCGCCCGGTCACACCCGACCCGATCAGCGCCTCCTTGGTGAGCTCTTCCATCGGCGCCGTCAGCACGTGATAACCGTCGAGCGAGCCATCCTCCAGCGGGTTGGTCTCATACCCGGCCTTTTCCAGGTTCCGCTCGTTGAAAGCATCCGAGTTGGCGATGATCAACGCACCCGGGCGCAGGTCGTCGAAATTCGCCTTGAGAGCGGCCGGGTTCATCGTCACCAGACAATCGGGGTGGTCGCCGGGGGTGAGGATGTCCCAGTCGGCGATGTGCACCTGGAAGGCAGACACGCCGGCAATCGTCCCGGCCGGAGCGCGAATCTCGGCAGGGAAGTTGGGCAGGGTCGCCAGGTCGTTCCCGAACAGGGCGGAGGCGGCGGTGAACTGGGTGCCCGCGAGCTGCATTCCGTCGCCGGAGTCCCCGGCGAAGCGAATGACGACCTGTTCGAGGACGGTCGATTCGGCTCGATCCTCGGTCTCGGTAGCCACGGTGATTGGCCCTCCGGATGCGGATGCGGGGCCGCCCCCCGCGTTGATTTCAAGTCTATGCCGAACAGCGTTTGTTCCCACCGACTAATCGAAGAAGATCGGCGGTCGTTCGACGCCGACCAGGCCGGCGTCCTCGAGCCCGATGCCGATGCCAAGCAGCCGGCTCTCACCGAGTCGCGGCCCGATGAGCTGGAGGCTCGCCGGGGGCGCACCCGAATCGGGGATGGGCAGGGCAAGGGACGGATTGCCGGCCCGGTTGACCGGCCAGGTGTAGGAGGAGAGCACGGTGCGGTGAAAGACGGCGTCGCCATCGATGTCGATGTTCGGGTCGCCGATCACCTTCCTCGTTGACCCCACCGTCGGCGTCGCCAGGACGTCGAACGATGCAAAAAGCCCGGCGAGTGTCTCCTGGGCCTCCGCGTCCCAGCCCAGCACCTCTTGGGCATAGCGGCGAGGAACCGCCTCGGCGTCTCGAAGACGGCGAGCGACGTCCGCGCCGTAGCGATCGGCATGCTCGGGCCATCGTTTCCGGTGGGTCTCGAGGATCTCCACCGAGACAGCGCCGGCGGCGACCTCGGTGATCTTCAGCCCCGGTGCGTCAACCTCCTCGATCGAGGCTCCGGTACTGGCAATGCGCTCCAGAACCTCTGCGAAGGCGGCACCGGTCGCCCCATCGAGCGCCGCGGCGTTCCACTGCGCGGGAACGCCGATTCGCAGAGTCGCCGGGTCGCTTGGCTCACCGCTGCGATCGACGCCGGCCATCACGCGGTACATCGCTGTGAGGTCGGCCACACTTCTGGCGATGGGGCCGACGGTGTCGAGCGAAGGGGCGAGCGGAGTGACGCCGGTCAGCGGAACCCGGCCGTAGGTGACCTTCAACCCGACGACGCCACACAGCGCGGCGGGGACCCGTACCGACCCGCCGGTGTCGGTCCCGACTGCGGCAGCCACCACACCCGCGGCAACCGAAGCCCCCGACCCGCCGGATGACCCGCCCGGCGACAGATTCGTGTCCCACGGGTTGCGCACCGGACCAAAGTGCTCGTTCTCAGAGGTGAACCCGTAGGCGAACTCGTGGAGCCCGTTGCGACCGATGATGACCGCACCGGCGTCCTCGAGCCGGGTGACCACGGTGGCCGATCGATCCGGCACCTCCGGCTCGAAGGCGGCACCGTTCGTGGTGGGAATACCTTCCTGGTCGATCAGATCCTTGAGCCCGATCGGGACCCCGGCCAGGGGGCCGGGATCGCTCCCCGCCTCGACCATCCGATCGATCGACGCGGCGCGTTCCCTGGCGCCGTCGGTGTCGATGAAGGTGAAGGCGTTGAGCTCGGCCTGAGAGCGCTCGGCGCCACCAATGGCGGCCTCGATGAGTTCGGCAGCGGGGACCTCACCGGAGCGCACCGCCGCGACGAGCTCTGCTATCGGCCCGCTCACGGGCTTACCAGCTAACGGTGCGGTTGTCCGGGAACACGGCGATCCACAGCCGGCCCGGTTCGAGCACGATCGGTGATCCGTCGGCGGTGGTCAGCTCGAAGGTGTCGGTGATCTCTGGTCTGGACCACTGCCCGGTGATCACGCCGCCGTTGGTAAAGACCAGCGCCTCGCCGGTGCCGGTGGTCTCGGTGGCGGGGACCGACGAGCCGCTCGAGCCCGAGGCCGTGAATTTGCGGCCCATCAGCACCACGATGGTGTCGAAGGCGATCTGGCCCTCGTTGAAGTCGGAGTCGACCCAGTGGTGCGGCCGGGTGCCGTAGAAGCGCCGGTACTGATCGCCGTCGTAGCGCCAGACGACATCGGGTTGGTCTGACCAGTCAAACGTGATCTTCGAGGCGAAGTCGTTCGGCGGCGTCGGTTCATCACCGAACAGAAACAACGGCGGTGGCGGGTCGTCGTCCATCCCCCGGCCGTCCGCCGCCTGGCGGATCGCTTCCGTGCTGGCATACAGGTTGTGCGGCGCCGCCCGGTGCGACATCCGGTAGGTGGTGGCCCCGGTATCACCGATGATCGGGGTGCCGTCGTTGCGGTAGATGGCAAGGATCCAGTCCTGACCGCCGGAGATCTGCAGCGGGCCGCCGAGCGGTCGGATCAACTTGGAGTCGGTGGGTCGAGCCGATCGGACGGGACCGACGAAGGTGCTGTCGGACTGATGGAACAGGGCGATGAACCGGGTCAGGCCGGCTTCAACCAGTACCTCGTACACCGAATCGGCTTCCTGGATGCCGGACTGGGGCCTGGCGCTTGGGTGGTTGTCTACCTTCACCGCAAGGGCACGCCGATCCTCGGTGCCGGGTTCGCCGGGCAGCCCGTTGAGCGTATCTGCGACCTCGATTGCAGCCACCGCGGTGGTCGGCGTGGTGCCCGCCGAAGTCGTCGTCGTGGTGGTCTCGGTGGCTGCGGTGGTCGTCGTCGGGCTGGTTGTTGTCGTACTGGGCTCGCTGCTGGAGCAAGCGGCCGCAAACAGCGCGGCGACAACGAGAAGAGTGGAGGATCGAAGGAGCATCGTCGGGTGAGTGTATTGAGCCTTGCCCCCAACGCAATGGCTTAGATCGGGTTCGGGCCACCACCGCCGCCACCACCGCCGCCACCGGAGCCGCCCCCGCCCGAGCCGCCACCGCCCGACGGAGGCTCCGAGACTTGGTCTTCGCGCGGGATCCCCCGGTAGGTGTGCGACCACGATTCGGTGCTGCTGGTGCCGTTGGCGTAACGGATGATGCGGGTGACTCGCACCCTGCCGCCGTCGGCCGTGGTGGCGTTGCCGCTCAACCCGGCACTGACCACCCTGCGCTCGTTGTTGCCGTACAGCCGCACCGTGACGCTGGTGGAGGTGTATGACGTCTCGATACGGACCGGGTCCACGGTGTCGTTGCGGAATATCACATCCGGAAACGGGTGGAGCAGCGTGGCTTCACGGCCCATCGGGTAGCGGGAGAACCAGATGCTGTGAGGACGGTGCGATACCTCGTCGTATCCGGCGAAGAACACCGCGTTGTACAACGTGGTGGCGAACTGGCTGACACCACCGCCGACGTTCAATGGATGATCACAGCAGTACAACTCGCCGCCGATGATCGCCCCGGCCCTGAGGTAGCCCTTGGCCGTCGTGCGGATTCCGGCGCGGTCGTTGAGCGAAAAGGTCTCTCCGGGGAGCACCACCACGCCGTCGGCGGCATCGGCGATGATGTGGATGTTGGTGACGCGGTTCTGGCAACACGAGTGGAAGGTGGTGAACGAGCCGGCGAGGAACTCGTCGCGCGGGGGTGCCGGGTCCCCGCCCGGGAGCGGGCCAAACGTTCCGGCGACCGGAACCATGCGAAAGGCTCCGTAGAGGAACTCATCGTCGGCGGCCCCGGGGGTGTTGGTGTAGATCAGAAACATCTTGCCCTGCGAGGGCCGCAGCACTCCCGGGCTGTCTGCGCCGCCACCCAACCAGTCCCCGGCAATCAGGCGGTCGCCCGGATCACCGAAGATGAACGAGTCGTCAGCCGCGCCCGTGCGGTGGCTGTTCAGGTAGTAGACGAGCCCGGTCGATTCGCGATGGAGCCCCACGGTGGTGGTGCCGTCGCCGTTGAAGTCGCCGGCGAACGGTTGGTCCCCCCGGTTGCCGAACAGGTAGTCGATGTCGGCGGCGCCGAGGCCATCGTCACTGCTGCCCAGGTCGTTGATGATGTAGAACCGGGCCTGCGACGGCCGGTAGATCGAAACGGTGTCACAGCCATCGTCGTTGAAGTCTCCCGCCAGCGGCACGTCACCCGGGTCACCGAAGAAGAAGCGGACATCGGCGACACCCTGGCTGTTGCTGTTGCGCAGATAGACGAACCCGTCGCTCTGCCGGTAGAGCCCAGGGGTGTCCACGCCGTCGCAATCCCAGTCGCCCATGATCGGGAAGTCGTCGGGGTTCCCGTAGTAGAAGCTGGTCGTGGCACCGGTCGAGGGGTCGCGCAGCCACCAGAGGCCAGAGGTCGTGTCGACGACACCGACCCCGGATGGGTCCTCTTCGGCCGCAGCCGCCGGTCCGGCTGCCAACATCCACAGCACGACCACGGCGAGGAAGAAGATGGGCGCGGCGAACCGTGTGGCTGCGGATGGCATCGAGCTCAGATTAGAACGATCTTCCCGGTTGCGAGTGCCGGGCGGCGTTTGGTCGACGACACGGTCAACGAAAGTTCGCCTCGCATTCGTCTGGAGGCTGGAGAGACACGGGACCGCGCCAGGTGCGGTGGACGCCGCCGGCAACGTCAGCGCGGCCGCCGCCATACCTGTTGCACGACGCGGCGGCACCAACGTGGTGTCGCAACCGCGGCCGCGTACCGCGGGTCCACATCGAGGTCCTGGACGATCAGCCGGGCCAGGAACCGGCGGTGCGGTGCGGCAATCGACACCGGCGATGGGCCACCGACCTCGAGCTGATCGAATCGATCGTCGATCCCGGTGCCAAGCGCCTTCACAACGGACTCCTTGCGTACCCAGTGCCGTATGGCTTGGTGCACAGATCCAGGCTCCGCGAGCTTGGTGCTTTCAACGGCGTCGATTCCGAGAGCTGTGGCACTTGGAGTGGCATATGACTGAACGTCGATGCCAACCGGTGCCGCTCGGGTGAGTCCGATCAGCGCGAGGTAACCGTCGTTACTCATGTTGAACGTGAGCCCCGACCAGCGCCGCATGCCACCCAGCCCGGGCTTTCCCAGTGGCGAGGTCGTGATGCGAATCGCACCCGGTTCGAGTCCTGTGTAGACGCCGAGCAACGACCGCAACACCCCGTGGGCAGCGATGTAACGATCGCGATCCGCCGAGAAATAGAAAGACCGAGAGCGGTCCTGCTCGGCCGAGTCCAGGTAGCCCGCCAGCAAGTCGATCACCGGCATCGACTCGGAGAGCGGCGTCACCCAGACATGCACCTCACCGAAGCGGAGTCGAGGAGCGTCAGAGCCGGAAGCGGTCATGGCCAACGATTGCCCGATCATGATGGGATGCAGGACCGCACGGTAGCCCGGGCACCGGTTCATCCCTTTTGTGAGGATGGCCTGCCTTGGCGGCCGGCGAATCGTCGAAAGCCGTGCGTTGGGGGAAGTGCGCGATTCTGGATCCCGATGAAATCCCGCCCGATGTCGACTGCCGGGGGTCAAGCCTTGCGCGCTAGCGCCACCGTTTCGTTGTGCCTGAATACTTTCCCGGTGGCTCTCGGGAACGGAAACGACGCGATCGAGATCGGCTCGATGCCATTGCGGCTCTGGATGCGATCGATGGAGGCTTCGTCGACGAATTCGACATGGGTGGGGTCCGAGGCGTATCCCGTTTCCTGGGGGACGATGATCACCACCTTTCCTCCTGGCTTCAGGTACGACAGGTAGTCACCGACGAGAGCCTCGGCCTCGGCGTTCGTCATGTGCTCGAGTACGTGGGCGAACAGGAGGCTGTCGTAGGACTCGGGCGTGGCGTCCGGGCTGGTGGGGAACTCGTCGGCCGCATATGCGGTCAGACCGCGCTGTCTTGCCGCAGCCACCGAGTGTGGGTTGGTGTCGACGCCGACGCCGTTGCCGTCAAGATGTTCGAGGTTGCGCCCAATGCCGCACCCGACATCGAGGGTATAGCCCAGATCGAGCCGCCGGATGTTCCAGCGATAGGGAGCCTGCACGAGAGCCGTCGGCTTCCATCGCGACCCGACCAGTCGTTCGGTATAGGCGGCGTCGTCGTCCACGCCCGACAGGTTACGTCCGCTCCTGCTCGACGCCCGCGACTCGCGGCTTGACTACGCGGCCAACTGCACCAGACTGCACCCTTGAGAACCTCAACCCGGCCAGGGATGGGTCGATATTCTTTTGATGAGCCCGGCGAAGCAGGTCCGAGCGATACGCGCATTCGCCGTATTAGCAACCATCACGTTGTTGTTGATCGGCGCGCTCCCGGCGACTGCTGCCGAGGACGACGTCGAGTTCAACGGTGCCGGCTGGGGCCACGGCGTCGGCATGAGCCAATGGGGGGCGTACTCCCAGGCGAAGGCCGGGCGTAGCTACAGCACAATCCTGGCCCACTATTACACGGGCACGGAACTGAAGGGCTATGACGTCGCCAGCCCAGGACATCCCGACCTCTTGGTGAACCTGGTGGGTGATCGCACCGATTTGCTGCTGCGCATCCTCAAATCTGGATCGGGTGCACAGGTCCCTGCCACCTTCACCCGGGGCGGGGAAACCATCGATTTGACGAGCAACCAGTCGGCCCGAATTCTCTGGGCCAGTGCGAATCAGTGCACCGCGGAGTTCCGCGAAGGAAGCAATCTCGGTACCGCCCCCTTCGCCACCTGGGCATCTGGATCTTGCGCCATCGACATCACCTGGGACGGAAGCGCCGCGAGCCCAACCACCGTGATTGAGATCGCCGGATGCGGATTGTTCGACTGGAATTCCGGCTTCGAGCGTGCCTGCCGGTACGCGCGGGGGTCGCTCGCCACAATCGACAATGCCGGCCGCGATTCGGATGCCGGCTTCGACCTCGTGCTCGACATCGACATCGACGACTATGTGCTCGGCATCTCCGAGGTCTCGTACACGTGGCCCGCGGAGTCGCTCAAGGCCCAGGCCGTGGCGGCGCGCTCGTATGCAGCCGAGGCGATCGAACGGATCAACCCCTCGGGCCGGGCGTGCGGCTGCGACGTGCTGGACACATCGAGCGACCAGCGCTACGTGGGCTGGGGTCATGGCTGGCAGAGCTGGATCGACGCCGCCGCGGCGACCGACAACCAGGTCTTGACGCATCCCGCTGCGGCGCGCAACGGCGTGATCGCCGCCTTCTATTCGTCCTCCAACGGTGGTGCAAGCGAGGCCAGGCACGAAAAATGGGGAGGATCGCCGACGCCATGGCTGCCCTCGGTCGACGATCCGTGGTCCCTCGATCCGCGAAACCCCCGGAGTTCGTGGGCGATCACCATGAAGGCCAGCACACTTGCCGCCAAGCTATGGGGCGTCGATCCCCCGCTCCTCACGTCGGTGAGCGTGATCGCCCGCAACACCTCGGGCAGTGCCAAGACGGTCGAGTTTCGATCCGATGACGGCGATGTGACCCTGCGCGGCGCAAGCTGGATGACTTCGACCGCCGGGCTGTATTCGTGGTACTTCGACGTCGACTACCCGGCAGACGCCCCGCCCGACCCGGACCCTGATCCCGGTCCGGGGCCCGATCCAGACCCCACCATGAGCGCCCAGGTCGGGCTCCAGGATCCACGCAACGGCATCTGGCACATCCGCCATGCCGACGGCACCGTCGACAGCTATTACTACGGGAACCCCAAGGACACCCCGTACACCGGAGACTGGAACGGCGACGGTATCGACACGATGGGCCTCTATCGGGAAAGCACCGGGTTCCTGTTCCTGCGCAACAGCAACAACCAGGGGGTTGCCCACGTCGACATCTACTACGGCATACCGGGCGATAAGCCGGTCGCCGGTGACTGGAACGGCGACGGCGTAGACACCGTCGGCATCTTCCGCCCGTCCCAAGGCAGGTTCTACCTGCGCAACACCAACACCCAGGGCATCGCCGACATCGAGCTCGCATTCGGCCAACCCGGCGACGTGCCGATCGCCGGTGACTGGGACGCCGACGGCATCGCCACGGTGGGGGTGTACCGCCCATCGAACAAGACCGTGTACCTGCTGAACGACTTCTCGGATACCGTGCCCGACATCGTCTTTGTCTACTCGGGCACCGCATCGGGAGACCGCATCGTGGTCGGCGACTGGGACGCCGACGGCGACGACACCGTCGGCGTCTTCCGGCCCTCTTCGAAGACGTGGTACCTGCGCGACACGTTTACCCAGTCCTCGGCGAACATCGTCTTCACCTTCGGCGAGAGCCACATGAACCCGGTCGCAGGGGATTGGGGCGGCTGAGCGGGCCGCGACGGTACTCTCCCAGCCGTCAACTGAGGTACAGCAGGTCGGAGCGGAACCGTGCTCGGTCAGGCAACCATCGTCCTGCCGGCCTTCGACGAGGAGGAGGCCCTTCCCGTCGTGGTGGAGGACATCCGCTCCGTGCTCGGGCCGGATGCGGACATCGTCGTGGTCGATGATGGAAGCACCGACGACACCGCCGCCGTCGCCAAACGCCTGGGCGTCAGCCTGGCCGTCCACGAAGTCAACCGCGGCAAGGGTGCCGCGATCCGATCCGGGATCCAGGCCGCCGGTGGAGAAATCGTCATCGTCATGGACGCAGACGCCACGTATCCGGCGTCCACCATTCCGGCAATGATCGATCTGCTCGAAGATCACGACTTTGTTCGCGCCGAGCGCATCATCGACTCCACGAATACCCCGGCGGTCAATCGTGTCGGCAACGTGCTGCTGGGCAAGGCGCTTACGTCGCTGCACGGGCTCGAGCCGGGCGATTATCTGTCGGGTCTGTACGGGGCGAGGCGGGAAGTGTTCGAGTCGCTCAGCACCGAGGCCGACGGCTTCGACATCGAGGTCGAGATCGGCATCAAGTCCCAGGCCAACGACCTGAGCGTTGCCACGCTACCGACCGAATACCACCCCAGGGTCGGCGAAAAGAAGCTCGATCCCCTGTCCGATGGCCTGGGAATCCTGGGGCGGATCCTGATGCTGGTGCTGCTCTATCGGCCACTCCTGCTGTTTGCCGTTCCCGGCCTCGTGTTGATGGTGCTCTCGATCATGGGTTCCCTGGCGCTTTCTCAGGGCCCGATCGTCACCGAGTATCTCGGCCTGAGCATTCACACATTCATCGTCGCCGCGCTCGGCGTCCTCGCCGGGTTCCAGCTGGTCGTGTTCGGGCTGTCGGCCGCGCTGTACCGGTCCCGATTGGGGTTTGCCCCCTCGCCGTGGCTGCACCGGGCAACGTCGGCGGGCCTGCGCACCGCTATGGCGGCCGTCGGGACGGTCCTCGCCGTCGGTGCCGCGATCTGGCTTGCGGCCCTGATCGTCGGGTGGATCGCATCGGGGGGCCCGGAGTTCACCGAGACGAGGAGTCTGGTGTTTGCGGCCGCCGGATTCGTCTTCGGGCTTCAGCTGGTATCGGCGTCGATGTTCCTCACCGTGTTCCGGAGTGAGCCGGCCGCCGCCATGGCGCCTTGACCGTCGGGCCCCTCGACGTCACGGTGATCGTGGTCGGCTTCAACGACCGCGACTCGCTGCCCGGGTGCGTCGACGCCCTGACCGCAGATCCCGCGGCGGCACGCATCGTCGTCGTCGACAATGCATCCACCGACGGGACCGCGGAGATCCTCGGCGACCTCACTGTGGATCCGAGGGTCGAAACGATCCGCAACCGGGAGAACCTCGGGTATGCGGGGGCGGTGAGCGCCGTTCTCCCCTCCGTCACCAGCACCTACGTCGCGGTGCTCAACGCCGACACCATCCCACCCAATGGCTGGCTGACGCCTCAGCTGGCACATCTCGATGCGCATCCTGAAGTCGCCGCCACCAGCCCCACCGTGACGCTGATGGGATCCGGCCGGCTCAATGCGGCGGGCCTCGACGTGCACGTCACCGGCCTCGCCTTCAATCGACTGCTCCACGGCACCGTCGCCGAGGCCGGGACGACACCGATCGAGGTCCCCGGGCTTCAGGGAACGGCGTTCGTCGTCCGGCGTGAGCTGCTCGAAGCCGGCGGCGGCTGGTATTCGCAAGGCTTCCTCTATCACGAGGACGCCGAGCTGTCGTGGACGCTGCGGCTCATGGGATACCGCATTGCCTTCGTGCCGACCCCTCCCGTCGAGCACCGGTACGCGCTGACGATGTCGCCCGAGAAGCTGTTCCTCCTCGAACGGAATCGGTGGGAGATGCTGCTGGCCAACACCGGACTTGGCACGCGTCTCCGTGTAGGGCCGCTGCTGCTGTGGACGGAGCTGATGATGTGGGGGTACTGCCTGACCAGAGGCGGCTCGATGCTCGGCGCAAAATGGCGCAGCTACCGCTCGGTCGGGCAGCGCCGCCAGATCATCGCCGAGCGAAGGGCGGTCATCGCCGGGCTGCGACGGGTCGACGACCGCGAGGTCCTCCGCGCCCTGCGCTGGAACTACACCTGGGACCAGCTGCTCTCCGTCGGCCGCCGCCCTCCAACCCAAGGCCGAAGAGGCAACCGAGACCTCCCAGTCCGTTGACCCGCCGCCACTTCTTTGCCTCCCCCTCAGGGGAGGTGCCGGCCCTTCCTTGCCTCCCCCTCAGGGGAGGTGCCGGCCCTTCCTTGCCTCCCCCTCAGGGGGAGGTGCCGAGCGCCAGCGAGGCGAAGGGGGTCAAAGCGTCATCGCGACCACGGCTTGACCCCCCTCCCCGA
>Ga0255058_10001177_pt1 | contig 14855 bp, 12 predicted proteins | sample Cases_109_9_MG_FD_188637 | JGI IMG/M metagenome (GOLD analysis project Ga0255058, IMG submission 188637) | Seawater microbial communities from Amundsen Gulf, Northwest Territories, Canada - Cases_109_9 | ecosystem: Environmental > Aquatic > Marine > Gulf | place: Canada: Northwest Territories... | reverse complement strand
CGTGCCCAAACGCCTGCGAAGTCTATGTCTCCTCCGGTTCGCGCACCACCAGGCGCCCGCCTTCCAGATCCACCTCGGGAACGGCCGCCTTGGTGAAGGGCAGCAGCAGAAGGTCTTTGTCCCGACGCTGGATTTCGATCACGTCACCTGCACCGTAGTTATAGAGCGCCTTCACCTCGCCGACCGGCGCGCCGTCCATGCCCACCGCCTCGAGGCCGATGAGATCGGCATGGTAGTAAGCCTCCTCCGCCGTCGGCGGCAAGACCGCCCGTTCGACATAAAGCCTCGTTCCGCGCAGGGCCTCGGCCGTGTTCCGATCCTCGACGCCGTCGATCCGAGCAATGATCAGACCCTTGGCCCGGCCGGCGAGCGCAAGCGTGAACTCCCGCTCACCCGCCTCGTCGCTGAGCGGGCCATAGGCGGCCACGCCGTCGGGCTCCTCGGTGAAGCTCTTGATCTTGACCAGGCCCTTGACGCCATGAGCGCCGGCGATGGCCCCGACACAGATCCGCGGCTGCGGCATGGAGACTGCCTCGCTGAACTAAGCCTTCTTCTCCTCGCTCTCCTCGGCCACCGCCTCCTCAGGCGCGGCCTCCACTGCCGGAGCCTCCTCGGCGGGAGCCTCCTCTGCAGGCGCTGCCTCGGCCACCGCCTCCTCAGGCGCGGCCTCCACTGCCGGAGCCTCCTCGGCGGGAGCCTCCTCTGCAGGCGCTGCCTCGGCCACCGCCTCCTCAGGCGCCGCCTCTGCTGCCGGAGCCTCCTCCGCAGGCGCTGCTTCGGTCACCGCCTCCTCAGGCGCGGCCTCCGCTGCCGGAGCCTCCTCGGCGGGAGCCTCCTCTGCAGGCGCTGCCTCGGCCACCGCCTCCTCAGGCGCGGCCTCCGCTGCCGGAGCCTCCTCGGCGGGAGCCTCCTCTGCAGGCGCTGCTTCGGTCACCGCCTCTTCAGGCGCGGCCTCCGCTGGCGGAGCCTCCTCGGCGGGGGCTTCCTCCGCGGGGGCCTCCGGCGCGGGAGCCTCTTCGGCTGCTGCCGCTTTCGCCTTCTCCTTCTCCTCACGCTCGGCCTGGCGCTCGAGAGTCTTGGCCTTCGGTTGGCCCTTCTTGGTCTGGTTCGGCACCTTGCGCGCCGGCACGAGCTCGGCATCGGCAAGGAAACGGACCACGCGATCGGTCGGCTGGGCGCCTACCGAGAGCCAATGCGTGGCGCGCTCGGTATTCAGGCGGATTCGTTCTGGATGATCCTTGGGCACCATCGGATTGTAGGTGCCGATCCGTTCGATGAAGCGGCCATCGCGCGGGCTACTGGCTTCGGCTACCACGATGCGGTAGAAGGGGCGCTTCTTCGCGCCGGCGCGGGCAAGACGAATTTTGAGCGACATCGTTTCTCTCTACTCCATTATCTGTCCAATTAATGAGATCAGCCGTTCACCACGCTGAGCGGCGCCTGCCGACCTCAAAGCTTAAATCCTCCCTTGGCGCCGGGAAATCCCGGCGGCAGTCCACCGGACGGGCCTTGGCCAGGGCCCAAAAGACCGCCCAGGCCACCTTTCAGCTTGCCTTTTTTCTCCAGCTTGCTGACCCGCTTCATCATCTTGCCGGCTTCATTGAACTGCTTCAGCAGTTTGTTGATCTCCTGCACACTGGTGCCCGAGCCCTTGGCGACACGCTGCTTGCGCGATGCCTTTATGATCTCCGGCCGGCGCCGTTCGCGGGGCGTCATCGAGGAAATGATGGCCAATTGCCGCTTGACCATGGTGTCGTCGAGGCGCGCCTTTTCCATTTGCTGCATCTGCGCCTTGGATACCCCGGGCAGCATGCCCATGAGGCTGGAGAGGCCGCCCATCTTCTGCATCTGCCGCAGCTGGGACGCCATATCCTCCAGATCGAGGTTGCCCTTCTTCAGCTTCCGGGCAAGTTTTTCCGCATCTTCCTGCTCGACCGTCTCCTGGACCTTCTCGACCAGGGAGACCACGTCGCCCATGCCCAGGATGCGCGAGGCGATGCGGTCGGGATGGAACGGCTCGATCCGATCAAGCTTCTCGCCGCTCCCCAGTAACTTTATCGGGCAACCGGTGACCGCGCGCATCGACAGCGCGGCGCCACCGCGCGCATCGCCGTCCACCCGGGTCAGCATGATCCCGCTGAGCGCCAGCTTATCGTGAAACCGGCCGGCCACGGTCACCGCGTCCTGACCGGTCATCGAGTCGGCGACGAGGAGCGTCTCGTGCGGCTTGGCGGCAGCCTTGACCCCGGCAAGCTCGTCCATCAACTCCTCGTCGATGGCGAGGCGGCCGGCGCTGTCCAGAAGAACGAGGTCGTAGCCCTCCAGCATGCCGGTTTGCACCGCGCGCCTGGCAATCGGCACCGGCGACTCGCCGGGGACGATGGGCAGCGTGGCCACGCCGATCTGCTCGCCGAGTACCCTAAGCTGTTCTTGCGCCGCTGGCCGGCGCACGTCCAGCGAGGCCATCAGCACCTTCTTGCGTTCGCGCTCGCCCACCATCCGGGCGATCTTGGCGCAGGAGGTCGTCTTGCCCGAGCCCTGCAGTCCGACCAGCAAGATGACCGTGGGCGGCCCGGCGCCGGTTTCCAGCTCCACCGTCTCGCTGCCCAGCATTTCGACCAGGTGATCGTGGACGACCTTGATAACCTGCTGGCCGGGTGAGATGGAGCGCAGCACCTCCTGGCCGACCGCCTTGGTTTTGATCGCCTCGATGAAGTCCTTGACCACCGGCAGCGCCACGTCGGCTTCCAGCAGCACCACCCGTACCTCGCGCAGGGCTGCCGTCACCTCGGTCTCGCTGAGCGCGCCGCGCCGCGTCAGCTTGCCGAGGACTTCGCCCAGTCGCTCTTGCAGGGTCTCGAACATGCGCCTTCCAGTGCCTCGCGCCTATCATCGCCCAACGGAAATCGCGCCGCTGCGCGAAACTCGCGAACCGGCGAAGCCTTCCCCTTAAGGGACGTGAAGACCAAAAAGACTTGGCATTCCTATGAGCGCGCGGAAGGTAGGGCGGCCCACCTCACGCGTCAAGCGGCAAAATGGCTTGCCTACTCGGCGATGGTCACCTGTCCGTTGCCGACCTTTGCAATCTCCAGAAGGTCGGCGGTTCTCAGATATAGGCCACCTTCGATCTCCATCCTGGCACCCCGCTGACCGCACGCGTTGGCGATGGTTAGCAGCTCATCGATCGCAAAGTGGCTCGCCTTGATCTTGATCGACGCGCCGGCTTTGATGATGTTGAGGAGTTCACTGACATTCTTGATGGACATGGGCCTACGCCTTTCCCTCTTTCCCGCGGCAATCGCTTCGTTTCCTTTTCCCCACATCCGCGCCCGCCGCCATGGCGCCCCGGAGTTTCACTCCATTGTTGCATCGAGCCCGGCAAATGTGAAGGGCCGCAACACAGCCTACGCTCCCCGCCCGTGGCTGCCCCACGCCGCTTTTTCCATCGCGTCCGGCCGCCATCCTGTTATATAAAGCCCCCGCACCGGACGGCCCTTCGCCGGCGCGGAGATGAAACAGCGAGGTTTCGGGTGAGCGTCATGGCCGGCGGGCGTCCCTTCGTCAAGATGCACGGCCTGGGCAACGATTTCGTCATCGTCGATGCCCGGCAGGCACCTTTTCGTCCTTCGGCCGCGGAGGCCCGGGCGATAGCCGACCGCCGGCGGGGGATCGGGTGCGATCAACTGATCATCCTCGAGCCCACGAACGAACCGGATGCCGATGTCTTCATGCGCATACTCAACGCCGACGGCGGCGAGGTCGAGGCCTGCGGAAACGGCACGCGCTGCGTCGCCTCGCTTCTGATCGCCGAAGCCGGCCGCCCGGTCACGGTGAAAACGCTGGGCGGCCTGCTGGCAGCCGTGGCGGGCGAGAACGGAGACGTTACGGTCGACATGGGACCGGTGCGCATCGGCTGGCGGGAAATTCCCCTGGCCGAGGAGAGAGACACCCTTCACCTTGGATTGGAGATGGACGAGCTTCGCGACCCGGTCGCCGTCAACATCGGAAATCCGCACGCGGTTTTCTTCGTATCGGATTGCGAGACGGTCGATCTCGCCCGCCTTGGCCCGCGACTGGAGCATCATCCGCTCTTTCCCGAGCGCGCCAATATCGGCCTGGCGACGGTCAGGGATCGCGGTCATATCCGCCTGCGCGTCTGGGAACGCGGGGTCGGGATCACCGCGGCTTGCGGATCCGGCGCCTGCGCGGCCGCGGTCGCCGCTGCGCGACGCGGCCTGACCGAGCGACGCGCCGTGGTCATCATGGACGGTGGCCCGGTCGGCATCGAGTGGCGGCCCGATGGGCATGTGAGCATGACCGGGCCGGTGGCGATGTCCTTCCGCGGGGAGTTGCCGCTATGACCGCCACCGGCCGGTCGCCCCAACTCATCACCTTCGGGTGCCGGCTCAACGCCTACGAATCCGAGGTCATGCGACACCTGGCCGAGAACGCGGGTCTCGGCGAGTCGGTGATCGTCAACACCTGCGCCGTGACCGCCGAGGCCGAGCGCCAGGCGCGCCAAGCCATCCGCCGAGCCCGGCGCGAGCGCCCACAGGCCCAGATCATCGTCACCGGCTGTGCGGCGCAGATCGACCCGGCCCGCTATGCCGCCATGCCCGAGGTCGACCGCGTTCTCGGCAACGAGGAAAAGCTGCAGGCCCGATCCTTCCTCATGACCGCGGACGCGCCGCGCGTTCAGGTCGACGACATCATGTCGGTGCGCCAGACCGCCGGCCATCTGATCGACGGCCTGAACCACCGCACCCGTGCTTTCGTTCAGGTGCAGCAAGGCTGCGACCATCGCTGCACCTTCTGCGTCATTCCCTACGGCCGCGGCAACAGCCGCTCCGTGCCCGTGGGCGAGGTCGTCCGCCAGGTTCGCCGGCTGGCCGACAAGGGCGTGCCGGAGGTCGTGCTGACCGGCGTCGATATCACTTCTTATGGTCACGACCTGCCCGGGCGCCCGACCTTGGGGCGGATGATGCGCCGCCTGCTGGCGCAAGTCCCCGATCTGCCGCGCCTGCGCCTGTCATCGCTCGACGCGGTGGAGATCGACCGCGACCTGTTCGACCTGCTGGCCGAGGAGCCGCGCCTGATGCCGCATCTGCATCTCTCGCTGCAGTCGGGCGACGATCTGATCCTCAAGCGTATGAAGCGCCGTCATTCCCGGGCCGATGCGCTGGCCCTGGTGCAGGCCGTGCGAGGGGTCCGACCGGAGGTGGTCTTCGGCGCCGACCTGATCGCCGGGTTTCCGACGGAGACCGAGGCCATGTTCGCCAACACGCTGGCGCTGGTGGAGGACTGCGGTCTGACCTATCTTCACGTCTTTCCCTATTCCGAGCGGCCCGGCACGCCGGCGGCGCGCATGCCGCAGGTGCCACGCCCCTTGCGCAAGGAGCGGGCGGCGCGCCTGCGCGAGGCCGGCGGGCAGGCGCTGGGGCGCTTCCTCGACAGCCGGATCGGCAAGGAAGAGCAGGTCCTCATCGAGCAGCAAGGCCAAGGCCTTAGCGAGCATTTCGCACCGGCGCACTGCCCCGGCGCCGAGCCCGGCCGGATCGTTCGCTGCCGAACCATAGGCCACGAGAAGGGGCGCCTGACGACGGTCTCCGCGGCGGCGGACGATGGCCCGCCGATCGCCACCAGAGCCTGCTCGGGCGCGCGGCCATGAACAGTGCGCCGCAAAAGGTCGGCTGGCTGCAACGCCTGAGGACTGGGCTTTCGCGCTCTTCGGCCAAACTGACCGACGGGATCGCGGGGATCTTCACGACCCGCCGCCTCGACGAGGCGGCTCTGGAGGAGTTGGAAGAACTGCTGATTACCGCCGACCTCGGCGTCGCCACCGCCGCGAAGCTGACCGCCCGGTTGGGCAAGGAAAAATTCGACAAGGAGGTCAGCCCCGAGGAAGTCCGCACCAGCCTTGCCGAGGACATCGCCGAGATGCTGACGCCCGTCGCCCGGCCGCTCGAGGCGCGCGCCCAGGCAAGGCCCCACGTGATTTTGGTCGTCGGGGTCAACGGCAGCGGCAAAACGACCACCATAGGCAAGCTCGCCCACCGCTTTCGCGAAGAAGGCCACAAGGTCATGTTGGCGGCCGGCGATACCTTCCGTGCGGCAGCCATCGACCAGCTTAAGATATGGGCCGATCGCGTCGGCTGTCCGATAGTCGCCTCCAAGCCAGGGGCCGATTCCGCCGGCCTCGCCTACGACGCGCTCATGCAGGCGCGGCGCGACGGCGCCGACATCCTTCTGATCGACACCGCCGGGCGGCTTCACAACAAATCCGACTTGATGGCCGAGTTGACCAAAATTCTGCGCGTCCTGCGCAAGATCGACGAAAGCACGCCGCACGACATCGTGCTGGTTCTCGATGCGACAACCGGCCAGAACGCTATCGCCCAAGTCGGCACCTTCAAGGAGCTGGTCGAGATCTCAGGCCTCATCGTCACCAAGCTCGACGGCTCGGCCAAAGGCGGCATCCTGGTGGCCCTGGCCGAAGCCTATGGCCTGCCGGTCCATGCCGTGGGCGTGGGGGAGAGCGCGGACGATCTACGTCCCTTCCGGGCGCACGATTTCGCCCGCGAACTACTCGGCCTCGAGAACTGAGCGCACCGCCGAACGATGGTCCTCTCCCCGCTGGTCTTCGTCCTTGTCCTGTTCGCCGCGTTCGGCCATGCCTCCTGGAACGCGCTGGTCAAATCCGGCCGCGACCCTCTGGTCACGCAAACCTACGTGATCGGCGTACCCGGCCTGCTCTGCGGGTTGGCGCTCTTCTTCGTTCCCCTGCCGGATCCGGCGAGCTGGATTTTCATCGCGCTCTCGGCGCTCATCCATCAAGCCTACTACTTCTTGTTACTCACCGCCTATCGGCATGGCGATCTGAGTCAGGTCTATCCCATCGCGCGCGGCGCCGCGCCGGCACTGGTCGCCGTTTCTGCCTGGGTCTTGGTCGGCGAGGCGCTGACAACGCCGCAGAGCGTTGGGTTGGCTGTCGTGTGCTTGGGCATCGTCAGCTTCTCCCGGGCTTTGCCTTTGCCGGGCCGCAAGACGATCCGGCGCGATGGCGAGTTGAAAGGGATCTTCTTCGCCCTTCTCACCGCGGCCACGATCGCCACCTACTCGGTCATCGACGGGCTTGGTGTGAGGGTCTCGGGCAGCGCGTTGGGCTACATCGCCTGGCTTTTCTTCTTCGAGGCGGTACCGCTTGTTGCGGTGGCTCTCTGGGCGCGCCGGGGAAGGCTCCGGGCGGCCTTCGGCGTACAAATGAAAAGGGGTATTGCCGGCGGCATCATCGCCGGCCTCGCCTATGGGATCGTGATCTGGGCGATGGGCGTGGCGCCCTTGGCCCACGTGGTCGCACTGCGCGAGACCTCGGTTATCATCGCTGCGCTGATGGGCACGCGGCTCCTGGCCGAACCCTTCGGTGCCTCGCGCCTTGCCGCCGCTATCATGGTGGTGGCGGGAACGGCGCTGCTCCACTTGAGCGCCTAGACCCCTGAGCGCCTAGATCATTGACCGGTCATTGGTCTAGGGCGTCAACCGCTCCAATTCGCTCAAGTCGCCGAAGCTGCCGGCCGGGTTGGTATGCGGCGCGAAGCGCGCCCGCTGCCGGACCTCGTCGAAGTGCCGCAGCGCCCAATGGACGCTGGGAAAGGCGATCTCCTGCCAAGGGATATCGTCCCATTCGAATAGGTCCAGCTCCGCCGTCTCCTCGCCGGCCCGGACGTCGGGATCGAGCAAGCGCGCCCGATAGATGAGCTGGATCTGGCTCAGGCGCCGGATCGTGTATACGGCGAGAAGCTGGTCGACCTCCAGACGCGCGTGTGCCTCCTCGTGGGCCTCGCGCAAGGCGCCGTCGATCGGCGTCTCCCCGAGCTCGAGAAATCCCGCCGGAAGCGTCCAAAACCCTTTGCGCGGATGGATCGAGCGCCGGCACAGCAGGATCTTCTCCTCCCAGCTCGCCACCGATCCGACGACGACTTTGGGGTTCTCGTAATCGATGAAGCCGCAGTCGTCGCAGACCATGCGCGCGTGCGTATCTCCGTGCGGGACGCGGCGCACGAATTTCGACGATCGCGGTGGTGGTTGGTGTTCCGCCATGGCGCTACTTTGGATCATCCCCCTTCCCCGGACAAGTGAGCCCGGACAAGTGAGCCCGAACACATGGGGCGGCATGGCGGCTCAGGCGGAGATGTCGACCAGGCTGCCGCGGGGCGGCGGGCCCTTCGCGCCGCTCGGCGGCATTTCGCCGGCGCCATCGTCACCGCCCGCGACGGCAGCCGGTGAGGCGGCACCCGGCGAAGCGGCGTTGGGGGCACCCGCCGGTGCGGCGGCCTTGGGTGCCGCCGGCCCCTGAAGCAGGCTGAGAATAGCCGGCCCCAGGCCGGCACTCTGATGGCCGATTTCCATGATCCAGAGACTGCGTCAGGCAATCTTAAGACGCGGTTAAGGCGCGCCATCGCCTTCTTGAGGAAAGTCGATTTTACAGGCTAACAAGACCTCAGAGCCCGATATCACCAATTGTTAGGAATATCTTCTTGTTTCTAAACATTCCATTTTAGGTTAATAAAAAATTAGCCTTCCGGGTGCTTAAAAAATAGCCCCCGAGCATGGTCTAAGCTAGGCTCGGGAAAAAGAAATAAAAGGGATAGAGGCTGGCTTTACGCCGCCTTTACTTAGTCTTCTTACAGTGCGTGGGCAAAAAGCCCTGCGGCACCGCGGCTTTTCGTGGGCGCGTTCCGCGGAGCCTTGGTCGGGCAGGCGCGGCGTTTTCGCTGTGACGGTTCTTGTGTGTGGTATTTGCCGTGGTGTCCGAGGCGAGGTCTGATGACGGATCGGAGCAGTGAATTGCATTTCCTGATCGAGCTTGCCTTGGACCGCTCGATCGCGGGGCGCGAACGATTGGCCGAGCACATCGGCGATCTGTGCTCGGGCGATCACCGCAGCTTGAGCGAACAGGAACGCGACCTCATCGCCGAGATCCTGAAAAAGCTGCTGAGCGACTTCGAGCAGCCCATCCGCGAGCGCTTGAGTCACCGTCTGGCCAAGAGCCGCGATGCCCCGCACGATCTTATCGTCAACCTGGCCAACGACACGATCGAGGTGGCAAAACCGGTACTTATGGAAAGCGGGTTGCTGCGCGACCCGGACCTGATCGGCATCGTTCACCACCGCGGCCGGCAGCATCAAATCGCCGTCGCCTGCCGGCGCAATCTCAGTGAGGCGGTCGCCGACGCGCTGGTCGAAGAAGGCGACGAGGACGTCATAAAGACGCTGCTGGAAAACGAGGACGCCCGCATCCCGGAGGCCACCATGGCCTATTTGGTCGAGGAATCGAAGCGGGTCGACAGCTTCCAGGAACCCCTGGTCAACCGCCCGGATCTGCCGCCGCAGCTTGCCGAGAAGCTTTATTGGTGGGTGGCCGCCGCCCTGCGAGAGAGGATCCTCGACAACTTCGACATCCAGCCGACCGAACTCGACGACGCCATGGAGCAAACGGTCGGGGAACTCTCGAAAGACCGGGTTGGCGAGGGTGAGCAAACAACGCCCGAGACGACGGCGGCCGATGAGCTGGCCAAGGCAATCGCCGCCAAGGCGCCTATTACCCCCGATCTCATGCTCAAGGTCTTGCGCCGGGGCGAGATCCCGCTGTTCGAGTCCCTGTTCGGCGAGGCAAGCAAACTGAAGCCACCGATATTGCAGCGTGTGCTCTATGACATGGGCGGCGAAGGCTTGGCGATCGCCTGCCGGGCCCTACAGATGCCCAAGCAGACCTTCGCCACGATTTTCATGCTGACCCGCAGCGACGGCAAGGTCATGAAGCCCCGAGATCTCTCGCGCGCCACCAAGCTGTTCGATAGCGTCTCCCACGACAACGCGATTGAGGTGCTGAAGTCCTGGCAACGCGACCCTGACTATCAAGATGCCATCGAGCGGCTTCGCGCCGGCGGTGCGCGGACAAGCGGGGGCGAGCGATGACCGCTCCCTCGAAACTGCGCCCCTTCCCGCTGCCGCGCCGCGCCCCGGCGGCGCGCGGTAGCACCCAGGCCGGCGCTCGCCGTGGGCAAGACCTTCGCGCGGAGCTCGGCGGCGCGCTGATCGAGGACGGGCCGCCGACCTGCATCGTCGACCGCGACAACACGATCGTCTATGCCAACCCGGCCTTCGAGCGCATCAAGCGGGGGCTCGCCGCGGCCGGCGCGTTGCCCTTGGGCGGTCCCGCGCTGGAGCCCGGGGCGGGGCCCTCGAACGATGGGCGCCTTACCTTGGAAGTCGCCGGCCAGCGCGAGGCCTACCAACGCGAAACCAAGGAATTGCACGATGCCACGGCCGTCATCTACCGGCCCCTGGCGGGGGACGCGAAGGCTCAGGAAGCACTGACCGAGGCGAAGACCCGCCTGGAGGATATAACGCGCCTGGTCTCGGACTGGGTGTGGGAGACCGACCGCCGGTTCGTCTTCAGCTTCGTCTCGTCGCGGGTGAGCGATGTGCTGGGCTATCTCCCACGCGAATTGGAGGGCCGGCCTCTGGAGAGCCTGGTCGGCGACGTGCCGCCCAGCCTTCGCCGCATCCTCGATGGCGGGGAGCGCACGCCCTTCCGCGACCTCGAGGTCGGGATCGAGCACAAGCGGGGCGGCCGACACACCTTCCGGCTAAGCGCCTTGCCGATCTACGACAACCAAGACGGCGCCTTCCTCGGCCTGCGCGGGACGGCTCAGGACGTAACCGGCCTGCGGGCCCGCGAGGAAGCGCTGATCAAGGCCAAGGAAGCGGCCGAGCTCGCCAACCGTGCCAAGACCGAATTCCTCGCCAATATGAGCCACGAGCTGCGCACCCCGCTGAACGCCATCATCGGCTTCTCGGAGATCATGGAGCAGCAGATCCTGGGCCCTCTCGGCAACGAGCAGTATCTGAACTACGCCGCCGACATCCACACCAGTGCCGAACACCTGCTGCGGCTCATCAACGACATCCTCGACATCGCCAAGATAGAGGCCGGCGGCCATCGCTTGATCGAGGAGGAGTTCCACCCGCAGAGCGTCATGGAGTCGGTGGGCCGGCTGATCGCCGAGCGCTGCTATCGCGCCGGACAACGCTTCACCGTCGCCACGGCGCAGGACCTGCCGGGCCTCTTCGCCGATCAGCGCAAGATCAAGCAGGTCTTGTTGAACCTGCTCTCCAATGCCTCCAAGTTCACCGCCGAAGGCGGGACGATCGAACTCTCCGCCGGTCTGGAGGCGGACGGCACCTTCGCCTTCGTGGTCACCGACAGCGGCATCGGCATCGCGCCCGAGGAAATGGACAAGGCCTTCGCCCCGTTCGAGCAGGTGGACAGCCGCCTGTCGCGCCAGTACGAGGGCACCGGCCTCGGCCTGCCGCTATCGCTGGGTCTGATGAAGCTGCACGGCGGCACGCTCCGGCTGGACAGCACACCCGGCAACGGCACCACGGCACGTGCCGTCCTTCCGGCCCGGCGGGTGTTGTCCTGAAGGCAACCGGCCGCGAACCCCGATGAGCGTGCCTACGGCAGGTCGATGCTGACCCCGGCGAAGGCGCTGGAGCGGCTCTGCGCATCGCCGTAAGCGCCGTCGAAGCCGACAAAGGCGCGCAGACCCGGCTCGAAGATCACGTCGAGCCCTATGCCTACGTTCACATAGCCCTCGTTGCCGTCCTCAAGGTCCACGTTGCCGCTCGCTCCCGAAGGCAATGACAACCGCGCCTGGCGCTCATCCAATGCGATCTGTTGGGTCCAGCCGACAAGGCCGCGCGGCTGGAAGGTCACCCCGCCGACGTTCTGATAGTGCCCTAACAGCTCCACCTGTGGTCCCGTGCGCAGGGTATCGAAGGACAGGTCGTCGACCGACTGGCCCTGGCTGTCCCGGTAGCTCTCCTGCGACTGGTGCAGATAGCGAACGCCGCCGCTCGGCCGCACCATCCAATTGTCATCGATGGGAAACTCCCGGCTCAAGCCCAGATAGCCGCCAAAGAGATAGCCCGAGGTATCGCCCTTCGCCTTTGTCGGCGCCCCGGCAACCACTACCGAGCGCTCGATGTCCTGGCTCTGATGCCCGCCCTGCAGACCGAAGAAAAGCTGCGCTCCCTCGCCGAGGCTTGCCAGATCGTAGGTTCCGTAAGCAAGCGCCTGCAGGCTGTAGATGTCGGCCGAGTTGCCGGTACCGTCGCTGGCGTTCACGTCGCTGCTCAAATAGCCCCCGGCAAGACCGAGCCGCAAGCCTTCGCCGAAGGACCCGGTATCGCCGCCGAAGGCCACGCCGGTAATGTCTTGCTGGTAGCCAGCGTTCCTGCGGTCGCCCTGACGCTCGACGAAGTCGGCCATCCCGCGCGCCCACAGGCGGGTATCCGGACCCACAAGCCGTGCCCGGGACTCGCCGGCCACCGCCCGCTGGAAGGAAAAGCCCTCCTCCGCCGCGGCCTGGGTCACCGTGTTCAGCGCCCCCGACCCCATGCCGTTGAGGACCAGTGTGTTACCACCGACCAGTTCCACCGTCACCAAGGCGTTGGGCGCGTTGATGACCAGGAAGTTGGCATCGACCGTCCCGGTCGTCGAGACGATCGTAGTGTCCTGAACGTCCGGCACGCCGGGCGCGAAGAACACATCGAGGCTCGCCGTCGGGTCGACCGTCACGCTGCCCATGACGTCCAGCAGGTCGGTCCCGGCGAAGTCCGTCTCGATCTCCAAGGACGAGCCGGGAGCGAAGGCCACGTCGCCCGTGACCTTCAACGTGCCCAGCGTGTCGCCCGGCGCGATGGTGCCGCCGTTGGCCACCATACCGACGATCTCGCCGCTACCGGTCAATCTGGCTGGGCCGGCAACCGTCACGCCGGCCGGGGCGGTCAGCGTGCCGTTCACCCGCAGGAGGCCACTGCCGATCATGGCCGTGCCCTTGCCGCCGGTGGTATCGAGGGTCGCCGTGCCACCCAACGTCCAGTCCGACCCAGCCATCTCCAGGGTCTCGAAGCCGAAGATATCGTCGACGAAGGCGCCCGAGCCTTCGAGCCTGAGGGTATCCATGCCGCCGCCGCCCAGAGCATCACCGACCACGAGAGAGCCGGTCTGCAGGGTCAAGTGGTCATCGCCGCCGCGCAGGTCCAGCGCCACGCCGCCACCGCCGAGCAGATCGCCCGAGTTGACGATCATAAGCGCCAGATCGCCGTCGACGATCGCCGGGCCCGCAACGCCGCGGATGGTGCCGTGGTTGTGGAGTCCGCCGGAGATCCCGGAGGCGGGGTCGACGAAGATGCCGGTACCGCCGCCGGATATGGTGCCGCCCGCCCGGTTGTGCACACCGCCGGAGATGTCGGAGGGATCAACGAAGATGCCGAAAGTCCCACCGAAGATGCCGCCACTGTTGTCGACCCCGCCGGAGATGTCGGAGTTGTTCGTGACGCCAATGCCCGTGGAGCCGCCGGAAATAATGCCGGTCGCTTGGTTGAGCACGCCCCCGGCGACATCGGAGGCGATGTCGACGAGAAGGCCCAGCGTGCCGCCGGAAACCGTACCGTGGTTGTCGATGCCGCCGGAGATGTCGGAGGTGCTGACCACCCCGATGCCGCCGGTGCCGCCGGAGATGGTGGCACCCGCCTGGTTGAGAACGCCCCCGGAGATGTCCGAGGGATCGACGAAAATGCCGAAGCCCGCACCGAATATGGTGCCGCTGTTGTCCACCCCGCCCAGAATATCCGAGCCGCCGCTGACGCGGATGCCATGGAAGGCCGCCCCGGAGATCGTGCCGCTGTTGTCGACGCTGCCCGTGATGTCGGAGCCACCGGCAACGAGGATGGCCGTGGCCCCGGAGATCGTGCCTCCCACCTGGTTGGTCACCCCGCCGGAGATATCGGAGGTAATGTTGACGACGATGCCCTGCGCACCACCGGTAATCGTCCCGCTGTTGTCGACCCCGCCGGAGATATCGGAGGTGCTGACGACACCGATGCCGGCGGTGCCGCCCGAGATGGTGCCGCCTGCCTGGTTGGTCACCCCGCCCGAGATGTCCGAGGGATCGACGAAGATGCCGAAGGCGCCGCCGAAGATCAGTCCGCTGTTGTCGACACCGCCGGAGATATCGGAGTTGGTGGTCACCCGAATGCCGGTGCCGGAGGCGGCCGAAATAGTCCCGGCCGCCCGGTTCAACACGCCGCCGGAGATGTCGGAGGTCCGGGCAAGCAGAATGCCGTTGAGGCTACCGGTGATCGTGCCGCTGTTGTCCACTCCCCCGGAGATATCGGAGCTAGTAGCAGCAAAAATTCCGGTGAAGGTCCCGACGATCGTCCCGCTGTTGTTCACCCCGCCGGAGATGTCGGAGCCGGAGACGACACTGATGCCGGTCTGAGCGCCGGATATGGTGCCGCCCGCCTGGTTGGTCACCCCGCCGGAAATGTTGGAGGTTCCGACCACGCCAATGCCGGCTACGGCGGCGCCAAAGATCAGGCCGCTGTTGTCGATCCCGCCGGAGATGTCAGAGCTGCTGGCGACGCGGATACCGGAGATGCCGCCGGAGATGGTGCCACCCGCCCGGTTGATCACCCCGCCGGAGATGTCCGAGGGATCGACGAAGATACCGAAGGCGCCGCCGAAGATCGTCCCGCTGTTGTCCACCCCGCCGGAGATGTCCGAGTTGGTGCCGAGCTTGATGCCGGTCGAGCCGCCGGAGATGGCCCCGCTGTTGACGACCCCGCCGGAGATATCCGAATTCACGACCACGCTGATGCCGGTGACGCCACCGGAGATGGTGCCGCTGTTGTTCACCCCACCGGAGATGTCGGAGGTGAAGTTGAGGGCGATACCAAGAGCGGATCCGGTCACCGTCCCCATGTTGACGATGCCGCCGGAAACGTCC